>JAABUK010010375.1_pt1 | contig 12440 bp, 9 predicted proteins | sample 5559141 | NCBI WGS metagenome assembly JAABUK01 (sample SAMN10711869, study PRJNA513367) | rock metagenome | isolation source: Antarctica rocks | place: Antarctica: Victoria Land, Pudding Butte nord | collected 2016-01-03
GCACCGTCGCCGGCGGGATCGCCCTGCAGATCCTGCTGGCACTCCTGCTCACCCGGATCGGCCCCGCCCGCGACGCCGTGCTCCTGCTCAACCACATCGCCGACGCACTCCAGCGCGCCACCGACCAGGGCACCGCCTTCCTGTTCGGCTACTTGGGCGGCGGCGCGCTCCCCTTCGTCGAGACCGCGCCCGGCGGCGCCTTCATCCTCGCCTTCAAGATACTGCCGCTGGTGCTGGTGATCTCCGCCCTCTCGGCGCTGCTGTTCCACTGGGGCGCGCTGCAACGCGTCACCGGCGCCTTCGCCTGGCTGCTGCGCCGCACCCTCGGCATCGACGGCCCGCTCGCCCTGGCCGCCGCGGTGCACATCTTCGTCGGCATGATCGAGGCCCCGCTGCTCGTCCGCCCCTACCTGCGCGCCATGCAGCGCGGCGAGATGTTCGCCATGATGACCTGCGGCATGGCCGGCGTCGCCGGTACGGTCATGGTCATCTACGGCGCCGTGCTCGCCCCGGTAGTGCCCAACGCGCTCGGCACCATCATCGTCGCCTCCGTCGTCAGCACCCCCGCCGCCCTGGCCATCGCCGCGCTCATGGTGCCCTTCGCGCCCCCCTCCAGCAGCCGCCCCGCTACCCTGAGCAACGCCGCCCTGATGCAAGAAGACCCGGCCGTCAGCAGCCTCGACGCCCTCGTCCGCGGCACCGCCGCCGGCGTCGGCCCCCTGGTCGGCATCACCACCAGCCTGCTCGTCACCGTGGCCCTCGTCGCCCTGGTCAACATGGCCATCGCTCTCTTCCCCGGCGGCTGGACCCTGCAATCTCTGCTCGCGCTCCCGCTCCGCCCCGTCGTCTGGCTCATCGGCATCCCTTGGCCGCAGACGGAGGCGGCGTCCCTGCTGCTCGGCAGCAAGACCATCCTCAACGAATTCGTCGCCTACCTCTCGCTCGCCGGCACCGGGGGCGCAGGGCTCGACCCGCACGCCCGACTGATCATGACCTACGCCCTCTGCGGCTTCGCCAACCTCGGCAGCCTCGGCATCCTCGTCGGCGGCCTGGCCGCCATGATCCCCGAGCGCCGCGCCGAAATCGCCCAGCTCGGCCTGCGCTCCCTCCTGTCCGGCACCATCGCGACGTGCTCCAGTGGCGCTTTGGCGGGACTGATCAGTGGCTGACCTGCGCATCCTCTCCACCATGGGCCTGGCCGGCGTGCTCCAAGCCTTCGGCCCCGAATTCGAGGCCGCGCCCGCTTCCCGCCTCGACGCTATCTTCATGCCGACCGTGCAACTCCTCCAGCGCATCCGCGCCGGCGACCGCGGCGACCTCGCCATCCTGACCGCCGACGCCGTCGACGCGCTCGAAACCGAAGGCATCCTCGGCCCCCGCACCGACCTCGCCCGCTCCTTCATCGGCCTCGCCGTGCGCGCCGGCACGCCGCACCCGGACATCACAGCCTCCCTGGCCGCCGACGGCCGCGCCGACCTGGCCATCCAGCAAGTCAGCGAGTTGCTGGTCGTCCCCGGCGTCGAGATCGTCGGCCGGCTGCCGCCCGAGCCCGGCGGACAGACGATGTTCTCCGCCGGGCTGTTCCATGCGTCCCCGGCCGGCCAGGCGCTCATCGACGCCCTGGTCGACCCGGCGCGCGACGACCTCTATCGACGTTGCGGTATCGAGCCGGCTGGAAGCCGGCCACCGCGGTCGCCATGATCCCCTTCCTCGTCGCCGCCACGCTGCGCGCTGATGACCGGCGCCCTGCAGGGATCGCTTCCGGTCCCACTCCTCTATTCCTCCTTTGTGGAATACGATGACAGCTCGTTGACCGAGGCGGTGAAGGAATGATGCAGCTGTTCGGCTTCTGGCGCTCGCTCGCCACCTACCGCGTGCGCATCGCCCTCAATCTCAAGGGCGTGTTGATCCCCGAGACCATGATCGACCTCGACCGCGGCGACCAGCACGACCCCAGGTTCCGCAAGCTCAACCCGATGGGCGCCGTCCCCGCCCTCGTGCTCGAGGACGGCACCGTGCTGACCCAGTCGCTCGCCATCCTCGAATGGCTCGAGGAGACCGAATCGCTGCCCAAGCTGCTGCCCCAGCACCCGGCGGCCCGCGCCCGCGCCCGCGCCCTCTGCGCCATCACCGCCGCCGACACCCACCCCCTCGTCGTCCCTCGCGTCCAGGCCTATCTCGGCAAAACCTGGGACGAGGCCGCGCGCATGCAGTGGAACCGCCACTGGTTCACCCTCGGCCTGCAATCCTACGAGGTACAGGTCGGCCCCGGCCCGTTCTGCTCCGGCGACGAGCCCGGCCTGGCCGACGCCTGCCTCGCCAGCCACGTCGCCGGCGCGCAACGCTTCGGGGTCGACCTCGAGCCCTACGCCGCCGTCCGCCGCATCCACGACGCCTGCACCGCCATGCCCGAATTCGCCAGGGCCCATCCGCTCCGCCAAGCCGGCGCCCCGGCGGCCTGAGCGATGCGCCCAGTCGATCCCATGCAGCTGCGCCACGCCCTTCAGCGCCGAGCCTTGATGATTGCCGAACACGACCCGAGAGCGCAGCGTATCGCCGCGCACCTGCTCGAGCCACGCCGCCGCCGTCTCGCGCTGCACATGAGCGCGTCGCGCTCTCGCCCGATCCGGTGCGGCAGGCCTTTGCCCGGCACCGGGCCGCCTATCTGAAGGGCGACTGGACCCGAGGCGACGCGACCATCACCCAATTCCTGCGCGCCCACGACCGCGACGGGGTGCCGCTCTATATCGTTTATCCGGCCGGAGGCGGCGCGCCCAGGTGCTGCCGCAGATCTTGACCGAAGCCGAGGTGCTCTCAGCACTCGGCAAGCTCGACCCGTCCTAAGCCGGCTCGTCCGGCTCGGCCGGCTCGTCGGCGAGGTCGCGCGCCACTTCCGGGCGGTGCAGCAACCGGTTGATCTTGGTCGCGTATTCCAGCGTGGTGTCGGCCTGGAACGACAGCGTCGGCGCGATCCGCAGACGCATCTCGTGCGCGACCTGCGTGCGCAGATAGGGCGCGGCCCGCTTCAACGCCGGCAGCAGTACGTCGATATCGGACCGGCCCAGCCGCGCGACGAAAGCCGTGGCCGCTTTCAGATCAGGGCTGATCCGAACCTCGGTCACGGTGATCGTCGCGTCCACCAGGTCGGGGTCGCGGATATCATGGCGGGTGAAGACGGCCGAGAGCACGTGCCGCACCTCCTCGGCCACTCGCAGCTGCCGTTGCGAGGGCGCCTTGGAAGGTTGGCCGCTCCGCCGAGGCGAAGCGAGGGACGGCTGACGGCTCACCCGGGGACCATCTCCACTTCAAAGCACTCGACCACGTCGCCTTCCTTGATGTCGCTGTAGCCGGCGAAGCTGAGGCCGCACTCGTAGCCGCGCGCCACCTCGCGCACGTCGTCCTTGAAGCGCTTCAGCTGGCTGAGCTGGCCGTTGTGGATCACGACGCCCTCGCGCAGCAGCCGCACGCCGGCGCCACGCTTGACCAAGCCCTCGGTGACGTAGCAGCCCGCGACCTTGCCGGTCTTGGTGATGTCGAACACCTTGCGGATCTCGGCATAGCCCAGGAAGTTCTCGCGTGCCTTCGGCGCCACCTTGCCCCGGACGAGCTTTTCCACGTCGTCGGCGACGTCGTAGATGATCGAGTAGTAGCGGATGTCGACGCCTTCACGCTGCGCCAACTCGCGTGCTTGCGATGTGGCGCGGACGTTGAACGCGACGATCACGGCAGAGCTCGCCTTGGCCAGCTGGACGTCGCTCTCGGTGATCTGGCCGACGCCGGCCAGCAACACGCGAACGTTGACCTCCTCATGCTCGAGCTTCTGCACCGCGCCCTGCAGCGCTTCCGAGCTGCCCTGCACATCGGCCTTGATGACGAGAGCCACTTCCTTCAGCTCGCCGGCGACGGCCCGGGCCAGCATCTCCTCGAGCGTGCCCCGCGCTGCCGTCGCGCCGGCCGCATTGCGGGCGCGGATCTTGCTCTGCCGGAACTCGCTGATCTCGCGCGCCCGGCTCTCGCTTTCGACCGCGACGAACGGCTCGCCCGCGGTCGGTACGCTGGACAGGCCGAGGATCTCGACCGGCGTGGACGGGCCCGCCTGCTTCACCTGCTGGCCCTTGTCGTCCAGCATGGCGCGGATCTTGCCCCACTCGGCGCCGGCCACGACGATCTCGCCCTGGCGTAGCGTGCCCTTCTGGATCAGCACGGTCGCGACCGGGCCGCGGCCGCGATCGAGGCGGCTTTCGATCACCGCACCCTCGGCCGCGCGCTCGGGGTTGGCGCGCAGCTCCAGGATTTCCGCCTGCAGCATGATCGCCTCCTCGAGCTTGTCGAGGCCGGTGCGCTTGAGCGCCGAAACTTCCACGTCCTGGGTATCGCCGCCCATCTCTTCGACGACGATCTCCTGCTGCAGCAGCTCCTGGCGAACGCGGCCGGGATTGGCGTCCGGCTTGTCGCTCTTGTTGATGGCGACGATGATCGGCGCGTCGGCGGCCTTGGCGTGCCGGATCGCCTCGATCGTCTGCGGCATCACGCCGTCATCGGCGGCGACCACCAGCACCACGATGTCGGTCACCGACGCGCCGCGGCTGCGCATCGCGGTGAACGCCTCGTGGCCCGGGGTATCGATGAACGTGATGTGGTTGCCGGCCTTGGTCTTGACCGTATAGGCGCCGATATGCTGCGTGATCCCGCCCGCTTCGCCGGCGGCGACGTCGGTGCTGCGCAGCGCATCGAGCAGACTGGTCTTGCCGTGGTCGACGTGGCCCATGATGGTCACGACCGGCGGACGCGGCTCCAGTTCGTTGTCGACATCCTCCACGCCATCGATGCCGAGCTCCACGTCCGCATCCGAGACCCGGCGCACGCGATGGCCGAACTCGGCCACCACCAGTTCGGCGGTATCGGCATCGATCGGCTGCACCGGGGTCGCCATAACGCCCATGCGCATCAGTGACTTGATCACGTCCGGCATGCGCGCGGCCATGCGTGCGGCGAGTTCCTGCACCGTGATGGTCTCCGGCAGCACGACGTCGCGCACCACCTTGACCTGGTCGCTGCGCAACGCCTCGAGCTCCGCCTGGCGGCGCTCGCGCTCGCGCTGACGCCGGACCGAGGCCAGGCTGCGGGACTTGTCGTCGTCACCCTCGATGGCGGCCTGCACGTCGATGCGTCCGGCACGACGGCCGTCGCCGACCTTCTTCGGCACGGCGACACCCGGCTTGCGGCCGGGCAGCACGAGGCCGGGGCGGCGGCGAGGGCCTTCTTCTTCCTCGCCTGGCCGGGCTGTCGCGGGCTTGAGCCGAAGGGTTTCGGACGGCGTCTGCGGCTTGGCCGGGCCTGCGGCGGTACGGGCCGGCTCGCGCGCGACCGGTGCGCCGGCCGGGGACGGGGCGGAGACCGTGGCGGCCGGCGCCGCGGACGCGGCCTCGGCAGCCTTCAGGGCGGCCTCTTCCTGCTCCTGCCGGCGGGCTTGCTCGGCGGCACGGCGGGTCTCTTCTTCCGCGGCTTTCTTGGTCTCCTCCTCGCGGCGGCGCGCCTCTTCGGCGGCCGAGAGGATCGAGATTTTCTCCTGTTCACGCCGCTCCTGCTCGCGCCGCGCGGCGTCGCGCTGCTGCTCCTGCAGCACGCGGGCGCGGACCGCGAGTTCGGTGGCCGTCAGCGCGCGGGCGCCGGGCGCCGGGCGCGCATTGGCGGGCGGCCGGGTCTGGACCGGCAGGGTGCCGCTATTGGAGGGCGGTGCGGCTGGTGTCGGCGGCGGCGGCGGCGCGCCGGCCGTCCGCTTCTTGCGCACCTCGACTTGCACGACCTTGGACCGGCCGTGGCTGAAGCTCTGCCGCACCGACCCGGCGTCCACCGTGCGGCCCACATCCGTCCGTGCCGCGGGCCGCAGAGACAGCCGGCCCTTGCCGGTCTCGGTATCGTTAATGTCGCTCATTCCGCCTGTTCCACCTTTCCGCGCTCGCCGGCAATCCCCGCGAGGCGGTTTGTCTCGATCTTTAGCGCATCGGCCAGCCGGCCGCGCGCCACTACCACATGGACGACATGGTCACGGCCGAACACCGCGCCCAGAGCCGCCCCCGAGAGAGGCGTGCCGACCGCCACGTCGCGACGCCCGCTCATGAACCGCGCCCGCTCGTCCGGGCTGCCATCCTTGGCCTGGATCACGATCCCGGCCCGGTTGCCCGCCAGCCACTCCCGCGCCCGCTCGAACCCGAAATTCGCCTGCCCCGCCCGCCGGGCCAATCCCAGCAACTCGGTCACCCGCCGGGTCAACCCGGCCTCGACCAGAGCGGTCAGATCGGGAGGAAGCGCGACGGGCGCACGCGCGGCCCGCGCGAACGCATTGCGCGAGCGCGCGGTTTCTAACACATCCCGCGACGCGCTCAACCACATTCCCCGCCCGGGCAACTTGCCCGCCAGGTCCGGCACGATCCGTTGCTCCGGCCCGACCACGAAACGCAGCATGGCCTGCCGCTCGCCCCGCTCGCGCGTGACGATGCATCGGCGCAGCGGACCCGTCTCCGGTTCGTCGTCCACCTCCGCCGCGTCGCCCGGTTCCAGCGTGTCGACGGTCTCGGGCTCGTCGTCGATCTCTCCGGCGTCGGCGTCAGGCGTGATGTGTCTCCGGATCTGCCGTCCCGGCGTCGCCGGCATCTACGTCGCCCGCATCTACGTCGCCCGCGTCTACGTCGCCCGGCTCTTCGTCCACCGCGTCCTCTGCTGGGGTGGCCTCGTCGTCGAACCAATGCGCCCGCGCCGCCATGATCACCTCGTTGGCGACCTCGGCGTCCATCGCGTCGGCACCGACGATCTCGATCAGCTCGTCGGACGCCAGGTCAGCCAGATCGTCCAGCGACTTGATGTCTTTTTCGCCCAACGCCACCAGCATCTGCGGCGTCAGCACCTCGATCGAGGCGATGTCGTCGGTCACGCCGAGCTCGCGCCGCTTGCCCTCGTATTTCTCATCCCGCTCGGTCAGGAAGGTCTGCGCCCGTCGGATCAATTCCTCCGCCACGCTCTCGTCGAAGCCCTCGATCTCCGCCAGCTCCTCAAGCGGCACATAGGCGAGCTCCTCGATCGTCGTGAAGCCCTCGGTCACCAGCAACCCGGCGATCACGTCGTCCACGTCGAGCGCATCGACGAACAGCCCGGTGCGGCGGCGGAATTCTTCTTGGCGCCGTTCGCTCTCTTCCGCCTCGGTCAGGATGTCGATGTCCCAGCGCGTCAACTGGCTGGCCAGGCGCACGTTCTGCCCGCGCCGGCCGATCGCCAGGCTCAGCTGGTCGTCGGGAACCACAACCTCGACCCGGCCGGCCTCTTCGTCCATCACCACCTTGGTCACCTCGGCGGGCGCCAACGCGTTGACCACGAAGGTCGCGTGCTGCGCCGACCACGGGATGATGTCGATCTTCTCGCCCTGCAATTCCTGCACGACCGCCTGGACCCGGCTGCCGCGCATGCCGACGCAGGCGCCGACCGGGTCGATCGAGCTGTCGCGGCTGATCACCGCCATCTTGGCCCGGCTGCCGGGGTCGCGCGCGACCGCCTTGATCTCGATGATGCCGTCGTAGATCTCCGGCACCTCTTGGGCGAACAGCTTCGCCAGGAACGCCGGATGCGTCCGCGACAGGAACAGCTGCGGCCCCCTCGGCTCTTCCCTCACATCATAGATGTAGGCGCGCACCCGGTCGCCATTTCGAAAATTCTCCCGCGGGATCAGCTCGTCTCGCCGCAGGAGCGCCTCGGCTCGGCCGAGCTCGACCATGATGTTGCCGTACTCGGTACGCTTGACGACGCCGTTGACGATCTCGCCGACCCGGTCCTTGAACTCGTCATATTGCTTCTTGCGCTCATACTCGCGCACCCGTTGGACGATCACCTGCTTGGCCGTCTGCGCCGCGATGCGGCCGAAATCGATCGGCGGCAGCGGGTCGACCAAGTAGCCGCCGATCTCGATCGCCGGGTCGAACTTCTTGGCGATATGGATCGGCATCTGCGTTTCGTCGTTCTCGACTTCCTCGACCGCCTGGGTCCAGCGCGTCAGCCGGACGTCGCCGGTGCGCTTGTCGATGGTCGCGCGGATGTCCTTCTCGTGCCCGTATTTGGCGCGCCCGGCCTTCTGAATGGCCTGCTCCATGGCTTCGAGGACCTCGTCGCGGTCGATCGCCTTTTCGCGCGCGACCGCGTCGGCCACCAGCAGCAGTTCGGGTCGGGAAACGGCGGTATCCATCGCAGAGGCTCCTAGTTCGCCATCTTGTTTGAAGTCTTCTCGAGCGCAGTGGCATCGATGAGCGCGTCCGTCAGGATGAGCTTAGCACGCCTGATGTCGCGCGTCGGCAGGCTCACATCCTCGCCGCTTTCGACCCTGACCCGCACCGTGCTCTCGTCGGCGCCAAGAATCGTGCCGGTGAACCGACGCCGCCCGTCGACCGGCGCCAGCAGTTCGACGCGGGCCTGGTGGCCGGCGAAGCGGTTCCAGTCCTTCACCCGCGTCAGCGGCCGATCGATCCCGGCGGAGCTCACCTCCAGCGTCCAGGCCCCTGGCAGCGGGTCGTCCACGTCCAGCACCGCCGAGACCGCGTGGCTGATCCGTTCGCAGTCTTCGACCGCGATCAGCGTGCCATCGGCGCGATCCGCCATGACCTGCACTGTCGGGCGCTCTCGGCCCAACACCAGGACGCGCACGAGTTCATAGCCCATGTGCTCGATCGCCGGGGAGATTGCCGCCGCGATCCTTGCCTCGAGGCCGCCGGCATCCGGCTCGGAGTTATCGTCGGCGCTTGGCCGGGTCATACACACATCCAACAAAAAGGGCGGCCCGTGAAGGCCACCCCGTTTCAGCATCGGAGATTAAGAGAAGAACACCTAATTAGCGCCTTGGGTCAGACCGTTCAAGTCCCGTTCGCTCCTGGCAGGCCTGCTGCCCGCAATGCCGCGCGGATCATGTCGGCCACGCTTCCAGATTTCGCGCTCGCGTCCGGCCGCTCTGCCGCCGCACCCGCAGGCCGGGACCCTTTTGGACGGGAGGCTTGGGTCAGCAAGCCCCAGGCCTGGGCGATATGCCACGTCGAACTGATCCCGGCCTCGAGCATGAACGGGCCGGCCGCACCGCAGCTCTGGTCCAGGTCCGCCGCCGCCGTATCGAGCGGGGTGCCGTGCGCCAGGCCGGCGACGAGGTAGGTCTCCAATCGCGCTGCACCATCCGCGCCACGCCAGAGCCGGTGGGTGACGCGATCGTTTTGGTGTTCCTCCGGCGCGCCGGCGACGCCGAGCAGGTCCGACCATTGCAGCGCCAGCGCATCCAGGTTGGCCACGCCGACCGTCGTGTCCGCGCCGCCATGCCAGATCTGGATGCTGGGCCAGCGCCCGCGATGCGGGCTCGCCGCGCGGACCAGCGCGCCCCACGCCGCGGCGCTGCGCTGCTTCGGGCCGCGCATCGCCTCGAACGCCCCCTGCATGCCCGACCCGGCGCCGTAAGGCAGGCCGGCGATGATCGCGCCGCCCGCGAACGCCTCCGGATAGGTCGCCAGCAACGCCGAGGTCATCGCCCCGCCAGCGGACAGGCCGGTGATGTAGACGCGCGCCGGGTTGAGCGCATGGGCCTGGATCATCTGGTCGATCATCTGCTTGATCGAGGACGCCTCGCCGCTGTCTCGCCGCACGTCCTCCGGATTGAACCAGTTGAAACAGAGATTGGCGTTGTTGGAGCGGTCCTGTTCCGGATACAGCACCGCAAAACCGTGCCGCGCCGCCAGCTGGGACCAGCCTGAGCCGTGGTCGTAGCCCTCTGCGGTCTGCGTGCAGCCATGCAGCACGACGACCAACGGCGCTCCACGCGGCAAGCCAGGGGGCACGAAGGCGAGCATGCTCAGGCGGCCGGGATTGCTGCCCGACGGGGTCGTCGGCTGCAGCCGGGCCGGGCCCGCACTGCCCGCGGCTGCCATGTCCCGGCGGCGCTGCGAGAGTGTGAAGACGGTTTCGCCCAGTCCTGCCATGTCGGCCTTCCAAATGTGTCGGAGCCTACAAATGGTGCGCCGCAGCACAGGAGCAAACGACTTTAGCGTCTCCTTGCGCCGCTCGACTCCATGCGACTGCAGATTGTAGCTCGGGCGTCAAATCTGGTGATTGCAGCTCACGGAACCGTGGGATAGGTTGTGGCAAATACTCGTCCGGGTTGTAAAAATTATGGCAGGCGTGACGATCGGTGGAGCTGGATCCACGCTCCCGGATGGCACCAACATCAACGTGGCCCGGCAAGTCCGCGCGATCATCGCCAACGCGATGTCGAGCACGCCCGTGTTCGTCGCCGATCAAAACCTCGGCGGCGCCGCGCCTTCGGTCCCGGGCGGGCAAACGGGACTGGTTGTGGTCGGCGATGCACTCTCGCGCAATATCGACGCCTCGCACTTCAACTATCAGTATTTTGTGGTCGGCGACGGCACCGTCGGCGGTGGTGCCGGCCCGGTCACGGTCGCGGGTGCCGGCCAGCTCAACCAGGCGGTCGTGCTTGGCACCCGCGCCGTGACCTTCAACGCCGGCGGCGGCAGCGGCACCATCGTCGGCGGCGACGGCCCCAAGACCATCAACATCGGCGCCGGCACCAACTTCGCCGTCTACACCGGCGCCGGCGATGACACGATCAGCCTGACATCGAGCCTCGCCTTCGGCCGCAACACGGTCGAAGCCGGCTTCGCCGTCACCAAGAACAACATCGCTCTCGGCCCCGCCCCGACACTGGTCCGCTCCACCGGCAACGACGTCGTCTCGGTCGGCGCGGGCGCGGCCACTATCCAGGTCGTCGGCATGGTGCAGGACACCGTCTCGGGCGGCTCCGGCAGCCTGACCTTCATCGACGGCACCGGCGGCTCGCAGGTCAACTATGTCACCGACCCCAACACCAGCGTGCGTCTGGCGGTCGCGTCCTCCGGCAGCGCGACCGTGATCGGCGGCGCCGGGGCAGGGGGCCTCTATCGCGGCGGCACCAGCGGCAGCAACCTGCTCGTCGGCGGCCTCGGCGCGGTCACGATGCAGGGCGCCGGCAATGGCGACGTGCTGATCGCCACCAGCAGCGTCGGGCTGCAGGTGCTGCAGGCCGGCGCCGGCAACGAGACGCTGTTGGGCTCACTCTCCTCGTCGGACAACGTCTTCAGCGCCGGCAGCGGCAACGACCTCATCATCGCCGGCGCCGGCAACGACCGCATCAATGCCGGCACCGGATCGGCCACCATCACCGGCGGCGGCGGCGGCGACCTGTTCGTGTTCGACCCGCGCTTCTCTGCCCGCGCCCAGGTCGTCATCACCGACTTTACGCCCGGCACCGATCACGTCGTGCTGCAGGCCTATAGCGCGCCAAACACCGCCGCCACCCTAGCCGCCTCGGCCCTGCGCGTCGGCGCCAGCGCGTCGAAGGTGACCCTGTCGGACGGCACCACCATCACCTTCCAGGGCATCACCTCGGTGAATTCCTCGTTCTTCGCCTAAGGGGGCGTCAGCAATCAACTGATCGGCCGGAGCGGCATAACACGCGGATAAGACTCGTTTTTCCAACACGAGCCGATTCGGTTAAATCCTTCCGAGTCCTAAGTGCTACGCCGTAGGCGCATAGAACCCGATCCCTTCGTCGGCGAGGTCCGGCCTTGTGTCGATGACGGTCGCACGCTCGTTGGCGTCGGCGGTGTAGAAATGAGTGCCGAACCGCGTATCGAAGAAACGGTAGACCGCGGTGTCGCCCGACTGCGGCGTGACGTGCTCGATGAACCCGGTGCCCTCGTAGAACAGGTCGGACCGGGTCGCGATCACGGCATCGCGCTCGGAGGTGCTCGCCGTGAAGAAGTGCGTGCCGTACGTTGAATCGAAGAAGCGGAAAACCGGGGCGGCATTCGGATCGCCGCCCGCCGGGTCGATTGATTGCAGCCCGACGCCTTCGTAGACCAGGTCTGGCCTCGTGCCGATGATGGTGTCCTTCTCCGAGACGCTGCTGCTGAAGAAATGCGTGCCGTAGCTGCTGTCGAAGAACCGGTAGACGCCGACGGTGCTGGGCGTGATGGAGATAATGGTGCCGCCGCTGCCATCGCTGCTGAGCCCGTAACGGGTGTCGGCGGGCGCCGCGCCGAGCAGGATCGTGCCGCTGGCCGTCGTCACCAAATTGCCGGACAGGCGCACGCTGGTGTTGCCGACCAGGTCGATCCGGTCGCCATACTGTATCCCGCTGACGTTGCTCGAGCCGCTCAGCCCGCGCACGTAGAGCGTCGCGTTGGGCCCTGCGAACGCGACGTTTGCCGTGGCGAGCGCGCCGACATCGGCCGTCCCGCCACCGATCTGCAGCGTGCCGGAGCCCGCCACCGCACCGCCGACGACCAGCGTGCCGAGGGACGCCAGCGTGCCGAACGTCCGAAGGTCGCCGGAGATCACCTCGCGGCTGACCGAGTCGATGCTGACGC
>JAABUK010010376.1_pt1 | contig 12438 bp, 10 predicted proteins | sample 5559141 | NCBI WGS metagenome assembly JAABUK01 (sample SAMN10711869, study PRJNA513367) | rock metagenome | isolation source: Antarctica rocks | place: Antarctica: Victoria Land, Pudding Butte nord | collected 2016-01-03
TTGACCTCCCGCAACGACGACGCCCACAGATCCAGCGTCGTCTCCATCGAGGCACCCGACATCCAATGCACTCCAAATCGCCAGGATATGACAGATTTAGGGTGGGTCCTGCAACTGTAATGTTAGGCCGGTCAGCGGGCAGGGGATGCCAGATGCCGGCCGGCTCCGGACCATCTGCGCTGTCCGCTGGCGGCGACACGGCGCCGGCGCCGGACGCGCCTGCATCGAACTGGCGACGGCGTTTCTTTTCGCCCGGCGATGCGAGGCGTCTGCGGCGCGGCGATCCAAGGGTCGGCGCCACCGGAAGTCGGCTCCGCGGGTCCTGGGATCACCACGCCGCCACGCGCCTTGCAGCGGCGGACAACGATATCAAAGCATATGGACCGATGATGCAGGTCCGTCTGCCGGGAGGTTCAAGCGCCTTGCGGCGCTTGCCCCGGCGTTCGTCAGGTCTTGCGGTGCAGCAGCCCGGCGCCAAGCAGGCCAGAGACCAGCAGCAGCATTGAGGCAGGCTCCGGCACCGGCGTGCCGGTGCCTGGATCGGTGATGGAGCCGCCCGATGCGCCGATGATGATGGGATTGCTCGTGGCCGTGCTGGTGCCCAGCACCGGGATCGCGCCGATGTTCGCGAACTGGTTGTGATACGGGCCGGCGCTCAGGTCGGCGTTGGTCAGGCTGGGGAAGGCAGCGTTGCCCGCCGCGGTCAGGGCGATGCCCTGGTTGGACTCTGCCGGCGCTGTAAGTCCTGGAACCAGGGCGGAGAGGAAGCCGTAGCTGTTGGCCTGGCTGAACAAGCCGCCGCCGCCGCCGAGGAAGCCGTTCAGTTGCGTCGCGTTGGAGGTCAGCGCGCTCTCCTCGGAACTGTCCAGCCCACCGGACACGTTGCCGCCGGAGTCGAGCATGATGATGCCCGAGTTCGCGGCCGTCACGGCGCCCGTGTTCGCGAAGAAGCCGTTGATGGCCGCAGCGCCACTGAGCGACTGGAACGTCCAACCCTGGCCCACCAAGCTGGACAGGCTGAACGCGGACTGCTTGGCTGCAAGCGCGGTCGAGAAGCCGCCGAGGCTTACCACGACCTTGTTGCCGTTGGTGGTGCCGGGCGCCAGGTTCTCGATCGAGCGCTGCATGAACAGCCAGCCGTTGATGTTGGCGCCGCCGCTTGCGCTGCCATGGTCGTCGGCGTCGGTGCCGGCTAGGATGAACGGACCGGCATAGGCTGCGCCCGAACCGGCCGCCATCCCCGCCGCAACGGCCAGAACGGCAAGCGCCCTCGAAAAGTTCAGCATCTGCATATTCCCTGCAAGACGTTACGAGGCGGCCGTTGCAGCCTCAAGTCCCGGAGCACGCAATTCTCATGCCGGATGCAAAACGGTTTCATCACAATGTGTTAAGAATTCTAAGTGCGACCTTTCGACAGAAGTGTAACGTTTCCTGGCAGGTGGCCAGTCGCAATTGGCAGCCGCATGTCGGCACTTGAACTCGTCCCGAACCCTGTCCAGGCTGACAAGACGGGCTGACCGGAACCGTGCTGATGGCGTTCCAGCAGACATCCACCTTGCGGCGCCCCATCTGGATGCCCGTCACCGCATGGTGGCCAGGGGCCATGGGTCCGGACAGGAAAAGGCCGGCGGGCAGTTGCGGCCGTTGCAGCCTACGGTCCCATCTGGCAAGACCGCCGCCCGCGGGCAGTAGGCACGCGCCGCTCGCTGGACAGCTCGCTGCGTATCGTCGGCCAGTGACGGCGCCCGCCGCCGCCTCCCGCATCCCTGCCGGGACGAACAGCGTTTGGATGGCACCATGACCGCCCCGACCCTCGCCCTGCATGGGGCCGCCAAGCGCCTGAACGACCTGCAAACCCCCTGTCTCGTACTGGACCGCGGCATCCTGGCCCGCAACCTCCACGCCATGGCCGCAGCCCTGGCCCGGCACGGCGTCCCGCTGCGCCCGCACATGAAAACCGCCAAGAGCATCCACGTCGCCCGCCTGGCGCTGGCCGGCCAGCCCGGCGGCATCACCGTCTCCACCCTGGCGGAAGCCGAACACTTCGCCGGCCACGGAATAACGGATATCCTCTATGCCGTCGGCATCACCCCGTCCAAGCTGGACCGCGTGGCGGCGCTGCGCCGGGCCGGGGCGGACGTGCTGGTCATCACCGATGACCCCGCCACCGCCGCCGCCATCGCCGCCCACCCCGCGGGCCTGGGCGCCCTCGCCGAGGTGGACAGCGGAGAGCGCCGTGGCGGCCTCGCCCCGGACAGCCCGCGGCTGCTGGAGGTCGCGGCCCGGCTCGGCCCGGCGCTGCGCGGCGTCATGACGCATGGCGGCCACAGCTACGCCGGCCGCACCGCGGCGGACATGGCGGAGGTGGCGGAGCAGGAGCGGGCGGCTGCCGTGGGCGCCGCGGACCGGCTGCGCGCGGCCGGGCACCGCGTCGGCATCGTATCGGCCGGCAGCTCTCCCACCGCGCTGCACGCGCGCCACCTGGACGGCGTGACGGAGGTGCGTGCCGGCGTCTATATGTTCGGCGACCTGTTCCAGGCCAGCATCGGCACCCACCGGCAGGAGGATATCGCCCTGACCGTGCTGGTATCGGTGATCGGCCTGCGCCCGGCGGAGCACCGGCTGCTGGTGGACGCCGGCGGCCTCGCGCTGTCCAAGGACCGCAGCACGCAGCCGACCACCGACCTGGGCTTCGGCCTGATGCTGGACGTGCAGGGGCGCCCGGCCCATGGCCGGTCCGTGGTGGCGCAGGCATACCAGGAGCATGGCGTCGTGGCGCTGGACCCGGCGCTGCCCTTCCCGGACCTGCCGGTGGGCGCGCTCGTGCGCATCGCCCCCAACCACGCCTGCATGACCGCCGCCGCCCACGACCGCTACTGGGTCGTGGACGGGTCCGACGCCGTGACCGCCGAGTGGCCGCGGGTGAACGGCTGGTAGGCTACTCCGCCGCCGCCGGCAGCCGGGTGCGCGCGGCATAGGCGGCGACGCGGGCGCCGAACTGCCGGGCCGTCTCCAGGTCGCCCGGCATCGGCCCTTCCTCGGGCGAGCTGTCGGACGGGCTGGCCGACATCGCGCCGCTGAACGCGCCGAGCCAGTTCACGTCGTTGCGGTTGGCCGCCTTGGTGCTGGACGGCATCAGGCCGGTGCCGATCCAGACCATGCCGTGCTGCATCGCCAGGTGATACAGGTAGTCCAGCGTGCCGGCCTTGTCGCCGTTCACCGACGCGGAGTTGGTGAAGCCCGCCGCCACCTTGTCCTTTCAAGCCTGGCTGAACCAGGGCTTGCTGCTGGCGTCGGCAAACTTTTTGAACTGCCACGACACGCTGCCCATGTAGGTCGGCGATCCCATGATGATGGCGTCCGCGGCCTGCAGCGCCTCCCAGGTGCCGTCCGGCAGGTTGCCCTCGGCGTCTATGGGATGCAGGGTCGCGGCGCCGGCCGTCGCAGCGCCGTCCCGCACCGCCTCCGCCTGCTTGGCCGTGTGGCCGTAGCCGCTGTGAAAGACGATGGCGATGCTGGTCATGTCGAGGCTCCATGTTGTGTTGTCCCCGACATGGGACACCTGATGCAACCTTGCAAGTTACAACGCCGCGTCGCGGCGCCTGCCGGTGTCCAAGCCGCCCGGCAGCCTGTAGCCTGCGCCGGGGCAGGAGGGCAGCACGATGCGCGCACGGGTTGGATGGGTTGTCTTGGCGGTGTCGGGCCTACTGGCCGGCTGCGACAGCACGGTGCAGACCGGCAGCGGCGCGTCCTACCTGGCCGCCCGGCCGGAGTTCCGCCCTGCCGCCGGCAACTCGGTCGAGCGCGCGGTCTATGACGCCGCCAAGGCGGAACCCGCGCTGCGCTTCCCCGCCCGCCTGGGCCTCGCGCGTATCAAGGGCGGGCGCCTGACCGCCATCCCGCCGGAGGAGGGCGACAAGTGGCTGGCGCTCATCAAGAGCGTGGGCACCGCCTAAGGCGAGTTCGTGCCGATCAGCCCGCTGGTGGCGGAGATGACCTCCGCCGCCCGCCAGGACGACACGGTGGTGGACAAGATACGCATCGGCGCCGCACGGCAGCAGGTAGGCATGATCTAACCTGCTGTTAGTACGGGCCAAAACTTGTTTGTGGTAGGTGTTCTAAGCCGTCCGATCCACCCCAACCCCCAGCGCCGCCTGCGCCGCCGCCAGCCGCGCCACCGGCACCCGATAAGGGCTGCAAGACACGTAATCCAGCCCAATCTCCTCGCAGAACGCAATGCTGGCCGGGTCCCCCCCGTGCTCCCCGCAAATCCCCATCTTGAGCGCGTTCTTGGTCGCGCGCCCCTTGTCGGCAGCCATCCGCACCATCGCCCCCACGCCCTCCACGTCAATGGACACGAAGGGGTCCTTCGGCAGGATGCCCGCCTCCACATACGCCGGCAGGAACCGCCCGGCGTCGTCGCGCGACAACCCGAACACCGTCTGCGTCAAGTCGTTGGTGCCAAACGAGAAGAAGTCCGCGATCTCCGCGATCTTGTCCGCCACCAGCACGGCCCGCGGCAGCTCGATCATGGTCCCGACCAGGTACTCGATGCTCTGCCCCTGCTCCCGGAACACGTCGGCCGCCACCTTGTCCACCTGTGCACGGGTGATCTCCAATTCGCGCCGGGTGCTGATAAGCGGGATCATCACCTCCGGCACCGGCGCCTCCCCGGTCTCCCGCGCCGCCGCAATGGCCCCCTCGAAAATGGCCCGGGCCTGCATCTCATAGATCTCCGGATAGGTGATCCCCAGCCGGCACCCGCGATGTCCCAGCATCGGGTTGGCCTCCGACAGCTCCGCCGCCCGGCGCCGCACCTGCTCGATGTCCTGCCCGGTCGCCGCCGCCACCTCCGCCAACTCGGAATCTTGGTGCGGCAGGAACTCGTGCAGCGGCGGGTCCAGCAGCCGGATCGTCACCGGCAGCCCGTGCATGATCCGGAACAGGTCGGTGAAGTCCGCCCGCTGGAACGGCAGCAGCTTGTCCAGCGCCGCCCGCCGCCCCGCCAAGTCGTCGGCCATGATCATCTGCCGCACCACCCCGATGCGCTCCGGCGCAAAGAACATATGCTCCGTCCGCGACAGCCCGATCCCCTCCGCCCCGAACTTGCGGGCGGTCTCGGCGTCCAGCGGCGTTTCGGCGTTGGTGCGTATCCCCAGCCGGCGCACCTGGTCCGCCCACCCCATCAGCGTCGCGAAGTCGCCGGACATGCTAGGCTCGATCATCGCCACCGCGCCCGAGAACACCTCCCCGGTCGCCCCGTCCAGGGTGATGGTCTCCCCGGCCCGTATGGTCTTGCCCCCCGCCGACAGCGTCTGCGCGCCATAGTCCACGCTGATCCCCCCCGCGCCCGCGACACAGGGCCGCCCCATGCCGCGCGCCACCACGGCGGCGTGGCTGGTCATGCCGCCGCGTGTCGTGAGGATGCCGCGGGCGGCGTGCATCCCGTGTATGTCCTCCGGGCTGGTCTCGATGCGAACCAGCACCACGGCCTCCCCCTTGGCCGCGCGCATCTCGGCCTCGTCCGAGTTGAACACCGCGACGCCCGATGCCGCCCCGGGGCTGGCCGGCAGGCCCTTGCCGAAGGCGGTGCGCGGCGCCTTGGGGTCCAATGTCGGATGCAGCAACTGGTCGAGCGACGCCGGGTTGACCCGCTTCACCGCCTCCCGCCGGTCAATCAGCCCGGCCTCCGCCATCTCGACGGCAATCCGCAGGCTGGCGGCGGCGGTGCGCTTGCCGCTGCGGGTTTGCAGCATGTACAGCTTGTTCTGCTGCACCGTGAACTCGATGTCCTGCATGTCGAGGTAGTGGTGCTCCAGCGTCTCCCGCACCGCCACCAGGTCGGCATAGGCGCTGGGCAGCGCCTCCTCCATGCTGACCTCCCCGGGATGGGCGCGCAGCTTGCTCAGCGGCTGCGGCGTCCTGATCCCCGCAACGACATCCTCGCCCTGCGCGTTCACCAGGAACTCGCCATAGAAGGTGTTCTCCCCCGTGCTGGGATCGCGGGTGAAGCAGACCCCGGTGGCGCAGTCCGCCCCCATGTTGCCGAACACCATCGCCTGCACGTTGACGGCGGTGCCCCAGGTCGCGGGGATGTCGTGCAGCCGCCGGTAGGTGTTGGCCCGCGGGTTCATCCAACTGCCGAACACCGCGCCGATGGCGCCCCAAAGCTGCTCGTGCGGGTCCATCGGGAACGGTGCGCCGCGCTCCTGCTCGACCATCACCTTGTATTCGGCGACCACCGCCTGCCAGTGCTGCGGCGACAGCGCCGTGTCCTCGACCACCCCGGCGTCCAGCTTGGCGTTCTCGATGATCTCCTCGAACCGGTGGTGGTCCACCCCCAGCACGACCGAGCCGTACATCTGGATGAACCGCCGGTAGCTGTCCCACGCGAACCGCGCGTCGCCGCTCGCGGCCTCAAGCCCTCGCACGGTCTCGTCGTTCAATCCAAGGTTCAGCACGGTGTCCATCATGCCCGGCATGGACACCCGCGCCCCGGAGCGGACGCTGACCAGCAGCGGCTTGCCCGCGTCCCCGAACCGCAGCCCGACCGCCTCCTCGATCAGCCCGAGCGAAGCGCGCACCTGGGCCTCCAGGTCATCCGGATACCGCCGGTCGTTGTCGTAGTAGGCGGTGCAAAGCTCCGTCGTGATGGTGAAGCCCGGCGGCACCGGCAGGCCGATGCTGGCCATCTCCGCCAGGTTGGCGCCCTTGCCCCCCAGCAGGTTCCGCATGTCCGCCCGGCCCTCGTTGTGCCCGGCGCCGAAGCTGTAAACCCACTTGGTCATGATTCCTGGCCTTCGATCTGAGAGAAGTCTGCCACGCGGCCCATAAGAAGGCCGACCGCGGCGAGGAGGCGGAGACGATTGCGGCGTAGCGCCAGGTCGGGCGCGTTGACCGTTACCTTGTCAAAAAAGGAGTCCAGTGGTTGACGCAAAGAGGCAAGTGCGCCCATCGCACGCTGAAATTGTTCGCTACTGATGAGTTCATCTATTTCCGCCTCTACATGACCGAGCGCGGAAGAGAGAGCTTTTTCTTCGTCTTGCGCCAGTAGCATAAGATCATATGGTCCAGTGTGCGGACCGTCGCGCTTATCTTCAATGCGGAGGATGTTCGCAGCACGGCGACTAGCGGCCAAAAGGTTAGCACCGTCTGGGAAGGACAAGAAAGTGCCTATTGCACCCATCCTGGCCAGCAGCCTGACTAGGTCGTCGTCGGGATCGGCAGCGAACACGGCCGCAAGAACGTCGTGCCGCAACCCTACTGACCGGAGTCGAACACGAAGCCTCTCTACAATGAACGCCAGCACCGCTTTCGACACGGGGATGCTCTGGTTTTCATCTGCCTTTGCAAGAATGAGCAAAAGCGGTATGCGCAAGCTGCGCTCAGTAATAATCCGAATGATGCCCAGAGCCGCACGCCTAAGAGCGAATGGATCACCAGAGCCGGTTGGAACCTCGCCGATGGCGAAGAAGGATGCAAGCTGATCCAGCTTGTCTGCAAGCGCGACCACAAGTGACTCCAACCCGGTTGGCACTGTGTCATCCAAGCCTCTTGGTGAATAGTGGTCGCGTATCGCATTGGCGACGCGAGCAGGCTCGCCGTCGTGCCTGGCGTAGTAACCTCCCATGACCCCTTGTAGCTCGGGGAACTCCTTGACCATGCCAGTGGTCAGGTCAGCCTTGGCGAGAAACGCAGCGCGCTTTGCCAGCGACACATCAGCAGCAAGAAACGCTGTCGGTGACCCCGTGCGAACCCAGGGCGCAATTGCCTCGGCTAATTGCTCCAGCCGTTTTGTTCGTGCCCCCTGGCTGCCCAGCTTGGCATGGAACGTCACCCCGTCCAGCGCCGGCACGCGATCCGCCAGCTTGGTCCGCCGGTCCAAGTCCCAGAAATGACGGGCATCGCTGAACCGTGCGCGCAGCACGCGCTCGTTGCCGGCGATAATGGCCGCGCCGCCGTCCGTCGCCTCGATGTTGGCGGCGAAGCCAAACCGCGGCGCCGCCGCACCATCCGCGGTCCGCAACGCAAAGTAGCGCTGGTTCACCCTCATGCTGACCTGCATCACCTCCCCCGGCAGGTCCATGTAGGCGTCGTCTATGCGCCCCAGCAGCGGCACTGGCCACTCCACCAGCCCGGCCACCTCGTCCAGCAGCCCGTCATCGGGCACCACCTGCAACCCCTCCGCGGCGGCCAGGGCGGCGATGCCCTCCTGCACCAGCCGCCGCCGCTCTCCCGCCGCCGGGATCACCCGGCGGGCGCGCAGGCCGTCATGCCATTCGCCGAACGACGACACCATGAAGGCCCCGGGCGCATGGTGGCGGTGCCCCTCCGTCTCGTTGGACGAGTGCAGCCCATGCCCGTCGTCCCCCCCGTCCGCCAGGCCGAACGGCACCACGCGCCCATCCATCAGGCACAGGATGCGGCGCAGCGGGCGAACCCAGGTGAAGGCGCTGCCGTCGCCCCACCGCATGGACTTCGGCCAGGGAAAGCGGCGCAGCAGCGGCGGCAGGGCATCGGCCACCAACGACGCGGCCTCGACCGCCGGGCTGGCCCTGGTCAGCACCCAGTAGTCCCCCTCCTGCGCCACCTGGTCCCGCGCGGCGCCATGCTTGCGGAGGAACCCGGCCAGCGCCGCTTCCGGCGCCGACGCGCGCGGTCCGCGCTCGGTCGTGCTGCTGGCGGGCAGGGCGGCTTGCACGGTGGCGATCAGCGCGATGCGGCGGGGGCCGTAAAAGGTCTGCACTCCCTGCGGCTTCAGCGCGCCCAGGGCGCCGGACACCAGCCGCGCCAGGTCGTCGGCGGCGCGCGCCTGCATCCGGGCGGGAATCTCCTCGCTGAACAGCTCCAGCAGCAGTTCGGACATGGCTACGGCGCCGCCTGCGGTGCGCCGGTCAGGTGTGGGTTGCCCATGCCCTGCAAACTATCTCGCGGCCCCCGTTTGGACAACCGCGGCGTCCGTCCCGTCCTCAAGCGGGGCCTCCATCGGCGCCTCCCCGGCCAGGTATCCCTCGCAGCAGCCCCGCGCCAGCGTCCGCACCCGCCCGATATAGGCCGCGCGCTCCGTCACCGAGATCACGCCCCGGGCGTCCAGCAGGTTGAACAGGTGGCTCGCCTTGATGCACTGGTCATAGGCCGGCAGCGGCAGCCCGGCCGCCAGCAGCGCGCCGCACTCCCCCTCCGCGTCGGCGAAGTGCCGGGACAGCAAGGCGGTGTCGGCGTGCTGGAAGCTGTAGCGGCTGTACTCCCGCTCGTTGCGGAGGAACACCTCGCCATAGCTCACCCCGGCGCCGTTGAAGTCCAGGTCATAGACGTTCTCCACCCCCTGCACGTACATCGCCAGCCGCTCCAGCCCATAGGTGAACTCGGCGGAGGGCGACGCCACGGCAATCCCGCCGACCTGCTGGAAATAGGTGAACTGCGTCACCTCCATCCCGTCGCACCACACCTCCCAGCCCAGCCCCCAGGCGCCCAGCGTCGGGCTTTCCCAATCGTCCTCGACGAAGCGGATGTCGTGCAGCAGCGGATCAATCCCGATGGCCCGGTAGCTGTCCAGCAGCAGGTCCTGGCAGTTGGCCGGGCTGGGCTTCAGGATGGCCTGGTACTGGTAGTAGTGGCCGAGCCGGTTCGGGTTCTCGCCATAGCGCCCATCGGTCGGCCGCCGGCTGGGCTGGACGTACGCGGCCCGCCAAGGCTTCGGGCCGAGCGCGCGCAGGGTCGTCGCGGGATGGAAGGTGCCCGCGCCCATCTCCACGTCATAGGGCTGTAGGATGACGCAGCCCTGCCGCGACCAGAAGGCGTGCAGCCGCAGGATCAGTTCCTGGAAGCTCGGTGGCTTCAGGCTGGGCGGCTTCAAGCTGGGCGGCTTGGCGGCGGTCGTGTCCGGCATCGGGCGGGGCTTGGTCCTGCAAGGGCGCCGCACCATAAGGGCGCGGTCACGGAAGGGAAAGGTGCCGGCATGGCCCGGCGCGCGGCGGGCCACCGCGGCCTGGCAGCCCTCTCCGTCACCTGCGCCTGGCCGCGGGCGCTGCGATGCCGGGGGTTCCGTGCTGCCATCTGGCCGCTGTTGCGAGGGGCGCAGCGGCGTGGGCCTCCAGAGGCAGCAAGGGCCGCGCGTGCCGCCCCCGGGTCGCCACGCCGCAGGCGGCTCGCAACGGCGCGCGAAGGCACGGGCGCAACGCACCCTGAGGAAAGCCCAAGGCACGAGAAAAGCCCAGTACAAAAAGCTCAGTACAATTGGAAGTCCGGGGCAATGGAAAGCCGGGGTAAGGAGAGGTCTGAGCAGGCTTGACGGCCTGCCACACAGATGACTTGCGGCCGTGCCGTGCCGTGCCGTGCCGTGCCGTGCCGTGCCGTGCCGTGCCGTGCCGTGCCGTGCCGTGCCGTGCCGTGCCGTGCCGCGCAAGCCTGCTAGGGTTTCATCCATGCGTAGAATGCTGAAGGTTTGCCCAGCGGCGCGCTCGCAAACGGGGGGGATGTGTTGGCGCTCCCTCGCCCTACTGGTTTCCACCAAGCGCCACACCTGGTGTCAGCTTCCGCAGCAAATCCGTCGCGCGATGCCCCTCGCCCACGCCGTCCACCAGCACCACCCAGCCGCGGGCGTTGCGGGTGCGGAGCGGCAGGATCGCCTGGTAGGCCGGCGACGCATACCACGCGCTGGCCTGCGCCCGATCCGGAAAGGCGACAACGACGACGTCGCCAGAGAACGGACCTTCCAGGACCTCGGCGGAACTGCCGTGGACCAGAAATCGTCCGCCATAGGGCGCAAGCGTCGCATCTATGGCCTGCAAGTAGGCCACGATGTCCGGACCAAACCGCAGGTCCTGCAGGTGGGCGATGGCGTAGGCAGGCATGGCAGCCTCCTTCCGGGTCATGCCGCCACCGCGCCGAGAACCGTGCCGCGCCGAAGTCCCGCCCATTGCAGCAGGGCGAACCCCAGCACCGCCGTTCCTTGCAGCAGCACGAAGGCGGCGCCCAGCCCGTTAGGTGCCGCCAGGCCCAGCAGCAGGAGCAGCAGGCTGTCCAAAGCCCACAACAAGTTAATGCCCACGACGCCGCGCACCATCCAGCGTGGCAAGCGGGGCTGGAAGCCCAGCCATGCCACCAGCCCGGCATAGGGCAGCAGCACCAGCCCGGCATCGCGCAGCAGCGGTTCCGGCAGGGCGAGCAAGGATGCCAGGGGATGGGCCGCCGCGGTCAGCAGCAGGCCCATGCCGCCGCTCGCGGCGGCATCGCCCAGCAGGGCCGCGCGCAGCAAGGTAGAAGACGGGATCGGGTGGCGCATGTTGTAGCTCCTTCTGTGTGGTTGCAGCAGGCGCATCATCCCTGTCCCGCCCGGTGAGCGCGATTACCTTGCAGGTCATCGGAGCACGTCCCCTCGGGCGCTAAGGTGCGCCATGCCCCACATCGCCCCCGTTCGCCCCGCCCTCTCCGGCACCCCGTTCGGCGCCCAGTTGCGCGAGTGGCGGCAGCGGCGCCGGCGCAGCCAGCTCGACCTCGCGCTCGACGCAGGCATCTCGCAACGGCACCTCAGCTTCGTGGAAAGCGGGCGCGCTGCGCCCAGCCGGGACATGGTGCTGCTGCTGGCGGAGGAACTGGAGGTGCCGCTGCGGGAGCGCAACGCGCTGCTGCTGGCGGCCGGCTTCGCGCCGCGCTACGCCTCGCGCCCGCTGGAGGACGTAGCCCTGGCTCCCGCCCAGGCAGTCATCGCCACCATCCTGCGCGCCCATGCTCCCAACCCGGCCCTGGTGGTGGACCGCCACTGGTACATGATGGCCGCCAACGACGGCGTGCCGCCGCTGCTGGCTGGCGTCGCCGACCCGGGCCTGCTTCGCCCACCGGTCAACGTCCTGCGCCTGAGCTTGCACCCGCACGGGCTGGCGCCGGCCATCGCCAACCTTCCAGCCTGGCGCGCGCACATCCTCACGCGCCTTCGCCGCCAGGCGCACGCCAGTGGCGACCCGGTTCTTGCGGCGCTGCTCGCCGAACTGCGGGCGCTGGGCGGCACCGACGATGGATGGACCGAAGGCGCGGACAGCATTGCCATTCCGCTGGAGCTGGACACCTCGGCGGGCCGCCTGTCGCTGATCTCGACGACCACGGTGTTCGGCACCCCGGCCGAGGTCACGTTGTCCGAGCTGGCGATCGAGGCGTTCTACCCCGCCGACGACGCCACCGCGGCGCGGCTTCTGCAACTGCAACGGGTGAGATGACAAGGCAGCTAGGTCAATCTTTGAACGTTCGCGCACAGACAGAACCTAAGCAGGCTGGCACAACATAAGCCGATCCGAGTGACAGGCCGCGCCAGCCTGCTCAGACCCCGTTTGAGAAGGTCGGTTGACTGGATGTGATGGGCTGACCGGGGCCGTGCTGTTGGCGTTCCAGACAGTTCGGCTGTCGTGGAGCCTTCGATGTGGACGCCTGATGATCGTGCGTTGG
>JAABUK010010377.1_pt1 | contig 12438 bp, 19 predicted proteins | sample 5559141 | NCBI WGS metagenome assembly JAABUK01 (sample SAMN10711869, study PRJNA513367) | rock metagenome | isolation source: Antarctica rocks | place: Antarctica: Victoria Land, Pudding Butte nord | collected 2016-01-03
AAGCTCCGCTGACAAATCGGAGAGAGGCACCAACGGGAGCGTCGTTGTTCAAACCCTCCAAGATAGCCAAACCGTCGTCTGAGAACAACACCTGCTCCACACACCACGACATCACGGTCCTGAGCTTAAAACGACGTGATCTACTCGCTGCCATTCATTCCAAGAGTGGCACCTTGCCAATATCCACTTCTTCCTCTAAACGCCTGATTGTTTGCATCTGGTTTGGCTTCATACTGCGCTTCCGGAACAGGCTCATCTCAGCGTCCCAATCTGGTTCAGCACTGTTGCAAATGTGTCGCCTCCCCTTTCCATGATTAATTGCATGGCCAGCCCGCGAGAGTCTTCTGCACATGTGGTAACGCATGGGAACGGAGCGATCTTTACAGCCAGTAGTTGAGACTTTACGGTCGATGCTTGGAGGTCGTGTTGCGACATTGGCGGCCATGTCTAGCCAAGTGCCTATCCCACAACACGAGACCATGGAGGCAGCACTGCGCATATTGCAAACCATTGCAGACGTACCGCCATAGTTCCGGAACTTGAGGAAGAAGATGGCAAGCCAGGTCTGCCAGCAAGTCAAGTGCTGGTATTGCGCGTTGCACACACATTTCTCATGCCGTTCAGATATACACTTGACAGCCTATGGCCACAGTCGGAATTTGGCAGAATGCTGTCCTGTGTGAAGCGTCAACACCGCCACTGAAACTTCTTCAAACATGAAAGTAATACGAAGGTCAGGTGTGGACCACAAGCATCATCATGTACCTGACTAGTCAAGCATGTAAAACTGTGTCAAGGATGCACTGGGAAGCAGGGCTTGCATATCCAGGAAAGGAGGCTTCTTGTAGCTAATAAATGCTTGACAAACAGGACCAGCCTGGCAGGGTATATGTGAGGCACTAAGGGCTTTGCACATCAGTCATGAATCTGCTGGCCAGATGATGATTGCTGGCTGCATTCAATGATCGTGATCAATAAGGCACGTCGTGCTGGCTAGCTTTGACTTGCTGACTGACTCACTGCTGAAAATCGGCTGACTTGACTGCTGATCCGCTGCGAAGCACTTGACGGCATGGATCGCACTGCATATGTTTGAGGACCCTTCTTGAGCAACTCACCTGCGCAATTCCCAGAAAAAATGTTACACTGCCACTGGCGCAGTCATGGATCATCGTAAGCTTGCACAAAACCATGCATGTGATTTGCACACGTAGCTTTTCCAAGGGCAGCCTGGGCTATGTAATGCACAGCAATATCCAGGTTGAAAAGTAGCATGACGTTCCCCATGGGCCTCTGAAACCACATGCAAATATGACAATGCCAAGTCAGCAGAGCATACCAGCTTCATTGAGTTGCTCGATGAAGTCACGCATGTCAGGGACCTTCAGCTGGAGATTGTCAGACAAGTCAAAGAGCTGGTGGACGCTGAAGGCATTGCCAGATTGCTCTGCACGCCGACCCAAGGCTGACAAGAAACGGCGCGCTTCAGCCTGCAGGGACACATGCACTTGCCAACCCAACAAGATGTCATGCTACACCATCACTGGCATGAGCCTGCAATGAGACAGTAGTAGGAAGGCACTGCTACATGCAAATTATGCAGAGAGCAGGAATAGCAAGTGTCATGAAAATGGTGACTGCTGGATGTGCATCCCACCCTCAGGAAGTACGCAAGACAGCTGAGATGCAAGATTGCAAGAGGAATGGGACAAATGGAAGTGAAGAAATGAGAGTCATTAGCATACACACAAGCTGGGATTTGAACAGAGGCAAGATTGTGAGAAGGGCAGGCTGGGAGGGCAGTACCTGCTTGCTGCCTGCTCTGGTACCGCCTGGCACCCTGAAATCTAGACAGCTGGCTCCAGTAGCTGCACCTTGCACATCACGCCTTGACTCTGAACTGATCTCTATCACCTCCTGATGTACAGCAGCAAATTTCACAGACCATTTGAATACGTTGGCAGCTATGCAAATGCTGCATGTCAGCCAGATTGACACAGGTTGTGATGCCTTTCTGCCTGCTGGCTTTCTGCCTGCCAACAGGATTTGCAAGCATGCTGAACAAATTTTATACTGAGCTTTGGTCAACTCTGTGCACACTGTTCATGCACAAGCAGCAAGCAAGTTTAGTCAAGTGTGAAGTTTACTATTAGGATAGATTGGTGACCCAGCCAATATGACGGCAACCTTTGCTAGCATGTTGAAAGGCATGAGATACAAGTAGACGCATACCCACCTGTGCATGTTGAGCCGTGACAATCTGCACCAGCTCCAAGCGAGCTCTGGCTTCTGCCATTCGTATCAGACTTTCAAGCTGCCGCGCCTGCTCACACAGCAACACATACAAATCAACTGGACAACCCAGAAGTCTACTTTGTGTCATTCAGCCCTTGCAAAAAGTTGAACCTGGAGGGAAAGGCAATACCAAGCTGCAGTCAGGCTGCATCTGACAACCTGACACAAAGCAGACATAAGGTCATGTTGCAGCAGTCTGCAGCAGTCTGCAGCTGCTATGTTATAGCGTGCTTACAGCTTCATGTCACAGCAGGCACATGTCATCATTGCAAGAGAGTTTACAGCTTCATGTCACAGCAGCAGGCACATGTCATCATTACAAAGGAACTTACAGCTTCATGTCACGGCAGGCACATGTCATCATTACAAAGGAACTTACAGTCACAGGCGTGCCTTCCATTGTCAGGGAGTCCTGTCTCAGCTTGCAGTAATACTCCTTCAGCACTTGCTTGGCATCATCAGACAAGACTGGGTGGCAGTACTGCCTGGCATAGGCAATGTACTTCTGCAGCAGCTGCATCGGCAGTGGATCATGAGCTTCATCACTGCAAGCCGCAATCGCAGATGTGTTGCTTGATACCCACGCCCTTATTGTCAGTTTGCACCCTTGAGCGTTGGTCACATCATGCATTTATGTCGGGAGAGCGTGATGTGACCTGCGCCTGTAGACTCACATCCCGGTTCAATGACAAATCTCATTTGATCAAGGATAGCATGAATGCATGCTTCTGCTTTCCCCTGAACTGTGCTGAGTGACTTGGACCCCTCATCAATTCAGGCCATGGGTATAGTCACATGGCCAGACAATAATGTACACTCCCCTGATGAGTCCTAAAGACACAAAGTGTAAAGTGATTGATTGATTGATTAATTGATTGATTGATTGACTCCAGTGCAGCGCAATATTACTGGTGCATGCACGTATATGTTTGTAAATCACATCAGGGACATCAAGAGTGCCGTGCGTCAAGGTGGTCATGCCGTGGTACAGAGGGGATCAAGAGTGTACCTGTACATCTTCAGACTGTCGTCCAGTGTTGGCTGCCGGGCGGTGGAGTCCAAGGCCGCAAGGGATGCAGGTGGGCGGGTCTGCAAGGAGCCTTGATGAGCCCTCCTCACCCTGTCTCCCTGCCCTGCGGTCAAGCTACAGCTGTTCACTGCCTGCACTTCTTGGATGCATGAATGCAAGGCTTTCTGTACATGCAATACGACGCCCTTCAGCGTAGTCAAATTGTCAGATAATTGTCAGAGAAGTGGAGCACTTTTGCTGTCCATGGTTCACCAGCATGCATCAGATGCCGTGTTCCTGCTGACAAGAGCCAATGCCCCCTTCACGGGGTAGGGCCTTAGCCTTGGCAGGAATCAAACATATGCCAGCACCATCAGAGTATGCCACGTACAATAGGCCAACCACGGCCCAAACACAATGCAGTCAGAGTCCCTGCTGGAGACTCTACCTGAGTGCATGGCCATGACATGCTCAGACAGGCGCTCATCGCGCCTCTGATCAGGCTGATCCAGCAGCACAAAGATGATGTCAAAGCGAGACAGCATTGCCGCACTCATCTTGAGGTTCTGCAGCAGCGTCTTGGCTCTGTTGTACTGGCCACCAGCAGGGTTGGCAGCTGCAAGCAAGCTGGTGCGTGCTGGCAAGGAGGCCACCAGGCCTGCCTTTGCCACACACACCTCCTGCTGCTCTAGGGGGCCAAGCAATGCCTGCTCACATGCAATCACCAACACTCAGGGATGCTCACATGCAACCACAAACACTGAGGGATGCTCACATGCAACCACAAGCACTGAGGGATGCTCACATGCGACCACAACCAGTGAAGGATGTTCCACGAGAGGGATGTTCCATGAGAGGGATGTTCAATGAAGAGGAGCTTGAAAGATGATGCAGCCACAGTAGATGTCTGGATGTCGTCGCTATGGAAGCAGTTGAAGAAGGACTAGTGGTACTGATGTGAGTAGATATGATATGAACACTGATATTAACCACAGTACAGACATCTTGACAAGTTTAGGCTACAAGCTGAGGCCTGGAGCAAGCATGGTATGGTTGCTGCATATGACCTCATCTCAAGACTTACTTGAGCCAGATGGCCTGCATGAAACTGTCTTTGTTGAGCTGCCTAGCACTGCCACAACGACAGCAGCTATACAAGATTGTTCACCTGATGCTCAGCAGTGATCTTGTCAAACTCATCCACACAGCAGACCCCCCTGTCAGCCAGCACCAGGGCCCCGGCCTCCAGGGCGAAGGCCCCAGTAAGGGGGTCCCTCACCACTGTGGCAGTCAGGCCTGCACTGCTGGAAGAAGGGCCACACACATACAGCCCTCGAGGGGCTGCAGCAGATGCAGCCTGTATGCACACATTGTACCTAGTCATTCAGCATGCCTGATGTTGTCCTGCAGCTGTATAGAACTGGCTACTCTGGTCACTAGAGCTGTGATATACGCCTATGCTCGGCTCAAAACAGCGTACCTACGGCATGTATATATGCTTTTTGTCTACGCTTGGCGTATATGTCACACTTTTCTGCATTCTTAGTCATTTGCCCAAAACAGGCATATACCGGCGTAGATTTGACATCTACACTGTAGATGAATTGCCTAATTGCACTACAAAAAAGCTATTACTGATTACAAGGTCAAGTTGAATGGAAAATGCATCAAACTAAAGCGTTTAGGTGTAGAGCATACAATACCAGCTTTTCCAAACAGCATATATACCGGCGTATATACATCTACTCTATGCTTTGATGAAAGCATAGAGTCACAGCTCTACTGGTCCCTGCTTTGTGACAAGAGCCAGAAATCGACCGCGTCTGGAAGAATTTTAACAGTCTTTGACATTGTTCCGCATTTGACACAGGCAGGTTGCCAGCTGTGAGGAAAATGCAGCACAGGGGTAAGTGTGGCATTCACAAGAGGCCCCTCATGGGGTAGGGCCTTACCTTGGCAGGAACGTATGCATATGTTGGCAAACATATGCCTTGTACTTTAGGCCAATCACAACTAAGCTGTCTAAGTGTGACATGTAGTGCAAGGGCAGTGCTTGCGCCACCAAGGGCAGATTTAGAAAAGTGCACCATCCTGCATGGCATGCGCACAAAAGACTGCAGAAGGGCACAGCCCGGGACAGACCCATACCTTCAGCAGCTGGCTTTTGCCTATGCCTGGGTCTCCCACAATGAGGCAGTGAATGTCCCCACGAACAGGCACGCTTGCCAGGTCATCATTGCCTTTGCGCACTCCTCCAAACAGCGCCAGCACCACACCTGCTTTCACCAGCTCATGCCCATAGATTGCTGGACACAATGCATGTACCAGCTGCTTCAGCTGCTGCCCCTTGTACTCCTGCACAAAAAAGTCCAAACCAACAACTCATCAAGAACCTGTACATGGTCGTAGAGGCAATTACAATCATTTGACCAAGCTTCATTCACACGTTGAAAAGTGTGTCTTGTCAAACACACAAAAGGTCAAGGTCAGTAGAAGCACAGTATTCAAGCATCATGTGCCAGTACCAACCATGAACCTTTGAGTGCAAGGTGGATCTGATACCCTTGGGCTTCATGTTGGTGGACACAAGACTAATCAGAGTTGAGTGAAGTCAATGAAGCATAACAATACTTAATGTGTCCTTCAAGCAAGACACAGAGCAGTAGAAGGCATGTACCAGTGAGCTGCAACACTGCACGGAGCAGTAATACCGCAGCCTCAGACTGCGTTGGATGGTCACCTGAGAAAACTTGACAATGAAATGCAGGTCCCGCAGTGTGAAGCTGGTGGCTTGATGTGAGGGCAGGTGGTCAACTGGCTGGCTGATCTGGTCTGTTGTGTCCTTGCAGGACTGATTAGCACCACGCTGGTTGACTACAGACACAGCATCCAAATACAGCAGAAACAACGAGCGCTTGCCTGCTGCGCCTTTACTCCCCTTCCCTCCTGCAGCCAATGACCACATCAACTTGTACCCTTGTCAAGAATTGCCTGATGTATGGCTCATTCAGGTTGCAAATGCAGGCAACATCTGATCTGCAGGCAGGCAGGACATTGTGCAAAATGCACGAGAGCAGGTTGTATTGCAGTCCTGACGGGGTGCATCATATTATGCACTGTACATGTCACAGCTAGCCATCCATGCAATGATGATGGCCTGTACCACCTGACTTGTGCCTGTGATCATGTGCACTCAGGACAGGGTATGAGATGGCATGCCTGCTTCAGCATCTGTGCTGAGAACCTTGATGATGCCCAGAAGAGTGACCACGTCACCAGCACTGCAGCTGTCCACTAAATCTCGAGTCAGCTCCACCTCTAATGTGCGCGGCACCCGGCCTGCTTCTTCCTTATCAGCTTGGGAAAGCTCCTGCATCACAGTGGGGATGCAAGCTAAAAAGCACATACAATGCACAGCTGTAGTTTGTGCTGCTGCTCTTGTTTTGGGTTTGGAGAGAACAAACATGTCTGACATTGCTATACGATAAGTTGTGTCATCAGCTACCCGATGAAACGCATTGAGCAGAAGAAGTCAGATTCATCTGAGCACACATTCAACAGAGGCCTGGTGTTTCATAGGGTGCATTCAAGATCCCACAAGGCATACCTGAATGCGTATCTTCTGCCAGTCAAGGCTTTGCGCAGATTTCTTCTGGGGTTTGAAGTTTTTGCTACGACAGCCGTCAAGGTTACAGCCAGTGGGTGGAGTATAGATGCCTTCAGGGAAGCGCATTTGATGTTCACCGCCACATCTGGTGCATGTGAATGTCATGCACTGTATCAGAGGCTTGACTGCACTGATCCTCACAACTGTCCCTTTCACACTAACTATTTTGCCTGCATGATGAATTGCTGCTTATCGTTCTAGGCTGAGGCGTGGGCAAGAATGCGCATGCACTTCATGAAGCCTACCAATGGAGCTGGACTTAAGCTGTCGGATGTGTCTCATGGAAGACGGATGCCCCTCAAGTCGCACAACAATCTTAAGCGGCTCTATGCCCTCCGGTAAGAGTTGCTGGGCCTGAGGATTGAACAGCACCTGGGCTATCAAAGCAGGCGTCAGCTACAGCCGGTAGGCAAAGCAGACTGAATTTGCATTGAACCCAGCCAACGCATAGCCTGCCTGATTGATCCCAAATAAAAGCTTTAATCACTAAATGAGCAAATCAAGGTTTCAGCTGATCACTCTTGCCTGGTGTGCAGCGGCGCCCAGGCAGGCGAGGGCTTCAACCGGCTGAAGTTCCAGGGCCGCAGAGAACTCAGAACTACTGCACACTTTTTGCAGCTCCTCAAACCCGATGGAGAGCCGATGCCGGCCTGTGACTTGCTGTGGTTGAAGCCTGTCGGCAAGCCATCTCGTCAGCGAGGTAAGGCGTGGAAGCAAATCTTGCAGCAACACTGCCCGTCTATCGTCAGGTGAATGTTCTTCGTCAGGGAAGTACAAGGTCCAGGCTTCAGGTGCGACTTGCTCCGTGACTGCGGCCTGTTGCATGATCAAGCAGCAGTGCCGATACTGTCTGCGCGTGATCTCAGTATGACATGCAATGACGGCCGTGTGCAATGTAATCTACCTCCCCCCAATGTCGGGGCGTAGACAGCTTCCTACATAGCCTGCGTTCAGCCTGCGTTTAGCCTGCGTTCACCTGCTGCTCTGCATGCTTTGGCTACATCGTTAGTCATCTGCCAGAGTCATGAGTGACAACTCACAGGGATTTCAAGACGTGGTCTTGCTCCGGCGCACCTCGGAATCCTTCCCTGACTGCGAGCTGGCTGTGCCTTGCCTAGTGCTGCATCAGCTGTGCTGTCAAGACCTTTGACCTACTGGCATATAGACATCTGCAGTGTTGACCTGCTTGATGTTAGCAAAGAACCGAGTGGCGCAGTCGTGTTCTCGGTTTGCAAGTCAACTGCTCGCCACAAGAGGACAAAAAGCCAGCACAACCAAGTTGCCAATAACGCTTCTTGAGGTACGCACAGGTCTATAGCCCTACAGACCTAGCGTGTATTGAGGTCCAGTCAAGTCTTGATGAATTTCATCATATCTCGCAGGATGTCGAACACCTTGGGCTCCAAGGTCAGCAAGTAGTTGTTTCACATGGCTATGCACGAAACTTCCTTTACCCCCGGCAGCTTGCTGCACCGGTACCTACAAAGCCCAGAGACAGGCACCAGAAAGTCTCACAAGGAAATGAGCCGGTATGCTTGCTTGCTGCTCGGAAGAATAGCCAAAATCACAGTTCGAGCATAGATGTACAGGATCAAAGTCAATTCATTAACCTGGTCACATGTGAGTACAGGAGGGCAGCGCAGCAGCCAGCGAAGATCTACAAGCTATTCTCAGCATGTTAACCAGCCAACCAGTGGTGAGCCTCCGAGCATCTGGCATGCTGTTGATCAATGTACTTTGCTTTTGCTGGCACCCATTTCCTCTGCTGCTTTTGATATGTCAACATCACATAGAATCAAAGTTCTATGTCTACAGGTCATGAAGTGTAGCATAGATGCAGATGGGGTACTCTCTGATCAAGTCAGCAGCGAGGCAATCTCAGCCGCCATCAGGCAGCAGTTGAATATCGATCTTGCTCCTCAGTTGATCAGCATCCCAGAGCCTTTCACTGAGCTAGGACAGCATCATGCTATGCTGCAGATGACATTGCCTGATGGAAACAGACCATTGTTGCAGATACATCTAACTGAGCCTTGACTGGCTCTGCAGATGTTTTTGCTGTGCCTGTCAGATTCATAGAGGGCCATTCAACTTATAGAGCTCAAGCTACTACCGCTGCTGGTTTCAAGGATTCTGAGGAGAACACCTTCTCAAAGACTTGCACTCACTTCGCTGCTGTGTACACACAAGAGCAGTCCAGCCAGGCATCTGCAGCTGCATCAGAAAATGTCCCAGTATTTGAGGCACAAAAGATGGAGAGCAGAATGCCTATATCAAATTGCATTCTGTGGCTGGGTGTACAGCTAGGCTTCTGTGCTAGGACCGCACAGCCTGGGCTCTCTTAATTACAGGACAGATGCCCAATATCTGACACGCATGATCTGCAACAGTTTTCTAGGTTTGGACAACAAGGTGCAACTTCATGTTCCATAGGAGTTTGACCCTTGTCACTGCACAGCTGTAACAAGTGCTGACCATACTACCACATATGTACAGTCAAACATGCATGCGCTTCGGTTCCTGCAGACCCCTATCAGTGCTCTGCTGACATTGACACAGCAATGCTGAACTTCCAAACCACAAGCAAATGTGACAGTGACTGGCCAAACATCAAATGTTGTCACGTGTAGTCAAGACAGAGTCGCCCAAGCTGATACGGCTGTCAGTGCTGCATAATAGCCTTCATGCCAAGAAATGTCAGCACCATCTTGTGATGACCGTGTCACCAGCCAAGCACTTATTACTGCTGCAAAGCTACACAGGCACAGTGTTGCCTCTGTAAGCTGTCATGATCAAGCTGCTGTCATAGGCCTGCCAGCTGCAAGGGCTGAAACTGGTGCCGAGGGCTCTGTCGACATGCCGGCTGGGGTCCATTCTGATCTCAGCCTAACACCTGAAGCAGCTGTAGCAGGCCGACCAGATGTTCTGTAAATCTCCTCAGGGCTAGAATGCAGATTGACTCGGTGCGTCTTCTGTGATGTGCCAGGACGGCTGTCCTCTGGCATCACACGCCGGCGGATTGCTGCATACTTCTTCTGTTGCTGGCCCTCCTGTTGCCACTGCTGCGCTGCAGTTGATGCACAGGCATTGGTATTTGATAGGTTCAGCAAACACGTACAGCAAAGTACAGCACCAGAGACACAATCATGTGATTGCCTGACAGCAACACTCATGAGCACACTCAAAGGGTTGTTCATTCAGCACTTGCAAGCAGCCATACCTGAGTATGCGCCTTTGCTTCTGCAAATACGCTGCAGAATGTGCTGGTTGTCCACCATGATTCTGTCGTGCTCATGCTTGCGTGTTACAGCATTCAAGCTGTTGCCTGGTACATGCAGGTCACTCTCTACATTGTCTATCACTGGCCGCAAGTGGTGGTCAAGAGCAATGCCTGGTCTGCAGGCAGCACAAGAACTTTAGACGGGGCAAGCTTGCTACAGCGTTCGAAAAGTCAGCAAAAGCAAGACCACCATGGGTAAGCTCAATATGCTTCACCGATATTGATGTGCATGTTGTCTGTTGCAGGCTTGGTCTGCACACTCACGTGAAAGTCTTGGGCTTCACAAACTGAGAACGCGGTCTTGCTATCAGGCATAACCTCTCCAGCAGCAGAGCGTTCTCCCTCTCAATCTTTGCATACTTCACTGCAGCACCAGGCCGCACGATCAAGACGCTGAGTAGTGTCATGAGCTTTGCATTGATGTATCATGTGCGAACTTCGTATTACTTACTGTCAGACAGCCACTCTCGTTTCCGGTTGTCCTGCAGATGCGGTTGCTGCATTGGGCTGCTGTTGTCAATGACCGGTTTGGCATGCTGCAAAGCTGTCACAAGCTTTCTGTTCTCGTTTTCCCGTGCTTGTCTTTCAGTGAAAGGGTTCATGAAGGGAACTGGTGCGTTTGACCTAACCATGCCAAGTGGACGCACGGGCTTTTTGGGCATGATTCCTGCGGCCTGCGAGTCTTCCTGAAGTGTAACGAAACTCTCGAGCCTTATGTCAAAAACCTAACATCATCGGTATGGCCGCTTGAGACGCTGTGTCGCCAAGCCAAGCTGGCTTCAAAGGAAATCGTGCTCCGTGCAATTTACGCTATCAACATTCTGCCGACGTGTACGTCAATGATCGGCCATTGTCTCCTCCTTGCATCGCTGACCAACGCTTGCACAGCATTGTACAGTCAATCCCAATCTGTTCATCACAAACATATACAAGGCGTCTGGCCACGCCAGGTGAGATTTTTGTGCATCGAGCCTACGCCGCGAGCTGGTTGTTGACGTTGCTGATGGCATCTGTGACACTGTGTGCAGGGGAAACCAGGATGGTTGTCCTTGCAGAGAGTGCTCTTGAACAGAAGCCTCCGGCAGCATCGGATCTGGCCCGTCAGGAAGTTGAGGGTGAGCACCTTGAAACTATTTGCTGCATCTTTCTGATTTGGCAATGTCAACCACATGCTCAGGGCTGTGATGCTTGTCGTTCGCAACATGACATGACACTTAGTGGAAACGCGGCGTATTTCTTTGGTAACATCAATAATGTTTGCCTCGAACAGATGGTGAAGATGAGGAGACCTGTGGATTCTGCATATTTATGAAGGCTGGAGGCTGCAAACCAGAGTTTCAAGTAAATCGCATGCTATGGCTGCTTCAACTTCTGCAAAAAATGAGTTTGTGCTCTTAGCTCAAATCATGCACAGGAATGGAGCAAGTGTGTTGATGATGAGAGAAAGCAGGGCACGGATTTCACAGAGGAGTGCAGAGAAGTGGTAAGTCATACAGCGACATTGCTCCTGGCTGCAGATGGCCACCAGTCGATGCAATCTTCTGAAGGGAGACTATTTGTCTTCTACTGACCCATTCCTGCAAACAAACGGATGCTGTTGTGCAGACTACAAGCTTGCAAAACTGCATGATGAGCAACAAGGACTATTACAAGCCTGTTCTGGAGGATGGGGATATGTTTGTTGAGAGCAAGGAGAAGTTTGACACAGCAACAACTAGCCAGAGCCCACAGGAGCTTGAGAATGCTCCTGACAGCAGTGAAGCAGAGAAAGAGGAACCCTCTGACTCTCCTGCTGGGCCTGAAGGTAGCATTTGTTTTGTGCATCTAGCCACACAGGAAGGCAGTACAGGTTTATGTAAGTGTTTTCCTAGCATGCCATATGGCACGCAAACATCAGATGCAGTCAATATCTCAACCTGGAGAGTGGGGGTTCACACCCTTTTCACTAGCATGCCATACTATTATGTCACACCCCGGAGGACACCTATTGCAACCACATTGTCACCATTGTACATCTTCTCACCTGTGCTTTGCTTACACAGGGTGTTGGCTGCATTCCTTCTCAGTCATTGACATCCTAGCACTGCTCTGCAGAGGAGTCAGAGGAGACCCCAGATGATGGTGAGCAGCCATCACATGACATCACAGTCAAGACAGCAGCATATGATGCTCGCTTCCCTTCCTACA
>JAABUK010010378.1_pt1 | contig 12438 bp, 14 predicted proteins | sample 5559141 | NCBI WGS metagenome assembly JAABUK01 (sample SAMN10711869, study PRJNA513367) | rock metagenome | isolation source: Antarctica rocks | place: Antarctica: Victoria Land, Pudding Butte nord | collected 2016-01-03
CTGCATATGCACGCAATCACATCCTTACACAACATCATCAAGGAAAGGAGATACTTGGAGAACAATGGCAAATATGCGTTGCAAGCTAGAGGCAACAAGAGGAACAGTGGGGCGCGCTAAAGTTAAAATTAAATACCTCTTAATCCCTGGGCAGCCCGGTATTATACTTGGCTTCTCATTAAATTGACGCCGAAAGGCGTAGTCTTTTCTCTTCATGTTCAGGATGCTGTCGCCTGGAGAGACATTTGACCTGCAACAAACACTAGAGTGGTGTTGTTGTATGCACACATGCAAGCAACTGAACAAAGGCCCTCTTGTGCATAGACAATACCTCATGCAGTGATAGTGAAGAGGGTGAACAAACAGAAAAGTCATGCTCCTTTCTGAATGCTGCATGGCACTCCGTTCACAACAACTTGATCTTGAAAACTGCCCGGACGCTGACTACCTGATGAAGTTGGCCTGCCAGCGGCGCAACTCTGGAAGGATGCCCTCTGCATATAGGTAACCAATGCGCAGGTCATACTGGACATGCAGCACTGGTAGGGACACAAGACTTGCAAGCTCCAAAAACTTCACCCGGTATGCTGGGGTCCAGAAACGGCCATAGTGGCCACTGTGCTCGTTGGAGCGAAAGGTATCTGCATGTCAGTCCATAAGAGCATGAAGCAGGCTGGTAATGTGCAAGTTGAACACCGTATGAACAATGTCATTGAAACATGTGTAGAAGCATGTACTTTGAGCACGACATAGACATGCCATTGGTTGGCCACAACTTGTATGCTGATGCAAATGACTGTAAGGCCGCAACAGCATGCTGCTGTGCACTTAGATGGGTGGCAGAGCTTCCTTTCAGCGGTTGTCATATGCATAGCAGTTTGTGCACAGACTGACATTGGATCTGCATGAGACAATTTGTGCTTAACATCACCTGCCTCTTTCAAATACCTAAGCTCTCCGCCACAAAAGGTCAGTTCTTCTGGCACCTCTGATTCTCTGCGTATCTTCTCATGCTTGCCAGCTGGAAATCCAAGCAGAATCTTGCTCTCCGCAGGCACAAAGATGAAGTTGAGTGGCATGCCTGATTCCCTGGCCTTCCTCAGTCCATATTGAACCTGGCTGGTCTTGAAGCTGTCCTGACTGATTTCCAGTGCTTCCAGGTTACCAGTTCGAGCCCTTGGCACATATGGCCTCTTAATCACTGACATATGCTGTGTTACGGGCTGTAAAATACAGCGGGCCTCCTCTTCACCAGGCTGGACCAGCAGTACATGCTCGATGCGACCAAGGGCATCAGCATCAACCCCCATGTCATCCTGCATAATGTCAGGCAGGAAGCATCTGTATACAGCAACAGTACAGACATGTACATTGTGACTGCAGCACACCTCATCGATCTGATCCAGGTCAACCACCCACTCGTCAGGTTGCAGCTGCCTGTGGACAGAAGAAGCCGTCACGGCATTTCCCTCGTCCCCTGGACGACATTGATCTTAGCTCAATTCCTGTGAAGAGAAGCACATCTTGTTGCATATCAAAGCGCCCACCGTGAGCTGGCACAGGTAAACAGTCGACGTCGGGTATCTGGTGATCAGACTGAGCCTCGATATTGCTTGAGACCTCGGAGGGTTCAACCTCAGGAGCTGGCATACTCTACAGATGACGGCGATTTCGCCGTTGGCTTAAGGCCATTTCCAGACGCAAGCCTCGTGACTCACGAGTCGTGAGCCAGCCCTATTGCCCTACAGCACGTCTTCTTGGCATCCACTTGGTACTGTGGTGCGAAGAGACAGAGGGTGATTATGTCTAGAAGGCTTCTGATCACGACTAAGCTTTCGTCAAAAGTCTGTGATCAAAAGTAGAGGAGCTTCAGAAGACCTTGAAGGCAAGCACGATAAAGCGATCTTGCTGCCAATGCGGCTGAACAGGCTTAGAAAACCACGATGGGCTATGACCTGTGCAACGGTCACGACATAAAATGCTTGTAGCGCTAGCAGCAGATCGTGCACTGAAGCAATGCTTTTGCCTGAGAAGCAGCAATAAGCAAGGTGCCAAGATCACAGCAGTCCAGCAGGCCAAAGAGATAGGCAAGGAATGGTCAAAGGCACAGCTTTGACTGGCAAAAGAGTCCAGCTGTCTAGCCTAGTATCCAGTTTCTCAAGCAAAGCAGTGAGCTGCTAGCTAGAGTGTTTGCACAGAGTGGCAGAGTGCTTGCTGGTTGAGCAGCCTTTCCTGTCAATGGAAGGAAAGCCTGTGCATGCAGCAAGCCTATGTTTTGAGTGCAGTCAGTGCCAGAGGCAGCCCACAGCAGTCAGCATCACAGATCAGCAATCTGTGCAACCTGCCAAAAAAATGGCGAGAGGTGTGCCCATTGGCCTTTGGACTTGGACTTAGACTGCTGGACTGCGCCAGCACTTTTGAAAAATTGAAGGCACCCCGCTGACAGCAGGAATTCTAAAGCTTAGGGTCAGTCAGATTAGTTTACGTGATCCACAAGGACCTGCTGACTCAGGAGGCTGGGACAGTTGGCAATGCAACAGGGATGTACTGGAATTAGAGATGCATTTGAGTGATCACAGACTTTTGACGAAAGCTGTATATCCTCTGGAGTTAGGGTATTCAGAGACGTCGTATTGAGAATCCCTCTTAGGGCCGCAACGACTTCTGGTCCCTTCATCTTTGCTGGGATCCCAGTCAATAGATTATGAAATAAGCGCCCAGGCACACAAAGCCGAACAAAAAGCCTAAGACAAGGAAGGTGATGATCATCACCTACACTCATGAGTGTATTGATGGCCCGGTGCATCCTGTCAGTGCTCCATAGGGGTCACCAACGATGCCAGCAGCTCACAGATTCTGTCTACCAAATCTAGAGTCTGGTTCTCGATCGAATAGATCGGACGTGAGCCTAATTCTTGCAGACGTTCCAAGGCTAGCGCTAGGTGTCTGTTCAAGTTTTCTGACGTGTTGACCATCATTTGCAGAGAATACAGAACTTTGTCAAGGTTCTACAGAGCTCCAGTACTCTGTGCACAGAAAAAAAAAGGGTTATGTCACGATTAGTCAAAACTATCAAATCTCTATGACTGATTCTGTAGGAATCTGGCCCAGACTCTGTAGCATGTGGACCTGACCACTGCAGCTTCTGACTCAGACGCTCTGCAGCTCAGGCTCAGACATCAGTAAACTCTGCTCCAGAGTCCTGTAGCCACTGCACGCAGAAGAAGAGTTACCAGCGTACAGAGGTCTGTGGGTCTGAAGCTGCAGAAGAAGAGTCTGTAGATTCAGGATTCTGATAGACTTTAGTCACGACCTATAAGGTTTTGGGTGGCGGGTGTGGCTTCCCACACCCAACTCCAAAATTTAAGGGCAAGCAGGGGGGGGTCTGTGGGGGTGGGCCCTGTCCAGTCAGCCTTAGGCAACCCTTAGTCAACTTGTAACATTTCCCTGGACACCTCCCCGACTATAGCAAATTATGGCGTATATCCCCTATTTTCAAAACTTTTTGAGAAAAGGTGTTACATTGTTACAAAGGAATTAGGTACTGCGCAAAGTACTGGAAAGTGAATTGGGCCTGGAACCCTAGTAACACATGTTGATTTAGGCATTCTGTCAGGGTCTGGGAGGGTGTCACACACATACACACTGCTGCTTACTCATGACAGACAGGGCCCTTTTTTGAATCATTGAAACAGACCCTTACTAAAGGGCCGTTTATCCTTGCAGTTTTGGATTTCGTTTATCCTTCCAACCCTACTTTTTTCTTACATAAGCCTGAAAATCACAAGAAAAAACCCTAAGGTCAGTGGTCAGTGCTACAAATATGTATATATGTATATATACTTGATGCATTGATTGCACATGCGTACTTCATCAAGCTTGCAGATTCACATCAGAGCTTTTGGGGTGAGTCAGCATCGGCACTACCACAGAACAGCTGCTTTTGATTTCACCGTGAAGGTTTGTCTGGTAGTACATGTTGTATGGCCGTACGCCTGCGGCAGCGTCAGGAGTCGTCAGTCTTCCTCGTGGTGCCTGACTCGCCGGTGTAGCGTGGCCAGGTCCAGCTCGTCACAGACGATATCTTTACCACAGATCGTTGACTATTAGTGGTGCGCACGGCGTGAAACTTTTAGCTGTATAGGTGAGATTGCACCCGTCTGTGAGACTCGTTGCTCTAGCACATTCAGTAGAGACGGATGCTTGGGACGTGTCCTACAGCCCTGTATAATCATGGGTTGATCTCTTTGTCAGGCTAGACTGGTAGTCAGTTGTGAGCCATGGTTGTGCCAGAGTCACGCATGCCACTACTCCATGATCCAAACGGCAGCGGTGTCATTGGGAGGCAGGGGTCTGAGTCCATAGACGACAAAGATGGCAGAGCCGAGGTCAGCTTGACCTCAACAGTCAAATTTTAACCTACCAAGCAGGCTGCAGGTGTAATAGTTTGTGAGCTGCAGGTGATTTATGTCCCAGAGGGCTTTGAAGTCAGGGAAGGCCTCAAACTGACAGAGGACTACAAGGTAACCAGCTTGCACTGTGAACCTCATACTATTCCAGCGGCGGTGAATGCAAAGGGGTCATATGCCCATCACCTTTGTGAGCTTTATCCAAAATATAAGTGGTGCAGTCAACAAATGGCAGTTAACAATATTCAGTATCAGGCTCAGACTTCAAGCATCCAATCACATCTGATTCTGCTTCCTTCTTGCCAAAAAATAGTTTCTGAGACGTAGACTTTCAAAGCCATACCCTGAACACTTATCACAGAATGGTCTCACAGATCGGCAAGGAGCTGGGTGGGGGTCATCAAGGAGCAGTGTATGAGCTGCTAGATGGCAAAGGCAAAGACAGTGGTCAAGTCCTCAAGGTAATAAGCATTGCTGAGCCTTGCTGTCATACATCACAATGATAATTTCACCTGCTTGTAGCTGACAGCAACAATGAGTCTGCTTCATGCTATACAACATTCAACAAAAGCCATTGATGATTGCAAATGACAAGCTTTCCTGCAGCAACAGAGATCGACAATCTGGTGTCTCAAATAGAGCTTTGTGATTTTCACCTTGATTACTGCTCCTCACCATGCCATAAGGTCCTTCAGTGTATCTGATGCCATATCAGCGTCAACAACAATTCAGCGGCAATGAGCAGAGCACAAGCGTACAACTACTTGTGGCTTTTATGAGCAAGAGGCTTACCCTTTCCCTGCCATTGCTGCCGTCTTGATTTGCTACTGCCGTGTATTACAGCAATCAGTACTGCAATGGAGCTTGGGGCTCCATTGCAAATGTATGCTTGCAATATGCTGCATCAGCTCTGGCTTTGAAAATTGCTTGTCCAAATGTCCTGTAGAATATGACTCAGGAAAGCTTGACCAGAGATGCATGCTGCAGGCCTTGAAAGCCAAGAAGGCGACTCCCATCACTGGCGCAGATGTAGGTAAGACATTCTCATGTCAAGCATCAGCATTCCTTGCATAAGAACAACCCTGGAGCATGTCATACCCTTGCTGCATCTCCAGGAACAACCAGTGAAGGGAAAACAGGACAGGATGCAGTGTCTAGCTGCTACATACAGCTGGCTTTCATCTTGTGCTCATTATGCTTTCAGCACATATGGTCTCGCATGACATGCAGGTTGTCAGATCAGCCTGCTGCACAACTCTCTTCAATGCTGCCTTTGTGCCGACTCACCTCGTTTGAGCATGTTTATGTCTGACGCCATAGAGAGGGCTGCCGCCATAGAAAGGGCTGTGCCTTGCAGGGCTGAAGAGGGAGTGGCTGATAGGGCAGCAGCTCAACAATCTTTCCAAGGACAACAAAGATATTCCAGGTACACTTCTGTCATCACACGCTTGCACAGTCACTCATTTGCTCCTGCGCTCACTTTGTGACCTTTCAGGCAGGTCTGTGATCATCTTTGCCCATTCACCTTCCCATGCTTTGTGTGATTGACCACTGGTCCTTCATCCATGAACGTCATCCCCTTCAGCTAGTGAGTTCTCTTCGTGCTATAGCCTCTGGCTTGGCAGCTTCACTGCAGATTGGTTATGCATGTTGTGTCCCTGCAGGGTTCATGTTCACCGGGGCTGCCCTTGTCAGTGGAGCTGGCGGCGGCAATGTTGGTATGCTGGAGGGCCTCGTCATTGAGAAGCTCAATGGCTGGGACATTGAGAAGCGGTAACTTGGCCACATTAGCTACATCCTGTTGGTTGGCATGTGCAATTTAAAGATGCTGCGTGCAAGCTTGATGTTGGTGGTTGTTCCTGTATGCTGAGAAGTGAGCTGTGTATCCTAGCTTGCCATGCTGGAGTGGGGTGAGCAGCTTATGCATCAATGTGCACTGTGCCTGTGTTGAGACTGTTGCTCTTTTGGTATGTTGCCATTTTGTGCCATGACTGGTGAGTGTGCTGTCTTATTTGCGTGCAACGCACAAAGTGACCCACAATCTCCATGTCAGCTATGATGTAAGAGGAAGCTGAACATGCAGCTGCAATGCAGAGTCCTCAAGGATGATTTCAATGACGTCTACTACCTGATGGATATGGTAAAACAGGTGCACTCAATGCTCTGGGCTAGAACAGCAACTGCCCCGACTGTGTACGCTGCACTGCAACAAATACAGTGGACGTTGCTTCTGCATGTGTGCACACACCATCAGAGCTCATGATGGTCATGTTTGTCAAAAGGGGTTGCTGCAGATCCGTTCATGCCACTAGCAACTAGCTGATTGTTTGCATGTGTAAGCATTCGCGACAGCCTGTACCATGTCAGACCGCAGATACTCTTATCTGGCCCCTCCTGTCCTGCAAATCTTTGTCTGAAGCTATGTGTTTGATGCTATCTATGCTGCCTAGAGGCTGTGCATCCCGGGTTGAGTCTGGACCAGCTGTGTGATATGGACAGGTGCTAGCTTCCTTGGACAAGGCCTTTCAGAAGCTTGGCTTTGTGCATGCGGACATGCGTATCTCCAATGTCATGGAGCATCATCTAGATGCGGAGCCCATGTACCCCAAGGGCTTCACCTCACGCAAGCAGAGGAAGCAAGCCGTGGGCGTGCTCACTGAGCCCAAGACCAACACCTTCAAGATTCCAGGTGGGGATCAGGCACCTGTCTCACCTTGACTGCCTATGAGGTCGTTGACACCTGCCAACATACCTGCCTTTTGACAATTGTAGTTGAGCAGCATGCACAGCTAGTAAAGTGTACTCTGCCTCACAGCAACCTGGGTGACAGCCCTGCAAACTCTCACACTGGGGCCATGGCTTGGGGCTGTGAGGGCAAAGTAACCAGCATAAGCATGCACTGAATGTTCAAAACCCTTTCATGTAATTCCAATCTGTGAGCCTTGATGGGGCTTGAAGGCAACCAGTTTCAACAGCGTGAGCCTTTTGCAATTGTGCTGTATACCCTGCTGAGCCACGCAGCATCGCATGCAGTGACCTTGCGCTCTCACAATATTTGTTTTACACCCTGGATGCACTCCCATGATGTGCAAGATTGATGGCTGATGAATGTGCAGGACAGAAGCAGGGGCAGCACGTGCACTTCAAGATCATTGACTATGGACATGCCAGGCTGTCGCATCACAGCGTGCGCCGCAAGATGCCCAAGATTCCTGTCTTTGAGAAGTGCTACCAGAAGTGAGTCCCATACTTTACGCATGTGTCATGTGAAGCAGGACGCTCTTCTATTGCCCTTGCAAAGCAATGTTGTCTATGTTGCAGCGTGGCAGGATATATGTGCAGATATCTTTTAGGACAGTTTGACCAATTGGCATGCAGGCTGCAAAGGTATACCCGGCCTGGTAGGCATGTGCAACAAGTTTTGCATGAGATGGGTCAGGGATCATCATCACCCTATACCACACCTCACAGAGAAAACAGGTTCCTATGTTGCCAGTTTTGTGCATTGTTGAACAGCAAGCATCACTCTGCATTCTTGGCATGTGCATGTTGTTGCTTGCCAGCGCAGGATGATTGGGGAGAGGGCCCATGATATTAGCCCTGGTAGAGCTCTATTCTCTGCAGGCAGTAGTTCCTGCAGTACCAACAGTCACCAACAAGTTACAACGGTGGGCTGATGTGCAGGATCTTTGCCAGCAAGGGGGACGTGTGTCGCTTGATGAGCAGTCTGAACGATGTGGTGGATGGCCGCACCTGGCCGGAGAGTTCAGAACCAGAGGTCTGCCTTCACCGCCACAAGCTTTGTCTTGTACATCACCAGCTTGCCTGATTGCTCGGCCCCTTGCTTGGCATGGATCTGAGGCCTTCCTGACTGTAAGCACAGGAAGTTCTGATTTTGCTTTGGGAGTGCCATCAGGGGCAGGAAGGGGATTTCACATCGCAGCATTTACACAACTGCCCAGCATTCACTGGTCCAGTGCACGCTTGTGCATTTGCTGCATGTCGCAGCATCTGGGCACAGTACTAGCTGTCGACTTGCTTGTTGCTGTTGGCTTGTGCTTGCTTGTGGATGCACTCACCATGCTGTAAGGACGCTCACCCCTGATGTTGAACATGCAACAGACACACCCCGCTGAAAGCGCTGGTTGAGTGCTGTCAGACCCCAAAACAAACAGATGTTGATGACCCTGCCTATGACCAAGCGAGGTTCCTTCTCTGGCATAAGTCTGGGTGTCTTCTGCAGGTGAAGGCACTGAATGGGCTAATCAGAGAGGTGACAGGCATCAAGCCACTGAGCTTCTGGCAGCCCACAGAGGCCAGCAATGGGAATGGCAACGGGAGCCATGGCAATGGCAGCAATGGCAGGGGCAAGAAGGGGGGCATTGCCCTCAACCGCCCCAACAAGAAGAAGTACAGGAAGGGCCTGCCCTGGCAGCGCTACAACGGCTTTGGTCACAAAGTCAGGCAGTTCTGTGTAAAGTGAGTTGGCCTTTGCCCTCACCTACCTTGCCTTCACGGCCTTCTGTTACAGCTGGTCCATGAAGCTCACCACCATCTGCATTCCATGCAGCTCAAGCTTTGTGCATTGTGTGAGTGCTTCCAGCCTTAACGTAGCCACCTGTCGGCGCTGTGCAGTTGCATATGGTCTGTCTTTGGTGCACCAGGTAACTGTGGTTATGGGCCATGCGTTGCTCTGCAGCAACTGTTGATGGGATATACACTTAGGCAGCACAGTTGGCATGCATATACATTCTTTTGACGGCAGGATTTGGAACCTCCCCTCTTGTGATGGCAATTTGTCATTCCAAATGTCTGGTTGTGCTTCATGGTTCCCTTAATGGGTAGCACATTCAAACTGAGTGTCTTGTGATTTGCAGCACAAGGGCGTTCATGTTTCCCAGAAAACCGCACATGACGCCTGCTGAGGCACTTACTCTGCTGGCCAAGTTGGAAGGCACAGCCAAGGCTGAAGGATATGTGTAATCTATGATGATCTTCTACGAGGCACCTGGTGCAATGGTCCTTGCTGAGTATTGCAGACAGCATATACTCAGCTCATGAAACACCTTTGTGGCGTTCAAGCAGATAGCAAAAGCCAGACTGCCAACTGGAGGGCAAAACGCCAACTGGAGCAGCCTTTGCCATGGCTTTGTCACAAGCAAAATTGAACACATAGCACGGTTGTGTTTGACCATTATACCCATGTTTCAGCGGCCTGGAACTGGGCAGCAAGTTGTCATAGTGTGGGCACAGCATAGGACTCAGCACGTGTGTTTAGACCATTGCATATGGCAAGCAGAATGGTTTACATAATGGTGCCATTGCAGCACCAGTCCCAGCACCATTTCATTGTTCATACCTATTAATGAATGACAGCTTGAGTACATCTGAAAAGACACAACCTAGCTTAAAGCCAGCTAAGTCAGCCAATGACAAAAGATTTGCTCTGATTGCTTTGCTGCAGACCACATTGACTCTGCTATTCAAGTCTGCATGCATCTTGACTGCTATATACATAGTGAATGCTGACTAGCCTAGGCAGCTGTGGCGGAAGTGGCAGGCAAGATCGGAGTTGCAGCATTGGGGAGTACAGCAGGAGCTGCAGCTGCAGTTGATACAGCAGCTGCAATGCTGCTTGCTGGTGCCATTGCAGGCACCTCTGCTACCTACAAGTTGAATAAACGCTCAGCACAGCAGCATCTAATGCTTAAAATTGTCTAGCTCCACACACTTGTACGTCACAGGCTTAGAGAAAGCTGGGTTGGCTGCATTTTGAAACATGCTAGATATTTATACATGACAGTTGCTACATATGTGACACATGCAAACCAAAGGCACTGGAGCTGGCAACAAACTCAAGTCAGCGCAATGCACCAAGCAGGGCTGACAGCTATCTGCTGCAATAATGCAGTCAAAGAATGATTGATGGCTAGATTGACATGAGACATCTTGAAAGCTAACCTGGACAAATTGCTCAGAGGGAGTCATGCCCATGACAAAGTCACCATTTGTCAAAGCTGTGATGAAGTCCTGGACGGATGAGTAAGTCACATCGGCTCCTCCAGAGTACAGCACCTTGGTGAAGTAGTCAGTGGTGTTGACCGACAGCTGGCAGGACTTAGTGCTGAAGCTGGCTGCACTTTGATACTGGCTGACAAAGACAGCAGGGCTCTGCATCACACAGGCGTCATCACAACTGCACAATGGCGTTTCAAAGAAGATGCAAACAATGTGCTGAGGAGCACCTTGTGTGGCTGTTGGTCTATTGCCATGCACTAATCTGTAACGTCTGACTGAACAGATGCAAGCTGGCATGCTAACATGCCTGTTTGAGTGCCAGTGTGGCGCTGAACATGCAAAACCAGGAGGACTGACAACACGCACAAGTGATTGCAGTATTGGGTTGACACAGCAATTGTCGGTAGAAAATGCAACACAAGTAAGGGCGCAAACCTTGGTGTAGCTCAGCTCTGGTCCAACGCAGGTGAGTGAGTCCTCAAGCAGGTCGCTCAAGTCCTTGCCCTGGGTGGAGTTCTTCACAACTGCACAGGTGCCGGTGGTGAGGGTGACACTCAGGCTGGGCCCTTCAAGCACTGCTGGCACCTCCGTGGAAGCATTGAAGAATGAGCTTGAGCAGTACCTGCATACACAGCAGTCCCATGCTTCAGTCATGTACGCTGATACATGTGCACTGTCTCAACAGGTTTGGAAAGCAGCTCTGGGGTATGCGATGCATGTCCACATGACCCTGTGGTTGAGTGTGAGTACAAGTAGGGGTGTCTCATGCGTACTGACAGCTATATTGCAAGACTCGAGTCAAGTCATTATAAAATGTTAGACGCAAACAAGTTGCTTGATAGCACAGGAGAGCTACACTGTGCCAGATATCAGGTTTGCTGCAATAGACTGTGTTTGTCAGCCAAGCTTCAGCACTCACTCAGAGGTGAAGTTTTCAAAGGCAGCCTCAGCAGTGTCCAAATCCAGAATATCAGGATTGATTGTCAACCCCTCAACAAGAATCTGGGGGATTGTCATGGGGCTCTGCAGCGAAACCACAGACGTTGGGTGGCAGTCAGAAAGCGCGTACATCAAAGGCATTCGATTGGCAGACTTGCAAAATTGCTGCAGCGTTAGCGCTTGTGTTCTGCACTTACCAAGTTGCCAATGAGGCTACCACCAGACGAAGCTCCACTGAAAATAGAGCTGAGCTTGTTCATGGCACTTCCCAAAGCACTTGCTGTACAACAGCAAAGTCAATGAGCACAGCAGCACAGCATTCGCATGTTTGTTCCAAGACGGGTGGTGAAGCAAGAAGGCTTACTATCTGCGGTGACTCCTGAGAGGTAAGGGCTAGATTTGCTAGCGGAGTTCAAACCGAAGGCTTGACTGGCTAGGCCCAGCTGCGACTGCGACTGCGTCGAAGCGAACTGCTGGATCAGATTACTCATGGCTGCAGCCACAGAAGATATCTTGTCAAACCCAGCGAGATGAAAGCGTCACCGTGCCGACAAGCTACTGGTGATCGTGGCCGACAAAGGATCTTACCACTGCTCACGGTGGATGCGCCTGCGGAGGATGACCCAGCAGTTTGAGCGGTCGCAACATGGAAACCGAACGCTGCCATTGCCAGGGAAGCCAAAAGTAGGATGCGTGATGCCGACATTGCAGCTTTCTGACAGTGCCAGCCGGTTCTTGATCCAAAGGTTTTTGAACGACGAGATGCTAGTGCGGTGCGGTTCAACTACCGACCACCGAGAACGTCTTGCTCGCCAACGCAGATGCATTCTGCTCCTGTTTGCGACGCACAACATTTCGTGTTGCCGAGGTCGGTAAGACTGTCTTGGAGCGAGCGAGCGTTACGATATGTGCGCTGTAGTACGGTGTCAACGACGGCGTCACATATCAGAGAGAGAGAGAGAGAGATTACAATGCTTTAGCCAGCCAGCAAGTCTGATCACATATAGAAGAAGACGAAGGTCAAATGTGGAAAACATCAAGACAGTCTAGAACGAACTTGAAAACCTGCATA
>JAABUK010010379.1_pt1 | contig 12438 bp, 17 predicted proteins | sample 5559141 | NCBI WGS metagenome assembly JAABUK01 (sample SAMN10711869, study PRJNA513367) | rock metagenome | isolation source: Antarctica rocks | place: Antarctica: Victoria Land, Pudding Butte nord | collected 2016-01-03
GTCCATCCGCTACGGGCGGCCTCATAGCGGGTCCGGGGCGTCCCTTGTCGATGGTCCGGTCGGCCGGTTCTCCGCTGGTGGCAGCTTTGCGCAGAAGTCTCCCGAAATCATGTCGCGGTTGATGAAGGATTTCGGCCTCGACGCTCCGATGGCCGCTAAGATCATGGGCAACCTCGGTCATGAGTCGATTGGCTTCAAGGCCTTCAACGAGGTCGGTGGCGGCGGCGGGATCGGCTGGGCACAGTGGACAGGTTCACGCAACCGCGAGTTCCTGGCGTGGGCCGCTGCAAATCATCTCGACCCGCATTCCGACGAAGCCAACTATGGGATGCTTAAGCACGACCTCCAGGGTCGTTACGCGAGTTCGGTTGCGGGCTTGAAGGCAGGCGGCAGCCTCGAAGGTTTCGAGCGATCGTTTGAAGGGGCCGGCGTCAAGAACTATGGCAGCCGTCACGCTTATGAGCGTGCCGCGCTCGACGCCTATTCACATCGCGGTGCCACCGTATCGGCCGGACGTCCTGTCGCCACCGTCTCGGCTCCTCCTCCCCATAGGGTGAGCCCCGGTATTCCGGCCGGCGGCAACATGACGACGGCGATGAACATGCCACCTGTGCATGTGCATCTTACCCACATGCTCGACGGCAAGGTCATCGCGAAGAACACCACCAAGCATCAGGCCACGGCGATGCGGTTTCCTGGCAACATGGGCGGCACTGATCCCCATAGCCACTACGTCTCGCCGGGGACGCCAGTGACCGACGCCGCGTGAGGATCAGTCCCATGAACGACCACACCAGCCGCGTCCACGATCTCGCGACCCGCATCACGAAGCTGATCGATCGCGAGGCCAAGCGGAAGCCACTCGACGTCGTGCAGGTCTGCGGCGCCCTGGGCATTGCGGCCGCGGCCGTCGCCTCTACAGCCGTGCCGGAGGGCCACCCCGAGGCCGATCACGTCTTGCTCGGCTCCCTCGGCCTCGGGTTCAGCCAGCTTCTGCCGGCCCTGCGTGTGGCACAGCGCGGGGCGGTGAACTAGAGCTTGTCGTCTCCGACCCCATCCATGCTGCCATCATATTCGCCGGTATGCTTCTCAGGGGATAGACGCGCCAGCCTTCGGGCTTCATCCGCAACCCACTCCTGCTGCAGCCGGATTTCGTCATCTATGGCGTGGTCGATAGCTTCGATATCAGCCTGGGCATGCCGAAGAGCTATCATGTCGCGCTTCGTTGCAGCGTCACGACGCACCGTGACTTGGCTGGTACGCATATACCTGAGCAGCCGCAGGATCTTGGTGACGTCCATTCAGTTCGCTCCCTCAGGGTCGTCGCGGTGCTTGAGAAGCCCAAGGCCGGTTAGCCAGTCCTTCAGCGCCAGGCGAATCGCCTCCGGGCGTGACGGCCGCGGCTCGGGCTGTGTGGCGATCCAAGTGTCGAGGGCATCGGCGATCGGCGGCAGTAGGCGCACGTTTGTGCTCTGCCCTGGTCCGGTAGTCTTGGGTCGGCCACGCGATTTCGCGGCACCACGTATTGACGCGCTCATGATTTAGATGTACCACGAATGCGACGGGCCGCCAAGGTGCTGAGAACACCGAGACGGCCCTGACCACAGCGAACCTGGAGTATCGCAATGGCTATCGACGCCCATAGCACAACCGCGCCCGCCGTCCAGCCGGGCTTATCACGAACCTGGGCCGGCGCCGTCCCGGTCCCCGCGCCGGACCTGACGGCCGAGACGGTCGAGATGCTGGACGCGATCCCGCCATTGGCGCCCCACGGTGGGGCGGGTGGGATTTGCGCCACCGTGGCGCAAACTGCGGTGGCCGACTTCGCCGGCGTCCTCCACATGCGCCGCGCCCTGGAAGGTGCCCTCGACCACGGGACGGCGCTACTCGCCGCCCTCGGGCTTCCCATGCTCATGGAGCACGGATCCGTGCCGCTCGATCCCGCCGCGATCGGCGACGCCCTCGACACTGCCATTGCCACCCTCGACGCCCTGGACGCGCCCGGCATGGATCGCGAGGACGACGGCACGGCCGAGCCCTCCCTCGGGTGGATCGACAGCAAGCCGGTCCTGTCCGACAGCCACGACGATCGCGAAGCCGAAGACGATAACGAGCCCATGCTCGGGGCACCCGAGCGGCACCCGCAATCGGGGCCGTGGGGTCCGCAGCGCGACAGCTCCGGTTCGCAAATCGATTGGGCGGACGGCAGCAACGGTTTCGCAAACGATGGCGAGGCCGAAGCCGGATACGACCTGCCCGAGGGCGATGACGAGCGCTGTGGTTCAGGCGATGTAGACCTGGAGTCTTTCCTCGGCGCGCCCGAGAACCACGACCAGGCGCCCGATCAGGAGCATTGGGCGCAAGGTGGCTACTCGAATTGGTCCGACGTCGAGATAGGCGAGGACGAGAGCCAAACCGACAAGGGCCTGTCCTTCGATGCCCGGCAGGCCAATGAGGCGGTGGCCAGGGAAGCCGGCAGGCAGGCCATGGCGATACGGCGGAGGAAGGACCTCGTTACAGAAGAGAACGAGGTCCAGTTCGGCAACCTTCGCCTGATCGACGGCTGGACCGTGCGCGAGATGGGGGTGGCCCATGTCTGACCGCCGCCACTTCCTTCGCGGTCTCGCCACCTTGCCGCTCATCGGCGGCGGCGTGACGCTCATCGGCATTCCCGGCGCCCCGGTGCCGCTATCGCAAGCCATGGCGGCTCCCGCCCTCGGCAACCCGCGAGAACGGGCGCGTTATGCCTGGGAGGCGTTCTCGGGCGCCATGCGCGAGATCACGGCCGGGGCCGACGGGTGGTGCGTCTTAGGGGCGTTTGAACGGGTCACACCGCTCCCCCACCTGCCCGCTGAAGCCTTCATGCGGGTGGGCGCGATCCGGTACGTGGTCGACAGCGAGCCGCGATGCCCCGGCCTCATCGTCGAACGGCACGAGGAAATCGACCTCGGCAGTCCAAGCGGCGCGATCAACACCCCTGTGCAGAATTGCACACCCCTTTCTCTCACGGCACTCGGAGGCCAACAATGGCCAGCCGTTACCCGCAGCGTTACCCGGACCCCCTAAACGACGAACGCCCCGCCGAGGCGGAGCTTGCTAAGTCGTTGCGATTATTGAGAAAAAATGGTGCCGGTTGCAGGGATCGAACCCGCGACCCCCTGATTACAAACGTCAGGTTCAATCGCAGCATGAGGCTGCATGGAACGGCAAGGCGGCTGATAACGCTTGCTTTTTTCGTCAGACCCGCTGATCTTAGACATCATAGGGCGTCATTGGGAAGCATCGTGTTGCTTCCCATGTGCTTCCCGGTTCGATGCTTCCCAGGATCCATGCGGCTTACCAAGGTCAATCTCGCCAAGCTGAACCTCCCGGCTGGCAAGGCCGAGGCGATCGTCTTCGATGACGATATGCCGGGCTTCGGCCTGCGCATCAGGTCCGGGGGCAAGCGGACGTGGATCGCGCAATACCGGCTCGGCACGAAGCAGCGCCGAATCACCCTCGGCACCCCAGAGACGCTGAACGCCGACGAAGCGCGGAACCGAGCGAAGGTTGCCCTGGCGCGCGTCCACCTCGGCGAAGATCCGCAGAGCGCCAAGGTCGAGGCCAAGGCCCGTGCGGCCGTTACCCTCGGCGCCGTCGTGCCGCAGTACCTCGCGCATGTCGAAAGTCGGCAGAGGCCCGGCCACCACGCAGACACCCGCCGCTACTTCGACCGGCATTGGGCACCCCTCGCTAGCCTCGCACTGTCCTCAATCGACCGCCAACGCGTGGCTGCCCGATTGCTCGAGCTGGCCAGGGACAACGGCCCTTTCGCGGCGAACCGTGCCCGGGCGGCCTTTTCGGCTTTCTACTCCTGGGCAATCGGCGAGGGCTTGGCGCACGACAACCCGGTCTCGGGCACCAACAAGCCGACGGCCGAGACGCCGCGCGACCGCGTGCTGACCGATTCGGAACTGGCGCTCGTCTGGCGCCATGCAGGGTCCGGCGATTATGGCGCCATCGTCCGGCTGCTGATCTTGACAGCCTGTCGGCGTGATGAGGTCGCCGCGATGGCGTGGAGCGAGCTGCAGGGCTCGACATGGGCGATCCCCAAATTCCGCACGAAGAATGGCTTGGCTCACGAACTCCCCCTGCCCGTGCCCGCCATGGCGATCCTCGGTGCGGTGCCGCGGCGTGACGACCGCGACCTCGTGTTCGGTTCTCGGGCCGGCCCGTTCAGTGGGTGGTCGAAGGCGAAGGCGGAGTTGGATGGGCGCATGCTCGCTGCGCTGCAGGCCGAGCAAGGCAGCAAGGCCGTGCTGACACCTTGGCGCCACCATGATCTTCGCAGAACTGCCGCAACCCGCATGGGGGACCTCGGCGTGCAGCCGCACGTCGTCGAGGCGGTGCTCAATCATGTTTCAGGGCATCGGGCCGGCGTCGCCGGCACCTACAATCGTGCAGCTTACGGGCCGGAGAAGCGCGCCGCCCTCGCATTGTGGGCGGAGCGAGTCGTACGAATTACAGAGGCGCCGGACGGTCAATGAAGCTCCCAGGCACCTTGAATTTGGCACAAGCGCTGTTCTGGATCGCCAACACGCTCGGCGGCTACCGGAACGCTGATGGCATGTCCGATGTACTGCCGAAGCTGACGGTGGAAGACATGGGTTCAGAGCCTTCGCTGTACCTGGCCTTTGAGCGCTTTCGGCAACTCGACCCTGGCAATCTGAGCACTAAGACGGACGTCGTGCTCGGGCAGGAACGCAAGGTCGAGGTGCGTGGCGGTGGGGGGGCGGTCAAGCACTGGAGCGATGCGGAAAGACAATTGCTCGACAAACTTCAGACCGGCGCCTTGACGATGAAGGGTCGTGAGTATGGTCGGGCGGACGACAGTATAGCGCCGATCCCCGCGGACGACTTCCACCAAATAAGATTTGGACAAACCGGAGACGGCAACACAAGGGCTTTCTTCAAGACCAGGCCGGACCGGTTCTGGGACATGCTGCGGCTGTCCTCTGACGCGGTTGCGGAGCTGTGGCCGATGGCCGGGAGGCCGGAAGCCAGGGACGCGGGGCAACCGGATGCGAAACCCGGCAGGCCTACCTCGAAGCTGAACGACGTGATCCGCGCGCTGCAGCAACTCTACCCGTCGGGTGAACCCGACTCGGTCGACCGGCCGCATATGATCGGACGGGTGGAAGAGGCTATCGGGCGCGGTGTATCGGCCAAAACCCTGGACCGCGCACGCAAAAAAGCATGGTCTAGTAGTCAAGTGTAGCCAAGTGTCGTCTTTTGCCACCTGACCACAGTTGGCGCGCGACTAAACACGCTCTCTTCATCCACATTGCTTCCACAAGCCGTCCCCTATCGCGACGGTGGAGAGAAGTCATGACGTATCGAAACCCTACACCTGACGACCCGCCAGTGAAGCTCCCGGCGTTTCTGGAGCGGAGCCGCATCATCAACGTTGTCGAGCTGTCGGCCTTGCTCGGTTATAGCGTCGAACACACCCGTCGGCTGTACCGCACAGGGAAGATCCCGGCCCCGGTCAGGATCGCCGGCCGGAAGGTCGGATGGCCCGCGCACATCGCTGGGAAGCTCGTCGGCGCCTCGGATCAGGAGGCGGCGTAATCAAATGATCCAGAAAAGAATGAGGGTGGCCCGCGCCAACGGGACCACCCTCGAGACGACAAAGCTTACCGGCTTCGATCCCGACAATACCCAAACCGTTCCTTCGGTTCAAGTCTCCTACCTAGCTGCGCGCTTCGGCCTTGACGCGACCCGCGCCAAACTGACAGCCGAGCTGTGCTGGAGGCGCTCATGAGCGCCCTCGTGCTCGGCATCGATCCGGGCCTCGGCGGCGCGATCGCGCTGCTGACGTCGGAGGGCGTGCTGCTCGACCTCGCCGACATGCCGGTGTTGGCGGACGGCGCTGCGGGGCGGAGAGCGATCAACGCGCCGCTGCTCGCCGCGAGGGTTCGGGCGTGGGGAGCTGGCCTTGCCTACTGCGAGCTTGTCGGACCTCGGCCTGGTGAAGGTGCGGTCGGCGCGTTCGGTTTCGGCCGCAGCCGCGGCATCATCGAGGGCACACTCGGTGCGCTGGCGATCCCCATCGAGATGGTGGCGCCCGCCTGGTGGAAGCGCCGAGTCGGCATCCCGCCGGGCAAGGTGGGCACCAAAGACGCTGCCCGCTCCGAGGCGATCCGACGATGGCCTGCCAGGGCGGATCTGTTCGCCCGCGTGAAGGACGACGGCCGCGCCGAGGCGGCGCTGATCGGGCTCGCTGGCATGTCGCGGGAGGCGCGGAAGTGATCGGCCTCCTGGAAATGCGCGCCGAGTTCCTCGGCCTCGCCCGACCGAGCGTTCGCTACTGCCGCGACCACGGCCTGGATTGGGCCACGATCGAGGCTGCGTGCGGCGGCGTGTTCCTGGCGCCGATCCGGCCCGACCGTTCCTGGTTCGATTTCGATCCGGAGGGTGTCGACGCTGCTGTGTGCGAAGCATTGGCCGATGATGGTGTGACCGTAGTCGACCTGGTGGCGTGGTCGCTGACCCGCCCGGATCGTGTCCTGACCGCAGTCGGCAACGCCGCGGTGTTGGGGGAGGCCGTCGCGGCGAACCCTGCGACCGGATTCGGCGGCGCGCCGCTCCGCATATTCCAGACGCCCCTCGCTTGGCTTCGTGCCCGCTGCGACGGCGTGGTGATTCTCGACCCGATGCGGGCCGGGCGGTGGTTGCTCGACCTCCCCTTTGATACCGTCGCGGCCGAAGATCAGGCCCACGCGCGCCAGCTCGACGCGATGCGCCGCGCGCCGCTGGAGCGCCAAGCGCTCGTGGTGCCGGGGCCACGCCGCGTTCAGCCGGAGGCTGCCGCGTGAGGACGCCCGAGGGCTACGTTCCAGCCCGGCTTCCTCGGACGTCGCCGGCTGGCGACCACGCCAGACAGGCGCCCATGCCACGGATCGGGGCGGCCGCCGGCCCGGAGCGGTTTGAGGATGTGCCGGCGGCGGAGGCGGGGCAGGCCGGCAAGCGCTTCGAATTCATCCCCTTCGATCGCATCACGCTCACCACAACGCCGGCATACCTTGTGCGAGGCGTGCTGCCCCGGACAGGCCTCGCCGTCATCTGGGGTCCGCCAAAGTGCGGCAAGTCCTTTTTCGCGTCCGACCTCCTACTCCATGTCGCCCTGGGTTGGCGGTATCGCGGTCTCAGGACGATGCAGGGCGCCGTGGTCTATGCGGCGCTCGAGGGTGCTAAGGGCTTCGAGGCCCGCTTGATGGCGTTCCGGCAGAAATGCCTTTCCGACGCGGCCGACCCGGTGCCCTTCCTGCTGTGCCCGACGCCCCTCGGGCTGATAGCCGAGCATGTCGCATTCGGCGATGCCATCGCGGCGGCTTTGGCCAGCATGGCGCCCGCCTGCATCGCGATTGACACGGTGAACCGCTCCCTGGTCGGGTCCGAGAGTGATGATCGAGACATGGCGGCCTATATCACTGCCGCCGACTACCTCGCCAAACGCTTCGCCTGCCTCGTGGTCGTGGTGCATCACAGCGGCGTCGACGCCAGCCGGCCGCGCGGTCACACCAGCCTCGCCGGCGCCGTGGATGCGCAGATCGCCGTCAGGAAGGACGCGGCCGGGGCGATCCTCGCCACCGTCGAGCTGTCGAAGGATTTCGAGAGCGGCGCCCAGTTCACCAGCCGCCTCCTGAAGGTCGAAGTCGGCACCGACGACGAAGGCGAGGCCATTTCGAGCTGTATCGTCGAGCCCCTCGTGAGCGACGGCGGCGGCGATGCGGATGCGGCGCGGAAGCGCCTGCCCGACAAACAACGGCTCGCCCTGGCGGCGCTGAACACGCTGGTGCTCGACAAAGGGGAGGCCCTGCCGGTCGCGTTCGCTATCCCGGGCAACCCGCGGGCCGTGAAAGTCGCGCTCTGGCGGGAGGAGCTGTTCGCGCGGGGCGTGCTCGACCGGGAGGGTACAAACCCTCGCCAGGAGTTCATCCGCCTCAAAACCTGGCTGAGTGCCAAGGTTCATATCGCGGAGCGTGAAGCCCTGGTCTGGCCCGTCTGACGGGGGGCGTAACACTCCGCAGGCCCCCCCTTAGGGGGGGCGCTGCTACGGTACAGTGTTACACCCCTCCGAGACTGTTACGGCACCTGTTACACCAAGAGGGAAAATTACCGTAACAACCTGGTACGGGGAGGTGTTACGGCTGCTACGGCCAATGCTTAGCTGAAAATGAGTGTTACACCACCCGTAAGTAGGCGATCCGGTCAAGGTTCCTACCAGAGCGCGAGATTGTGGCCGAGGCGTTCTGGGTCCCGGGACAAAGACAAGGCGGGATATCGTCCCGGATGTCCCGGTTGTCCCGGCAGAGCAACGTGCGGTTCGGAGGCCAGAAGAACCCCGGCCACGCCGTCTTTCGCCCGGCGCAGAAACTACTGGACAAACCGCGCCCGCTGGCGGCTTACGCAACCCGACTCATCGCCCGCTGGACCTGCACAGCCGACCACACAGCCGCGCCGCGCGCCGTCGGGATGTTGCGCTCTGTCAGGGCCTTCGCGATGGCCGACGCGGACGTGATCCCCTCGGCCTGCAGGCCGGCGATGATGGGCGCAACATCGGCCGCGCGCTCCGCGGCGAGCGTCTGACGCGCCTCGACGCCAGCCTTCGCGGCTTCCTTCGTGATGCGGTAGCCCCGATCCCCGCCAAGCTTCGTGCCACGGGCCTTCGCTGCGGCGAGCGCCGCCTTCGTGCGCTGGCTGATGAGGTTCCGTTCCTTCTCCGCCAGCGCTGCATAAAGGTGCAACATGAACGGGTCCGCATCGGCTCCAAGCTCGACCGAGACGAAGGGCACCCGCTGCGCCATCAGTGACGCGATGAAGGCCACGTCCCGAGATAGGCGGTCGAGCTTCGCTACCACTACAGGGCACTTGTGACCCTTGGCGGTCGCCAGCGCGGCGGCGAGATGCGGCCGGCGCTCCAAGGCGTCGGCACCTTTGCCCGTCTCGACCTCTACGAACTCGGCGACGATAGCCGCACCTTCGGCTTCTGCGAAGCGCTGAATGGCTTCGCGTTGGGCCTCGATGCCCAGCCCGGACTTTCCCTGTCCTGCCGTGCTTACCCGGATATAGCTGACGACAGAGCGCATGGCGGCATCCCCGACGTAATAATCTACGTCCGTTGATGGATATGTAACGTAACAGCGTGCTCCGGTCAAGGGTGAAAATGAGGACCGACAAAGTCCGCGTCCCCCCTTTCGCCCGCCCAGCCAATGGTGCATGGCGCCGATAGACCCTGGAGCCCGCACCAATGCTCGACACGCCGCACAAGCAACCCGCCGAACGTCACAGCGACCTCGAAATCGCAAAGGCCCATCGCAGCGCGTTGCAGGGCCGCCTTGTGCGCCTCAACAGCGAGCGCGACCGCTTGACCGCCGCCGAGACGGCCGAGAGCACCGCCCGCGCCGACTTGGACACTCTCGGCCGGCAGGAGATCGAAGCCGTCCGCCGATGGGCCGCCACCGCGTCAAGCGATCCCGCCCCGAAGCCCGACGCGGCCCGCCGGCACGAGCTTACGATCGCGGTTGCGGCGACGGAGGCCCAAGCCGCCGCGGCCCGCGGTGCCGGCGGCGCCGTGGACGTCGAAATCGGCGAGGCGCAGCACGAGTTGGCGGACCTCGGTGCCAGCATCGAGGCGCTTGCCATGGCCGAGATGGTCGACGAATTCCAGACGGAATGGACGGCTGCTCAAGACGCCGCACTGGCACTGTCGGGCGTCATCGCGCGATGCTTCGGGTGCCTTCGCGCGCTACAAGATCGCGCCGAGACGCTCCAGACGCACGGTCACACCACCGCCGCCGTCGCCATCTTTCGGCGGCTGGAGGTTCTGACGTCTGGCTTGGCCTTTAGCGTCGAGCCCTCGCGGGCCGCCGTCTCTGCCGCCGCGCCGGCCTGGACGGCGCGACTCGCGGAGTTGGCCCGATGACCGGCACCGCCGAAGACCTGACCGCCATGGCCGAGCGGTTCATCCGCGACCACGACGCGACGGCCGCGTTCCATGCGCAGGGCGCCTACCGTCGGCGACGTTCATAAGCTGCGAACGCCTGTTTTTGCAGGATTCAGCACCTCATTCGGCGATGAAAAATGGGACATCCGTCCTTCGCCGAGATGGCGGTCGATCTGCTGAACCTCGAGGACGCCCTGCGCGCGACCGTACAGCGACACCAGAAAGAAGACGGAACCATCAGATGACGACATTCACGAGCAGCCTCGCCGACCTTGCCAACGCCGCCATCGCGCTGGTCCAGGCTCCCGCCAGCACTCCCAAAGACGGCGCGGTTCTCCTCGCTGTGCTCCGGTTGGCGGAAACGGCCCAGCAATCTGCGAACACCGCATCCGCTGGCCGGGGCGCCCCATTGGAAAAGGCCGCCGTCGAGGCGATGGGCGCAGCCACGACGCTCTTCGGTGGCGACCTCGCAAAGGCTGCAGACGACCTCGGCGAGGTCGTGGCGCTGCTCAAATCTGTCGCCGCCGAACCGCAAAGCCGCCTTGGCGAGCCGTGGCGCGGTTCGCCGCGCCACCTCCAGGGCCGCGCGATCAACGCCTCAACCCGGACGTGGGGTTCTGCGTGAGATGGCAACCCCGCGCAACCGCAAAGGCCAATGCTCGTGCTGTCGGCACGCCGATAGGTCTCGCATAGAACAGATGCGGGGCGCGGGTGTCAGTTTCGATGCGCTGTCCGCGAAGTTCGGCATCCCTAAGACCATCATAATTCGCCATTGGCACGAGAACGTTACGCCCGAAGCAAAAGCCGCGTACTCGATTGGCCCCTGCACTCTGGAACAGGCTCGCGAGCGCGCGGCGGCGGAAGGCGGAACCGTCGTCGACTATTTCGCCATAACCCGATCTGTTCTTGTTGGGCAACTGCTGAAGCAGGATGAGGCCAATTCTGCCCAGGGTGTTGCTACCGTGGCGGGTCGTCTTGTCGAAGTCCTGCGCGAACTTGGCAAGATCAGCGGCGAGATCGTGCGCAACACGGCGCCGGGTACGACCGTCAACGTCAACCTCGGCGCCGCGCCGGGCTTCGCCGACCTCATGCAGGGGTTGCTCCAAATCTCCCGCGCCCATCCGGAGGCCCGCGCCGCCATCATTGCCCTGGTCGACCGCCTGAATGGCTCTCCCGCCCCCGCGTCGCGGCCCGTGGCGGCAATCGAGCACGAGGTTGCCTATGTCTGACCTCGACCTGGTGGCCCTCGCCGACGCGCTTAGGACCGACTGGCATGCCCAGGCCCGGCCCGAACAATTGCCGCCGCCCGGGGATTGGTTTGGCTGGCTAATTCTCGCGGGTAGAGGGTGGGGGAAAACCCGGACCGGCGCGCAATGGATACTTGAACAGAAGCGTGCCGGGTGCCGTATGATGGGTTTGATCGGCGCAACTGCGGCTGATGTGCGAGATGTGATGATCCAAGGTCCGGCTGGTATTCTGCGATGTGCGCCAGAGTATGACAGACCGGATTATCAGCCGTCTAACCGTTGCTTGATGTGGCGGAATGGCGCACAAGCTATCCTCTTCTCGGCCGAAGAAAGTGACAGATTGCGTGGCCCACAGTTCGAGGCAGTCTGGCTTGACGAACTCGCGGCGTATGGAGATCCCGTCTCTGTTTGGGAACAGCTGGAATATGGCATGCGGTCCGGCAACCCACAGGTTTGCGTGACCACGACGCCGCGCCCTTTGCCGATCATCAAGGAAATGAAGGTAAGGACCGACTTTCGTGTGACCACTGGGAGTACATACGACAACAGGGCGAACCTCGCTGAGTCGTTCTTCCGTAACGTCGTCTCCAGAAGTGAGAATACAAGGCTGGGTCGCCAGGAAATATTTGCAGAGATCTTGGAGGACACGCCCGGCGCGTTGTGGACCCTGGACATGATCGAACGGGCTCGCGTGAGAGAGCCGCCGACATTGAGGCGGATCGTGGTGGCGCTCGACCCCGCTGTGACCTCAGGGGCCACGTCCGACCTGACCGGCATCGTCGCCGTGGGCCTTGGCGCCGACGACGGGCATGCCTATGTCCTGGCGGATGTAAGCGGCAAATATAGTCCTCTCGAATGGTCAGTGAAGGCGATAGCACTCTACTGGAAACTCGGCGCCGATCGCCTCGTGGCGGAGTCGAATATGGGCGGCGACATGATCGAAGCCTCTCTCCGCAATGTCGATGCAAACGTCTCTTACAAGGGTATACCGGCCCGTGTCGGCAAGATTGGACGTGCTGAGCCAGTGGCGGCAATATACGAGCAGGGACGATGCCACCACGTCGGACTGTTCCCCGAGTTGGAAGCCGAGATGTGCGGCTATACGCCGACAACGAAGAAGTCGCCGGATCGCATGGATGCACTTGTTCATGCTATTGCCGAACTGATGCTCGGCGCCACGGCGGGAGGCGCGCTCATCGAATA
>JAABUK010010380.1_pt1 | contig 12438 bp, 8 predicted proteins | sample 5559141 | NCBI WGS metagenome assembly JAABUK01 (sample SAMN10711869, study PRJNA513367) | rock metagenome | isolation source: Antarctica rocks | place: Antarctica: Victoria Land, Pudding Butte nord | collected 2016-01-03
GGGGTCATGGCGTCGAGGCTGGCGGGATTCATGGAAGCCTCCTGAGCAAGTCCGATCCGTTTCTCCGGTTCTACCCCGAAACGGAACAGAGTGCCAGAATCCGCTGGCGCACCCTCATTGAGGCTAGGAATTCCGGACACTAGAATATAGCACGTCGAAAATGAACATTTTACTTGAGAATGCGAAAGCGGTCTGGTACAATTTGGGCATGAACCAACTCACAACCGCTAAGCGGGTTTCCGTCCTATCCGCCCTCGTGGAAGGTTGCTCGATCCGATCCACCGTCCGCATGACGGGCGTGGCCAAGAACACCGTGATCAAGCTCTTGGTGGACGCCGGAAAGGCTTGCGCCCGCTACCAGCACGAGCACATCCGGGGCGTCAAGGCCCAGCGTATCCAGTGCGATGAAATCTGGTCATTCGTCGGTATGAAGGAGAGGCAGGTTCCTGACAATCGCAAGGGCGAAATCGGCGTCGGCGACGTGTGGACCTGGGTGGCGATCGACGCCGATTCCAAGCTGGTCGTCTCGTATCTGGTCGGAGCCCGCGACGGGATGCACGCGAGCCACTTCATCAGCGATGTGGCGGGCCGGTTGGCGAACCGGGTCCAACTGACCACGGACGGCCACAAGCCCTACCTTGAGGCCGTGGAAGGGGCCTTCGGGGGCGAGATCGGTTACGCCATGCTCATCAAACTGTACGGCAACACACCGGGCAACACAGCGGAAGTTCGGTACAGCCCCGGCGAGTGCATCGGGACTCGGAAGGAAGTTATCATCGGGAGCCCCGACATGGGCAAGGTATCGACCAGTTTCGCCGAGCGTCAGAATTTAACTATGCGAATGCGTATGCGTCGGTTCACCCGCTTGACGAACGCTTTCAGCAAGAAGATCGAGAACCACGAACATGCGATCTCGCTCAACTTCATGCACTACAACTTCGTCCGTCGGCACCAGACGCTCAAGGTGACGCCTGCGATGGCGGCCGGGCTAACCAGGAAGATGATGAGCCTTGAGGATATCGTGGCACTGATCGACTGACGGTAGACGGTGGCTCAAATGGTGTGCCAATGTCCACCTGGAAAATTAATAATTTCAAACTGACCCACTACCCCCGAGGGCTGGACCTTGACCGCCGTCGGCGTGGTGTTCGTCAAGCCGTTGATGGTGATGGGCACCGTCGCCACGCCGGAGGTCCCGAAGCTGGGGTCGAGCGTGCCGCCGACCGCGAACCGGGCGGCGAAAGGTTCCACGGAGATCGAGGGGCTCGTCGGATCCCCGACCGAGCCAACCACGACGAGCTGACCGTCGGCGGTCAGGGTCGCCGAGTCGAGCGTCTGGATGTCCTGGGTGGTCCCGATCGTCTTCGGCAGGATGGCGAACCCCTGGGTGCCATACGAAGTGTCGAGCGTGCCGTTGGACAGGACCCGGATCGCGCCGAAATTCCCCTGCCCGAGCGACCCCGCCTCGATGATCGACCCGTCGAGCTGGACGACCAGGGCCGTCGCCCGTCCAGGTCCCACGATGGCGACCCGCCCCCCGTTGCCGAAGCTGGCGTCGGGCGTCCCGTCGGCGCCAAGCCGTTCGATCAAGAAGAAGGACTGGCGCCCGTCGCCCGCGACATAAGAACTCCCCAGGACGATCTTGCCGTCGGCCTGCAAGGCACTCAGGTTCAGCGGTCGTTCGGCCGGCAGGAAGTCGCCGGCGGGCTGGACCGGCTGGAGGAACGCCCCGCGATCGGCAAAGCTCGGCTCGATGGAGCCGGCGTGGGCGAGCAAGGTCCGCCGTTCGAGGGCGTGGACCGAAGGACGCGAATGATGCTTGCGCAAAGAGAATTGAGGACGCGCCATGATTTCTCTCGATTCAATAGAAGTGCGAGCCGGGTGCGGTCATCGGCCCGGATAGGCCGAGCCACCTCCCGACTCGCACCATCCTAGCAATCATGGCGGATCACACTTCGTCAAATCCCGTGAGTTTCCAAGAAAGGCTCTCCGACCCGGGCTGGGCGAGGACACCTCGGGGTCGATAGCCTGTCGGGAACGAGGAGAGCCTGGTCGCGGCGGGGAGGCTCGACGCCCTGACGGTGACGGATGGGGCTGGGAGCGTCGTCACCGGTGAGCTGGACACCAGCCCGACCGAGGCGGCCCGGACCGAGAAGCCCGAGCCCGAGCCCGAGCCCGAGCCCGAGCCCGAGCCCGACGCGGCGAACTCCGGCAAGGCCCCGGCGGGCGTCGCCACCGGGATTGCTCCGCCGTTGGGCGTGCCGAGGGGGGTGAAGACGTCGGGGCCGCCGTTGGCCGGGCGGTAGGCGAAGAACCCGCTCGACGGGTCGTAGATGGCGAACTCGGTGCGGCCCGAGCCGTCGTAGTCGCCGGGGACCGGGATCGACTGGCCCGCTCCCGGCGTGCCGAAGGGGACAACCACGCCGGATTTGCCGTCGGGGGCCAGCACCGCGAAGGCGCCGGACCGCTCCAGGTAGACCGCGAGGTCGGCCCGGCCGGTCCGGTAGTAGTCCGCCGGCGCCGGGATCGACTGGCCGACGCCCGCGGTGCCGAAGGGGACGATCCGCCCGGCCGAGCCGTCGGAGGGGAGGATGGCGAAGGAGCCCGAGGCCGTCAGGTAGACCGCCACGTCGGCCCGGCCGGTCCCCTCGTAGTCGGCCGGCACCGGGATCGTCTGGCCCGCTCCCGGCGTGCCGAACTTCATGAACAGGCCGGGCGAGGCGGGGGTCGGCAGGATCGCGTAGGTGCCCGAGCCCGGCAGGTAGGCGGCAAATTGCGAGTGGCCGAGCCCCTGGTAGTCGGCGGCGGCGGGCAAGGTCTGGCCGAGCCCCGACGGGCCGAAGTCGAAGCGGAAGGCGGTCGACCCATAGGCGGGCTGGGCCGGTCGGTTCAAGGAGTCTTGTAGGATCGCTCTAGCAGGCCGCTACAGACGCCGATCAACGCGACGGCCTGATACTCGGCGCCCCCCACGCCCTCCGCCCACCGGCGCGCCAGGGCGGGGTCGCCGTCTCGAGCCTCGGCCTTCGCCACCTTCCGCGCGACTTCCCTACTCCCGATGGGGTCGTCCGTCTTATTGACAAGAAAGCTAAACAGTTGCAACGCCCCATTTACGTCGCCGGCCTTGAGGCGGGCCGAGGCCCCCGCATCGACGATCGGGCGGATGAGGTTGGGGTCCCGAATCCTCGATTCCGTGAGCAACTGAAGTGATCGATCAAAGTCTCCCATGTCGGCATAGGTCGCGGCGATCGAGTTCAGCGTCCCCGACTTGTCGAAGTTCAAAGTACCCGAATTACCAATCGGAAGATCGCGGATCTCGCCGGCCATCGTCTTGGCCCGGCCCAGGTTCGCCTCGGCCGCGGCGCGATCACCCGCCAGCCAGAGCCCGGCCGCGAGCCGGGCGAAGAAGGGCGCCTGCGGGAAACTCCACTTCTGGCGATCGTCGCCGGGCCGCTCGGCCTCGCGGAGGGAACGCCGGGCGGACGCGAGGGCGGCTTCTCGGTGGCCCGCCTTCGCGTGGGCGTAGACCAGCTCGGCCAGGAAATCCCTCCTCGGGAGGGCTTGGCCCTCGGGCAAGGCCGCCTCCCAGGCGACGGCCGCGTCCTTCCATCGGCCCAGGGAGCCGAGCTTCTCCGCGACGGCGGATAAGGCGGCCAACCGCTTCGAGGTGTCGCCGATCCGGGAGGCCGTCCCCAGTGCCAAGCTCGGGTTGAACTCCGCGGCGGTGGAGGCGACGGACGCGAGTAGCTCGTTCCACATGTCCCCGAATAGTTCCCGACGGGCGTCCAGCCAGGCCACCGCGCCCGCGACGTCCCCCAGCCTGGCCCGCTCTTCGATCACGGTCCAAACTTCCCCCCGCCGCTTGTCTCGATCCGCGATCGATTCGGCCTCACGGATGGCCCGCCGTCGCAGATCCTCGGCGACCGCGCGTTCGCCCGCGAGTCCGAAGGCGTGCGCGGCGATCACGAGCCCGGGGGTACGAGTCTGGACGCCGGCTCGGATGCCTCCACCTCCTCGGGGGGTCGCGGGCAGCTCCTCGGCGAACTCCTGGATTCGCTTGGCCGACGCGGCGGCGCCCTCGCGGTCGCCGGCGCGGGCCTGCAGTTTGACCAACTCGAGGTAGAAGGAGATCGGAGCGGAAGAGGAATTATTGATTGCCGCCAGTCGCGCGTACTCGCGCAGGGGCTCGACGGCGGCTTTCGCGTCACCCTGCTCGATCCGCATGGCAGCGGTCATTTGGAGGACATCCATCCGAACTCGACTTCGCATCATTTGATGGAAGGAGGGATCGCCGCCCACCTTGAAGGCATCCTCGATGGTCTTCGACGACTCATCATGATCGTTGACGCACGCTTGAAATTGTGCGATCTGGGTCAATATGCCAAACTTGGTGAAAATCCTATCGTCTGACATCGTGACGGCGACTTCGTGGGCGCGTCGGAGGAGCCGGGTGATCTCGCCGTCCTGGTCAACGGGGAATCCTCCCGACGCGAACGATGCCAACACACAAGCGAGCATTCGGGCCGGGTCGCTCATGAGATCAATCCTTCGGCAATGGATGAGCAAGGGGGTTCATGGAGGCGGTCGCGCGGGATCTCGGGCCGCCACGCGGGCCGACGCGAGTCAACCCGGGGCGCGGCGAACTTCGGCCCAACCGGGCGGGCCGCGCCGACCGATACCGTCGAGGCCGACACCGACGAGGCCGACGGGGTCGACGCCGAGGGGCTGGGCATCTCGACGCTGAACTTGCGGACGCTCCCCCCGCCGCCCGAGCCCGGCGCGGCGAACTCGGGGAGCGCCCCCGAGGGCGTCGCCACCGGGATCGCGCCGACCTTGGGAGTGCCGAGGGTGGCGATCACGTCGGGCCTGCCGCCCGCCGGGCGATAGGCGAGGAAGCCGCGCGAGGGGTCGTAGACCGCGAACTCCGACCGGCCCGAGCCGTCGTAGTCGCCCACCGCGGGCAGCTCGCCCACCCCGGGCGTCCCGAACGGGACTTTCACATCGGGCCCGCCGTTGCCCGGTCGATAGAAGAACGCCCCAAGGCTGGGGATGTAGACCGCCAGCTCCACATGCCCCGAGCCGTCGTAGTCGCCCGGCACCGGGATCGACACGCCGAGCCCCGGCGCGCCGAAGGGGATCACCACCCCCGACTTGCCGTCGGGGGCCAGCACGGCGAAGGCCCCGGACCGCTCCAGGTAAACCGCGAGGTCGGCCCGGCCGGTCCGGTAGTAGTCCGCCGGGGCGGGGATCGACTGGCCGACGCCCGCCGTGCCGAAGGGGACGATCCGCCCGGCGGAGCCGTCGGGGGCCAGCACGGCGAAGGCCCCGGACCGCTCCAGGTAGACCGCCACGTCGGCCCGGCCGGTCCCCTCGTAATCGGCCGGCACCGGGATCGTCTGGCCCGCTCCCGGCGTGCCGAACTTCATGAACAGGCCGGGCGAGGCGGGGGTCGGCAGGATCGCGTAGGTGCCCGAGCCCGGCAGGTAGGCGGCGAACTGCGAGTGGCCGAGGCCCTGGTAGTCGGCGGCGGCGGGCAAGGTCTGGCCGAGCCCCGACGGGCCGAAGTCGAAGCGGAAGGCGGTCGACCCATAGGCGGGCTGGGCCGGTCGGTAGAGAAAGGTCCCCGTCGTCGGGTCGTAGATCGCCAGGTCGGATTCCCCCGGGATCGTGAACGACGACGGCGGGGTCGGCGCGGGGGTCGGCGCGGCCGGGCCGCCGGTGGCGGTGGCGGCGGCGAGGAAGCTGGCGACGTTGAATCCATAGGATGGGCCTGAGAGAGCGGGGACGAGCCCCGCGCCGGCCAGGAGGATGTTGCCGCCGACCGGCGAGATCGCCGGGGCCGCGCCGAAGGCCAGGAGGCGGGTCACGACCGAGCCGGGGGCCGCGGGGTTCCCGAAGGTCGCGTCCGGCGTGCCGTCCGGGTTCCGCCTCAGCAGCTCGACCTGGTTCGAGGCTCCGACGACGTTCGAGGGTGCCGTGGTCACGAGGCTCGACAACAGGATGGAGCCGTTCGCCTGGACGGCGAGGTTGATGTCGCTCCCCGAGTTGACGTCGAGCAAGGAGGGCTTGACCAGGCCGCCGGTCCCGAACGCGGTGTCGCGGGTGCCGTCGGCGTTGAGCCGGTAGAGCGTCGCGAAGGTAGTGTAGGGGTAAATCGCCGTCAGCTCGTCGTGCCCGGCGACGAGGAGATCCCCGGTCGTCGACTGCAAGGCCACCGAGGTCGAGGCGTTGAAGCCCGAGTCCTGCGGGTTGGCCAGGTCGGGCGGGATCACGACGATTCCCGAGGCCGACGTGCCGCCGAATCCGGTGTCGAGCGAGCCGTCGGCGTTGAGCCGGACCACGCCGACCTCGCTCTCGACGAGGTGGCTCCCCACCCCGACCATGTAGCTCATGGAGTTGAGGTCGCCGGTCAGCACGACCTTGCCGTCGGCCTGAATCACCGCGCCCGTGGCGATGGCCGCCTGCGGGAAGACGACGGCATTGCCGAACCCCCGCGCGTTCACGGTCGCCGTGCCGGCCAGGCCGTAGGTCGGATCGATCACGCCGCCGGCACCCAGCCGGACGGCCGAGAATCCGGCGCCCGAGGAGCCCGCCAGGACGACCGAGTTGTTCGCCCCGGGCAGCACGGCGACGACCTTCGAGAGCCGGGCGGCGGCCGGCGTCGTCGTGTCGGCCGGGTAATGGACGACCCCGCCGGTGCCGAACGTCGGGTCGAGCGAGCCGCTGGCGGTCAGCCGGAGGGCGAAGAAGTCCTGGGGGCCGGTCGAGCTGGCGGCCTCGATGATCTTACCGTCGGACTCGACGGCCGCGACGAAGGAGGTCTGGCCGAAGCCGATCGGCAGGACGGCCAGGCCGCCGGTGCCGAAGCTCGGGTCGGGCGAGCCGTCGGGGTTCAGCCGGGCGACAGCCAGAGCGGAGGCCCCCTGGGCCCCCGGGCTCCCGTTGATCGAGATCACCCCGCTGACGACGACGTGGCCGTCGGCCATGACGACCACCGAGTCGGCCTCGACGGAGTAGGCCGCCGCAGCGGGGACGTTGAGCGGGACGTTGGCCGAGCCGGAGCCGCCGCCGAAGGCCGGGTTGAGCGACCCGGCCAGGCTCAACAGCCTGCGGTCTTCCAGGCGTTCGATCCCGACCCGAGGGCGGGCGACGTGGCGGCGGGCGGTGGCCATGAGAAGGCGTCTCCTCGGGGAATCTCATGAAGCCGGGACGACCACAAGTCGCACCCGGTCCCGGTCCGATCACCCCGTCCTCAGGAAACTACCCGAGGAGCCGGCCGCTTCGCCAAATGAAAACCGGGGAGAAACCGAATTCCTGCAAAGGATGACCGGGAAATCTTGGGGAGGGCTTCAAGGCCCAACGCTGGCGTGGCCGGGTGGCAGGTGTGACGATACTCCGTCACCCGGGATCGACTGATTGACCGGCCTCCGTGCCGCCCGTGCCGTGGCGAGATTCGGGCCCGCCGGGACGGACGCCGCTCGGACCGTGCCGGTTGGGCCGGGCGGGGCCACCGGGGCTTGCGTGGGGAGCGTGGAGCCGACCCCGACCGAGGCGGCCCGGACCGAGAAGCCCGAGCCCGAGCCCGAGCCCGAGGCGGCGAATTCCGGCAAGGCCCCGGCCGGGGCCGCCACGGGGATCGCGCCGGCGTTGGCCGGCCCCAGGTCGGTGATCACGTCCGCCCCGCCGAACGCGGGCCGGTAGGCGATGAACCCGCGCGAGGGGTCGTAGACGGCGAACTCGGTCCGGCCCGAGCCGTCGTAGTCGCCCACCACCGGCAGCTCCCCCACGCCCGGCGTGCCGAAGGGCACGATCCCGTCCGCGCCGCCTCCGTAAGGCCGATAGAAGAACGCCCCCAGGCTGGGCACGAAGACGGCGATCTCGGTATGGCCCGAGCCGTCGTAGTCGCCCGGCACCGGGATCGACTGGCCCAGCCCCGGCTTGCCGAACGGCACGACCACGCCCGACTGGCCGTCGGGCGCCAGCACCGCGAAGGCCCCGGCCTGCGCCAGGTAGACCGCCACGTCGGCCTGCCCGGTCCCGTAATAGTCGGCCGGCGCGGGGATCGACTGGCCGAGGCCCGCCGTGCCGAAGGGGACGATCCGCCCGGCCGAGCCATCGGAGGGGAGGATGGCGAAGGAGCCCGAGGCCGTCAGGTAGACCGCCACGTCGGCCTGGCCCGTCCCCTCGTAGTCGGCGGGGGCCGGGATCGTCTGCCCGGTGCCGGGCGTGCCGAACTGGAGGGTCGTGAAGGTCGAGCCACGGATCTCGTAGGTCCCGGTGGCGGGCCGGTAATCGGCGAGCTGGTCGCCGCCCACGCCCAGGTAGTCGGCGACGGCGGGGATGGACTGGCCGAGGCCGGAGAAGCCGAAGGCCTGCGCCGTCACCGGGGTGCGCGGGTCGGTCCGGTCGACGACCGTCTGGATGACGAAGGAGCCATTCGACGGCAGGAAGGGCGCGGGGGCCGGGTCGAAGATTGCCGCGTTGGTCTGGCCCGAGCCGTCGAAGTCGGCCGGCTGGGCGATCGGCGGCGGCAGGGCGGCCGGGCTCGCGTCGGCCGCGGCCAGCACGCGGAAGACGCCCAGGCCGGCCACCCGCCCGGAGGGCGAGGGGGCATTCCCCTGGGCGGCCACGAGGATCTTGCCGTCGGCCGGCTGGATCGCCAGGGCGCCGATCGAGGGGACCCGCGGCCGGAGCGCGAGCGACCCGTGGGATGAGGGGTTGCCGAAGCCCCGGTCCTTCGTCCCGTCGGGATTGAACCGTGCCAGGGCGTCGGAGCTGGAGCTGCCCACGAGGATCTTGCCGTCGGCCTGGACGGCCACCGGGCCGGAGAGTGCGGCCAGGACGATCCCCTGCAAGCCGAAGCCAGCATCGCGGGTGCCGTCGACGTCGAGCCGGTACAACAGGTCGCCGCCCGCGGGGGCGCCGGTGCCGTCGGCCCCCGAGACGATGACCTTCCCGTCGGCCGGCTGGATCGCCACCCCCCGGGCCACGGCCGTGGGGTTGCCGGGGTTGACCGGGAGCAGGACGACGCCGGCGGCCGACGCCCCCCCGTACGAGGTGTCCAGCGCGCCGTTAGAGCCCAGCCGGATCACAACGGGCTGATAACCGGACTGTAAACTGCCGGATGTGTCCCGGTATTGATACGCGGCCATCCCGGCCACGACGATCCGGCCGTCGCCCAGGCGAGCGACGCCGGCGACCTGGTCCTGGATGAGGCCGGCGACCGTGACGGGCACGACGACGGTGCCGGCCGTGCCGTAGGTCGGGTCGAGCGAGCCGCCGGCGTCCAGCCGTGCGGCCGCGAACCTGCGGGTCGTCGAGGCGTTGCCCACCGTGCCGACCAGGACGAGCTTGCCGTCGGCCTGGATCACCGCCGCATCGACGGTGTCGATCCGGTCGACCGCCGGGGTCGTCGTGCTCGCGGGGTACTCCGCGATCCCGCCGACGCCGTAGCCGGTGTCGACCGACCCGTCGAGGTTCAGCCGGGCCACGACATACGTGGGGTTGCCCCCCCCGTCCGTCCCCTCGGTGGCCACGATCACCTTGCCGTCGCCCTGCACGGCCGTCGCGACGGCGTAGGGGGTGTAGGTGGTCGGAAAGAAGGGGTTGAAACTGGTCGTCGTCCCGATCGGGACCTGCACCTGGCCGCCCGGGCCGAAAAACGTGTCGGGCGAGCCGTCGGCATTGGTCCGGGTGATCACCAGGCTGAACGAGCGCGCATCCGCGCCCGAGGCGAGCGTCCCGGCCGCGACGACCTTGCCATCGGCCTCGGCGACCAGTGACTTCACGTCGATGGTCGGGACCTGCGGGAGGTTCGCGGGCGGGGGGAAAGTGATCGATTGGACCGAGCCGGAATAGTAGCGGAGGCCGACCGAGGAGGAAACGTGCCCGGCCCCGCCGCCGAAGCTCGCGTCAAGCGTCCCGGTGCCGCTGAGCAAGGCCCGGCCTTCCAGGGCCTCCGGCCGGGGGCGGAATCGGAGATGCCCTTGGCGAGGGCGGGGACGGAGGGGGGTTCTCATCGTTGCGTCCTCGATGGCCTTCGATCGCGGGTCGGCCGGTGGGCGCGGGTGCGCGGTGTCGAGTCGTCGCGGCCGGGGCGACGACCCGCACACCAATGTAGCAAGATATTCCGAAGCGTGCCAACATGCCGAGCGACCGGCGGGCCCGGCTTCAGGCCTCCAGGACGACCCGGTAGCGGGCCTTGCCGGCCCGGACGTGGTCGACGGCCTTGTTGACGTCGGCCAGCTTGAACGATTCGACGACCGGCCGGACGCCGGACCGCGCGGCGAAGGCGAGCATCGCGGCGGTGTCGCCCGGCCCTCCGCACGAGCCGCCGCTGACCGACTTCTCGGCCAGCAGGGGGAACGGCGTGATCTTCAGGGCCGACTCGGGGATCCCCACCAGGACCAGCCGCCCTTGCGGCCGGAGCGCGGCGATGTAGTCGTCCCAGGGGAGGTCGGCCCCGGCGGTCGAGATGATGAAGTCGAACGACCCGGCGGCTTGCTTCAGCTCGTCGGTCCCCTTGGTGGCGATGAAATGGGTCGCCCCCATCTTCTTCGCCTCGTCGTCCTTCGAGTGGGTCGAGGAGATCGCCGTCACCTCGCAGCCGAAGGCCGCCAGGAACTGCACCGCGAGGTGCCCGAGCCCGCCGACGCCGACGACGGCCGTCTTCATCATCGGCCTGACGCCGAACCGGGCCATCGGCGTGAACACCGTGCTCCCGGCGCACATCAGGGGGCCCGCCACGGCCGACTCGATCGCGTCGGGGATCGGCACGGCGAACCCGGCGTCGACCCGGACCGCCTCGGCCCAGCCGCCGTGGTGGTGGACGATCGTCGCCCGCTCCTGGGCGCAGAGCGACTCCAAGCCCTTGCCGCACCACTCGCAATGCCCGCACGACCCGTTGTGCCAGCCCACGCCGACCCGCTGGCCGACCTTGGCGAACTCCACGGCCGAGCCCACCGCCGAGATCGTCCCGATCGCCTCGTGCCCCGGCACCAGGGGATAGGCGCTGAAGCCCCAGTCGTCGTCGATCATCGCCAGGTCGCTGTGGCAGATCCCGCAGTGCGAGACCTTCACCTCGACCTCATGAGGCCCGAGCGGCCCCGGCTCGTACTCGAACGGTTCCAGCGCCTGCTTCTTCCCCTTCGCGGCGTAAGCCTTGATCCCCATCGCGTTGCTTCTCCCGGTCCGGTCGGATGGATTGGCGGTATCCCCGCGAATCATAGCCGGATCGGGTCGATCGACCAGCCCCGAGGGCGATCTCCCGGGTCATCGCCCGTCGACACTCCGAGCCTCGACGCCGACCGGCCGCCCCAGGCCCATCGGCGCGGGCGGCGAAGCGGCGAGGGCCTCGAACCGGTCGGCGTACCGGCCGACCGGCAGGCGGGAGATCCACCACCAGGCGAACAGGCCGCAGGGGAACAGCCCCGCGCTGATGAGCTGCGAGAGGGTCAGGCCGAGGGCGTAGGCCGGGTCGTCGTCGCGCAGCCCTTCGATCAGGAACCGGGTGACGGGGTAGGTCACCATCAACAGGGCCATCACCTGCCCGTCCTTCCGGCGATGCGGGAAGTAGGCCGAGAGCAGGGCGAGCAGGAACACGCCGTCGAGGATCGCGTAGGCCTGCGCGGGGTGGACCGGCAAGGAGTGGGCGGCCTCCGGCGAGAGCCAGCCTTGCCGGACGTGGTGCTGCCAGGGGAGCGAGCCGGCCGGGAACGTGACCGACCAGGGCAGGTCGCAGGCCGCGCCGAAGCAGCAGCCGTTGAGCAGGCAGCCGACCCGCCCCAGCGCGATCCCGATCGCCAGGGCCGGGGCCACCGCGTCGCACATCGCCCGCCAGGGGAACGGGTGGCGGACCCAGTAGATCAGCGATCCGATCAGCCCGCCGATGATGCACCCGTAGAAGACGATCCCGCCCTGCCAGACCTTGAAGATATCCCAGAACGAGTGGATCGTGTCCGGGTTGCGGATCAGGAAGAGGGCCCGTGCGCCGATGAAGCCGCCGGAGAGCAGCCAGACGGCCAGCTCGAAGACGACGTCGGGGTGGATCTTCTCGCGAGCGGCCCGCCAGGCGGTCAGATAGACCCCCGCCGCCGCCGCCAGCACCAGCATCACGCTGAACCCGTGGACCTTCAGCCCCACCCAGGGGACCTCGAACAGGACATCGCGCATCGCCGAGGACTCCCGGATCGGACCGACCGACGCCCCAAGGCGCGCGAAGGGGCGCCTCGGGGCGTCGGCAGGATGCCCGGAAGGGCCGATCCTGGCAAGGCCAAGACCGGCGACGGCGACGGGGGTTCAGCGGGTCGCCTTGGGCGCGGGCAGGTACGAGTCGAAGACGCGGACCTTGTCGAGCTTGCCGGCGAGCGAGGCGACGAACTGGTCGTGCCGGGGGCTCTTGAGGTACTCCGCCAGCGCCGCCTTGTCCTCGAAGACGACGTG
>JAABUK010010381.1_pt1 | contig 12437 bp, 19 predicted proteins | sample 5559141 | NCBI WGS metagenome assembly JAABUK01 (sample SAMN10711869, study PRJNA513367) | rock metagenome | isolation source: Antarctica rocks | place: Antarctica: Victoria Land, Pudding Butte nord | collected 2016-01-03
AGCGGGTAGTGGCCAGTCAATGGTTCCGATCCGTAAACGGAGCACTGAGAACGATCGCGGGGTACGAAGCAATGAACATGATTCGAAAAGGGCAGATCCGCTGGCTTGCCAAGCACGACACCGTTGGGCAGGTACGTTTCATCGAGCAGACCTTCGGCCTCGCTGCTTAACCCTTATATGGATCGCTAGTTCGCTCTGCGCCCCCACATTCCTATTTGCGACACTACCGAATTAAGGGTACGTGTCAGCTTTCCTGCCTCCACGAACCAGTGCTCGCCCAAAACTTCGTAAATAGGGATGGACCCGCCGTTAAGCAATTCCCAAATTTCAGGAGGACGGCCGTGCAGGAACTCGGCCCCAAGTTCTGCAGGAACCGCTACGCGCTCATCTCTGGAAGTCAGAATTCGGCCTCCAGTTCGCGGCCGTGCTTCTAAGATGGTCACCTCGCGCCCGGCCGCCGCTAATGCACGGGCTGCTGACAGGCCGGAAACGCCCGCCCCGATAATCAAAAACATCCGCCATGCCTAAGTAATGGCACAGCGGCCAGAGAATTGCACCACTTTTGGCTGAGAGGGGAATGCAATGAAACGGACCAGTCTTTTGTTTGTTTTGGCTCTTTCCGCACTTGGACAGAGCGTATCCGGAACTGCCGGTCAGTCGGCCCCTGGCAATAAGTCCGATGACCAGGCGGATAAGACCGCCACGCCGAAGAGTCGTCGCAACCGCAATACCAATCGGCGTAACCGGTCAGACGCCACCACGGTGCCCCCAGTTTCGGGTGAGCGTACTACTCCGCTGGATCCCTCAATGCCGACCGATCCTAAGACGCCGACGAATCCGACGGCACCGCGAACTCCGATCAAGCCGACCGACCCCACCCGTCCAGAGGACCCAACCAAACCGACTGTTCCGCCACCTGTGGTGTAATGCACCGTATCTGAGACACAATCAGGGTTGTGGCAACAACAAACGGGGGTGCCCGGGTAATTCGAGTTTCGGCCCGCGACCGGATTGCACGCTTTTTCACGCGAAAAGCGGAATTTCCGCGCGCCATATTCAGCGGTGTAATTCGAAACCAGCAGTTTCACTTCGCCGATCGCATCCACGCTGGGAGCGATATAGCCGTTGATGCTTGGTGCCCCGCTGTCCTGGCTGACGAAGCCATCGAGCGTTACGACCACTTGGCCCTGTTGGCCGCCGTTGATCGTGGGAACGTTGCCGCCCCAGCCGCGCGAATCGTGATTGCCCAAATCCTGAACCCCAGGCAGAGTCTTGAGCACCCCCAGAAAATCTCGCCCTCGAACCGGAGTGTCTTGAATTTGCCGGAGGTTTACATTTTGGGACCGGTCGGAATTGTCGGTGCCGACGTGAGCCGCTTCCGCCTGCACCTCGACGGATGAACTCACGTCGCCCACTGAGAGATGGATGGTGTGCACATCGACACGTTCCTGGGCGCTCACTGTGACGTTCTGCTGCTCGTAAGCTTTGAAGCCGGGCTGGATGATTTTTAGACTGTAACCGCCTGGCAGGATACTGCCGAACTCAAAGTTTCCATTCGAATCCGTTTTGTATTCGCGCACTTGTTTCGAGATATCGTTCGTCAGGCGGACCTGAGCGCCTACGATGACGGAACCGCCCGGCTCGCCCGCAACGTTGCGTTTATTTCGGCTCTGATGGAGAACGGCACGGATTTTATTGCCTGCGACATGCCGACTGCCAACCGCCTTACCATTCACATTCTTGCGGCTGTGGCTGAGCACGAGCGGGAAATGATTTCCAAACGGACGACGGCCGCTCTTGCCGAAGCCAAGCGCCGCGGAACCAAACTCGGCAATCCTCGTATTGAGGAAGCACGGGCCGGCGCACGACACGCTCACCATGCCAGCAGGCCCGCCCCGGAAGTATCTGCACTCATGGAGGGGTGGCGGCAGCAGCAATGGACCTTGCGTCGCATCGCTCATGAATTGAACCGGCTCAATATCCGCCCGGCACGTGGCCGTCAGTGGTACGCAAGCAGCGTCAGCAACCAACTTTCTGTGCCGCTCGTGACCGGTGGAAAATCTCAATAAGGTTGCCGTTCAAGCCGGGATTGGAGTGCGGTTTCTGGTGCTGTAATGGGGTGTGGAAGGCTTCTGACACTACCGGGCGTCCCTAAATGCCAGTTATGAACAGAGAACAGGTGTTAACAAAATTGCGCGCACACGAGCAGGAGCTGAAAAGCGCCGGCATTGTTTCCCTGTCCTTGTTTGGCTCAGTGGCTCGCGGTGTAGCTACTGAGCAGTCGGATATAGATTTGATGGGCGATTTTGATAGGGCAAAGCGTCTTACTCTGTTCGACTTGGCCGGGTTAGAAATTAGGCTAGCCGATATCCTTGGGATCAGGGTGGATCTGGCTGACCGGCGTATGCTGAAAGACCCGGTGAGGGCCCGAGCTGAGCGCGAGGCTATTCTTGCCTTTTCGTGAACCCTCTCTTTCTCTGCGTGACATCTCCGAGGCGATCAATATGATCGAAGAATTTACTACCGGGATGGATTTTGAAGCTTTCCGCGAAGATCCGAAGACGGTTGCTGCTGTTGAACGCAAACTTTTAGTAATCAGTGAAGCGGCAATCAGGCTCGGCGAAGACGCCATGGTCCTTTGTCCAGGGCTACCATGGGGCAAAATTCGTGGCACCGGAAACTGGCTTCGGCATCAGTACGACCGGGTTGATATTGAGATTGTTTGGCGGACTGTTACAGAGGAGTTGCCGCCCCTCAAGGCGGCTGTAAGCCGAGCCCTAGGAGGCGTTTGACCCGCTCGGGGTCAGCTCAAGAAACGGAGTAAAACGTACGCTAGCGATTGAGCACTGTTGCAAACAGGGCACTTGCGTCACCGAGACTTGCAATGGCTATTGCGGAAACGACCATTTGGTGGCACACGCTGGCGTACTCATTTCGATTTGCGCCATTCGTCGGTAAGCATTCCCGCGTAGCCCCAGTTCTCATCGTCAATCTCTTGAATGACGATGTGAGTGTGCTCCGGCTTCTTTTCCAAGATTCGCACCAGCGTGTCCGTGAATTCCCGGACGATCTTGTCCTTTTGTTCGCGGGTTGCTCCGCGCGTGATCTGAAGATTGATGTAGGGCATGACTGATTTTCTTCAAGGTTTGAATAGCTAGCCTTCGATTCGCCCAGCGAAAATCGGCGCAGTCCTCTGTCCATACCGCGACGGGCGTGTCCCACAAAGGACCCAATATGCACCATCGGTGCACAGCCCAGTTTTCACGTACCCGCAACGGGACGCGGACGGCCCGTGGACCGTGGATCTGACACCCTGCCGCAAGGAATCATCGAAGATGATAAGGTGTATACGACGGATACCTTCCGGAGGTCTCAGAATTAAATGTTCACTTCCGGTTAGGAAAACGCAGCCGTTTCAATTTCAAAATCGAAAGGATATCAACACATGCCTAAAGACGCGCATAACAAAGCAGCCGAACATCACGATAATGCCGCTAAAGCCCATCGGACAGCCGCTGAGCACCACGGAAAGGGAGATCATGCGGCCGGCAAGCAGCACTCGGCAACGGCTCACGAGCACTCCACGAAAGCTCACGAAACTTCGCAAGCTGCCCACAAGAAATCGCAGGAGCAGAAATAGGTCCTACCACCGCTTATCTCAATGCTGAGTGCGCGGCTTCCGTCGTCACCATGCCGGTACGCCCCGACAGTATTACGCCAGCAATGCAGACTTATGGGTGATTTTCGGGTGGCTGATCCCATGTTTGCGTCGTAAGCCGCGCTCAAACCGCCTTCGCCGCTGTGTTGCACAAAGGACCGTTTTCAAGACAAGCTGAAGAGAGCGGGTGAGAAGCGTGCTTTTGGTCTGAAAAGTGTCGCACAACCCGTCTCACAATCTATGTCCGAATAACGTTAGCGCTGGACAACCCACAAATGCCTCTTCAGAAGTCCTTAGCGTACGAAAATTTCCGTTTCTTGAGCTGTCCCCAATTGCGTTGCGACCTGCGCCTGATCGGTATTGAGTTTGCGAGGCCGACCGAAGCGGACGCCACGGTGTTGTGCTGCCTGGCGGCCGGCACCGGTCCGCTCACGGATCAAATCTCGCTCGAACTCGGCGATGCCGGCCAGCGAGTGTTCCGCCAGCGCTGAAAACTCATGAGACTCGGGAGATCCTGACGAACTGCGGTAATGTCGGCATGGTAGCCGACGTCCTGAAACCATTTGTACATCACTGTCATTTCCTGACCCGCTTGCCTCTCAAACTCGTCCCAGGGCACTTGAGCATACTTCGCCTGCAGAGTTTGCGCAATATGGTCCAGAAAGAGCTCGTCTCCCGCGAGATCGGTTGCCGTTCCGTGCCACTTACCGGGATGCTCAAATGCCATGACGACGAAGGCAGCAATGTCATCCACGGCTACTTGCTGCAAGACGGTTTCGGGAGTTAGCGGAAGTTTCAACTCGCCTTGATCGATCTGGTCCTTCATGCGCAGCCAGTTCTCCATAAAGAACACGGGACGCACAATCGTGTATGGCATACCCGTCCTGCGCAGGTGTTCCTCAATCTTCCATTTGCTGTCGAAATGCGGGATCCCAGTTTTCTGGTCCGCGCTTCCGACCGAACTGTAAACAAAATGGCTGACCTCAGACGCATGCGCCGCGTCAATCAGAGCGATTCCGTGCCGTACCTCGGCTTCGGGGCCGCCTTCGAACGGGGTCTGCACCGAAAAAACGCCGTGAACCTCCTCAAGCGCGCGCAAAAGAGACGCCTTGTCGTCGTAATCCCCTCGCGCAATTTCAACGCCCGTCTGGTCGAGCAGCGCCCGTGCTTCGGGCTTGTCAGGATTCCGCGCGAGCGCCCGGATCGCAAAACCCTTTTCCCTGAGATGGCGCAGCACGGCTCCACCTTGGTTCCCTGTTGCACCTGTTACCAGAATCAATCGTTTCTCGTTCGAACGCTTAGCCATATCCCTTAGTACATCAGATTCGCTGTTTCAGGCTGGCTTCGGCTGGTGGATTTATCATGGATTCGCCGTTCTCTCCTACGATAAGTGCGGTGTAGGGAAATCTAGCGGCCAATTCCAGAATGCCAGCATCCCTGATCTGGCCGCCGAGATCTGGCCGCTGACGCACTTGCTGCGGTCGAGTTGCTGAAATCGCGGCACGATATCGATGCGACACAAATTGTACTTGTGGGACACAGTGAAGCAGGATTTGTAGAACGGGACGCGGGCAAATGATCTTCCTTGTAGGAAGGATCACCTGCCGGTACTGTTGTCCAGCGTCACCTCGCCCCAAATCGCGTTCGGCATCATCCCGGAACGCCGGCTTGAATGAAAGCGTTCACGAGGTTGCTGATTCCGGGCTGTCCGACAGGGCCGCGGATCGAGTGTGATAACGTCCTTTGTCACACGCGGTTTGGACACTATAGCCCGCTCACGAAAGCGCGGGATGGCGATGAACAATCAACTTCATTACGGGGATAATTTGCAAGTGCTGCGAGACTCGATCCCTGCCGAGTTTTGATCGGTAGTCCCAGCTCTCCCCCCTTTTTACGAAGCGGCAGAACCCACTGCCCTCTTCCGGTAATACAGGGTCGTTGAGTTGTCATACTGGTGAAACTCAACCTTGAAAGCTTCCCATCCTTCCTTACCGTCTTCGTTCAGCTGATCCTCAACTGAGTGTGCACTTTTGACGGTTACGATTTTGTAGGACCAAGTGTCCATTGGTTTCTCCCAGACCAAAAGCTACCACTCTTCGCAAAGCGCAGGGCGGCTCAACTGGGTCACAAAGGGATTCGCTTCCGCGCCGCTGCCAACCTTAAAACTCCGGGCAAGTTGTCTACTGCGTATTCCGGGGTAAGGTGAATGGCGTTCAGTTTCCCCGGAATCCGCAGTCTACACTGAAGGCGATGCAGGATGATCAGAAAGTCTTCGTTTGGATTTTAGAAATTCCGAAGGTCCCAACGCCGGAAAAGATTCTCTTTTCGACCAATGGCCGTGACCGGGCGGAAGCCGAAAGCAAAGTCGTTGCTTACGTTGAGGCTTTGCCGCCGACACCAGCATTAACGCCCGAACTCATGCGCCAGTGGGTTCGTTCCGTTGACCCGCTCACACCGGAAGTTCTGGGCAGTGTGTGGCTTCTTCATATTGGCGCGGGAATGTTGTAAACGCGAGAAGTCCCACAAAGGGTAAGTTTTGCAATACGACGGGAAACCGTCATTGTGTTCCGCGCCGCGTTTTCTAAAAGCCGCGCCCCCCAAGATGGTTTTAGGGGAGCGCGGTTTAAATTAGTTGCTGGATGTTAACAGGCGCTCTTGGAGCATTTCTGATTTTATTCGTAGGATTACGTTTGCTGCCGTGGTCCAGTATGCAGGATCAGAACCCAAGCTGGACACGCTTTTGGCGACTGCGAGATTGCTGGTTAATGCCTTGTAAAGATCGTCGGCGGTCCGTTTGAAGGCCTCTTTCCAATCAACGATCCATACCAGTTTCCCGGTCTTCGGATCGGTTTGCAGCAATTCTCTAAAAGCTGCAGCCAGTGGCAAACTGGCCCCAAGGTCAAGTCGATGGCGAGTTTTATACCCGAGACTTGGGTATGTGAACTCATTGTCGAGTTGTTTGACGACACCCAGTCCCCCGAAGCGGTTTCGCGTCTTAATATGTTCTTTGCTGCTGAATTGAGATTCAAGGTATTCAGGCAAAAACATCACGTCAACCATCACATCCGACAGCGCAAGAAATTCCTCGCGGGTTTTCGGATCAATGTACATCTTCAGTGCTTTCCCTTTGCTCTTGTAGAGTTGCGGGCCTAGAGTGGGCTTGTCTTTCAGAAAGCACGCTAGCCGTTGTAGGATGTCGCGAACGTCCCATGTCCCGATATCGTTTTCACGGAACGAAATGTTGCTGATATCAAAGTGTTTTTTGGTCAGGATGTCTTTGATCGGTTGAAACTCATTTCGATACTCGTCCACCGTGTGCTCTTTGACCGCTGTCGAGGTGTTGAGCGCTTCGACCATTTCTTCCGGAGTGACGTAGGCGGCTTTCGAAGTCAGGAAGCGTACCCGCACAAACGGCTCGGTCCAGCCCTCGGTAGCCTTTAGGGCATCAATGCGGTTCATCGTCTCTGCGACCACGGCGAACGTGTGGCCGCCGTCGCCAATTCCGACCTTACGAGCTTCCATTACCTCAAGGTCGAGCAGGTCCACATCATCCTCGGTTTCGAGATGGACATTGAGGTTTCGCGATCCACCAGAATTTGCTTGTGTGAGATCGAATGCGGCACAGATAAAGGTGATCCCGCGATTTTTTACGTGAAATGCCCGTGGGTTTTTTTCCACGGTTTCCATCATCTTCCGGTATGGTTTGCTGCTCTCCTTTGGCTTCCGGACGTTTGCGTTGCCGCTTACCAGCCGGTTGACTTCGCTAAAGGGTAGGAGCGTTTCGAGGTGGTGAAGATTTGGATCGAAGGGATCCTTGATCCGTTTGCAGTAATCCGCATCGCTCACGCGAAGCGCGATAGGTGACGTCATATACTCTCCAAAATTCGGCGTATGCCGGAATTAGGCCACGGTGTCGCGACCAGTCTTCAGTGTATCAAAGTTTTCGAGCCGCCGAATTTGCAGTTCTGCATGTTCCACAAAGGGTAAGTTTCGACCCGCCTTCCCCACCCTTCTATTCGTAGCGTTTTCTTGTGTCGAAACTCCTGTACAAATCCAAACCAACGTTTAAAAGCCGTTCGGCGTAGCGGGACGACGGCCCAGAGCTGGAGCGCAAGATTTACTTGCCAGCAGCGCGCGTTGAGAACAATGCCAGGCGGACGCATGAGGCAGTTAAGCGCCGAGCGCGGGAGACGCCGGAGAAAGCAGCCTTCCCCCCGCCACAAGGACGCGGCGCTGAACCGCAAGGCCGAGCTGACCAGGATTTAGACCCAGAAAAATAAGACGCCTATGATGAACCGGCGCACGAGAACAACAGGCCAGAGCAGCCGGGCTGATTGCAGAGGCCTGCAAGCAGGACCGCGCTGTGGATCGTGACGATGGATTGGATTATGAGCGGTAGCAGGGTTGAACTCGTGACAGAGGCGCGTAATTACCTTATTCTGAAAACGACAGACGACTGAAGAGGAACAGCTTATGACGGTCATCGAAGTATCCGACAATGATGCGGCGGCACTGACAGCGAAAGCGGCCCGGGAGGGTCTCACGCTGGATGGCTGGCTCAGGATGATGGCCCAGGCCCAGGATGGTAGCAGCGGCACGCCGGCTGTTGTTGACCTGCAGCCGCTGCAAACCGTGGCGAACATCGTTCTGGACGCTATGCGTGCGGTGCCTCCCGAGGCGTTCGCCAATCGCCCCAAGGACGGCGCCAGCGAGCATGACCATTATCTTTACGGCCATCCCAAGCGTCATTTATGAAGCTGGTCTTCGCCGATACGTTCTACTGGATCGCCCTGGCCGATTACACTGACAATTCTCATCAACAGGCTTTGGCACTGACCGCCGAACTGGCTTCGTGCAAAATCATCACAACCGATGAGGTGTTGACCGAGTATCTTAATTTTTTCTCGGACAGCATCGAGCCGAGCCGCCGCCAAGTGATGCAGAGCGTCAGGGGTATTTTAGGAAGTTTCCTGATCACCGTAGCTCCCCAGAGCCGCCAATCTTTTCTGACGGCCTGTGATCTTTACGAAGGCCGCGCGGACAAGGGTTACAGCCTTACCGACTGCATCTCAATGCAGACCATGAGGCGCGAGGGCGTGACCGATGCTCTCACCAACGACCGGCATTTTGAGCAGGAAGGGTTTCGGGCGTTGTTTCGGGTTTCGTAGTAGCGCCAGGAATGGACCATCCGATGGATATAGCTTCCCTATTGCCCTGGCTCGGTAATCTTGTCCTCTTGGCGGTGCCTTCCACGGGGCTGGCTTTCGTTTTCTTCAGATGGTTTGGCAAGCAGTGGATTGAGCGACTTCTAAGCAGGGACCTAGAGAAATTTAAACGCGAGCAGCAAGAGAAGCTGGAAGGCTATAAAAGCGAGCAACAAAAAGAACTGGAACGGCTTCGCCATCTTCTAACGAGCCGCGTCAGCAAGATTCACGATAAAGAGTTTGAGGTGTTGCCCAAAGCCTGGCTCATGCTGAATGATCTGCACGGCTCCGTTATGTATGCCATCGATCTCACAATCAAGTTTATCCCTGATTTTTCAACCTTCTCGGCAGCTAAACTTGAAGCATTTTTGACCACTGACCCATCCACCAATCGGCTGACCGAGTACCAAAAAACCCAACTCCGCAGCCTAGAGGGCGCCGAGGAAAAAAGTAAATACTACATGGACACGATAAGGGCGCATGATATTGACGAAGCAACCGAAAAGGAGAGGGTATTTCGCAATTATCTGATTGAGCACCGTATTTTTATGACAGATGAGCTTCGCGGCAAATTCACCGCGGCCCTGGACACTCTGTCATCGGCTCTCATGAGATACAGCCTTGGCAAGGGCGCAGGCGATTCCAAGCTTGTGTTTGCAGCCCAAGAAGAGATGCTGGCTTCTAATATAAAAGCTCTCGTGGAGGGAGTGGAAAAAGCAGTTCAAGTGCGGCTGCATTACGACGAAGCCGCCTGATTTGATGTTCGTTAGCACGGACATAAGGGGTAAGTTTTGACCCGCCTTTCCCCTGCCCTTCGTAGAAACTCCTGTACAAATCCAAACCAGCGCTTGGAGTTTTGTTCAATGTGATTACGGATAGGGCAAAATGTTCTTAGAGGTTTGTAAATGAGCAACCGCGATCCGTTTACCGATAAAGCCATCTCTCCGGCTGATTGGGAAATTAAAGAAGGCTATAACGCTGTGCCACATAGGGTTAAAGTACCGCCCCCGTCTCCACCCCCGGTCGAAACGGAAAATCAGCACAGCGGCAATCAAAGCAGCCCACCGGCTACATCTGACGATCATAAGTGATCCAGAGCACGCCAGAAGTTGCAGCGGGAATGGACTGGAATGCCGTTTCTGCCGTTGCCACTTCAGTTGCAGCCGCAATGGCAGCTATTGCCGCTTGGCTCTCCCGCGAACAAGTGAAAGCCGGCCAAGACGGCAGCAGAAATCTCGGCTGACGCTGCCCAAATTCAAGTTTTTGAGAGCATTTTCCGCGACATTCAGCAGCGGGAGCAGCAATTTTATGGCGGTGTGAGAAACTCAAGCCCTGAAGACAAGGCGCTCAGGGATCGCATGTTTTTCAATACGATCAACTACCTTGCCTTTTTGCTTGACGCAAAAATTCTGCGCAAAGCCGAATTTGTAGTTTTTTACCGGGATGCGTTTCTGTACTGGTGGACGCTGTTCGAGGAGAATGTTGACGAAGTAGACCGGGCTAATCCACGCTACTACGCCGAGTTTAAACGCGTTGTTTCTGATCTTAAAAATCCGCCACCCAAATTTTCCAGTCTGTAGCAGCGAAAGCTTCTTTCAACACTTCGCTCAAATCCCCACCCTCTCATATTCCTCAACCGCCACTTCATCATTCCGTCGGTCGTACAGCTTTGTCGTGCGCGGCGAGGAATGGTTTGCCATCTGCTGCGCGTGTTCGAGCGTTCCGCTGTTCTTGAGGTAATCGGTAATGCCGGTGGCCCGGAGCGAGTGATTGCCGATCTTGGTTTTCGATCCCGGCTTGGCGCGCGCGCCGCTGGATCATGCGGTAAGCGTCGGGCTGCGTCATGCGCTGCGGCGTCCCGGTCGAACGTCCGGTCGTACGAAACAAAGCCCCTTCCCTATCGCCCTCGATTCCGGCCCCCGCCAGATACGCATCGAGCATGGCTTCAAGCTTGTGATGACACGGCGCTTCATGTTCCTTGCCGCCTTTCTCGTGCAGCCGCACCCATCCGCGGCGACCTTGCGTGAAATAGTCGCCGACATTCATCTGCAGCACGGCACCGATGCGGGCAAAGGTATAGATCATTGTGCCGATGAGGGCGCGATCGCGCAGGCCGGTCAGGGTCGCGGTGTTGATCTCGGCCAGCATGGCGCGGGCTTCCTCGGAGGTCAGCACCGGCGTTCGGCCTTTCTTGACCACATGCTTTGGTCCGCGCACGGCATGAGCGGGGTTCACGTCGATCACATGTCCAACCACCAGCCAGTCGAGCAGCATGCGGATGGCGGCCAGGTGCTGTTTGACCGTGGGCTTGGCAACATCGGCCGCCAGCGCCTCGATATAGGCGGCGACGTGGACGGGCCTGACCCGCGCGAGGTCGGTCACGCCCCTGCCCTCGCACCAATCGGCGAAGCGGCAGACGGCCTTGTAATAGGCCCGGCGCGTGTTCTTGTTGCGGATGTTAGCAGTGAAGAATTCGGTGAAACGTTCGGCGGCTTTTGCGCCCGGGAGGAATAGCGCAGGCGTGGAAGTGGAGAGCGCGGCCAGGCGGCGCGGGAGGGCGGGGGCGATCAACTCATGGCTCATCGCGGCCCCATCCCGGCCGGCACGCATTGACCTTGCCACCGCGCCACAGGTTCCAGATCGCGGCGATCTCGTCGCGCAGGCCCAGCTCGTTCGGATAGCTGTGAACGCTGCGAATGAAGCGGGCGGCGGAGAGCATGTCGTCGGCGATGGCATCATCGACGTTCCACAAATCCACCAAGGCCCAGCCGCCGTTTTCTTCGGCGTTTTGCCAGGCGAGGAGAAAATCAGCCGCCTTCCTGCCTTGTCCTGTGCCAAGCTGGGCGGTCGCAACGAGCCGCCGCATGGCCTGCCAGCCCTCCTGATCGCTTTTAGAAATGAAATCCATGATTTTATTCTTCCGGCCTTATCTCAGATGGAGCCATCCTGACAATGGGGAGGTCGAGCCCTGTTTCCGCAAGTGACGAAATCTTTTGATGAGGGTCGAGCTGGAGAACCACCAATGTGACGGCAACCAGAAATTGTTGCCTAGCATCGGGAATTCGGTGTGGGACAGTTGCTTTCACGAGCTTGAAATCACGGCAGCGTGATCGAACAGATGGGTCTTCAAATGTGACTAATTTGTGCGAGTGCGCAAAGCCGTTACGAATGCTTCGGATCAATTCCAGATCGTGAAACGTGTTCGGCCCGATCCACTTTAGACAAAATGCGATTTTGGTCAGCGCTGAAAAAGTGGACAGAGGCCCATGACCGTCAAACAGGTCTTCAGTGAGCTTTCCGCTGAGCCGCATTCTTGCCTTGAATAAGCGCCTGAGCAGTTCTTCAGCAAAGCCAGCCGCCACCAGGACAGCGCCCCTGTCGCTTTCTGTTTGTCGGATTTGCTTCAGACATGCGTTCGTTTCATCGATAAATGTCTGATGTGCCTCCAGGGAACTGGCATCCTGATCGGTTTCCATGAATACGCATGATAACTTCCTTTATCATGCGTATCGGGAAGAGCAGGTCCTTACCGATAAGTCTAGGATTTAGTGCGGCGGTTTTTTCCCTGATCGGGG
>JAABUK010010382.1_pt1 | contig 12436 bp, 5 predicted proteins | sample 5559141 | NCBI WGS metagenome assembly JAABUK01 (sample SAMN10711869, study PRJNA513367) | rock metagenome | isolation source: Antarctica rocks | place: Antarctica: Victoria Land, Pudding Butte nord | collected 2016-01-03
CCCCCCCCCGAGGCCCCTCCGGAGGGGCCGCCACCGGCCCCCCGCCGGGGGCGACCCCGCCCGATCGGCCTCCCGGTCGGGACATCTGGCCGAGCTGATGCGGAGTTCGGGCAACCAATCGGCCGATCTGCCGACGCCCGCCCAGGCCGGGGACAAGGCACCCCGGGCCGGCCGGTGGCGGCCGACCCTGGCGAAGTTCGACCGGGCGCCCGGCGATGACCGGGTCATGACCTCGCCGATGGTCCTGGGCCTGGCCGTCACGCTGGTCGTCCTGGTCCTGTTCAGCGTCCTGCTCTGGGGGATGATCGCGCGGGCGATAACCGCGAAGCAGTACAACGTCGCGGTCGGCGACCTGGAGGCGGGCAACTTCGTCGACGCGATCCGCGAGTTCGACCGCTTCCTGGCCGCCAGCCCCGAGGACGATCGGGTCGGCAAGGCCCGGGTCCTCCGCGCCCTGGCCCGGGTCCGGCAGCACACCGGGGCCGTCGGGTCGTCGTGGGGGACCGCTTTGGCCGAGGCCCGGGCGATGCTCGACGAGGTCGGCGGCCTCGAAGAATACCGGGACCGGAGCCTGGACCTGGCCGAGGACATCCGGAAGGCCGCCGAGGGGCTGGCCGACCGGGCCCGCGACCTGGCCGACCCCGCGATCCTGGCCGAGGCCGAGTCGGCCGTCGGGCTCCATGCCCGGGTCGCCGGCCGGGCCGCCGACGACCTCATCGGGCGGTCCCGGATCCCCGAGAAGGTCGAGAAGGCCCGCGCCGCCGTCGTCAAGGCCCGCGACCGATCGGCGGCCCTGGCCGCGATGGACGCCGCGATCAAGGCGAACCGGCCGGGCGACGCCTACTCCGCCCGGGACGCCCTGGCCCGCTCGTACCACGACCTCGCCGCCGACAAGGAGGTCGTCGCCCGACTGATCCGGGCCAACGACCTGATCCGCCAGGCGGTCGCCTTCGACCCCTCGGGGCGCCCCGGCGAATCCGACCCGCGCGCCGGGCCGCTCGGGCCGCCGACCGCGCTGGTCCTCCGGCTCGACCCGGGCCGGAAGCCGGCCGACGACGCCGGCCCGGTCGCGTATGCCCTGGCCGACGGGTTCGCCTTCGGCCTGGACGCCGCCACCGGGGCCCCCCGATGGCAGGTCGCCGTCGGGGTCGCCAGCCCATTCCCGCCGGTCGGGCTGGCCGGCGACCCGCCCTCGGCCCTGGTCGTCGACGCCCGGTCCGACGAGCTGGCCCGGCTCGACGGCCGGACCGGCGCCCTGATCTGGCGGCAGGGGATGGGCGGCCCGGTGTCCGACCCGCCCCTGGTCCTGGGCAACCAGGTCTTCCAGCCGACCCCCGACGGCCGGCTCCTCCAGGTCGACCTGGCCACCGGGACGCTCCGGGGGACGCTCAAGCTCGGCCGGAAGCTGGCCCGGACCCCGATCGCCGACGACTCGGCCCGGCACCTCTACCTCCTCGGCGACGAGGACTGCCTGTTCATCCTGGCCCTCGACCCCCTGTCCTGCGCCGCCGTCGAGTACCTGGGCCACGAGCCGGGGTCGGTCCCCTGCCCCCCGGCCCGGGTCGGCCGGTTCTTCGTCCTGCCCGAGAATCACGAGCTGGACCAGGGCCGATGGCGGGTCTTCGTGATCGACGAGGCGGGGACCGCGCTGAAGGGGGTCCAGGAGTTCGCCGTCGGCGGCTGGTCCCGGGCGACGCCGTCCTCCTCCGGCCCGGTGATCTGGTCGGCCAGCGACCGGGGCGAGCTGGTGGCCTACTCGATCGGGCTCCCGGAGTCGAAGGCCCCGTTCACGGCCATCGCCCGGGTGGCCCCCGGCGCCGGGCCGGGCGGGCCGGCGTTCGGCCGGGCCCGGACCGAGCGCGACTTCTCGGTCGCCTCGTCCCGATCGGCCCGATATGAGCTGGACCTGGAGCGCGGCAAGCTCACGACCGCCTGGACCCTGGGCGAGGCCGGGCCCGCCCTGGCGCCGCCCCAGGCGTTCGACCGGGTCGTGGTCCTGACCCATCAGCAGTCCGGCGGGCCGGGGACGGCCCTCTGGGGGGTGGATCCCGCCTCGGGCCAGGTCCGGTGGCGGACCGTCCTGGGCGCCCCCTGGCCGGTCAAGCTGGCCGCCTCGACCTCGGGCGACGCCCTGACCACCCTGGCCGCCGACGGCGGGACGCTGACCCTCACCCGCGACGCGCTCCGCGCCGGCGGGTTCGTCGAGCAGCCGATGGCCCGGGCGGGCGTGTTCCGGATCCCGGCATCGGCGACCCAGCGGCTGGAGGTCGACGGCTCGACGGTGGTCGTCCCCGGGCCGGGGGCGGCCCGGGTCCTGGTCCGGTCGGGGACGGGCGAGTTCCGGCCCGTCGACCTCCCCGCGCCGCTGGGGACGTCCGCGGTGGTCCTGGGCAAGGCGTTGCTGATCCCCGGGGCCGATGGGCGGGTCTACCTGGTCGACCCCCGGACCGGGGCCTCGGCGGCCGACCCCTACGTCCCGACGTTCGACCGGTCGCGGCCGATCCGGTGGCGGGCCCCGGCGGTCGTGGAAGGCGAGGCCGTCGTCCTGGCCGACTCGGAGGCGACCCTCCGCCGGCTCTCGGTCGTCAGGTCGCCCCGCCCCCGGCTGGTCTCGACCGCCGAGGCGAAGCTCGACCGCCCGATGGCGGCCGACCCCGCCTCCACCGGCGCCTCGGTCCTGGTCGCGACGGCCGACGGCCGGATCCGGTCGCTCGCGGCGCGCGACCTCGGCCCTCAGGGGAGCTGGCCGCTGGAAGCCCCTCGGCTCCTGGGCCCGGTCGTCGTGGCCGACCACGCCTTCGTCGCCGACAACGCCGGGGGGATCGTCGCCTTCGCGCCCGACGGCCGGCGGCTCTGGTCGGCCCGGATCCGCGACACGCTCCCGGCCGGCCCCCCCGCAATCCGCGACGGCTCGGCGTGGTTCCTGGGCCGGGACGGCTCCGCCCACCGGCTCTCGATGGCCGACGGCTCCGCGGAGTCGACCATCCCCCTCGACCTCCTCCCCGCCGGGGGCCCGATCGCCGTCGGCCCCGACCTGGTCGTCCCCGCCGGCCTGGGGTCCCTCCAGGTCCTCGAAGACCGGACCGTCGCCCCGCCGGCCGGACGGCCCCGGCCATGAAAGGAACCGCCATGGACCGTCCGCGGAGATCGGGCCGGATCCTGGGATTGCTCCCGGGGCTGGCGATGGTCCTGATCGGCCCCGGGCTCCGGCCGATGACCGGCCTGGGCCAGGGACCCGCACAGGCCCAGGCACCGGCACCGGCACCGGCACCGGCCCGGGGCAAGGGGGCCGACCTGCTCAAATCGGCCCCGTTCGACCGGATCACCCTCATCGACAGCTCGGTCCACGAGGTCGACCCGCTCTCGCCCCGGCCCCTCCCGCCGCTCGATCCCAAAAAGGCCCGGACACCGGCCGCTTTGGATGAGATGGCCCGCCGCGCGGCCGAGAAGCGGGGCAAGGCCCGCGACCCGTTCGTCCGCAAGACGGACGACGCCGAGGAGGAGATGATCCTGATCCACATGGTCCAGAGCGAGCCTCGCGACTTCAAGGTCAAGCGGGCATCGATCAAGGAGGTCGAATACTTCGAGGATATGCTCCTGGCCGAGGCCGACCGGCTGACCGTCCAGGGCGACTTCGCCCGGGCCTTCGAGCGGCTCCTGCTCGTCCGGTCGCGCGACCCGTCCTGGCGGGGCCTGGACGACCGGGTCGACCGCCTCCTCTTCGAGGAGGGGGGCGCGACGCTGGCCTCGGACAACGCCCGGGGGCTCCGGCTCCTGAACGACCTCCACGCCCGGAAGCCCGACTATCCGGGCCTGGCCGACCGGCTCGCGGCGTCGTTCTCGAAGCGGATCGACCGGGCCGTGGTCGCGGGCGACTTCCGGGCCGGTCGCCAGCTCCTCCGAGAGCTGGAGCAGGTCGCGCCCGGCCATCCCGAGGCCCGATCCGTCCGGGGGAAGCTGGTGGCCCGGGCGAAGTCGCTGGTCGACTCGGCGGCCAGGACCGCGCCCCCCGATCGGGTCGACCGGCTGGCCGAGGCCGCCCGGATCTGGCCCGACCTGGACGGCCTGGAGGCGGCCCACGCCGAGGCGTTCCGGGCCGAGCCGACGATGGCGGTCGCCGTGGCCGACCTGGCCGAGCCGGCGGGGCCGTTCCCGCGGTCCCCGGCCGCCTCTCGGGTCGCCCGGCTCCTCTACCTCCCGGTGATGGCATCGGACGACGAGCCATCCCGGCTGGGGCAGGCGCCCGGCCAGCTCCTGGACGGCCTGGAGGTGGTCGACCTGGGCAAGGGCCTCCGGATCCGACTGCGCCCGGGCCCGACGTGGTCGGACGGGTCGCGGCCCGCCTCGGCGATCGACGTGGCCCGATCGCTGGCCGACCGGGCCTCGCCGGCCTCTCCGGGGTACATCGCCCGGTGGGCCGACCTGCTCGAACGGGTCGAGGCCCTCGACGAGGACCGGGTCGAGGTCCGGCTGGCCCGGCCGACCTTGAAGCCCGAGTCGTGGCTCCTCGACCCCGTCGGCCCGGCCCACGCCGGGGCCGACGGCCGGGTCTCGTCCCCGGACCGGGGCCGGAGGCCGGTCGGCGACGGCCCGTTCTCGTGGGAATCGTCGGGCGACGGGACGACGCTCCTCCGCTCGTCGGCCGCGAAAACGCCCGGGATCCGGCGGATCCGCGAGGCCCGGATCCCCGATCCGGCCGTCGCGGTCCAGGCGCTCCTCCGGGGCGACGTCGTGCTCCTGGAGCGGGTCCCGCCCGACCGGGTGGCCGAGCTTGGCAAGGTCGACGGGATCCGGGTCGGCCGGTTCGCGACGCCGAGCGTCCACCGGATCGCCATCGACGGCCGGTCCCCCGCCCTCCGGAACCGGAACCTTCGCCGGGCCCTCTCTCTGGCGGTCGACCGCAAGGGGCTCCTGGAAGACTTCGTGCTCCGCCGCCCGTCCGGCGAAGTCGACCGGGTCGCCGACGGGCCGGCCGCCCGCGGGAGCTTCGTGGACGCCCCGGACGTCGAGCCGTTCGAGTACAACCCGCTGCTCGCCAAGGGGCTGGTCAACGCCTCGAAGAAGGAGATGGGCGGCAACCCGATCGCCCTGACCCTGGAATTCCCCGCGATCGCCGAGGCCCGCGCCGTCTGTCCCCGGATCGCCGAGGCGTTCAAGCTGATCGGCGTCGAGGTCGAGCTGATCGAGCGCCCCGAGTCCGAGCTGGAATCGGGACTCCGATCGGGCCGGCGGTTCGACCTGGCGTACCGGGCCTCGCGGCCCTCCCGGCCACTCCTCGACCTCGGCCCGGCCCTGGTCCCCGGCTACGACGCCCCGTCCGAGGCCGACGCGCTGGCCTCGGCCGCCAGCCCCCGGATCCTCCAGCTCCTGATCGACCTCGACCGGGCGCCCGAGACGACCTCGGCCCGGACGCTCGCCGTCCAGGTCGACCGCGAGGCGCGCGACGAGCTTCCCGTCCTCCCCCTCTGGCAGCTCGAAGACCATTACGCCTGGCGGGCCCAGCTCCGGGGGCCCGCCGAGTCGGCCGAACACCTCTATCAGGGCGCCGAAGCCTGGGAGATCGACCCGTGGTTCGCCAGAGATCCCGGCTGAGCCGGACGGCCGTCGAAAAGCTTCCTCCTTCCATCTCCCTCCCCGCTCCGAAGCCCTCGCCGCTTGGGGGGATGGGGCCGGGATCTGCGGGATCGAGGCCGGTCCGAGCCCGCCCATCCGCGATCCGATCGTGGCTGCGGGGGGCCTTCCTCCTGGCGATGATCGCGACCGATCCCGCCTCGGCCCAGGGCCCGAAGCCCGAGCCGGCCGACCGCAAGCCGTACGCGATCCGGGTGCTCGTCGACTTCGAGGCGGCGACCCGGGTCGACCCGGCCCGGGGCGCGGCGATCCTGGACGAGTGGTCGGTGCTGGTCCGCCGGTTCGTGGGGGCCCCGTGGTCCCCCGAGCTGGCCGGGGGCGGCGACACGCTCTCGGCCCGGCCGATCGAGGACCTCGCGGGGGACGACCTCAAGCCCTTCGGAGGGGGCGTCGACAAGGTCTGGACCATCCGGGTCCGGGCGGCCGGGGCGGGCTTCGAGCTGGAGGGCCGCGAGCTGGACGTCCCGACCGGCTGGCTCGGCGAGGTCCACCGCCGGCCGGTCGCCCATCCCGCGGACGCCCCTCGCGAGCTGCTCCGCCTGACGCTGGCCCTGTTCGCGCCGACGGCGGAGGTGGGCGAATCCAAGGGCGGTGGCGTCTCGTTCCTGGTCCGGGGGGCGTCGCTCCCGTCGGCCAGCCCGATGGGCGCGGTGGCCCGGCCGGGGACGGTCTTCCGGGTCCTCCGGATCTTCGACCGGCCCGACGGCTCGGCGCCGGAGATCCGCGAGGTTCCCTATTCCTACTTCCGGGTCGAGCGCCTCGACGGGCCGGTCGCGCGTTGCGAGATCATCCGGGGCGTGGGCGACCCGCTGACGAGCCGATACGCGCGGAAGAACCGGCTGGTGGCGCTGGGGATCAAGCCGGCCGACTCGCCCACCCGGCTCCGATTCCTGACCAAGGGGGACCGCCGGCCCGCGGCCGGATACCGGCTGATCGCGCGGTCGATCCCGCCGGGGACCCGACCGGCCGAGGTCGGGACCACCGACCGCGAGGGGCGGGTCGTCCTGCCGCCCGGGTTCGCCGCCGGCCTGGTCAGCCTCCGCCTGATGGCCGGCAACGACGAGCCGATGGTCGACGTCCCGGTCATGCCGGGCGAGACCCCCCGGGAGCGGACCCTCCTGTTCGAACCGAGGCCCCTGACCCTGACCCTGGAGGCCCGGCTCGACGCCCTTCGCGACGCCATCGTCGACGTGGTGAACCTTCGGGGCCGGCTCGAACTCCGGATGAAGGCCCGCCTCGACGGCGAGGACTGGCCCGGGCTGGCCGAGGCGATCAAGGAGTTCCGCAAGCTCACCCCCCGGGCCCAGTTCGAGTCCCGGCTCGCCAGGATCCGCGCGGACGGCGAGCGCCAGGAGGCCGAGCTCAAGACGGTGGTCCTCACCCGCCAGGCCCGGGCCCTGCTCGACGAGGCCCGGGCGCTCATCGATCGCTACGTCGATGACGAGATCATCCGGGCCTACGAGGATGCCGCCGATCGGGCCCGGGCCGAGGTCGCCCGACCGAAGGCCGGCCGGCCCAAGTCCGCGCAACCGAACGCCGCCCCGGTCAAGGCCCCGGCCCCGGCACCGGCCGGGGGGTGATCCGCCGGTTCAACCCTCGGACGCGGCGGCCGACCCGGTTGGCGCGGGCGGAGGCCCGAAGATCCGCGAGAGCCGGGCCCCGCCCCGGAACAGGGCCTGGAGGGCCGGGGTGGGGAGGCGGTCGATCTGGCTGTACCAGGAGGTGACCATCCGGCAGAATTCGAGCATCTTTTCGAGCTGCTCCTGGGTGTAGTCGTCGGACGGGCCGCCGGATCGGGCCTCGCCCACGCAATGTTCCAGGAGCTGGATCGTCGGGTCCATCTCGCGCCGCTTCTTCTCGGCCATGATCACCCGGAAGGTATCCATCACGTCCTTGAGCGCCTCGAACCGGTCGCGACGGTCCCCGATGATGTGGACCCGACGGACCACCCCCCAGGTGATCAGCTCGCGGAGGCTGGTCGAGACGTTGGACCGGCTCACGTCCAGGAGACTGCTGATCTCCTCGGCGTCCAGGGCCTCGGGCGAGACGAACAGCAGGGCGTGGACCTGCGCCATCGTCCGGTTGATCCCCCAGGCCTGGCCCATCTCGCCCCAATGGAGGACGAACTTCCTCGCCGCCGGTGTCAGGACCATCGGTCGTTCCGCCTCCGCCAGTTTCGACAGTTCCTACGGAAATCTTACGCACCGGCGGCCGGGCGTCAATTCCGGGGCTCGATACCCCGAAAATCGGAAATCGCGGGGCGGCCCTTGCGTGGATTGGATTAACGATTTAGGATTGGATCGATCGCCGACATCCGTCGTGGCCGCGCTCGGCCGGACCCGGTCTCGAAAGGGGCGTCCCTTGGCGCGTCATCCAGCCGTCTCGGTCGTCCTGGCCTGTGCGATGCTCGGGGCGGCCGGCTGCCGCCGGGGCACGCCGACCGTCGCCGTTCCGGTCCCGTCCCGGCCGGTCGCCCCGCCCGAGCCCGCCCCGCCACCGCCCTCGATCGCGATCCACCCGACCAGGGCAACCCTGGTTGCGGGCGACCCCGGCCTGCAACTGGTCGTCGACGGACCGGGCGACCACGGCGGTCGACGCGACCTGACCACGGCCGTCGCCTGGAACATCGAGCCCCCCGGCGTGGTCGAGGTCGATCCCGAGGGCTACCTCCGCCCCCTGAAACCGGGCAAGGCGCGCGTCCGGGCCACGTCCCACAGATCGGTCGCCGACGCCGACGTGGTGGTGGGCAACGCCCCCCGGACGTGGGACTTCGCCCAGGACATCGAGCCGATCCTGACCCGGGCCGGGTGCAACACCGGCGCCTGCCACGGCCGGGGCGAGGGCCAGAATGGATTCCACCTCTCGCTGTTCGGCTACGACCCCGAGGGCGATCATCGCGGCCTGACCCGCGACCTCGGCGAGCGCCGGCTGTCGACGATCCGGCCCGAGTCGAGCCTGTTCCTGCTCAAGGCGACCGGCACGGTCCCGCACGTGGGCGGGCCGCGGATCCGCCCCGGCTCGGAGGATTACGCGACCCTCCTGGCCTGGCTCAGGGCGGGCGTCCCCTCCGCGACGCCCGGGAATCACGGGGCGCTCGCCCGGCTGACGGTCGAGCCCGGCGACGTCCGGCTCGACGAGCCCGGCCCGCAGCAACTCCGGGTCGTCGCCCACTACGCCGACGGCCACGCCCGCGACGTCACCCGGCTGGCCAGCTTTCGGGTCAACGACGACTCGGTCGTCGCGGTCGACCCCAAGGGCCGCGCGCGTCTCCTCCGGCGGGCCGAGGCCGACCTGGTCGTCCGCTATCAGACTCAGGTCGTCTCGACCCGGATGGCGACCCTGATCAACCCCGACCTCAAATTCGACTTCGCCCACCGGGCCCGGCGCAACTTCATCGACGACGAGCTGTTCAAGCGGCTCGAATCGCTCAAGGTGCCCCCGAGTCCGACTGCGACCGACGCCGCGTTCCTCCGCCGGGTCTCGCTCGACCTGACCGGCCAGCAGCCGACGCCCGACCGGGTCCGCGAGTTCCTCAAGGATACTGCCCCCGACAAGCGGACGAAGCTGGTCGACTCACTGCTCGGGGACCGCTATTTCCGCTATTTCTGGCAGATCAAGCTGGGCGACATGCTGGAGATCACCACCGCCCGGCCCGACCTGGGGAATTCGGCGATCCTCTACGAGACCTGGCTCTCGAAGAAGCTGATCGGCAACGCCCCCTGGGATGCGATGGTCCGGGAACTCCTGACCGCCCTGGGCGACCCCAACAACAAGGAGACCGGCGGCCCGGTCGCCTACGCCCTGGAGGGCATGGACCCCAAGATCTCCGCCGAGAAGACGGCCCAGCGGTTCATGGGCCTCCGGATCCGGTGCGCCCAGTGCCACGACCACCCCTTCGACGTCTGGACCCAGGACGACTATTTCGGCCTGGCGGCCACCTTCGCCAAGGTCCGACGGTCCGGCGCCATGGGCCCCGGCATGATGAACAAGGCCCTGGTCAAGATCGACCCCGACGGCCAGATCGAGCACCTCCGGACCCGTCGTCCCGCCGAGGCCCGATTGCTGACCGGCGAGCCAATCAAGGTCTCCGGGGCCGAGGACCCCCGGGTCAAGCTGGCCGACTGGATGACCTCGCCCGACAACCCGTTCTTCGCCCGGGCGATGGCCAACTGGGTCTGGGCCCAGTTCTTCGGCAAGGGGATCGCCGACCCGCCCGACGACCTTTCGCGGTCCAACCCGCCGGTCCACCCCGAGCTGCTCGACGCCCTGGCCCGGCACTTCGTCGCCCGCAAGTACGACCTTCGCGACCTGATCCGGACCGTGGCCACCTCGGAGGCGTATGCCCTGTCGTCCTCGACCGTGCCGGGCAACGAGCAGGACCATCGGCTGTTCTCGCACCAGCTCCCCCGGCCCCTGACGGCCCACCAGATGGCCGACGCCCTGGCGCAGGCCACCGACGTGATCAACCGGTTCCAGAACAAGCCCGGCAAGATCGCCGTCGAGGTGACCGACCCCGCCACGCCGAGCCCCATCCTGGACGCCTTCGGCCGGTGCTCCCGGATCAACGGCTGTGCCTCGGTCGCCACCCCGGCGCTCAGCCTCCGCCAGTCGCTCATGGTGATCGGCGGGCCCGTGGTCGAGGAGAAGGTCGCGCACCCCCGGGGCTACCTGGCAAACTACCTCGAACTCGGCCCCACGCCCGACGAGGTCGTCGAAAACCTGTACCTCCGGGCCGTCTGCCGCCCGCCGACCTCCGAGGAGATGGCCCACTGGACCGCCGACCTGTCGCAGGCCAAGTCGCTCCGCGAGGCGGCCGAAGACCTGTTCTGGGCCCTCCTGAACTCCCGAGAGTTCGCCTTCAACCACTGATCCAGGAGAGCAGAATTGAACCGCCAAGACGCCAAGATCGCCAAGGATAGGGAGAGGAGGAAGAGGAGGCAAGAAATAGTGCAGTGGCCAGTAATGAAAATGGATGAATTTGATTTGTGTCATTGACCACCGACCACCGACCACCGACCACCGACCACCGACCACCGACCACCGACCACCGACCACCGACCACCGACCACCGACCACCGACCACTGACCACTGACCACCCCTTTGAATATCTTGCCGCCTTGGCGGTTCAATTCCCTCTCCAATTCTCATTGTCGCTCCTCCCGGAGGAATGCCATGGCCAGGCCTGATTCGGATCCGTCGCGGGCTTGCCGGGGCCCGAGCCGTCGGGCGTTGTTGCGGGCGGGGATGCTCACCGCGTTCGGGCTGGGCCTGGACGACCTGTTCCGGCTCCGGAGCCTGGCCGGGGGGCAGGGGGGCGTCAAGCCGAGCAAGGTCAAGAATTGCATCCTCGTCTGGCTCGCCGGCGGGGCGTCGCACATCGACACCTTCGACCCCAAGCCGGATGCCCCGTCGGACGTGAAGGGCGAGTTCAAGGCGATCGATACCGCCGTGCCGGGCCTGAAGATCAGCGAGGTCTTCCCCAACCTGGCCAAAGTGATGGACCGCGTCACCCTGATCCGGAGCCTCACCTCGCCCGAGGCCGACCACGACCGCGCCGCGCATCACCTCCTGACCGGCTACCGGCCGGTCCCGGCCCAGGTGTATCCCAGCTTCGGCAGCGTGGTGTCGAAGATGCTGGAGGACGCCCGGGGGGCGATGCCGACCTATGTGGCGATGCCCGACGCGCCGATCTTCGCGTCGAGCGGCTACCTGACGCCCGCCTACGACCCGTTCGCCGCCGGCGGCGACCCGAACCAGGACGGGTTCCGGGTCCAGAACCTGACCCCGCCCGACCGGGTGACGCTCGACCGCCTCAACCGCCGACGGGGGATGGTCAAGGCCCTCGACGGGTTCGCGCATGACATCACCCCGACCCCGCTGGTGACCAGCCGCGACCGGTTCTCGGACCGGGCTTATGACCTGCTCACCTCGTCGAAGGCACAGGCCGCCTTCCGGATCGGCGACGAGTCTCCCGAGGTCCGGGGGGCCTACGGCCGGACCCCGTTCGGCCAGTCGTGCCTCCTGGCCCGGCGCCTGATCCAGGCGGGCGTCTCGTTCGTGACGATCAACAACCGGGGGCCGGGCCCGCTCCAGTGGGACACCCACCAGGATAATTTCAACCGGATCAAGACGGCCCTCGCCCCGCCGCTCGACCTCGGGCTGGCGACCCTGCTGGACGACCTGAAGCGGCTCGGCCTGCTGGAGGAGACGCTAGTGATCGCCATGGGCGAGTTCGGCCGGACCCCCCGGATCAACGGCATGGGCGGCCGCGACCACCACGGCCGGGCCAACTGCGCCCTGCTGGCCGGGGCCGGGATCCCCAAGGGGGCCGTCATCGGCCGGACCGACGCCAAGGGCGACTCCCCCGCCGACCGGCCCACCACCCCCGCCGACCTCGCCGCGACGCTCTATACCGCGCTGGGGATCGACCCCAATTACCAGTTCGAGACGCCTGACGGCCGGCCGATCCGGCTGGTCGAGAACGGCAAGCCCCTTCCCGAACTCCTCAACCGGGCCTGACCCGCAAGGCAGGACGCGATTGAACCGAGGCCGGCCGACACGTCGATGGGCCGGCCGGCCTCGCTGCATATCGAAACACGGGCCGATCGGCTCCTCACGGCCCATGATCAGGAAACCGGGCCTTGCGTTCGTCCATCCTGCCCGGCTCTACCAACCCTACGTCACATTTCGGACGCCGTGACATCGGCCCGCCTCGGCGTACCAGGGTCGATCGGGTCTTCAAGCTGGGAAAGAGGATGACTGGCGGGCGCGGGTAAAATGTAGGGTGGCGTCGAGCGCAGCGAG
>JAABUK010010383.1_pt1 | contig 12435 bp, 16 predicted proteins | sample 5559141 | NCBI WGS metagenome assembly JAABUK01 (sample SAMN10711869, study PRJNA513367) | rock metagenome | isolation source: Antarctica rocks | place: Antarctica: Victoria Land, Pudding Butte nord | collected 2016-01-03
GATGAATGACCCGTGGGTCCATCGTTGCGCGCGAGCGTCCCAGCCGAAATAGGCGCGCGTCGCGGCCCATTGCGGCTCGACCTTCCATTTCAGCGAGCACAAGTGTCCCCCATAGGCGAGCGACGGTAGGACGCTTTTGCGCAGGCACTCGCCGTGTAGCGACGTGTCGCCAGCACGCGGACTGCGACGTTTCAGCACGGTGACCGGCGGCATTCCGTGTTGCGCGAGCCAGTCCTGGATGACGGGAAGGCATGCGTAAGTCTCTGGTTTCTCGGAGCCGGTGTCGGCGAACAGGATCAAGTCGAGCGAGACTTTTCGCTCGTGCAGCCCGATCAGCATGGCGGTGCTGTCGACACCGGCGCCGTAGGCGACCACGGATTGGATCCGCTCCGAATTCGCTCTCGCCGCGCGAGTGCGCGGTCATGGTGTTGGACCTGCTGCCAACTCGGCCGCGCGAACGGCGGCTTTGGCTTGGCCGGACGTCATCAGCTTGGTGGCGGTGATCGCCTCGTCGGGGGCGGTCCAGAGGCGGCTCCTTGCCCCGTGCATGACGACGAGCGGCTTGAGCTTCCAGCCGAGCACCTGGTCGGCGCGATCCCTGACCGGGGCGATGACCGCGACGACCCGTGGACCGGGCGGCAAGCAGCAGTGGAGACGATAGGAGCCGTCACGCTCGCGCGTGACGGTGTAGCTTGTGGCGCTGCGCATGACGGCGATCCTTCGCTGATGGCTGAGGTGACGAGAGGACGAGCGGCCGGTCAGCTCGGGCCGAGGCTGGTTCCGAAAGCACCGGCCGGTAGTTGCCAGACGTGCGGGGGCACGCGTACCGGGTCGTCCCAGGTCGACCGCATGGCCGCACGCGCGAGGCCGGGTTGCTCGATGGCGGCGACGTAGGGTCGGCCGCGATCGGCCCGCTCCCGGACCGCCATGGTCCGGTGGATGGTGCGGTCGAAGCGGTCCTCGTAGTCTGCAATTTCCTCGAAGCGCTCGGGCGCGATGTGCCGAATGGTCGCCCATTGATCGTTCCCGCCGAAAATGCAGGCGATGCACGAGAGGCGTGACCATCCCAGTCGATAGGCTGGCGCCGGTACGATTCCGTATCGCTGCATCATCTCCCACACGGCGCGCTCGGTCAGAGCATGAACGGGCCGCCAGTGGTCGACATGCCGCCGCTTACGAGTGCCATCCCGCGTATCGGTTCGATCTGGCTCGAAGGTGGCATAGTGCGCCCGTGCCGTGCTCTCCTCGGCGCGCTCACCCGTCAGGATAAGGGTGCGGCGGCCGAGAAAGCGGTCTTGCGCTCGGATCAGTGCCGACATGCAGTCGATCTTCAGGTAGGCGGAACACCACCGCTGGTTCAGGTTGGCCGTAACCTGGGGGAAGCGCAGACGGGTTCCGGGCTGACCGGTGCCGCCAACCTGCTGCACAAGCCCTTCCGGCGTCTGGAAGCGGATTGGCGCGGTTGGCGTGCCGTCCCGTAGCATTTCACGCAGAAAGCCGCCCTCGCGCCAGCTCAGGTACAGCGGCACGTCGAGTGCCTGCGTGACGGCACGGCAGTAGGCCGTCGTGCAGGGCCAGTCCATGAAGCCAGGACCGGCCCCGTCGACGTCGTGGTGGTAGCAATCGATGCGCGAGGCCGAGACGCCGGCATCCAGCAACGTGAGCAGGCTGGCGATGCTATCCTTGCCGCCGGAGAATGCCACCACGAACCGGTCGTAGCTTGCCAGGTCAGGCGCCGGCATGAGCCTCCTCCTTTGAATCCCGTCGGCTCGTCTTCCTGACGTAGGCCCGGTCGCAGTGCTCCTCGCAGTAGGGGCGCCGGTCGACCGCCTGGCGACCGCAGAAGCCAAAGCCCGAACGGCCGGGCTCGCCGATGGGCCAGCAACAGGCCGATCGATCCGTGCGGGGGCGATCGGACGACGCCGGCGGCGCGGGCTGAGTCTTCCTGAGCGGGACTGTATGCGCTGCGATTGGCTTGGGTGCGAACGGCGTCAGAACGACTGCCACACGGGCCACTCGAGGTGCGCGGGCGTTGCCCGACTTGGGGTCGTGCGTCCTGATCGGCGATGGGCGGGCCGGCAGCTCGAGGCGGTGCGCTTTGCCTACCACGGCGTTCTTGCTGATATTCATGCGGACGCCGATGGCAGCGGTGCTCAGGCCCTCTGCCCAGAGAGTCCGAAGCCGCTTGATCTTGTCTGGTGTCCAGTCCGTTGATGGCTGGTCGTGCATGATGGATGCTCCTTGCGGCAGGGCGCCGGTCAGCGCGTCGCGCTACGTCTGGAATTCATTCGTTCTCACGAAGCCGGGGTCGGCCGCCGGGACGTGCCAACCGAACATCGAGCCGACCGTCATGGCTTCGGCTTGCTCGGGTGTCGGTGGGTTTGGCAGCGCTGCATTCAGGGCGTCGGCTGAAACGGCTCCGATCAGCTCGGTGTAACCAGGGACGCCTCGGACAATGCGGACGACACGCGGTCCTCGGCTCCCTGGCAGGCGGACGAAGCATTCAGGCGGCAGCTTGGCGAGCGTCGCCAGCACGTCGGGGTCGGTCATGATGGAATCTCCAGCATGGAGGGGGAGCGAGACGCGCTCAGATGGCGAGCGCGGCCTGCACCCTGGCCGTCGCCTGGTGGCGACCGGGAACCAGCCATTGCGCGCACTCGCGGGGTAGGTTCGTGAGGCTGTATTGGTTCTCGCTGGTCACGGTGACGTGGAACGGGTCGCCGCCGCCGGCTTGCAGCCGCAGCGCTTCGATTTTCTGCCGATAGTAGGTGTCCTCCGTTCCGGTGTCGGTTATTTCGACAACGAGGCCATCCGGCGCTTGCGGGGCGTTCTCCAGGGCGTCGCGGAAGGCCGCGATGCGCTTTCGATGGTGGCCGGGGCACTCCAACTCGTTTTGCCATAGGTCGCGCACATGCTGCCCGACCATGGCGTACTGCCATCCGCCGCAGCGCCACGCGCCGTCTTCGTCCCGGATCAGGCGAACATCCTGGTCGACCCTCAGCGCCACGGGAACGTCCAGTGTGGGTGTTCTGCCCGACGGCGGAGCGTGACCCAGATCCGGGTTTCGCTCGTCGCGCCGTTGCGACCCGGTATGGCGTTCGATCAACCGCCATGGACTCACCTTCAAGCCCGCTTGCAGCATCAGCACGGCGTCGGCGTCGCGTGCCAGATCGAGGATGACGATTCCGGTATCGTGCAGCTCGTTGGCTTGGCTGGGCCGTTCGGCGCAGGCCAGGAGATTGACCGCTTCGTCGAGGCGAGCAGTGGGGATCGCGTGATACAAGCCCTCCCCGGCCTGCACGCGAACGTTGGTGTGATGCAGAACGAGCGGGTTGGCCAATTCCTTGAGCCACGTTGCGATGTAGCCCTCCGGGGTGATCCGCCCCGAGCGGTTCTTCAGCATTCCGCCTTCGCAGCTCGATGCCAGCTCGAAGATCCGCTTCAGGGTTTCAGGCACGTAGCCAAGGCCGACGCAGCACCAGCGCGGCGTCTTAAGAGACACATTGCTCGAGTACGTCTCCTCGAATAGGACGAACAGCTTGCGTCCTTGTTGCGTCTCGATGGCGGCGGCGAGGCGGCCGGTGGTGATGGTAGAGCCCATGGGGATTTCTCCAGTTCGGCGAACTCGGGCAGAGACCGGGCCGGCTTGCAGGTTCGTGAGGTGTTCGTGAGTCGGTCAGTGCCGCGCTCTGTCGGTGTCTCGTTGGAGCGCGCCTTGCTTTCGATGCGGGCATGACGGCGCACGCGGCGGCCGGGCGCTTGAACCTCATCGGGCACCGCCTGCCTCTTGGCCCGCGGCGGCGATGGTGTCGATCCAGGCAAACACGTCTCGAATTCCGATCCAGGTGTTCGGCGTGCCGTCCACGCCGATGCCCGGGAATTTGTCGAGGTCGAGATGGATACGGAATGCCTGGAGCGCCTCATCCATCGCGCGTAGTTCTGTCCGTGCGGCGGCCAGGTCCTCCGTCAGCCGAGTGATGTGGTTCATGCGTCACCTCCCTGTCGCTGGACGAACAAGCCCGAAGCGGGTGATCGGGGATCAGGGCGCGATGGCGTCCTGCAGGTGGGCTTGCAACCGACGTGCGAGCACCGGGTCGTGCGCCGTTTCGGCGTCGAGGAAGTCGAGCAGCACGGTGAGCTGCGTCTCTTCGGACCATCCCTGATCCGGGATCACCTCGCCCAGCATGTCGCTCGCGCGCCGCATGGGCTCGGCTGGATTGCTCGATCGCGCGCCGGTGGCGTGTTCCAGCACCCGCTCTGCCCGCTTCCAGCACGGGGCGTCCCAGCCGCCGGTGACGGTCTCCCAGCCCAGCAAGTCCTGAAGTGCTGCGGCCATGTCGGGTGCGTGTTCGATCAGCGTGGCGTTCGCCTGCGTGACGGGGCATGCCGTGCCGTTTTTCGACCAGCCGAACACGCTGGCGATGTGACCCTCGGTGATCTCGATATGGTAGGTCTGCATGCCGTCATCGTCCGTCAGGACGCAGCGCCAAGGTCCAGGCGTGTAGGAGGTGCTCATTGTGCGATCTCTCTGATTTCACCTTGATGCGGTTGGCCGCCAACCGTGTTGATGACCTCGGCACCGGCGTCTCGACAAACGGCAGCGACGTGCGCCAGGGGAGCGTATGAGGACGAACACCAGGGCGCCTGATCCGGCGGGCGCCCTACGGCGACCATGGGCATCACGAACGGCAATGGAATGGGCAGCTTGTGGGCGCCCCGGAGGATGTCGATGACGGGCAGCCCCGCTTCCACGCACCGTGTCTTCATGACGGAGAGGTCGTATCCGCGCAGTGTCGCGCCTGGGGCGTAATGGAGGAACCAGCCTCCGCCGCCAATGAACAGATGTCCGCCCTCGACGGCCAGTGCTTGCGCCAGATAGTCGGCCCGGCCTTTCGGTTTTGGCAGTTGTCGTCGGTCGGCCATCATGCTGCCTCCGCGAGCGTCGGCTCGTCCATCGTCGAGGCCGCATCGTCGTCGCCGACCGACGGCTTCTCACCTCGCGCGGCGTAGGCGGGATGGAAGGCGAGCAGGTAGTCGGCAATGCGCTGTGCGTCGGCGGCGGCGCGGAAAATCTCCTTGCGGTCGGAGCGCAGCCGGTCTAGCCAAGACGCGAGATAGGCGGTATTATTCGCGAAGTCACAATCAGGTATTTCAAGCTCGGCACAGACCATGATCTGAGCCAATTCGGCCCTGAGCTCTTCCCTCGCGTAGTCATGCGAGCCGAAGCTGTTACGGAGATTGCGGTTCAGTCGCTTCTCCGCTCCGCTCCAGTGAGCTAGTTCATGCAAAATCGTGCTCGCGAAGGCGGATGGCGATTCGAATGCTGCCGACGGCGGCATCTGGATGTGGTCTGTCTTTGTCGAGTAGAAGGCGCGATCCCCGCCCGTGCGGATGACAGCCTCGCTGTTGGCGACGATGATCTCGGCCGCTTCTGGTGCCCGCCATGGCGCCTCTTCCAGCGTTGGCGGCTGAAATCCTGAGATGCCGTCGATCTGGCTGGCGTGGAACAGCGCGAAAGCCCGCAGCAGCGGAATCCGTTTCGTGTTTTTTTCGCCGTCGCCCGCCTTCTCGTCCTTCACCTCGAGGCGTTTGAAGAAATAGGCGGTCGTGCTGCGCTCGCCCTTGCGCACCTGCCAGCCCTTGTCGGCGGCCTGCTTGTAGGTCGCCCAACGAGGGTCGGCGCTGCTGAAAGCCATGGTCGACATGCCCAGCACCACGGTGTTGACGCCACGGTAGCGCTGACCGGTCACGGCGTTGCGGGGCATGCTGGGGCCGCTGCCGGCCTTGTCCGGGTCCCACGGTCTGCGCCACGGCGGGCACCCAGCCTCAAGTGCGGCAATGACCTGGTTGGTCACTTCGGCGTAGTGGTCGCGTGGAGTCTGGTCGCTCCGGTTCGGATAACGTTTGGTGCCGAGCATTGCGGTGTCCTTCCCTCACGGGTTTGCTGAACACCTCTCCCGCACCGCGCCCTCGCCGACCGGGGCAAGGGCGAAGCCGGCTTGCCGGGCGCGCGCTCACGCGCGACCCTTGCGGCGGTCCGGCGATGGCGCGGTAAGTCTTCTCCCCTGCCGTTGTGCCGTGCGGTCCTGTCTCAGACTATTTCATTGCAGGGCTACGTCGTGGGGAAGCTCACGCCACCGAGTGTTCGACGGGGGCAGCCGGGGCTGCAGAGCCGGACCATGCTGGCCGTCGCACCGCGATTGCCGCATTGGCTGCACACCAACTTGAAGAACGCGAACTCGATGAGGGCCAGGTCGCCATGCTTGCGGATGAGCGCATCGACCGGGAGCATCGCCTGCCGCTGGCAAATCCTGGTCAGGGTTCGCGTCGCAATCAAACAGGATGTAGTCGGCGCCGCGGCGACGCGCGTAGTCGCAGACGCTGGCGAGATCGGCCGGTATTGGTTCTTCAGCTTGCTGGATGGCGTAGACCAGCCAGCCGTAGCGGGTTCGGCCTCCGGCTATCGATGCCGCCGTCGCATTGCGGGGATCACGGAGGCTATCGTCGGCAAGCTGCGCATCCAGCCAGGACCAGGTGTCGGCAGATAGATGGCCGCTGGAGCAATCCAGCATATGCCGGATCATGGCGTCATCTCCGCCGTCTCCGCCTGATTTCAGGCTGTTGCCTCACCCGTCTCGGGGTCGGTTACGTGGCCAACGACGCGCAGCAAAACCCATTCGACCAGATCGACCCAATCCTTGGATGTCCGGTTGGTGAGATCGATGATCTGCGCGCCTCCGCCGAAGCCGTCCAGACGGGGCTTTGAACAGGTGTACGCCCAGCAGAACCCCCAATTTCCTTTGAGGTCGAACGCCTCTGCGCATTTCAACACGAACTGGATGACGTGTTCCGGGTCGCCGTATTCGTCGCCGCTGATCCACAACCCGCCCGGCCCCGGCTCCGTCTCGATGGCGAGGTCGAAGCCGATTGCCGCCTCCCCATCGCGCTCCAGTTCCCGCTCGAGTTCGTCGCGAAGACCGAAAGCGTCGGCGGCGTTTTCCGCCGAGCCCACGTCGAGGATGCAGGAGAACAGGGTGAAATAGTCCGCCATGGCCGTGCTCCAGATATGAGAAGACCCGCGCACGGCGGGCCTGGTGAGTGTCGGACGCGTTGAGGTTGGGTGGGTGCGCCCATCGGCGCTGATTCGCTGAGCCGCTACTCGTAGCGGGGCAGGCACTCTGGATAGGTCGACGGCAGCGTCGGCGCTGCGATTACCAGGACGTCGTAGACTCCCTCGGACAGCACGGAGCACAGCGGACGACGGCCCTTATTGAGGTCGGGCAACCGAGTGCGCAGCCGATCTGCGTGTACCTCGGCGCCGTCCTCGGTCAGGAAGCCGGCCGGGAAGCCGACGAGCTGCTGGTAGATGTCGGGTTCCGTGACCAGTTCGCCGACATCCGTCCACCAGCCGCCCTCCTCGTGGCCCGCGAAGACGCGATGCGTCAGGTAAGCGGCCACCCAGTAGAGCGTCGCAATCGGCCCTGGCTCATCGTCGCTGCCCCTCGCCGCGTCGACGCTCATCGCGCCGCCCTCAGCGTGGACTGGATCGGCACCGTGCTGGCCCGGTCGTCGACCAGCCCGGGCAGCGCCAGCAGGCTGTAGACGACGACGGCGAACAGGATGCCACCGCCCACGATCCGAAGTGCTGTCCTGGTGTTGCGCATGGCCGCTCTCCTGCTGGAATCTTCTTCTCGAAGACCTCTCCCGCGCGGCGCTTCGCGGGCGGCGTGACAAGGGCGAAGCCGGCGTAGCCGGGCGTGCGCCTATGCACGACCCTTGTGGCGACGGTCGCGTAAGCGGCAGCTCTTTCTCAGTCCCTCTTCATCTCATGCTGCCAGCGGCGTCCCGTGGTCGTCACCTCAGAACTCAAGGCGACAGTCAAAGAAGTCTGGGCTCCCGGTCGGCACGTTGCTCCCTCGGCCCACGAACGATGCGCGCGACGTCCAGCCGGTGTTGGCCGCACGCCTAAAGCGCCTGCTCCGGCCGGCGCCGGGGCGGGCCGAAGCCGAAGTTGGGGTTTTTGCAGCCGCAGATGTGGCAGCGCCGAGCCTCGATTTCCTGCACCGTGGCGTTTTCCGCCTGGGGCTGGTCGACGGCGACCCCCTCGTTACCGTTCATGGCGCCCTCTCATGCCGCCAAACCATCACGAGCGTATCGGCCGCCGATCGCGGTTGGGTTCGTGGCGGTATGGCCGAGCGGAGCCAGCCTTTGTGCCTGCTGTTCGCCGGCAAATCCGCGATGAACTCGGACGGCGCCGCCAGGCCACGCCGATACTCGCAGTGCGTGATCGTGACCCGGTGCATTCCTCGCGTCAGGCCAACGTACGCGAGCCGCCGTTCCTCCGCAGCGTCCCCGAAACTGGAAGGAAACACCCCGACCTCTAGTCCGGGTAGGAAGACGTGCGGGAACTCCAGTCCCTTGCTCTTGTGCAGGGTCATCAGCCGCACGCAGTCCGCGCTCTCGTCCGCAGGACCATTGGTCGCCAGTGTGGCATGATCGAGCAGATCACGAGCCGAGTGGAACTGGCCCGCCAGGTCGATCAACTCCTGCAGGTTCTCGAGCCGGTCCTCGTTGCCCTCGGCCAGGCTCTCCCGCAGCATCGCGCGATAGCCGGTCGCTTCCAGCAGCAGCGAGAGTTGGTCAGCGAGCGTCAGGCCAGGCCGGATAGAGCCGCGCACGGCATCGGCAAACGCCAGTCCCGCCGCTCTCGCTCGGGGCGGTAGGTCCGCCGTTTCGATCGCCTGGAGCAGTGACGACCGCCGGAACGCTGCCTCATCCTCCACCGTCGCCATCGCCTTCGGCCCGAAGCCTCGCGCCGGGATGTTGATCACCCGGCGGAATGCCTCATCCGATTGTGGACTGTCAGGATTGGCTGCAAGGCGGATGAGCGCGAGCGCATCTTTGATTTCCTGGCGTTGATAGAATCCCACGTCGCCAATCAGGACATGCGGGATACGCGCACGCAGCAATTTTTCCTCGAAGGACCGCGATTGAGCGTTCGTTCTGTATAAGATCGCGATGTCTCGCCAGTGCAGTCCCTCCCGCTGCCGCTGCGCGATCTCCGTGGCGATGCCGGTTGCTTCGTCGTCCGGATTGCGAAAGCAGACCACCTCGATGCGGTCGCCGTCCGGCTTGCTGGTGTAAAGCGTCTTGCTGAGTCGGCCGCGGTCGCGCGCGATGACGGCGTTGGCCGCGGTCAGAATGTGGCCGGTCGAGCGGAAGTTCTCTTCCAGGCGAACCTGCCGCGCCTCCGGAAAGTCCTGCGCGAAGCGGCGCAAATACCGTACATCAGCGCCTCGCCAGCCGTATATGCTCTGGTCATCGTCACCCACGCAGAACAACTCGTGGTGTTCGGCCGCGAGCAGGCGGAGGAGAGTATACTGGGCCAGATTAACGTCCTGGTATTCATCCGCCATGATCGCGTCGAAGCGCCCGGCCCAATCCTCCCGGTAATCGGGCCGGTCTCGCATCGCACGCACGGGCCAGAGGAGGAGGTCTCCGAAATCTGCCGCGTTCGCCTCGCGCAAGGCGCGCTGATAAGGCCCGTAGAGCTTGACGCTCAGGCGGAGCATATGCGGATCGACCGCCATGGCCGCCCGGGGTGCGGCGATCTGTGCCTCGACATGCAGAACCGCCTCGGCAGGCGTCAGCAATGCGTCCTTGAAGCCGCTGATCTTATTCGCGACCAGCTTGATCGGATCACGGCTGGGCGTGCCGGCATCGTCGTCCTCGCCTTGCCCCTGCGCCGCCTGCATCAGCCGCCGGAGCATCCTCTTGCTGTCATCGGCATCGATGATCTCGAAACCATCGCGCAGCCTGGCAATCTCCGGTTCGATCCGCAGCTGACGCGCGCCGAGTCCGTGAAAGGTGCCGATCCATGAGGGCGCCCTCGGCTCCCCCACGGTCGCGCGCACCCGCGTCAGCACCTCTGCGGCCGCCTTGTTGGTGAACGTGACCCCAAAGATCCTCGACGGCGCCATCCCGCGGACGCCGATCCTGTGCGCGATGCCGGCGATGAGCGTCTTCGTCTTGCCGGTGCCGGCCCCGGCCAGCGCGAGCACCGGCCCGGTCAGTGCCGCCGCCTGCGCCTGCTGCGGCGTCAAGCCGGCAAAGATTGAATCGATCATGCCCGATCTCCCGCGCTGAAGCTGGTCGTGTTGCAATCGATGTCCTCCGGGTCGATGAGGCTCTCGAGCATCGCCAGGAAACGTTCGGCGGCGTCGTCAGCCGACCACGGCTCCCATGGCGCATATCCGCGCGGCGGCATCAGCGGATCGTCCACGAGCGGTTTGACGTGCATACGGAGCGTTTGCGTCAGCTCGGCCATCGTCCAGCCGGCGACGTGCATCGCCTCGGAGGCCGCCGCCAGATGATCGGCCTGCTTATGATTGGCGAAATTCGCATCGTCCCACGCTGGCAGGCCGTAACGAGCGGTCAGCGCCGCGCGCAGACGGCCAACCAAGCTCTCGTAATCGGCGCCGAGATGCGGCTTGAGTGGCGCGATCGGGTCGAAGCTGAGCATGCCCTCGTCGGCGTCGTGGAGCAGCTCTCGCAAGGCCTCGCCCTGGGACAGTGGGCGGTCGAGCGACGCGCGTTGCCGCAGCGCCAGGACCAGCAGGCTATGCTGGGCCACGGAGAGCGGTCGCGACCAGCAAGAGTGCCCGCCCCACCGATAGGTCCGGGCCAGCCCGATCGCGAGATCGCGCTGCGTCCAACTCGTCGGATCGGGCTCCAACAGGTTGAGCCGCCGTCCCGACTGCAGCCGCACCCACGCTCGCTCTGGCCTCATGGCACCCCCCTCCCCTCTCGCGTCAGCACGTCGTTCCAGTCCAGATCGTCCGGCGGCCGGAGCCGCTCTCCCCGAAGGCGCTGCGTCTCCGCAAGCTGACCGAGCCGTTCGGCGTAGCGGTCCCCGACGGTGTTCGCGTCCGTGGCGATGACGAGCACCCCGCCAATGGCGGTGAGCCCTGCCGTCTCCGTCTCCAGCGCGGCCAGCGTTCCCGGCCCCATCCCGCCGCCGATCGCGACGTAGAGCGTATCCGTGCGCCTTCCCTCGAGTGCCGCCAGGCTCAGCACGTCGATCGGCGCTTCGAGCACGGCTAGGCGCGCGATCGACGCTTGTGTCCATGCGAACCGGAACAGGCTCTTCGACCCGCCCCGGAGCGATCCCTTGTACGCCGGGCCGCGGATCTCGACATGGGTGACGAGACCGCCCTGCCGATGCGCAAACCAGGCGCTGCCATAGGCGCCGTGCCGAACAGCGTCTTGCTCCGCGGCATGCGTCAGGACTCTGGCCGGAACCACTCGCTCGTCGTGCAGGTATCTCCAGCTGTCCTGACCTGGAGCGAGTCTCGGCCGACCGCACCATCGTCGCTCAAGAGGCACGTCCGTCTTGTCCCTAGCCCGATCGACCGGAGCCATTGGGAAGCTCGGCGCGATCCCGATGAAACGGCGCAGCACCTTCCGGACCTCGCCGAAATTGAGACCCGGCTGAAGATGTTGAACAAGGGTGAACACGTCGCCCTTGGCGCTGCCGGTCGCGTCCCACCAGCCGTGGCCGCCATGGTTGACGATGATGATCTGGCCTGGCCCGCCCCGGTATTTCAGCGCGTTGCGCGTGCTCTCGCGCTGGTCGAGCGCCCAGCCGCCCCCGAGCTGTTCGAGGAGGGCAGCACAATTCACGCCGCTCCGGAACAGCTCCAACTCCGCGTCGTCTGACATGATCGAACTCCGGTTCGCTGGCGGAGGACGGGTCGGACGCGCTGCCTGCCTCTCTCCTCCGCCTCCGCCGACCGCCCCGACCGCGAAGACCGACCGGGGCAAGGGCGAAGCCGGCGCAGCCGGACCGCCTATCAGGCGGACCCTTGCCGCGGTCAGGTCGTCAGCGGTAGGCGTCTCCGGTTGCTCGTGCTCGTCCATACCCGACACTGCGCAGCTGCAGTGGCGAACAGAGAGGCGAAAACGCTGTCAGCAGAACCCGCGTCAATACGCGATGGGCGCAGCGACAGAGCCGCGCGGTGCCGGAAATCAAGGGACGTTTACTGGCTCAGGAATCCCCTCATTCTTGACTCTCGGCTTGGTCACAGCGACTTCAATTGTCAGATGATGATTTGGATGTAGCTTCCGCCACGCTGAGATTACGCAAAAGCGCGGCGCACCGAGCGTCACAGCAGACGGCGGCACGCCAGTCAACGTCCGAAACGGCTCATAAGGCCCTGAATCCAGGGCGGAATAAATGAGGGGACGAATGAGGTTTACTGGAGCAAATCCAACAGCTGTGGAAGATGACCGGGCCTGATCACGCGCTCGGTTTTCGGAAGGCCCGGCCCTCGCGGAACCTTCATCAGAGCGGCCGTGGTCATCGTAAGCGCGCAGCGGCCTGCACAGGCTCGATCAACCGCTTGCCGCGTCGCGCAATGAGCACGGCTTCGACAG
>JAABUK010010385.1_pt1 | contig 12432 bp, 15 predicted proteins | sample 5559141 | NCBI WGS metagenome assembly JAABUK01 (sample SAMN10711869, study PRJNA513367) | rock metagenome | isolation source: Antarctica rocks | place: Antarctica: Victoria Land, Pudding Butte nord | collected 2016-01-03
GGTTTGCGTCCGCCAGCCTCCGGCGTTATAGGGGCGTCCCGCCTGATCCCGGATAGCTCAGCTGGTAGAGCAAGCGACTGTTAATCGCTCGGTCGTTGGTTCGAGTCCAACTCCGGGAGCCAGGCGGGGTTCCATCCAGCTATGATGACCTCTGAAACGCCAAATTGGCCGGGCATTCGTGTTCCATTGACCTACAGTGGACTACAGAGAGATCATGGCACCCCGCCGGGCGTCCAGCCGGGCATCAGCTACGGATACCCGGTTCCTGCCCCTTTCAGACACCAAACTGCGGACGGCGAAGTCCCGAGACGCGGCATACCGAATGCCGGATGGAGGCGGCCTGCACCTCTGGGTGACGCCCACCGGCATCCGATCCTGGCGCTACCGCCACGAGGTTGCCGGGCGGGAACAGACGCTAGTGCTCGGTCGATACCCGGCGATGGGCTTGGCCGATGCCCGGCGGGCGCGGGACGCAGCGCGCGACCGTGTGCGATCTGGGCTGGACCCTGCTGGCGAGGAAGCCAAGCCGGTGCCGACTTTTGAGACCGTGGCCCGCGACTGGCACGCCACCAACGCGCCGCGTTGGAAACCGCACCATGCCGCCGACGTGCTGGAGAGCCTAGCCGTTGAGATGTTCCCGGCGTTCGGCACCGTGCCGGTCAACAAGGTGACGCCCGCGATGGTGCTGGCCGCGCTGCGGCCGATGGAGACTCGCGGCGCCGTCGAGACGGCCCGGCGCATCAAGCAGCGGTGCAGCGCCGTGTTCGGCTACGCCATGCACGGCGGCTGGGACGTGTCCGACCCCACCACGCACTTGCTGCCAGCGATGGCGCCACTTCCCAAGAAAGGACGCCGGCCAGCGCTGCTGGACCTACAGGAAGCGCGCAAGTTGCTGGCGATGGTGGACAGCGCCCCCGCGCAGCCCGTCACGAAGGTCGCCATGCGCTTTCTGGCATTAACGGCGGTGCGGCCAGGCGAGGCCGCCGGGCTGCGCTGGAACGAGCTGCTGGACTTGAACGGCTCCGCCCCGCTTTGGCTGATCCCGGCGGGCCGGATGAAGATGGAACGCGAGCATGGAGTGCCGCTGTCTCGGCAGGCCGTTGAGGCCCTTGCGGCCATCCGCCCCCTGACCGGGCGCGGCGCGTTCGCCTTCCCGAACCTACGGAACAGTCGGCAACAGATGAGCGAAAATGCGCTCGGCTTCATGCTGCTGCGGCTGGGCTACAAGGGACGCCACGTCCCGCATGGCTGGCGAGCGACCTTCAGCACCCTGATGAACGAGCGATACCCGGGTGACCGGGCCATCATAGACCTGATGCTGGCACACCAGCCGAAGGACGCGGTGGAGCGAGCATACAATCGGGCGGAGCACCTAGCCCGACGCCGTGTGCTGGCGCAGGCGTGGGCGGACCTGCTGATGGAAAGCGCGGCTCCTGCTAAGTCGTTGCTGGACGGGCCGCGGAAGCGTCAGCCGGGCTGGGATGATTGATGTCAGATAGCACCGATTCCGCGTCCGGCCTAGAAGCTCTCGCGCAATCGCTGCCGACGAAGCCGGTAACGTTCTACGAGTATGGCTGGGCTTCCTATGAAGCGGGACCAGTATGGTTGCAGGCATTCTACTGCTGGTGCCTGGCGCGGGAGCGCGAGGAAGCCGATGCTGAGAATGCGGCGTGGGATGCCGCCAACGTGCTAGAACAGGAGCCTGCCATGCCCATCCGCCGCTGCGCCATGCTGCCGCTGCCCACGCCCACGGAAATAGATGAAGCACTCGCTGGTTTTGAGTATGGTGAGGTTCACACCAATCATTCGTCAGACCAAGCGCGCTTGGCAACACAAACATTGAAATGGCTTCGTGCAGTGCGAGATGCGGTGCGTGCCCAAAACCAGGAGCCGCCATGTCCATTGCCCGCCGCACACTGCTGACCGGCCTGCTCGCCCTGGCCGCGCATGTCGTGATCCGAACGCCGGGCCTGCTGATGCCGGTGCGGCGAGTGGTATGGCCAGACGGTGTCGATTATCCACCTTATCCCGGTGACGACTACTGCAATGCTGTTGGCATGGATCTCTATGGGCCGCCCGTATTCTTCATGCGGACTGGCTTTGAGCTGCGGTCGGACGCGGTGTCACAGGTGGCATATGATGATGCCTGGCAGTCGTTTTATGGTGTTTATGCAGGGGCGGCTTAGCCCGGCTGCACCTCAATCATCACCGGCACCCCGAACAGCGTCCCCGGCACCGTCCGCCCCGTCCCGCGGGCAATCGGCGCCAAGCTCCGGGTCGCGGTGAAGTCTCGCTGCCCAGCCCCGCCCGTCACGTCATACACGGCCCACGTCCGCGATACCCCGAGGTCCACGGTCACCGCGTTGCCGGCAGGGCTAGCCCAGGCCCCGCCCGTGTCGATCACCGGCTCCCGCCACAGCGCGATCATGGTCGTGCCATCGGACTTCGGCAGCACTAGGCTACTGCCCGACGTGCCGGCGTTAGTCAGCCCTGTGATGGTCAGCAGCGAGGCGTCATAGCCCGGCGTGAAGGCCGCGGTGTCCGTCAGATTGGCGGCGTTGTCAGCCGAAAGGCCCAGGCTCAGCAGGTCCTGCGTGTTCCGCATCGTGATAGCGCCGTCTTTGGGGCTGCCGTCAGGCCAGAACAACCCAAAGTTGTCCTCATTGTAGCTGGTCGGACTGGCCTGCGTGCTCACGTCGTTGTTGAACAGGTTGTAGATTATGGACCGGTGACCGCCGAGCCGGAAGAAGTCCAGCAGGGCCATTGGGTGGTAGCAGGCCGCGGCGCGCTGGCTGTAGCCGCCGCTACCCGTTTCCGTGCTGGCGCCCCCCTCGCTCATGACCATGCTTTTGCCAGGCGAGATGCCCGCCTGCGCATAGCCATAGGTTTGCGTCAGGTTGCCGGGGTTGCCCTGCTGCGAAGGGATGCCGCCGGTCCCGCCGCCCACGCCTGCGTAGTAGTGGTAGGTGCCGTAATCTACGAGGCTCGACACGTTCAGGTCGGCCGGGAAGTTCGCCCCCAGAAAATAGATCACCGTGGGCGACAGCAGCTCGACGCCGGCCAGTGACGGGTTCGCCTGGCGGAAGTCATGCAACGCGGTCGCCCAGGTGACAAAGTTCGCGTCGGCGGTTGGGTTCGGTGCGACGCCCATCGCACCGCCCGGAGCTTGGCCGGTCTGATTGACGCTATCGTTCAGCCCCCGCGACCCGTTCCCGACATAGGCATTGTTCATCTCGTTGGGACCTTCGATTGCCCGCAAGATGCTCTGCCCGCCCGGGCCGGTGGTGCCCAGCAGTGATAGTATCCAGGCCTGCTGCGCCGTCCAAGTGTTCGCCTGGGCGTTGTTGATGTAGCCGTTCAGCAGCAGGTTCAGCCGCAGTGTCGGGTCCGAGTAGCCGCCCGACACCAGCGCCGCTTGCAGAGCCGTCATTGCGCTGCGGTTGTCGCCGCTGAATTGCTGACGCACCCAGCGCGTGCCCAGGAAGTTCAGCGCCGCCGCTGTCTTGGTGGCAGAACCGGCATCAAAGGGCGCGTTGACGCCCCACTGCTTGACGTCGCGAGCATATCTAGCGCCAGCCGGCAGCACTACGGACTGTGTGGGCGCCGGGGGCGGCGTCGGTGTTGGCGCAGGCGTTGGAGTGGGCGTCGGCGTGGGAACCGGCGTCGGCGTCGGTGCCCCGCCCAGCCTACCCGTTGCAACCAGCTCGGCCCGCAGCGCATCCAGACGCGCAGACACCGCGTTGGCCGCGATCAGGTCCCTCAGCGAGAACGCCATCAGCCGCCACCTGCGATGCGCGTCACCTCGGCATCGTTCAGCGCCGCCGTCGCCGCATCGTCCGCCACGCTCTGCTGCCGGCTGACGACCGCGACCGGCGGGCGCTGCATCCCGGGCGACAGCGGGCGATGCGTCAGTTGCTGCTGGATCGGCGGCGCCAGCTCGCGCTCAGTCATGCGGCGCCGCCCGGCATGGCCGCCCGTAGCAGCGTCTGCGCGTCGCCTGGAGTGTTCGGCGCGAACGGCACGACGGCCGGGATGATGATGCTAGGCTGCGGTGCGTCTGCCTTCTGCAGGGCCACGATGGCCAGCACGTCAGCCGCGGCGGCGTCTATGGCGGCTTGGCCGTCCGTGAGCTGCGCCGCGTGCGCCTCCTCCTGCCTGGCATGGGCGGCCGCGCTTTCGGCCTTGAGCTGGGCGATGGCGTCACGGAGTTTCGTCATGTCGAGTTGCATGATGCTGAGCCTTTCGAGGAGGACCATAAAAAGTCGGTTGGCCTGGCGTGCTGGGAGCGGCGCGTTGAGCGCTGCCTCCATCGAATCTGGCTTGCCGCGGAACCACACGGCCTAGTGCGGCACGTCGGCTGCTGGAACGACGGCGGCGGGGTTCGGCAGCAGGTTCGACGGCACGCTATCGGCCAGCAGCTCCGTCTTTCGTGCGGAACCTGCCGAGCTGCCGAGCCAGTAATTCACGACGCCGCTTGCCATGCCGCCCAGCGTGCCGAGCATGACGTTCAGGACCGTCTCCGATCCGGCGGGAATAGCGTGCAGCAAGGTGACGATGATGACGCTGCCGAACATCACCAGCACAACGATGCTGACGGCGGGCGATGCCCAGGATGTGCGATTGTCAGGTGTCATGCGATAGCCTCCAAGCCTTGCAGGAACAGCGCGTGTGCGCCGGCCACTTCGGCGGCATGATCCATGCCGTTGACGATCCGGCGTGCGCCATGGGGGTCATCGGTCGCCGTGTTGAAGACGTCGCCCAGCTTGACGCCGGTGAACATGCCGAGCGTCATGCCCTCGAAGAGGGCCAGCAGGGACACGTCCCATTCGAGCATTCGTTCGGGCTGGGCCACGAGATCCACGCCGATGTGCGCGCCCATGCGGCGATAGTTGTCCTCAAACGTAAGCTGCACGAGGCCGCGGCCCCAGAACCGGGTTGCCCCATAGGGATGGCCGGCACCGTGGCCGACTTCCTCAATCGGCTGCATCGCACGGCCCGTTTCCCATAAGACGGTCGCCAGAATGTAGGCCAGGTGCCGCGGGTCCGGCAGCGTGATGATCCGCGCATGATCGAGGATGCGTTCCATGCCGCTGACCTGCGATGCGGTCATGTGCCCGCCGAACAGCGGGCGCACGAGGTCGTAGAACGGCTTGCGATCCGGCGTCGGCGGGCGGATCACTACAGGCGGAATCGGCTCTGGCGCCGGCTGCGGCACGGGCAATACGACGGTCGGCAACGCCACGGGAGCGGGGGGCGCGGCCCTGATGCGCCGGGTGGCGACGTTGTTCAGCTTCTCGACCGTCCGCATCGTGCCCACGCCGAGCATGGCCAGGGTCAGCGTAATAAGTGTTGGCAGGTCCACGGGCAGCATCATGGCCAGCGGCCAGCGCAGCCGCACCAGCCCCAGGATGATCGGCTCCAGCACAAGGCCCCAGCCCAACCCGGCAGCGCACACCCAGCCGACCATGGGCCGCCAGCCGGCCAGGAACATGCTGCTGCTGGCAGCCTCGACCTGGTTGATGGCGACCTGCCCGGCCATGCTCTGCGCCGCCAGGTCCATCGCGTGCGCGCGGAATTGCGCCTCTGCCTCTGCTACCCGATCCAACTGATCGGGTGTTGCCGCCTGGACGGCAATCGCCACGGCTGCCGGCGGCGTATCCGGCGGCAGGCCGAGCGCCGAGGTCAGCACGCGCACGGCCAGCGTGGTAAGCTGCCCGGCCATCGGCCCGCCCAAAGCTGCCGCAATCGTGGGGGCCACCGTGCCAACTACATGGGCAATGGAAGCCCACGGCATGTTCACGGTGCGGTGCCGGCCCGCTTGGCATGGAACTTCCGCCGCCACCCGTCGAAGGAATGGACGCTGCACTCGTGCGTCACATCCCTGCAGGTGTAATGCACCCTGTTGCCCATCACCCCGACAACGATGCGGGATGGATGTTGGGGGTTCAGCGGCAGCCATTCGCCGTCTGCCGGCGGCAGCTTGGGCGCGAGCACGGTGTAGCGCTGCCCCTCCAGCGCGGTTTTCATGTCGGCCAGCGTGATCGGGGGCACGGGCAGGTCAACGCCGGGTGCGAAGATGCGGAACCCGTGCGCCGTCAGCCAGGCCACTGCCCAGCGATCTAGGAATGTCATGCGGAATGCTCCGGGGATTTGGGGTTGCCCTCGCCCGGGCCGGGTGTGGCATGGTGGCGGGGCTGCGAGCGGCGTGGATGAACACGCAAGAAGGAATGCCTACGGAGACATGGCCCGGCTTAAACGGTGCTTACTAAGCGAACCACTATGAGGCGCTGGTAGTGCCCTAGTGCGCCACCACGAGGTTGAGGATGGCTTAGCGTGCTTCCGGTTTGCTCAGCATGACTTGGCCCTCATTGAGGGTCGGTGCAAACTATGAGAACATCTGGCCAAGATATGCAAATAATGGTTGCCCTTGACCGGGCCGGGTATTCGCTCAGCAGCGCCGCAGCGCCTAAAGCAGCCGATCCACCCAGGGCGTCGGCGCGTTGATCGCAACGCTGATCCACATCCCCGTTGACGCCCCGAACAGCACATTGGCCATTTGCTGCTTGGTTCGCACACCCGCCCAGGGTAGCTGCACCAGGTTGCCGACCAGCACGCATGGGACCACGCTGGCGACGGCGCACACCATTGCGAACCAGTAGGCGCCGAACATCCATAACGTCGCGGTCGGCAGCAGCAGCAACCCCGCCACGCGCATCACGACGATGGCGAGATCAAGCATCATCTTCTCCTGCTTGCTTTCCACGTCCGGCATACTGGCGTGCGGTATCCAGGCTCCAAGCCATGCCGCCGTGCCCATCCACAGGGCATGAGAAGACGACGCCTCGTTCAGGATCGCAATTATCCCAAACGAGGCACCCCACCAGATCAGCCGGGAGACCGCTGCGCGCCACAAGGTCTTAACACCCGGCCAGACATTTGACCCCCAGGAAGCTAGGCCAAGGATCAAGGCGCCGAACAGGCAGGACAGGATGAACGTCATGGCGCGCGTTCCGGTAGGATGATGTCGCCTGCGTAGACCGTGCGCGGGTGCCGGGCCGCGAAGTCCAACCATCCGCCGCAATCGTCCTGGGTTTTGCCTACGTAGGACCACGAGCCGGAATCCAGTCCATCCGGGATTGGGAACCACAGCACGACGTTGGTGCTGCCGACATCGGTGGTGCTGGTGTTGTAGAGGCCAAGCGGCACTACATCCTCGCGGCGGCCGAGAGGCTCCGGGTAGTCATGCCAGCGCCGCAACGTGATCGTGCTTTGTGCCAAGCATTCGCGGGACCGGACAATGTTGAAAGGTGCTTTGACCCACCTCCCGTCCACAAAAGGTTTGAGCATCCCGGTGTCCCCCTGCTCAGTCTGCGTTGGGGCCACGTAGGACAGGCCCATCGCCAGCGCGGTAGCTAACGCAAGGCCAATGCCCACGCCGATTGTGACGGCCAGCAGCGCGCGCGCCCAGAAACCGTTTAGGCGGATTAGAAGGCTGTTCATTGATGCCTCGAATCCAAGTAGAACTTGATAAATGCAAGGGCCCCAGTCCCCAGACCAACCACCGTCGTCAACCAAGTAAGCAGACGCTTGTTGCGTGTCAGGCTGCTACTGTAGGCTTCATACAACCATTCAACGACCCTCTTGGACTGCTGCGCTCCTTTCTGGTCGTTAATTTCAAAGCCGAGCATTTCTATGGCACCCAACACGCGCCGGAGCCGCTCTATGCCGACATCGGATCTGATGTTGAATCCAAGCTGGTCCCACATCTGCGCACGGTCTTCCCCCGCAATTCTTCTGGCGACGTCGGCCAGCCGCGCTGCGGCAGCAACTCGCTGATCTTCTTGCCGCTGTTCGGCGCTGTAGTCATCAGGCGACGCCATTGCGGCCCCCTTGGGTTAGGCGGACTAGCCGCATGGCAGGCAAACGCGGCCCGAGGGTGCCGCAACATGGGGTCATTGCTATTTCGATAGGATGCGGTTAAGCGTGAGATCAAGCATGCAGCGGCCCTTTGCGCTGTGTGTGGAGGGCTGGGCGGCGGTCGTTTCCAGCGCGGCCGCCCAGCTTGCCATTGGGCGTTAGACGACGGGTGTGACGGGCGGAACCGGCGCGGTCGGATCAACCGGCACCGGAGCGGACGGGTCGGCAGGGACCGGGGCAGGCGCCGCCGGATCGGTGCTGACTGGCGCCGGGTCGGCAGGCGCCGGGTTTGCAGGCACCGGATCAGCCACGGGCGGCACGGGAGCCGTGCTGACCGGCACCGGATCAACCGGCGTCGGCACAACGGGCGGCACTGGCGCCACATCCACGCCGTTCAGCGATACGATCACGCTATCCAACTTGGCGCTTTCGGCGGCTAGGCTGGCCTTGACGGCGGCAATGTCGGCAGCGGTGTTTGAGGCCAACTGCGTCTGTGCATCCGCGAGTGCAGCTTTGGTGCTGGTCAGGTCGGATACGGCCTGATCGCGCGCCGTCTCGGCGGCCGCCAGCTTGGCGTCCTGGGACGATACGCGGTCAGACATTGCCGCCTGTGCAGAGACCAAGGCGTCAATCTTGGCATCCTGGGCGGCGAAGGCGGTGGTGATGTTGTCGGACATAAACATAATTCCCTGAATGAGATGGCGGATCAGCCCATGCAATTCGGCATAGGCTGCTGCGTCGGCCTGATGCTGGCCGCCGAAGAGGGGTGATAGGGCGCGCGTAAGGTCCGAGACCTCCGCGTCGTTCAGTGTGATGGACGGCATGGGTTGCTCCACGGTTGAAAAACTGGCGCCGCGTGTGTCCCGCGTCACAGTGCGTGCTGACGTTCGTTGACAAAAACAGACAACCGCCGCACGGTTTGTCTTGTTCCGGGAGTGGCCCGGCTCCGGGAAGGATGACGGCGAATGCGTGCAGCACTACTTGCGGCGACGATGGTGTGCGGGTTGGCGACGGGGGCGCGGGCGGCGGTGTTCGACCTGACCAGCCAGACCTATAATGCGGAGGCCATGTCGCGGAACGCCGCGCTATCATTTGAGTTGGTGATCTCAAATGCGGCAGTGGCTCGGGGAACATTCAACCTGCAGTCAAACTTAGGCGACTCTCTGACGGGCGACGTGGGCGACTTCGTGAGCGCGTTCGTCGGACCTTCCAGCGGCAGCAGTCAGACCTTCACGGCAAACTTCCCAGCCTTCGCCACCGCTGACGTTTCTTTGACCTTCGCAGGAGGCTTGGCGAGCGGCCGTATCACGTTCACCGGCCAATCCGATGGTCTGCAACTGGTCGGCACCAGTGGCACGTTCAGCGGCACGTTCGGCAGCGACCGTAACGGTTGCTCGTTCAACACCCCGAACGGGTGCAGCGTCACCGGGCAACTGAGTGCCGCCGCGACCGCCTCCCCCGTTCCCGAGCCGGTCAGCATGAGCCTGCTCGGGGTCGGCGTGCTGGCTGGACTACTGGTTAGGCGCCGAGCTTAGCCCGTCGTCACTGACCACGGCGGAAACGACCGCGGTGCGCCACCGAACCGCCCACCCCAGTTTGGGGATGACCACCGATAGCCAACCAACGGTGCGGTATTCACGCGGGTGTTCAACAGGTCCAGCACCGCTTGAGCGTCGGTGCCGTTCAAGGACGTAATCCCTGCGCTGGCTAGGAGAGCCAGCCCGCAGCGAGCTAGCACAACGGCGTTCGAGCAGCCGAACGCATCGTTGACAGTCTGGAAAGAGCCGCCATTGGTCCCAGTTGCTGGATATGGCGGCACAAGATTCCCGCATTTGACGTTGCCCGCGATGAAGGCGCGGAAGTCGGAATACAGAACGCCGTTCGCATCAAGGACCCCCGGGTGATACGATTCTATGATGTAGCCGGTCCCGCCGGTTGGAGAGGCGTCGTTCAGCGGCGTCAGCATCATGCTCGCCAAGCCCGCCACATAGGTCCGCAACGCAGGGCGGTCGCCGCGCCAGACCTCCTTTGCAATACAAGCCATGAAGATGAACAGGAAGAAACCCCAATCGTCCTGGCCCGGTCCTTCGGCGATGTGGCCCAACCAGCCCATTCCAAGGTCGTGCGGCGACGTGGTGAGAACCTTCAATGCTCCCCATTCCGCCATATCGTCAAGCGCGTGCTTTATGAGTGCGGCTTCCGGCCTGGAAGCCGGAATAAACGCTTCGGCATTCCCGTAGCTTCGAATGACCCAGCCAGACCCACGTAGCTGTTGATAAAAGCCACATATATTGTAATATGTCTTATTACCGATGGTCTGCTGTATACTTGAAAACATCTGCGGGCTGACTGCGGTGCCCACCGCCATGTCCACAAAAAGCGGGTTGCCGGTCATGTGCGCCGCGACAACCCAAGGGTTGGGTAGGTGCGAACCCTCAATGAAACCGCGCGAATAGCCATCTTTGTAGGCGCTGTAATCGGCACCATTCACTTGATTTATGGCCATGCCTGTCGCCACTCCAGGACCTCCCTGGTATTGGTTCCAGCCTGTCCCTGGACGAGACGGCCCAAGGCGGGGATAGCGCCCGCCGGCATTGTCGGGGCCGTTGTCGCACACCAGCACGCGGCCCGATGCAACGTCGGTGATCCAGATCGGCTGGTCGCCCCACGATGCAGCGCGGCTTCGCATCGTCTGTGCGAAGTTCTTGTCGTATGGAACATGCAGCGCATCTAGCGATGTCTGGTTAAGATCGCCAATACGGTCATCTCCGGGATCGTCGCCGTAGCCATTCAGGCTGAAGCCCAAAGGAACCGTTTGGGGATAATAAGCTTCGCCAGGCCCGTTGCTGGGATACCGGGTATAGCCCTTCTCATAAGGGGCAAACAGCTTTGCCCCACGCGACATATAATCCTCATCCCAGGCAATGCCGATATCCGCCCGAGCCGCGCCGACACGGAACGGGCGCGCATCCTGTGCAAGAATGGCTATGCCCGAAAAAGCATATATCGCCATCATGGGCGTCACGACGATGTTGCCGCTGCCTGCGGACCCGAATGCTATTGGGTTCGTTCCCTCACGCGCATCCAGGCGTGTTGGATATAGTATCCACGGTAATGTGGCATATAGGCCACTGATCCAATACGGGGTGCCCGCCGTGATGCCGCTGGGCAAAGTGCCCCCCGCCGCTGCCGTGAATGCCACGCACATGCCGTAAACCAGCCCGGTCGGCAGCGTGGGAATGTGGTTGTCGGCTCCAAATGACGAGGCGGGGATTGTCGCCACACGCGGGTCGTTCGCGCCACCCAATGCCCCAAGGCGCGTGCCGTCCTGGAACACCTCAAGCGCGCAGACGAGCCGATGCTCAACCGGCGTGCTGGTAGCCCCGGCAGGCGCGCCGGGAACCGGGCCGTCCCAGTTTGAGGCGGTCGCCAGGCCCTGCACGTCCGCTGTTCCGTCGCTGTTGACCGAGGCATAAATCCACAACTGGCGCCACGCATCTACCTGACGCCAGCCGCGGATGCCGACCTGATACGGGCCGCTGGCATACAGATCCCAGCCTCCGAGCGGGTTCGCACCCCAATCATCACGCGGAAAATTGGTCACAATGTCGCGCAAAGAAGCCGTTAGAGTGGCCCCGCCCAGGTCGTCGCCAGAGGCTCGCACGGTGTAGTCGTGCGCCGCGACGATGGCCTGTGGGGTCATGTGCGGGGTGCGGTTCGGGGCACCCGCCGCCACGGCGACCGTCATGCGCTTCTCGGTTTCGGCGACGAGTGCTACCGGCATCGGCCAGACGGTGCGCGCGGCGCGGACGTTGCCGTTGGCCCATAAGGACTCACCGTCCTGCTGCACTTGCACCGATTGGCCGTCCACGGTGACGACAAGATGCTGGGTTGGCGACAGGTGATTGCGCTCAAAGCCTGGTATGGACTCGATCAGGGTTCCAACTGGCGCTGCTGCGCCGTGCGACATTAGCCCCAGTGGGATCGTCGCCGGCACTTGGTAAGCTTCCGAGGCTGCGCGCACTTGCAGCGTGAGGGGCACGCTCACCGCATTGCTCGCGGGGTTCGTCGGCGTCATGGAATAGGCGACCGAACCCGCCGCCGTCGGCACGATATCAACCGAGACGATGCCGGACGATATGGCACCTGATCCCGAAAGAACGGTTGTGCGGATATTCGTATAGGGAATTACGGCTCCGTTTGCCGTAACAGTGACCGAAGTCGGCGCTGGCTGATTTGTGAACGTGGCGGTCAGCGTGCTGGTCTTATTTGCATATGCCATTTAGCCTGCTCCAGTCATGGTCATGGTTGGCGGGTGCGCGGCGGCATAGGCTGCATCAAACTGAGCCTGCGTCTGATAATTAATTCCTGTAATTGTGCCGTTCGCAGCACCGACGCCAATCCAGCCATCTGCAGTAATGTTTGGATCAGAGAAGTTGCCATATGGTGCACCATCCACGAAGAAGTTAAATTTATCAATTGTCATTTGCAAGCCGACGCTGGCCGTTGGAACTG
>JAABUK010010388.1_pt1 | contig 12430 bp, 13 predicted proteins | sample 5559141 | NCBI WGS metagenome assembly JAABUK01 (sample SAMN10711869, study PRJNA513367) | rock metagenome | isolation source: Antarctica rocks | place: Antarctica: Victoria Land, Pudding Butte nord | collected 2016-01-03
TCCACTGCGCTCTCGGTCACAGCTTCCTTGAAGTAGCCATACCACCGCAGCACCTGCTCAAGACACCAGATGTTCAGCATCAGCAGCTTTCTGCAACCTTGAACAGCCTTCTAGAATTCGTGATACAAAGAGCACAGGATGTGAACGTTAATGTTACTGTGATTTGACAACCAGCCACAGAATGTGATTAGCGCAAGTGTAAACAGCGTAGAGGGAAGGGGGGGGGGGAAGGGCAGGGGTCACCTTATTGTTGTTGACAACCCAGTCAGGCAGAGTCTCTTCTTTCTTGGCACTAGTGTATGTGGGGCTGCTAGTGTAGGTTGAGGGGTTGTATCCTCCCGACCGGTACATCTCAGTAACCCCTGATGCCATATGAGGGTCCTGAACAGTCATCTCTGGTGCCTCGTGGGCATACCCCTTGACATACCGCAATGTTTGCTGCTTATTAAAGGCATGGTCATCGAGCGAGACCTGCGGACACGCACAGAATTTCCTCAGCGACAGATCTTACCACAGCTTGTGACTTTGATAAGCAACGTCTAAAAGGATAGGGCAGAAGACAGAAGTTAGGGGTTTCAGGGCAAGTGGTGGCCACAGGACGGCCTGTTGTAGGGAGTACATGCAGCTTGCTTTCGCTACAGCTTGTCGAACGATGGGGCGACAAGGGTAGTACATACCGGGCTTGAGACGGTGTACCCAGGCAGCTTAGGGATGACTACACGTCCGGGCATCCTTGCAGCAGCGTTGAGCCCTCGAGTCACCCCACCGGCGCTGAACACCTGCCCAACGTCTGCTGGTACTGCCAACAGGAAGATTATGTTGCAAGCGCGGCACAACTCAGGGGTCAACTTTAGAAGAGCCTTTGGAGTAACCTAATTTCGATTCTTGTAATCTGAAGTGACCCGCCGCTGATGAGTCATGTGCAGCTCCCTGTTCGGGGACGCTATTTGCTGCTTTGTCGTTTGCTCCGCGTGACCTGCACATAGAATCTACAAGTCTTCGATGCAATATATACGCAAGTGCTCTCACCGAGCTTGCATGTACAAAAGTCAGTGAAACGGCTACTTACCAGCTGCAGTCTCTGCGCGTTGTCTTTGTTCAGTGCAACCCAATCGCGTACACCGTGAACCGCATCGGATAACTGCACTAGTGCATGTTGGGAAGGCTCAAAGTAGCCAGTCAAATTTGCATATTGCGGACTGCCCAAGCGTCCACTCGACGTCGTCAGGTAGCCACTGCTAGTGCGACCGTCGATCTTCGCAGCGCAGCCCGCTGTGCTTGTACGCTTCTCCACGCGACAGTGTGCTGCCATAATGGAGTCACACTTGCAAGATATGCGATGCAGGCCGGCCAGCAATTTCCTACTGCGGCTTTCACTCAGAACGCAACAATGTCATCGACCACAGCTGCACACCCACAAACAGGCGCAAAGGTGCGCGAGCTTTTGACACACTCAATTGTTGATACCCAACGGATTTGATCGAAACTGTCCCTCTTGTTTGCAGGACATTGACCTATCAGGTGCTGGCTTTCCAGTAACCACACTGAACAGGAGCATCGTGTTTGTTTTGGGTGGACCAGGGTCCGGCAAGGGTACCCAGGTCAGTCCACTCATGTCCACTCTCGTCCACTCGTTGCCAGCATGCTTCACTCGCCAACCAGTCATGGCCAATGACTATTTTCATCACCACCAGATTCCAAATGCCAACAACAATGATCATGGCTATATGTCCTGAAGTATGATAACACAATCCTAGTGTGCTTTATGTTGCAGTGCGCAAAGCTTGTTGAGGAGTTTGGCATTGTCCATTTGAGCGCTGGGGATTTGCTGAGAGCCCACATGAAATCAGGCAGCTCTGATGGCAACATGGTGGCACAAATGATCAAAGATGGCCAGATCGTACCGTCCCATGTCACCATCAGTCTCCTTCAGAAGGCAATGGCAGACAGTGGCCAAGACAAGTTCCTCATAGATGGCTTCCCAAGAAATGATGAGAACCGTGATGCCTTTGAGCAGCAGGTACGCACCTGTCGGCTAGTCACACTTAGAATTGCATAACAGGACTTGATGTCATTGCCAGTACCTGTGTCATCTGTGCCTCACTGATTGCATGACCATGTTTCAATCCATACATTATGGGCTCATATCTTTGATCACATCAACAGAAGCGAGGCAGAGGGCCAGGTGCTTGCGTTGGCGTGAAGTAACAGCTTGCTTCAGCACCCCATTTGGCATATGCAGCTTTTTGGCACTATCATGCAATTTGTGACTGCAGACTGGCACAGAGCCAGACTTTGTTCTGTTTTTGGACTGTCCTGAGGATGTGATGGAGAAGCGGTTGCTGGGCAGGCAAGAAGGACGCACAGATGACAACATTGAGAGCATCAAGAAGCGTTTCAGGGTGCGTCAGGATGCACAGACGCACCTCATGTTTGCATCACAACAGGCTCTGCATCCTATCAGCACAGTGCTTTGCTTGATGGCTCACAGCAGATGTGTGTTGCCACAACAGGCAGGTTGAACTTTCATGCTGTTGGCAAGGTCTTGACTGCTGCAAGCATGCTTGCAGCAGTATGCCAAACAAGTGGGAGCACAGCTGCAAAGCAATGTCCCTGACCACTCATGATGCAACTATTGGCAGTGAGGGTGAAGCTGCTGATTTCAGGTTTTTGTGGAGTCAAGTATGCCAGTCATCAACCACTATGAGGGCAAGGGCAGAGTGCGCAGATTTGATGCAACTCCACCTCCAAGCGAAGTGTTTGAGAAGGTCAAGAAGCTGTTTGTGCAGAGACCAGCCAAGAAGCTGTAGCCTGATCCACGGTCATGCAACAGACGCAGGCTTTTCCACAGGCAATACTGAACAGTCAACAAAGCAGATTTGTTCCCATGTGCAGACAGTGCTCAGTCTGACGGCTTAAACCAAGCAGATGCAATTGAACTTTTGCTGCTTCCCTCTAGACAGCATCCATTAGTATCATGCAATTGCATATTGCACTCTGATGAGAAAGCGTGAGCATCGCTGCTGTGTTCTGTTCTGCTGCATCTGTCAGCAGCTAATTTGCAAACAGTAATTTGCAGCCTTGTGTCCCAACAGAGTGCACTTACAGACGATCCTGCAGGCAAGGATGCGTTGTACTCATTTTTGTAAACGCAAAATCGGCCTATTATGATCAGGTTTGGTTTGTCGTTTGCACTGTTAGTAGTACTGGTAAATCAGAAAACTCAACTGCTTTCCCACATCACATCCCAGACAAGCCACGTGCCAAAGTCTGCCCTGGATTTCGGAACGCAATTTAGTAGGTATATGAAAGAAAGAGCTTACTACAAGAAAGAGCTGACCACAAGAAAGAGCTGATTAAAAGAGAGGGTTCGCATTCAAAACAAGGGTTTATCACCTACTGACATACTTGTCTGAGAAAAAAACCCTAGCTCCTGGACTCTTCTAGAGAGCTGCTCTGTATAGAGCACATGGACTGGGAGGTGATACATGGCCATTATTGTCCAGATCATTGGTGAGGGGTTTGTACCCACATTGCGGTGACCACCGCCTCCATATTCAGCCCATCAGCAACGCTGTCATAAAGGCTGTCACAATAGACTTTGCTAACACGCCGCTGGAGTGACGGCAAGAGTGGCATCATCCTGCCACAAGCGTAAAAAAGAAACACTGTCTCAGACATTTCAGAAGGGGCAGAAAAGGGGGTTAGAAGGGGTTACAGTCAAAAATGAAATAAAGGAAGAAAAGATCAGCCTGCATTGCTCAAGCAGAGCGTCATGTGATGCAGATCTTTGTACTAGTGTCTGCCAGCGCGACGCTCATCGCGATTACTCCAAGTTGCTCAATCGCGACTTCATCAGTTCTTCTGTAACATTGTTCTCTTGTTGCAGCATCAGTGCAATTGTGTCCAGCAGCAGCTGCAGAGCCAACTCATATGCTGAACCCATAGGTAAGACACTGTTATTGACTAGTATTTGTGCTGGTTCTGCACTGCCACCAGCAAAGGACTTGAGGGGGGTGGGGCTGACGGGGGCTTGGGCGGGTAACCGCACCACTGTATCTGCAAAAGGCAATGGCGCTGTCCGATGTGCCGTGAATGCCACTACCCTCGCACCTGCACCAATGTCACCTCACTTGTCCCTTCAATAAGCTCTTCTCAATCCCGAAACGGCTGTTTGAGTTCAGAAACGTTATTCCTACACTAGAACTCTAAACTAAGAAACGTCTGGGGACAGTGTAAACGCGTTTCTACATTGTGGAGATGTTTTAGGATGATGCTACAGATAGCAGTAACGTGGATTCCGAGGCAGCCCCATGTGCATGATGATACAATAATTACCTCCACATGATTTGGCAGTGCATCAGATGCAAGGCAGTGAGAGCAGCAGGAACAGCAAGCTCACCTGCTCTTCTTGCTTCTGAAGCGACCATGTTGACACTGGCATAGTAGCTGGGGCCAGCACTGATCAGCACCAAATCCCCACTACCCACTGCACCAGAACAGCTGTCCCCAACTGCACTGGCCTGCATGACACCCATGCATCAAGGCTGTCCCACACTGCTGCACAACTGTGTTATTCTTGGCCGTGAGTTTACTGCAAAAGCAGTGGAACTTTTCTGGTGGCTATCTTGAGAGTTCATGTGATGCATGACATAGTGCATGCAAGCAAGAGTACTGTCCTTGGGGGGTAATCACCTTGATGCCCAATTGATGCAGGCGAGTGGCAAAAGCTTTGAGAACCAGGCCTTCCCTGCCAGGGCCATAGCAGCACACCTGCCCTGCCCTGCGCAACGCCCCACGCAGCCCAGCTACCACCTCAGGGCTCACCTCTTCCAGGATGTTCCGGGTCTCACGCAGCTACAGCAGGCAAAACACTGATCAGAAACTCGTCAAGCTCAAGAGCATTCAGACGGGACAGTCCACAACAAGAAGCCAAACATTGCGCATGGCAGAAAGCAATGCAGCAAAGTCTTGTCCCAAATAGAGTATATGGAGTACAGATGCAGCAAACGCTGAAGCGTAGAGTACAGCTACTGGCAATATACTGAAGTGCCTGCATTGTGCACTTTGTGCGTGAGCCTGCCAGGTCACTGATGACTGGCGTACTGCTAAGTTGACAATGCCATGGAAGTCCACAGGCATGTTCTGTTCCTCAGCCTCACTGTTGTCCCCTTCCTCTTCAGAGCTGCGAGACCTTTTCCTGCCAGACCTGCGCTGCATACAGTGCCACATCAGCAATCATTTGCCAAGATGCTGCTAACATGCTCCAGTAAGTGGTTTGTTCCTTGACAGTTGAGGTATTTTGGATTCTGGGCATTGTCTACAGAAGAGCATAAGCCCTTGATCAGCCCAAGGACGTTATGGCTTCAAATGTTTGCTGATGTATCACTCACCATCTGACCACATTCTGCATGACGACGTTTGTAGATGGTGTAAATGGTGCATCAACAAACATTTGAAGCCACAGCATCATTGGATGTTCTTAGTCAGCAATTTTTAAACATTAATGCTGCTCAGGAGCCATCATCTTGTTAACATACTTGCACACGGAGGCTCAAAATGCAAACAACACTCGACCTGCTCACATCAAACAGTTTGTGCATGATACAGTTTGATATGTACAGCACAGCTGGCTGATCTGGACATGACGTGATTCATAACATACTGGCACAGGCGTTTTGTGAGACCGACGCAAATGCAACAAACTATCAAGAATCATGACATGCCACATGGCCAAAGCATGGCTCATCAGCATGACTACATTGCCATGTGTGGCACTTACTCAGCTCTATCACTGGAGTGGGTTTGGTGCAATGGATTCTGCTGTGCAGACGTGGTCTCCTTGGAGTCCTGCAACAGTGAGCGATTCTTTTCTGTTGGAGCAAAGCTCTTTTGCAGCGCAGTTTTGCATGTATGTTTCTGATGAAGCTTTACCAAACCTTGCAGCTGCAGTCAGTATGGCAAAGCAACAGCATCTGCTGCGTAATGACACAAAGTGCAGTGTGCATGCAGTGACTACAAGGAGGATTGCACAGCATGAGGAGGCTTCACCTTGGCATCTCGTTTTGCCCTGGCCAGGCGATTCTTGAGCCAGACGACAACCTATATTACGCAGCATAAGATCTGTGGCAGGTGCGACTGTAGCTTGCTGCATCTTTGGTGTACAGCACGCTAGACAATGGATGAGCGAGTTGCAGTGTGTGATGATACCTGCTGCTCAGTAGCACTGCCAGCCTGTTGGACAGCTGATGTCAGCTCTGGTGTAGGTTTTGTGTGCCCTGCACTGAAATGCTGCTCTAGTAGTCCAATCTGGGCTGCATTAGGCTTCCATCTGGGCCTGCATACGCATTCGCTCCTCGCTTGTCACAACTGCTGACGTGTGCCAAGAATAGAGAGTGTGCAGAAGGCTAAGAGCCAAAACTGACCCACCTTGGTGCTGCTGCCAGTTGCTGTGCCTGCAGCTGATATTGAGCTAATAGGCTGTGGGTATCGGTGCCAGCAGGTACAAAGGGCTCGTTTGGTAATACAGAGCTCGTTTGATCATCGTTTCGCCGTTGCAAGCCCCTTTGAAGCTGCTGTTGCTGTAGCTGCTGCTGTAACGCGGACGCTTGCTGCAGCTGATGACTTGACTGGTGCTGTCCTGCCTGTGGACTGGCAGAGGACCTTCCGGCGCCAGCCAGAGCCGCTGGAAAGCTGACTCCGGAGAAAGCCTCTGATATCGCCGCTGCCTGATCTCCTCGCTCCAGCAAACCAAACAGAGTGTCAGCTGCCTCCCTGGACCATGTCGGAAACGCGGCCGCTAATTGAGCAGGCACGGTCAGCGTTCGCGACGGTTGCTGTAGTTGGGTAGGAAGAACTCTATCAGCGTCAGACTGGCGTCGGTGTGAGACATGCTGTCTCGTGTAAGTGCCTCTGGGCGACAAGGGGTCATCTCCGCTATTACCGGGTTCGTCCATGCTCTCCGGGGGGATGCATGGCCCAGTCGAGATGATCTCTTTGGGGAATCGGGAAAACTGCACAGCACGAGCGGGCTGTGGGGTTTATGTAAGAATTTACACTGAAAGCAAAATAAAGTACTGGTACAAGGCAAACATTAAATCGTAAGTTGCCTCATCGTTGGTGAGGATTTCGATTCATTACCCGAGTTTGCTGCGATGGCTGTGGCTGCTGCGCGAGAAGCTGCAGCACCCTTTGGCATGACGACATTTTCCAACGTTGACCAAGGATTCACCATGCCAATGTACCGTGGACCGCGTTTTGCCCACATCACGCCCCTTCACACATCGGTTGAATGCAGGCTCACTGGTTGACATTGCCTGACGCCATCATGATCAATATGCGCCTACCAGATGAAGGGATGCAGGCAGATCACAAGAAATGATGCTGCAGAAGAGGTTGAAGCATCGCTATGCTCGCACAACATCACTATACTGGCAGCCGGGACACTGACAGATGCAATAGCAGGTTCTCATAGTATCCCATCACTGGTTGGCTGCTTGCTGTATTGCCATAGCAGCAGTTGCAAAGTGCACCGCATGTTGCAGTTGCATGCCACCCAGATATGAGTCAGGTCAAGGGTATACTGCCTCGGACAGTCCCCAGCAGTCGTTCCAGGATCCTCGCGCCATCATCCCGTATGCCAGAATGCATGTATTCATTTGTGACCCATTGCCTGACCCCCTGAATCTTGCTAGCTGTCTCCTGGGCAAGCTCAAAGTCCACATACAAGTCCTGTAAAACAGCAAAGCTGCAGATTGTTCCATCAAGCCAGTGTACATACAAGCTTTAGCCAGTTGGCAAATTGGTTGTGGTGGGTGTACACTACACCAGAAGGGGCAGGCCTGCCTGCAAACTATACAAGCCAGCTGGAGCAGACAGAAACACAGCAGCCTTTGCTGCATCAGCGCAGATGAGCTTTGAGGGCTGGCTTCAACAGCACAGAAGGCACAAGCACAAGGCTTCACACGGTGTGTTTAGTGACTGTTTAGTGATTGCATGCTGCTGATCACCTCATAGTAGGTTGCAGAGGCAACAGGGACCTGGTTCTTGCCCAGGGCAGTGCTGTCATATAAGGCTCCCCAGTCAGACTTGGCTGCTATAACTTCAGCTGTTTCCTGCAAACAGGTCAGTGCGCATCTTCTCCCCGATTCAAAACGCAATATAAGAACATGGTCTGCCACGACTCAGCCAAGCAGTATCAAAAACCAGTCAGGACATGCTCATCAGCTGCCGTCATCTCATGGAAGTGTGCAGGATGACAGTACCGGAATTGCAGTGACATGTAGCTACCATGGTCACTGTGCAGAGCATAACTTGCAGTAACCGCCATGACGCAAAAGATGGCAGCAGCCAACAGCGATGTAGGAAACCACAGGCAAGGTTGTATACTCACTCGTAGCTTTCTGAGGGAAGCAAAATCCTCAAACATCCATGGGAATACCATCTCACCTGTACAGCAGATGTCAGTTCAGTACCATCACCTGGAACAGGCGGCCCTCACTGCATTACAGGCACAGGTAGCAGAGCAATGTTGTGTTATGTTTGCAGAGGGACACCAAACAAGCTGTGTGGCAGCGATACTTGAAGCATACTGCATCACCATAGAGTATGGTACGCATGTACTGATGGCAAAAAAAAAGAAAACAAAACAGCGTGTATGCAAGGAGCGACAAGGAGCTGCTTGTGAGGAACAGGTGCGTGTGAGTGCGAGCAAGCTAGAATCCAGGCAGCCTGGAAGCACATACCCGTGATGAGAACAGGTTTTCCGGCATTTGCAGCGGCTACAGCGTCAAAGTCATCTGCAAAATGCTCCTGCAAACAACACGGGCAAAGCAGTTCAATCAGTCAAGCAATTTATGCCGTGGACAACAGCACAGACAGACCTGACAGCAAGGCAACATGAGGCAGAATGAGCCATTGCACTATAAGAGAATATGCTGCTAAAGCTTACAGACAGTTGACACAAGGGAATTTTCAGCACAACAATGGCTTCCTCACAGCATGTCTCAATCTGAAGCTAACAAGGAGTCAAGCAGCTGACACGCAGCCCAGTCTCTCGGCAGCCTCAGCACAACAAATCGTTATCCGGGCATGTGCAAATCAGAGAGGGCTTGTGTGTGCGGACCTGGCGCACTCTATGAGCAGCCCAATTGGAGGCTCCTAGATTGCAGTAAATAGATTCATGCATGATGGCGTACAAGGGGTTGGTATCCCAGGGCATGGATGCCTGCCACCCCTGCATACACACACATACACACTCAAATCACTGCATTGTGGGCTACAGTGGCACTAAAGAGGGGCTCTGTTCATAGTGCAATGTAGCAAAACCCTTTTCTTGGTGGCTCTGATGACATGCCTGGCACAAATGCACTGACACGTGCAGTGGTAACAGCACTGCAGGCATCAAGTTTACTGCAGTAACGTCACATGACAAGGGCGCCTGGACCTGTGAAACAGCAGCACAAATGTCTGCCTCTGTGGCCCTGCAACTAGCAGCCACAGCACCACAACTCAAGAGCCATCAGATGCACGTGCTGACTGAGGCCTGAAGAACTGCTGACTGCATAAGGTCACATGCACATGTTGGCTGATGAGCACGCATGTGTACCGAGGTGAAGGTTGCACTAAGGTGACCAATTTCCTCATCAAAAGCTCTCTCTAATAACCAGTGGAGCCTCTCCATGCCCCCACCCCCTCCCAACCCCAGGCCTAGCAGCTGAAACGCCCTGCGCGCATGAACACCCCGAAGCTGATAATCCCAACATGACATACTGTCGCCAGCATGGTCTGAGTCAGCTAAGGTGGATCTTTATATATGCATGCGCTGTGTTGCCAAAAGTATGCGTGGAGCTCATGTCCTATATCTGGTGAGTGGCCTTGCAAAGAGGCATCAATGTCACCACAATGAATGCAGCTGTTCTAGCTGAACTTACAAGGCAAAACGCTATCCTTTTCAAAGAGGAAGCTGCAGCAAGGGACATGGGAGAGGCAGTGCGGGGGAGGCAATGCAGGAGAGGGAGTGAATTCTGTTCCTGATTTTACCAAGCTGCCATTGCAGATGCTTTTGTGCACAGTGTTGCTCTTTTTGAGATTTGACAGCCGCGCCACCAGCAAAACATCAACACATAGCAAGCACGTGCACGCCACTGTGGCTGACCAACCTGGGAGTCAAGTGATCACCGTTGGCCAGTCGCAAACCACCGCCAGGCTGCTCAGACAGGTACGTGATGATTCTCTGGACCCTCGCCACATCACTCGGAAATCTTTTGTAAAATTTATGGTTCTGAGCAATGACACGAGGGTACAGGTGGCAATAGGCATCCTCTGCTGCACAGTGGGAGTCTATGCGAGGCGGAAGGCCACCCGTCAGCATCACCTCAGTCAGGGCTGCATACAGCAGACAAGGCTGGCATGCAGACTGATTCACAATCTTGGCAATGCATGTGCATCCAGTGCAGCATCAAGGTGTGTCTGCAACTCTGAAAGAAACTCTGCCTTGTCAGGGACGGTGCTTGATGCCCTGCATCTCTCTGAACTGGTGCTCAAAACGTGCAGGGTGAACATACATGTAATGCGCAAGCAGTGACTGAGACGCCAAGCAGAGATGTGTCTGACCACAAAACAGTATCAACAGTGGATGCAGGCTGGTGTGTGTCAGGCTTCAGAAACAGCCTGAAAAGCCTTGTTTCTGCAGCCACCCAAACACAAGAAATCACTTACCTTGAGGCGCAGTCGATAGGTATTGCACAGCGCAAAACCCGCCAAAAGACTGTCCCAACAGACTCCAACGGCTGTTCTGAGCATCTGAAGAGATCAGCAGAGTCTCTCGCACCAACTCAGCATCAGCAACAATGCTGTCAGCCCTGGAAGCAGTCAAGTATAGCATAATAATAATAATAATTTACAGGCGTTCCAGCTAATCGTTGTTGCCAGGTACCTACTAAGTATAGCATGGATGTTGGCAATGCCTTACCACTGGTGTTCCCAACAACAGGGACGTGAGTGTCCAGATTGTTCGACAGCAGGTTGTTATGCCGTGAGTGCAGGCCACAGGGCGCAAGCTGTTTGTGAGGTGCATGATGACTCCTGGTGGAGCATCAGGTTTGCAATGCTGTTGCGGATAGGGCAGAGAACTCTCGTGACACATGTCAGACCGTGTCTATACTTTTGATTGTAGCACTAGTAGTTGCTTGCATGATGCTGCTTGGGACCACGACACACAGGTTTCACCTGAAGTGCTGTAGGTAGGACGCCTGCTGCTCTGCAGAACCCTTGGCAGCTAGATTGGCTGTAGTGATGGGGCTGGAACGGCCGGTGCCCCTCTGATCCATTAGCAGCACCTTGAAATGTGCGGTTGCACATTTGATCCAGGAGCTGCTTTCCACTGGACGTGGCGCCTCAAAGCCTGGACCACCTGGGTTCAACATTTTACATCAGTGCCAGAGCCTAGCACTCTTCTCTGCGCTACACTGCTAATTATGACAGGTAGGCATGGCAGCAAAAAGTAGGTGATGCCAACCTTGCAGGAACAGCAAGGTCGGCAGCTTGTGTCCTATTTTGCTAAGTGCGCTGACGTCTCTTACAAATAGACTGATGCTGGCACCCTGCTTGTTGCTATGGTCTAGTGGAACCTGCAGCAGGCAAGACTTTATGCTTTTGCCTGGCGACTGGCAGCCTGCTTTTTATTTCTCATAAACTGTGATGCTGCTTGCATGTGTTGCTGTGCTCGCACTGTTGCCCAACAGCTGCCATGGTGCCCACCACTGATCACTGCATGGGACAGCTTATGCCAGCTGCACAGGACAAACAACGCAGTTTTGCACATGGGCCGTACTTCACAGTACCTGAAATGTGTGGTCTGTCATCCTAAGACCCGGAACTACGATTGATTCTCCCACAGCATGTTTGAGCGTCATTTTTGTATTAACGGAGGCAGCCGAAGACGCAGACACACTGTTCTGAAAACTAGCTGAGCGCGAGCGGCCGTAGCGTGCTTTGTGTATGTACGGCCTTGGCTTCAGCCGGGTTGCAAACAGGGAATACGCATGTTGAGCACTTACTGGGTGACAAAATTGCAACGAATCACTTCCGCATCTTGTTGGCATGAAGCTTTAGCTGTTGCAATCCATGGAGCACTTCCATGTGGGTGTAATATTCCGTCGGGACGTTGTGTACCCGCCGAGAGCAAGAGCGTTGACGACGGACTTTCTCTTTCCGATCTGGCAATGCAGGGAAGGGCTGTTGTACCGAAACGGCAAGTCGCCCTCAAGGCGACTGTGCGTCGACAAAGTGCATCTTGACAATACAGTCAATTGTGATCGACAGCATGGTGGGTAAAGAGGGCGGCAAGGCCAAACCGTTGAAGAAGGCCAAGAAGGAAGGTAAAGAGCTGGACGAGACTGATTTGGAGTTTCAAAAAAAGAAGAAGGAA
>JAABUK010010390.1_pt1 | contig 12429 bp, 14 predicted proteins | sample 5559141 | NCBI WGS metagenome assembly JAABUK01 (sample SAMN10711869, study PRJNA513367) | rock metagenome | isolation source: Antarctica rocks | place: Antarctica: Victoria Land, Pudding Butte nord | collected 2016-01-03
GTTTGCATATCCTTTTGCCAGCAGCCACCTTGTGCATGTCCTGCAGGTGGAGACAAGAGCCGATGCCCCCTCATGGGGTAGGGCCTTAGCCTCAACAGGATTTGTAGACCTATGCTGGCAGCCATTGGGGTATACCTTGTGCAATAGGCCTATCAGCACTAATTAATTGATGTCCTACAGGTGGATCTGGTACAAGCAGGGAACCTCTCATGGTTTGGATATCCAGACGACACCATACCATCCGCCAGAAACTTTCTGCCCGGTCTCCAAAAGGTGATCCTCACAACACTTCTTCATGGCCACCCTGCACTGTGATCAGTTTGCTTACATGCACTGGGAGGCATTGCTCATACCCCCAAGCAGCATCACGGTCACCAAGCTGTGGCTTGCCATACCAGGACAACTGGGTGTATCTTAGCCCATGTCCAGCAGGAACACACACAGATGCTGCATTTCTTCAGAAGCCTTGCCAAGGTCATAGCCAGACTAAACACTACACGCCTCTCCCATTAGCTTTGCATCCCTTGTATGCGTCCATTTCTGCTCACAATCATCACTGTGTCACAGTCACCATTGCCAGCCGGCTGACGCATACTGCATGGTCACACACACCCTCGATAAGAGAGCACCCACCCATATACTGCTTGCCAGAGACCCATCTGACATCACTCATCACTGGACAAGCTATGCACATTTGCCAGAGCACATACAACATAGCATGCATGGCGCCTGCAGGGTGTTGAAACAACCAACACCAACACAGCAGAGGGAGCTGAGTTGCATCAAGCTGCCGTAGAGGCTTACATGAGACAGGCTGCTGCCAGACAAGCAGAGAAGGAACTGCAGCGGCAACAGGCACCTGCCCCCCCTGACGCGGCAGTCAACTTCTCGCCTGCTGTTGGTAAGCTTGCTGTTTTCATGGCTAAGGAAGCTTTTGTTGCTGTCAAATTCAAGGCAAAGACGTCCTGCCTGACGCTGCAGTCAACTTCTCACCTGCTGTTGGTAAGCTTGCACACTATGTCCATGCCTAAGGACGCTTTTGTGCTGTCAACTTCTCGCCTGCTGTTGGCAAGCTTGCACACTGTTTGCACGCCTAAGAAAGCTTTCAGTCAGTCGAGCTGGAGGCTGCTGGTAAGCTTGCACATTGTGTTCGTGCCTAAGGAGGCTTTTGTGCTATCAAGTTGAAGGCAAAGGATGTCCTGGTGATGGTGGCAAAGGCTGGCAAAGGCTGGCAAAGCTCTGCAGTGTGATATGGAACACATGAACACACATGTCATTGTTGATTTGCCGACTGCCAAAAAGTGACCTCATGCCAGCAGGTGTTGTCCTAAATAGCTATTCAGGACTTGTACCATGCTTGCCCACAGGGGAAGTTACATGTTTAAGAACACCTATCAATGAACGATTTGTTGTCATTCACATTGCTCAAACTGTTTTGAATTGGGTTCCTTTGTGTTGTTGTGGCTGCAAGGCTACTGCAACCTGCACATGCTGCACAGCACAGCTGTGATATGGTACCCTTGTTGGTGCGTACCTGTGTATCAGGTTTCATAATCTGCTGTGGCTGTCAAGAGGGAATTCGTTGTTGTGCAGACATTGTGGTATGTTGATGTTCACGGTGCAAATGCTGCTTTGTGTTGATATGCTGATGAGTCAGCGTCATTCAGAGCCCCGTGCAAAGCCAAAGCTTGCAAACAACATGAAGACACAGCAGGCCCAAAATGTTGAGTCTGGCCTGTGCTTTGCAGGCAAGGATCTGATACGCGAGGGTCTAGCAAAGCCCAGAGCCAAATCCAAGCCTGCATTTGCATCAGCTGCTGCAAATCCCCATCCCCATCCAAGCCACAGCCACAGCGTGGCTCATTCACTCTCCCCTATACCAACCCAGGCTCCTGCGTCAAATACCCCTGCAAGGGCAAGAGACGATGATGCTGATGCTGATGAAGAGAGGAGGGCATCAGGGCAAGCTGCCAGCACCAGTGGGCCCTCCAGCAAGGCTCCTTGGGATCACCCTGACCCATCAGCCTTTCCCAAAAGCCCCTCTAGGGGCAGGGGCAGCCCTTCAAGCAGCCCCTTTGCCTCTATCACCATGAGAGAGCCCCGCTCTTCTTCCTCCTTGAGATCACATGCTATCCCTGCTGATGGTCCTGTCTCACAGCGCTCTGACCCAGCCCCTCAGGAAAGGCGCTGCAGCGTCGTGTCTTCAGATCGTGTTGCTACACAGAAGCGAACAGGTCGCAGACGGCGTGGCTCTTCTTCTGCACAGACTGCCATCAGGAAAATTGTCACCAACAATGCTGATATGGCTGCTGGTCTGGAGTCGGCAGACCCTGAGCATCAAGCATCTGCACCCCCACAGGATTTACCTGAACAGCGTGGTCCTGATGCATCACAGCATTGCCAAAACCCCCAGCGTCCATCAGCCTTGGCAGCGGCGTGCTCCCTGGACAGCACAAGGGCTTCTCGCACAAACTCAGCGTCCACAAGAAGGCATAATGTCACCACACATGAGGCCAGCAAGAGTTGTAACCCCATTGCTGCTCTTGCTCTAAACGCAGACAAGCCTCAAGCTAGCAGTGCAGTCAACAGTGCTGCGCCAGCTGATAGTGATGCCAGCTGGCGTGGCAGGCAGAAGAAGAATCACCTCCGCAAACCAGGGCCCTCAGCATTCCCCCAGTTGCCCCATGAGCGTGCTCTCCAACTACAGTCAGCATGCATCGACACCCACAGCACATCACCCCCGTCTCCTCAGCCCCCCCAGGCCAGAGCCCAGGCTCCAGACATGCCACAGCAGGGGCCTGCACAGACAGACCAGCTGGCTGATGCCATGCAGCAGCGGCTGTGGCGGCTGCAGATGGATCAGGTCAGGGCAGAAGAAGACCGGGAAGGGGGTCAGCAGCATCTGGGTCGGCATGGGGGGTACATGCAGAGAGGGGGTCAAGAGAGGTTGCCCAGGAGGCGCACGACGCGCAGCCTGTTGCGTGGGGCAGATGTGCAGACTGGTGACCAACTTCTTCTTCTTCTTCTTCTTTTTGCCTCCTGCATGTCTAGGCCAGTGTCTCATCATGTGTGCTGTAGCTGTGACAGGGATGCGGGTAAGTTAGCTGAAGTGAAGCTGGCTATGTATTGTTGTACAATTGACTACAAATCTATCATAATATATACTAGGACATGCATGATTGTAGTAGTATTTGCAGATGCGTCAGGGCAGCATGTGCAGCATCAGCATGCAGAGTGTTATCGTTGACATGTACAGCATCAGTGCGCATGATGTTACCATTCACATACCCGCCATTGTCTTGAGAGCCTGAATGGGATGCCTTCATGAGATCCCAACGCATACCTCTGGGGCTGCTATGGCCTCTGGGAACATCTATCTTGGCTGATGCTGCATGCCTGCTTGAGCATGATGCAAGCATTCACAATGATACGCGCACACCATCAGAAATGTTTGCAGCCTTCTCTTTCAATTTTGGGAAGTTGCCATTTGGTTCAGGTGACCCCATTGATGCCGGTCTTGCTGCTTACTATGCATCAGCCCTGCCAGAGAGTGAGCTGCATCCTGCCTGGAGCCTGTATCATCAGCAGCAAGCTGGTGCCCTGTCACCTGGCACAGAACCTGCTGCAGAAGCTGCTCGGGCACCTGTCCGTCATGATGCTGATGCTCATTACAGCAGGGACCACCAAAGGCAGCAGCAGGCAGCTGGCTCTTGGAGTGATGCAGCCTCACAGCGCAGAGGTATAGAGCGTGATAATGGGGCATCAATGGATCAGCACAACATGCAAGGCTCTGCAGAGCCTATTGGTCGGTCAGGAAACAGGCTGCAGCAGAGCTTGGCGAAGGCAAGGGACAGGATCAGCCAGACTCTGGAGGCAGGCAAAGCTGAGGCCGAACAAATTCGCTCCTTGTCAGCCAAATTGGTGACGGACAGAGGCCTACCCTGGGCCTCACCGCAGAACTGGGCTCCCCCCCCCTGGGCCCCGTCCCAAGTCAAACCCACCTGGCCACCTCAGCCTGTGACCCCTGTCTTGCATAATCCCTCAATTGAGTCATCCCATGACCCTGCAGTCGAGGCTTCAGACCCCACCCCCCCTCTTACGCCTGTGCCTCTGCCTCAGAGTAATGCCACTGAGTCTGTTGCTCAGACCAGCAGCTCCATAGATGGCCAGGAGACCAGCTCAGCAGTTGACGAGGCAGCTGAGGGCGCTGATTTGTCATCGGAAGCAAGGCAGCTGCTTGCCAGTTTCAGGTTGCACCATGCTTCTGAGCCCTGTGTGCTGGCTGCTTTTGACTCGGTCAACAGCAGTAGGCAAGGCCATGTCCAAGGCAAGCTGTCGTACGCTAAACCTAGCACACATGCTGCGCAGTCATCTGTTCATCTCCCAGAGTCAGTCATTGATGGCAACACTGATGCATCCAGTCTTCAGCACCGCAATGAAGATGACCTTGATGCTCATCAGCCATCTGCACATGATGACATCATCTCCCCAGATGACGCAGAAGGCACCAGAGCAGCTCAACTGCAGACTGGGGATCCTCTTGGGGACTTGATAGACCCCAAGCAGCAGCCTGGCATCCTGCCGGCTGACCCAGGCCCTTCTTCTTCTAGACTGGCCAGGAGCAGGGCGGGGTCTGTGGTGGGTAGGGAGGATATGGTGGTGGAGCCCAAGTACACCCCTGGGGTGCCGCCCCCACCCCGGGGGACGCTGCAGATCTCTGCCACTGCCGGTACTATTGTTACACTGTACTACTAAGCTCATGCCTGCTCTCTGACATCAAGCATGATCGCCTCTTGAGCTGCACATACCTTATATGCTGCTCAAACCATTTTGTTTCAGGGTGCTGGGAGTCAGAAAGGCTCTAGTCTGATGGCATTGCATTTTGCATTCAGTACACTAGAGCCAGTCACCCCTCAGTGAAGTCGTCCTGCAAATGCCTATAGCAGTTGCAACAGGGACCAAACAAAGCAGATACATTGCTCTACTCATGGATACATCAGACATTGTATGACAATTGCCTGCGTGTCTTTACACAACACATCCCTGAGCAAATCCAGCACCACCACAAATGCCATGGCTCATGCTGTATGTCTCACCTGAGTCCTTCGGTGCAGATGCAAGGCTGCAACGGTGGATAGGGCAGTTTGGCAGGGCAGTTCTGTCCAAGGTGCGGATGCCTGAGATAGCCCTGGACAGCCTGGCTATCAAGCGGTCTGAGGTGAATGCCTGGGTGGCGGGTGAGACTGTGCCTCGCCACTTTGAGCAGGTGGATGCTGTGGTGCAGCTGGCCAGGGATTACCAAGGCTTGGAGATGCATCTCTCAGGTCAGTTGAAGACCCTTCCTTCCTTCCTTCCTTCCTTCCTTCCTTCCTTCCTTCCTTCCTCTCTCCCTCCTTTTCCTGTCTCCCGCCTCCCTCCCTCCCTCCTGTCTTCCCCCTCCTCCCACCTTCCTTTCTCCCTTCCCTCCTCCCACCTTCCTTTCTCCCTTCCCTCCTCCCCCCTTCCTTTCTCCCTTCTCTCCCTCCCCCCTTTCCCCTCTCTCCCTCCTCCCTCCCCCTTTTCGTCCTCCTCTCCCTCGCCCCTTCCTTCCTAGTTACCCTTTGTGTACTTGTGCAGCTTTTCAACAAGATCTGCATAGGCACGATCAGATCCTGTCTGTCAGTCTCACTGCCATGCCTTTCTTTTGCCACTCTGACAGACTCTCCAGCTCATCATGACCTGTCGCTTTGGGCGTATGTGCACTTCCTAGCTGACTCGTCCACAAGCACCCCATACAGTCATTCATTGACATTGTGTGTGCGTGCTGCAGCACTGGCACATGGGCAAGACCTTGCTTAGGACGATTGCACAATGCTGAACCAGCTGACTCACCTACAGGCATGTATACAACACTGACTGGATGTGTGTGCTGCAGCACTGGCACATGAGGGTGACCCTGCCCAGGACAAGTGCACAATGCTGAATCAGCTGACTCACCTACAGGCACGTGTGTACATTGATTGGATGTGTGTGCTGCACCACTGGCACATAAGCGAGACCCTGCTCAGGACAAGTGCACAATGCTGAAACAGCTGACTCACCTACAGGCATGTGTATAACACTGACTGGATGTGTGTGCTGCAGCACTGGCTCATGAGCGAGACCCGGCTCAGGACAAGTGCACAATGCTAAACTCCAATGCAACCCGCAACCTCAGAGGAGCAACAACAGCCCAACAGCTATCTCTGCAAGCTGTCATGCCTGACGTGGGATCTAGCCCTACTGAATCTGGCCTGCCGGGGACGCCCTTGGGGTCCGAGGAGGGTCCCCAGCAGGCTGACTGGGGTTGGCGGCATCACAGACAGCAGCGCCAGCGCCCCACAGGTGAGTCATCATGTGACAACAGCAGACATATGCATAAACACAATTGTGTTTACACAATGTTCGTTGCCGTGTTCACTACCAGCGCATCTGTCCATTTATCAATTGCACAAGCACATCATGGTCAGGAGTACCAGAAAGCTGTATGACATTTTGTCCTGACTGTCACGCATCATTTTGGCAAATGCGACAGATGAAAGAAGTCATCTTCCTTGATAGGAAATTCAAACCAGAGCAACCCGTTGCCCAAGTAAGCGACTAGGCAGGTGATACCTCAACCCATGAGCAAGCATGCGCTGGTGGCTGCCTCTGAGGCACTCCATGCTTGCCATGAAGCGTCTCCTGGGCTCAAGCACTTCTGCAGTGCATGCCAATTCTTGTTGGACACCACTTACACCTGTGCTTTCAAGCCAGGATGTCTGATGAGTCACAGCTGGCTCCACACCCCAGACTGTAAGGTATAAAACGAATTAAAAAAAGGCAAATTGGTGTGCAGGTGGACGATTCCATATCCATGCCACCAGCGACGGCTTGAAGAAGGACGCTGAGACCTTCCCAGACCTGCTTGTCACCCTCAAACTGCAAGGGCTACATGCGCCGCTTGCTGAGCGCTTTGTTGAGTTGCCTGTAGACATCGCCGCTGGTGTGCCTCTTTGCCCAAATGTCAACTCATATGCAGTCATCGCCTGCGCAGCAATCATGTACTCATGAATTTATTGCCAGTCATGGTTCCATGTGGCCCTGCGCATCCCCACCGCCCCCTTCTCGATGTTGCATTGCTCAGTCAATATCGAGCATGACACATAGAATGTAGAAGCTCAGAACGCCTGCGCTTCATGTCATTGCTGCACAGTACATTGATAGCCTGTTGCAAATGCCTAATGCACAGCCAGTCCACTTGCAATCAACAGGCTTGCATCAACCAACAGGACAAAACCACAAGATTCCTCTGCAGCCTCTACCCAGCATGTGCAAGTGACAGATGTGCATGTTTGGCATTGGCAGCCGTTCAGCAAACACAAGCTTCACAGGCTTGTGGACCCAAGCAACCCAAGCTAGCTAGCACCCAGCCGGCATCCATGCACTTCTGAAGAACCCCTGTGACAGCTAGGAGTAGCATGCAGTGCCACACCTTCTGGTTTTGTGACAGTCTGTGACACACACCGTGCTGGCCACACAGGAAGATTGGATGGAGAGCTGAAGGTGCATTGTCACGATGCTGCCACTTGGAAGTTCCCCTCCTTTGCAGGCCAAGTAGCCTGCAGGGGCCTTGACTTCCATTTCTGGGATGCTGTGGATGATCTGTCCAAGACTAACATTGATATGGTCTTCGATGATCAGCGTCTGTACATGCACAATGCCATTGGCATGTTCGGGTCCATCCCTCTGACTCTGTCTGGTGGGTTGATCCTGATTGCTTCTCAGGCAATTGTTGTCCAAGACTAACATTGATCTGGTCTTCGATGATCAGCGTCTGTACATGCACAATGCTGTTGGCATGTTCGGCTCCATTCCACTGACTCTGTCTGGTGGGTTGGTTCTGATTGCGCCTTGAGAAAGTGTTGCACCTTGTGTTTGATGTGTCTACCACTGAAACAGGCTGCAATTCCTGTGAAGGTACACAGAACATGCATGCAGCATAATCTCGCATGCAGCACCTGCGTGTAAATGGTATCCTGGATGTCCAGTGCTTCTGACATTCTGCTGCAGAGACTTGTCGAAAATGCTTGCTGTAAGGCTCCAACAGAGGCAGACAGTCCAGGGTCTTGCGATGTGACATTCTGCATCAGGACTCCTGCAAGAATGCTTGCTGTACGGCTTTGATAGAGGCAGCCACTTTGCTGATAGTGATGATTTCAACATGGCGTGCACATCTGTGTCCCTGGCAGTATCCAGCTGACACATTTCGAGCACACTGTGTAAATGCAATGATCCTTCTTGGCCGTTGTGGCTCAATTTTCCCATTCAATTGCTGTTTGAAGCAATAAGCCTTGCAGAAAAAAAATCACGTTTCAATTCGGCCCGTCCCAAAAAAGTGTTCTATTGTGCTTTTTAATACATAGTTTTCTGAAGCTGCAAGCCTGCAGGTGATGTGGGCATCAATCCTGACTCGGGGCATTATCGGCTGTCTGGGGAGGTGGCAGGAGTGGAGGTGAACGAGCTGCGCAAGACCCTAGGCGTGCGCCCCACCCCCTACAGTGTGGGCGGGGCAGTCAGGGGGGTGCTGCATGTCACTGGACCCCTTGACCAGCCCATCTTCTCAGGTACATTGGAATGAAAACATGTTGTCTTGGCTGGTGATATAGATTTATCATGTTGCACGCCTGCTTCATGTTGTTGTGCTTAGTTCCATCCTACCTTCAATGTCACCTTGTACCCCATTTTTGCTCATCGGACTGTGCATGATTGCTCATGTGGTGCTCACGCCCATACTAAAGCTCAGTGTCTGCTAGTACCTGTGATGAGATGGGTCTACTCACATCACATACAATCTTCTCAAACGCACACAAAACAGCATGCACATGGATCATACATTTGTTCACCTTGATCCAGATGACATCATACACATCAAGCACAAACTACCATGCATGCACTGCCCAGTCCTGGGCAGCCCAGTACAATACTTGGCTTGTCATCCAACTGATGCAGATTCAAAGATGCAGATTTTTCTTTTCTTTTCTTTCCAGGCACTGCAGTAGCCGCTGCTCCTAGCAAGAGCATGCTGGACTTGAGTGAAGACTGCGATGCCAAATCCACCCTGGTGCAGACTCAGGGCTGTGTGGGGGCATACGACAAAATGCCCCTGGCCTCGGCCAGCTGCCTGTTCACCATGGACACCTCCTCTGATATCTTCATCATGCATTCCTTCCAGGTATGAATCATACACAAAGCCAATGACTAACCTGTTAATGAGTAGCTTGGCTGTTGACGTTTTGTCTTGTTACATGTAAGGTGTGTCCATCATCCTTCATTTCATGCCACTTGCATCATTTGCAATGGGCCAATGGCAAGCATGCACCACACATGCCCTTGCAAGTGGCTCAGCTACAGTCAGACGCAACCAATGAGAAGCCGATGGGAAATAAAATCGCTGTGTTTCTGAAGAATGGCATGCGTGCAAGGGACAGTAAAGCAAATGCCGAGTAAAATTGTGAGGTTTATGACAAGCAGCAGCCATGAGCTGTATGAAGTGGTACAGCTTGAGCAATGCTGAGGTGTGGCTGGGGCCTTTGGCAACGTCCATCTGCCCCCCACGCCCCTTCTCCTTACGTGTTCTGTATGTGTGTTTGGCTTGCTGACTAAGACGCTGTGCTGTCTGGTAGGCAGAACCAGTGGGTGGGGGTAAGATGCTGGGCTCTGGGCGCATGTGGGTTGCTCAAGCTGCCTTGGACAACCCCAACGCAGTCAAGATGAGCATGAGAGGGCAGGGCCTCCCCACAGAAGCCCTGCTGAAGCGCTACCTGCCCTCTGTGAGTAGTCAACAAGACAACCTGTACCATATTTGTCTGCTGGTGACACACATGTTAGAGAGGCATGATTCTTTGGAGGATGCAAACATGCTGTGCTTGATGCCATTTGAGCATTGCTTGCTGTTATTCCTGGTCCAAAGCTGTTCCCCTGCAAAGCAGAGAACATTTGCTCACCTGATTGCAAAAGTGTCCAGGCTGGCGTGCCTATTGACCAAAACATTGCTGGCTCCTGCACTTGTCTAAGTACAGTGACATTCTGAAAATAAGCATTGTATGCATATACACCTGCAGAGGACAAACATAGTTGTATAAACTCCAACCCCAGATGTTGCTCGGCATAAAACACAGTGCATCTCTAGCGTGCTGGCTCTGAATCCAGGACCAGCCCAAACTGACATGCAGGACAATTGCATCACTCACACCATGCAAGCAATGCAGAAGAGCTTGCACCCGAGTCAAAGCATGACAACCATTTTTGCCTGGAAGCTTTCCCCAAGAACCAGCAGAGATTGTAACACCATATATATTTAGTCATGACAGGCCTAATGTACAAGGCATACCCCGATGGTTGCCAGCATAGATTTACAAATCCTGCTGAGGCTAAGGCCCTACCCCATGAGGGTGCATCAGCTCTTGTGATGCCATGTGCATGGTGAGTGCAGGGCACAGTGCTGCCAAAGGCCCTCACGCTGGGCCCCGGGGAGGTCCAGGCTAGCATGGAGGGTAGCCACACCAACCCCACCATTCAGGCCACCTGGCAGGTCCCTGTGGCCCAAGCCTCGGGTCAAGTCAAGCTGGACAAAGACTCCATGCACCTGTCTGCCAAGTGCGACTCTTTCTGCTGCAATTCTGCTGTTGGTGACTGAGTGTTGCTGCTTGGCCCAAGCTTCAGGTCAAGTCAAGCTGGACAAAGACTCCATGCACCTCTCTGCCAAGTGCGACTCTTTCTGCCATCTCATGGGCAGCCACAAGAGCATCTACCTATAAGAATTCTACGGAATTAGGAAACTTTTTGAGAAAGATTTTGCAAAAAAAGAGCAACTCTGCTGTTGGTGACTGAGTATTGCTGTTGCACCGACAGCGTTGTTGCCCCATCTTTGCATCAGATGCTAGTGGAACTGATGCCAAGGGTAATATACGATGCACACAGATGACTGCTGCTGCTAGCTGTGTCGGGTAACTTGGGTTTTCTGTTCCTGCCGACATCGCTGTTGCCCTATTTTTGCTTCAGATTTGACTGATCGTTTCTGCAGGGCACACACTTTGGTGCATACATCAATGCGGCTATACTTGGACGGTGCTCTACACAGGGAACTTGTATGCGTATGGAGCTGAAGAAGCTGCAGCACACTGTGCATGTGCAGCTCATTCATCATGCCATGTTCTGTGTCAGCTTCTGTGTCAGCTTCTGTGTCATTTTCTGTGTCAGCTTTGCCAAAGTAGGACAGTGTACCATGCATAGCAATACTCACCTGCATCAACCCATTCCAACAACCGTTTTGCATTCATGATGCTCTTTCTGACATGTCTCGTGTGCATTATGCACCATCATCCAACAATACTTGTTGACCTCTAGTAATATATTGGGTGAGTGACAGAACACATGAGCAGTTGAATAGCTGGATGAATGGATGAATGAGAAATGAATAATAACTATGAAACATTATAAATAGATAAATAGATAGATAGATAGATAAATAAACAAATGCATAAATAAATGTAGGTAACAATAATAATAACAATAATAGTAATAGTAATGATGATGCTAAGAATAATGATGAAAACACTTTCCAGTTCATGAAGAGCTAGAGGGAATGAATGAGTGAGTGTATCTGCTCATTTGCAGAGCACCAGCTCTGGACGTTTCCGGCATACTTCACATGCGGCCGCCACCACCAGAGAAGACCCGGGCAGCCGTGACCCAAGCTGAGATGACCGCAGTGTCCGTGCCTGTGCTGGAAGGAGCTGAAGTCGATGCCAACTTCAAGGTACGCTGCAACAAGCACACAGCACAGCACCCAGTAGGTTCCTCACTTGATTGAACATGCATCTTCCCCTGAGGTCAGGCATGCACAGTCATGCACATATCATAACACCCATCAGATTCCTGACTTCATTGAACATACGGCTTCCTCTGGGGGCAGGTATGCACAGTCATGCGTTGGTCCCAAGACAAGATAAGATGATGTTGTACTGAAGCATTGCTGGCAACATGAGTGCAGAACTCTTGTCATCATGCTGCTCATCATGTAGCATGCATTGCTGACTTGGACAAACCGCAAGACAAGCCTGCATTGGATAGGCAGATATCGTGCTGTCGGGGGGTTCAGAAACGTCACTGGTATTCAGAAACGCCCTGTCATAGTGTATGTTATGCTCAGAAATCCCTCAGACTCATATCAGGCACTTTGCAGTTGGGAGTTATCTTAGGAACGATACTACTGATCACTGTGCATACTAGACCCTTGTTAGGAAGATCTATCCAATGGGTTAATGTATCAGGGTTTGTGTACTGGGCGATGGATGACAATGCAGCTCTAGCTGCTCAGGGCTGAACATGGCGTCCAAAACGGTGACACTTAATGGGTAACACACAATT
>JAABUK010010391.1_pt1 | contig 12429 bp, 14 predicted proteins | sample 5559141 | NCBI WGS metagenome assembly JAABUK01 (sample SAMN10711869, study PRJNA513367) | rock metagenome | isolation source: Antarctica rocks | place: Antarctica: Victoria Land, Pudding Butte nord | collected 2016-01-03
TGGTGTTATCAGGGCAACAGAATATCTGTGCGCTTCGAATATGAGTACCATGACCACAGTGGCCAATGGTGGCGGGCACATGGAAATGAGGTGTGTCTCATGCTGCTTGTCGCAGAACTGGCTTGCATGCTTGCCCATGAAGACTCACTGTGTGCATAGTCCACTCTTATACGCACGCCATAGTCTGATCAATTTTGTATACTGCAGCACTGGGAGTTTAACGACCAAGGCTACATGTTGCGGCGAGACATGTCAGCTAATGACTACAAAATTGAGGAGAGTGAAAGACGCTACAAGTAGACAACAATTTGCTTTTGTGTCTAGAGATAGCTAGCAAGCAGGCCCATCAGTCCATGTTCCAGGCAGAGCACTTGGGCAATCAGGGCACTTGGAGGACCAAATTTGCGGTTTTCAGAGTTGAGGCTCACGATCCCTCTAAAACAGATATAAATTATATGATATATCACAATGTGCAGGACTATACAGAATGAGAGCTCAGTATGTTGACATTGCTGCATGCATAACAAGGTTGTTCCATTCTAGGTAGATGACTACCGTAGTGCTTTTAATGTTGGTCGTTTAAATAAATAATTGTTTTTGGCCCGACCGTCATTACATGCCCGTTACACAGTGCGAATGACATTATAAACTGTAAATACAGATGGTAACGGCCTGACAAAGGCGCGACCTTATAAAACCGACTAACAATAAAAGCACTACGGTAGTGCTGTTTGCTGCTATTGAAGCGCACTGCTGTATACTGCATCAGCAGCAGCACATCCAAAGATTCATCAATATTGTCATATTAATGTACTGACAGGGTAATCATTGTTGACTAAAACTGCTTTCAAACTTTGCGATGTAAAGTATTGCAGTGAGAAGACCACTTCTTCTCCAGACGCAGGCATATACATATATCACCCAAGGGTATCTGACACAGGGAGGAATAGCCAAAGCTGATCAAATGTTATATATCTCTTCTGGTCTGGCTGCCTTTGCCAGTAGAAAAGCACATTGATACTGTCTTTCAGCGTGAGAGTTTCCAACAGATAACAATGAGTACATCATTACATTGTTGAAGCGCTTTTCGCTTTATGGCTCAGTTTGGTCCTTCAAGTTGCACACTACAATACAAAATATATTTACTGCACAGCATCACTGCATGACATAAGAAACACCTATGCCTCAGAAAGCAGAATCTGATCAGAGTTCCCCAGGATAGGAAGGAGGGCTCAGAATAATGGCTCGTGCAACTTGTGATAATCACAATGTGATGGCACATTAGCCAGGACAGCAAAATTCAGTTCAAAGTTAAACCTCACAGCATGATTCAACAAAACTATTGTACAGAACATGTGCTGACCACACCACAGCAGCGGATCACCTTTCAATACAAAAAGCATTCTTGTACAAACATCAAGATATTCAAAACAGCAGGTCGCTTGAGAAGGCCTGACTTTGTACAGCAAGATGTGTAAATTAGCTGAGCTGTCAATGATGCTCTGCTACTCCAGCTACAACTTTACGCTGTCATGAAACAGCATCACAAGACTGGCGTCATGAGCTGGCCAGAATAGACAGTTGGCAAGTCACAGCTGCCTTGCGGGCTGCGGCGCCGAAGAGAGGAAGCAATGTACTGAGTTTGCTCCGGGAACTTTTCCCTCAGCAGGACTGAAGCTTGCGCCTGAACAGGTGTGGATGCAGCCCCATCTCGAGAACAACTTTGTCGCTCAGACTGCTCCTCAGGAATGGACTGCAGAGACTGCAGGTTCGTATGTGACAAACTTCTGTGTGATTTGCTTGCTGGGCACTCTGCATGTATGCTGCCTGTAGCTGCTACCTGCAAGTAGCATACCACACTTGAAACTTCTGCTCTGCGCTGCAAGGTGACACCTGGCCTCAGTAGTCAGCATACAGACGTACAGCTTGCAGTCAGGCTTCCTTTTCGTTCCACGCATAGAAAAAGGGTCAACAAGCCTTCGACTGCATTCTCTTTTGAGTACACGGTCACTGAGATCTCAAGAGGACAGCTTACCTCCTGCAAGGGCATCGCTGGAGTTGCCTGGCGGGTCAGCAGCAAGGCTTCCTGGCAACCTGACATGTCCGTACGGAGTTGTGGGATGCGCTTGTTGCCTGTTCCGAAGACTAGTATATCCCAAAGCGTCAGCTGGATCCGACCAAGGTGTTCACGACGATCACAGGTTGTTGGTGCGTGCGCGGCTTCGCAAATGCTGAAAGGTGTTAGCGAACGGCGTTGGCTTTTCTGGCCCTGTTGCAGCCTCGTCAGTGCCGGTAGTCACGATTCGCACTCACCGTGTCGGGTTCTCAAATAGTACATGCAGCATGCGGAGCAGCTGGATAGGTCATGTTCGCTGACATGCCAGCTGGCACTATTATTATGATTCATTGGCGGATGGTTTGGATCATAGAGGCATTGTAATACAGTAGTTGAGTAGTTGTGCTCATGCAAACATGCAAGGTTGTGTTTGGCTGTAGGGCTGAAAAGCATCTGGGAGGCTACAATTACAGTCGTGGTCAGCAGAACTTCTGACTTGAAAGCTGCTGAGAACATTCGTTGCTCTGTTGACAATGTTGCTGCCGAGGTTATACAGTCCTGACGGCCGGCCACGAGTGCAAGCACAACGCTTGTAGAGCTGACATTAATCAATATTGATGTATTCATGATTGTTGTCAGTGGATAAAACTCAGGCCAAAAGAAAAATTACAGGTGTTGCTCATACTGGCGCAGGGTCAGAAGCTGCCTGAATTAGAGTGCAACAACAGCGCCACAGGACGCACAATGCCACCACAAAGGTCTACGGTAGTGGACATCCCTGTGACTGCAAACAACTTGTTGGGCCAACTCCTGAAAGTTTGCCAGGGTTCCAGCAGTGGCAGCATTTATCTATCAGATGCGCAGCTATCATGCTGGATGCAGGATGCATATATCTGTCAGATCACATAGCTTCTGATATACTTTGCAAATGGAGGACATCAACATCGCCAGTCTGGTACACCTCATCCAACTGGCTGCTGCCAACTTGTGACACCAAGAATTTCCCCTTACAACAGGTTTGAAACACATGTTCTGCTTGCCGGTTCCTCCCATGAGAGATATAAATGTCTGTGAAGGGTGATGCAGCTGCTACAAGGGTTTTGACGAGGTCTGGTATGGCAGCTTCAATATACATCACATCTGCAGGCATAGCCACATGTCAGCACAGCTTAATGCGGGAGCTTCTGAACCACCGTCATAATCATTATGTATGCACTACAGCAAGAGATGCTTGATGAACAGCAACAGGCAAACATGCAAATCTTCTCTTGAACAGCTGGCGTCAGTTTCATGTTGATCACGTGCACATGCTTTGGGTTTGTCAACAGCTCTCAATGAGGACATGGAGCGCACCACAAGCGACTATGACATCGAAGGGTCCCCCCAACTCAGCCAGCCTCTCACCCCACCTATGCTCCTTCACTGTGACTGATCCTGATGCATCATCAGGGACTGCAGCGCAGCAAGCTTTGCAACCAATGGCTAGCATGATGACAAGGGTGTCAAGAATGGGCAGCAGTCAATCATCTATATGGGTTTGTGACAGGCAGCAGTCATCCCTGTAGATTATGGCTGCTTTGCAAAAGCCAACTGCACTTCAGCAACTGCTGATGTGGGTCTGTAATTCTCTGTCTACTAAACAAAGCACACTGAGGCAAGGAACACTTGGCAACAGTGTTCAGCTGCAAATGTGCACTCAATAACTGTGGAGAATGTACCAGCCATACCATTTGCCTTGCAGTTGTCAGCTAGCAGTGGTAGATTTGGCAGAAGGTCTGTCAACACCACATCTGCTGCCAGCCTGGCTAACACAATGCCTGCAAGCAGTCAGCTCTGCAGCAGCAGACAAATTGCATTGGTGCATGACATTCACCCTTGATCATGAGTGTATTTCTATTGAACAGTGCAGCACAAATGAAATCTGTTTCCAGCCTACATCGAATGATTGCAAGATGCCCTGTGTCAACCACTGCAATAAATGACATGGCAAACTACAGTGACAGGTGTTGCTGCCACCGTCATGCAAAAGCCAGTGTGCTAAACTTTCTGGTGCCATGCGCATGGCTGTTATAACGGCGTATTGACAGGTCGAATGACTACTGCATTGGGCTCACCCACCCACTAAACCACATCCAGCACTCAAGTCCAGGCATTGCTTGCCAGCCCATCTGCTGCCCCACCGCTCAAAGTACTTGGACATGACAATGGAGCTGTCCCAAACTGCATGTTCAGCAGACAGACTCCATTGTCTCCTGACAGAGAAGCAGAAGAACAATGGGACAAAGGCCAAGAAGAAGCTGGCCATCAGAGGAGTTGAGAAGAGGCTCAACTCCTCTGATGCTATGCACGTCAGCATGGCTGTGTTATGTACTGCAGTGTGTCAAAGTGCAGGCTGCAAGTAGCAAGGTAACCAGTGATACAAAAGTAGTTACACAACAAGTCAGAAATAAGCTCTTGTATGCACACTTGTTTTCACAGCATGGTGATACTAGCATTGCAGTCGGTGTGCTGCTGCATGCCCTACTTGTGGAAGCAAAGCCTTCAGCATCAAATTTAGACTGCTGCAGGGTCAGCTTGATCGCAGGTGATGTCATAGAATGGATATATGGCCTGTGGAATCTGATTCTGCAGCAGGTTTGCATTGCACCATTTGAACGTGCCATACAATACCTGAACTCCCATTGTTTTCAAGCAAAAAGTCACCAACAATTGTTTGCGAAAGCCGCATCTCACTTGTCAGGCCTGTAGATGAAGATAAAATGAGATTTTGTAGCAACTGCATGCTGCAAGCTGGAGTCGTCTCAGCGCTAAGCTGACCTGTGCTCCCGCTTCCAAGCCCACGCTCGAAGAAATTTGCGAGTATCACTACTGCTCGGCTTTTGCGGTGCATCGGCATCTATGTTCTCGTCTTGTTGTCGCACGTCAACCAGGTGTCGCATGCTCATCTCCGGATGGCATGCCACCCAAGCTTTGTACGTGTCAAACGCAACTGGGACAAATGCATGTTGGTTGGTCAGATCAGCACAGAATCATATCAACCTGCGAGCTTGCACGTACGATCCACATGTGTAAGCGGTGCCAGTCCTGTTGTCAACTGTTGTCAAGCATGTAAAATGTAACGCATGCACTTTAGAGTCCGGAAACATGTCACGATCAAGCTTGAGGTCCAGCTATGCCCCTGCGCAATCAAACTCTGAAGTTTCATTGACATCGTCGCATCAGCGCTCGCTGAAACTTTGTGCGTTCAGACACAATAATTCCTGGCATTCTATTCAGCAACTAAACAGCACCCGACATGCCTGCTTTACAGGTGAGCCAGTAGAAACCTGCTGCAATTTCAGCTTTCATTTGCAGCTAATCAGAGCTCTCCGTCTTCGTGACAGGCTAGTGCTACTGGTCAACGGTGCAGCACAGGCGTGCTCCATGGGTCACACAGACCCTTCAGCTCTTCGCACACTTGCTCGCAACGAGCTTGCCTGCATAGCACACACCAGCGCAAAAGCAGCAGCCATAATTGCAGATACAACCACATACAGACACAATGCGTGGCCCCCAATACTCAAAGCGTAGGTCGGAGAGTCGTAGGCAGTGTGGCTACAGCTGCTTTCCTGACCTGGGCACTTAGATCAGCCAGTGCCAAAAGCATGAAGCCATCTGAAGTTCAGCGCAGAAGCAAGGAGGAGGAAAATGCTATTTTCGAAAACAGAGACGGCGAAGTATGTATCACGAACATACTCACGACTCCTCACAAGCTGCTTGCTTGCTGCCTGGAAAGCTTTGTCTCTGCCACAAAGACAGCTATCATATGCACACCTTTGTTGTGGTACAGGTGCATCACACAGCGGCCGAATGGAAGTCCATGTTGAGTCCTGGTCAATACAGAGTGCTACGTCAGTCAGGCACAGAGCTGCCGCTGAGTAGTCCCCTAGATCATGTAAGGAACTCTTTCAGCACCCTGCCTGACTCAGCAGCTCACCCCACTCGTCCAAAGCTGCATCATGCAAAAGCAAGCTTGTCAAGCACCAAGCTTGGATCTTGAACATGTTGGATGTCATCAATCGCCACCATCAATTGCTGTAGGAGAAACGTGTGGGGACCTACAAGTGTGCAGGGTGTGGCAGCCCTGTCTATGAGTCCAGCACCAAGTTTGACTCTGGCACTGGGTGGCCTTCCTTCTTTCAGCCCATTTCAGGTGGAGTGGATGAGACAATAGATCGCTCCATCCCTTTCCTCCCTAGAACAGAGGTACAATCGCTACAGTTGAGTGTGCTGCATACTGTGTGCACGTGCTTGAGTCAGCTTGGCTTGTGGAGGGTGCCCTCTGGGGGGCTTCCCATTGACACAGCATGGCATGGCATCTTTGCAATGATTGGGCAGAGCCAATGACCCCAAGCGTCAACAAGTTTTGTCCCTGTAACAAGCTGCCATCAATGTGTTGCAGTTAATGGGTGTGTGCTTGCTGGAATTGCATGGAGGCTTAATCTCTGCCTTTGTTGTTGCAGATTCGATGCCACAAGTGCAAAGGGCATTTGGGTCATGTGTTCAATGATGGCCCAGCACCTACCGGCAAAAGATACTGCATGAATGGAGTAGCAATGACCTTCACCTCCCAGCAAACATGACTCTTGCACCAGTATCGTATGAATGTATGTATATACTTGTCCTGCTGAACAACTATGCTTAAACTGCTGATTTGTGATTACAGGATCATCGTGTGTGCATTTTTGACAACTAGTATGTAACAGTGCAGGAAATTAGCCTGCTGACACGCTAGCAACACACCTTCTACCTCAGCCTTGCTACAGATTGGCTCCTGTCATCAAGTCACAGCCGTTCTGGATACACAAGCAGTGACACTGTGAGGTTCACCGTGAAGTTGTTACTTGGTAGTGATGGTAATCAGGTGGACACACCAGTCAGGCCAGCATGGATTACAGGACAGTGTCACATCATATGTGTCTGAAAAGCAGCCTGAGTGTGCACAAACAGCTGGTTATCCTAGTCGACGCGTGTAACATCGAGTCAGACTGTCAGGCCAGAACCGCAACACACAATTATCACTACAACAAATGCTTGTGACCGGCTGACTTGACTGAACCTGTCAACCGCAAACCAATAGCTGAACAAAACAAGCTCTTTGCAATTGCTACTACCGGGATGTACATGTACAACTGACCATGACCTTTGCCCTGAGTCTGTTGTCCCTAAACAACTGTTGTCAAATGCCAATTGTAGCACAGCTCACAGGGTATAGTACAATATTGCTGAGCCACAGTATGGCGGTCTGAGACTGCTAACCAGGGAGAATCAGTTGCACTGATGTCCTAGCACAGTAGTAACTCTACTTAACTTTATCACTTCAGTGCATATTGCAGTTACAGAAAGCCAGACAAAGTCATACCCATGAGATGGAGCTGTCATGTTTGCTGTAGTAGAAAGACAAATTGTAGTGATAAAATAAGCTATTGCTTTCTTTGACAAATGCTGCATAGCATTATCACAACACAACTCAATGAGCTTGCACCTCGCTATGTAGCTTAAGCAGGCGTATTCAATTCAGTCACCATCAAGTTCAGCGTAAAGGGGTGGGTGCCGTCCATTCCAAGGCTGAGTCTTGATCAAGCCCATGAGCCCAACACCTTGAACTTCTCAAACATTGCGGGGTCCTCAATGCAAGATTGCAGAGGTGGCAAGTAGGCCTAAGTCCAGAAATTGGCAGCCAGGTCATACATGTCTTGCTACTGAGTTGCTGCGATGTACTTGAAAGGCAAAGCCAGAGCGTCAAGCCTCTTCAGCTGCTATACATGTTGCAGCAGTTCTCTTGCCAGCTCCAGAGTCACACCACTGGATGACAAGTTACAGACAATAAGATCACTATGGTGAGACAGTTCGTAAGCGCAATACTCAGTATAGGGCTGTGCTTCAAAACACGCTGTTCTGGATTGGCATGCACATACGGTCTGCCATATCTTCCTGCCATTGTCTTGTCTGCATGTTTGAAAAACAGCAACACCTGCAAACTTGGGCTTTGAAAATCACACAATCATCGTGTGCAAGTAGCTGCGAGTTAGGTTGTCTACCCCAGATTGGTATGCCTGCTGCATATATTACAGTATGCATAGCAATACATTACAGTATGCATACGTGTGCATACTGTAACGTATGCACACTTATGATAGCAGCGGCTATGGAGCTTTCTGCAATTTGCACCTGCATCACTCAGGACTGTGATTCTTTTTTTGAGATTTCAAGCAGATTTGCAATCACTAGCCATAAGCTTCATGTTACCAGATCCGCCACCAAAAGGGAAGTGACCAGATAGCAGGCTGTAGAAAGCTGCGGCATAGGCCCAGATGTCCACAGGGAGCATCCAGCATCTGGCTCCTGAGGTCTTTGTTGGTCACTCGGCAAACAGGTCTTTGTTTGCTGAGTGACCAACAAGACCTCACAAGCCAGATGCTGGATGTGTCCTGCTCTAGTAGAGATGTGCTGGCCAGTCCTGCAATTATCATTGTCCTCAACACCCCCCAGCCTGATCTCAGCATCACCAGCGCTGCCCTTGAGCCAGACGACGTCACCACTATGGCACATTCCTGCAGCCAAGCACCTGCCAGCACATTTGTAGGCAAGACTGACCGCAGAAGTGAAAAAGCAGCATACCTTGTGGCAATAATCTATTGCAGACAGCAACTAAGGCGCCTGCTTCTTCGCCAATAGCCTTCCATCTGAGATGTAGCCAATCTTATGAAGATCACCGAAGGACTGCTGATTGTTTGCAGTGATGCTTCACTGAATCAGACATTGCTTTGCGGAGTCGATGAGGCAAGCAAAGGTGCAGGCAAGCTTTCGGGTGTGGCTCGCACTGTCGCATTGACAGTTGGGCGTGCAGGCACAGGGGTGACCCATACCCGTACCAACATAAAAAAGTGAGTCTATATGAAGCCAGCAGAACAGGCTGTCTGGTAGGCCTCTTAGGGGAACTCCGTCTGCCCGGCAACCGGGAAACCGCGTGCCGATCGTAGACAGGAGGCAGAGGAACTCCGTCTGCCCGGTAACTGGGAAACTCACTGGGAACCCACGTACCGGTAGTAGGTCGGAGGCAGTAAGTCGGGAATGAGTGGCATCTTTCCCCTAGTCGCTGCCCACAAGACTAAATGGAAGCATGCGAGCTAGCCTAGCCAGCGGCACCCCCAATTTTTTCCTTTTCAGACCTCAATGCTGCACAAGTCAAGGGGGCTTCGCCCACCTGGTCACCCCTGTCTAGTTTCAATGATGACCGCATAGAGATGCGCAAGACAGACTGCTTTGGAAACACAAGACTTGTCCCGCACGTACCTAGCTCATCATGGGCTGGAAAGCGTTATTATTATTATTATTATTAATGCTGTACAACATCAACATGCTGAATGTTGTGTTACGGGTAACCCACTTTCAAGCGAATTCTTGCACATGGCCCACGCACCCTACCTGCGCACTGCTGCCGTACTCAACCTATCCGCAAGACGTCTCCAACTCACCCAATGGATGTAGACTTGTTGCATGCGCCATGGTGTATTGTCTCCAGGTCATCTGCTGTAACGTCAATAGTCCCCAACGCTCATGGCAGCTCAAGCCTCATGCAACCTGTCATTACAGTGAGCCACAATGTAACAAGGCGCAATGTTTCACCACAAAATAAAGGAAAACGAAGCTGAACAAATGTAACAATGACTGCTCAAACGATCAAAAATATTTTTTTGTCCCTGATATACTACAACATTATGTCCTCACAAAGCAATCACTACCCAATTATGGTGACTGAGGTCATGAGTTTCATGTGCTCACAACCACTATCACTATCAGCAAGCAGGACTGCAAACACAATGCGGAACAAACATCAACAGCATTAGATCCTCAACCCAACTCATCACACCAGGGCGTCTGTGCATGATCACAAAACAAGCTGACTTTGTAATGTACAGCAGTCCCGTATGTTTGTACACTGTTGATCCAAAATGCTGTGGTGTTCAGGCCAGTTGAGGTTTCCTGCATGAGGTGTGGCTGCACGCTGACTATGCGTGCATCGCCATAAGGCTGATCTGGATTGACTCCGTAGTAATACACCTCAGATCCATTGCCTTCCACTCTCCACTGCATCAGAAGACATGTGCATCAGCACTGGGTGTTACACAAGCTGCTATGGGTACTGATTGAGCCTGACTGCAGTCACTCATGACATGCATGGTAATGATGGCGTAACAGAATGACCTTTGTATGTGAGCTGCAGACACTGGCTTAAAAAGGCTCATGTACGCATGCATCAACATTACTGCTGCTATTTGATGTCCACCATTAGGCCTAGGGCAAAGCAGATGGACATTTGGCTCATGTTGCTGAAGTCATAGGTATTTACATATTTACAAATCCAGGGGCAATAATTATGTTATACGTAACGCCAACTAACGAGGTGCGATGTGTAAGGCTGAGGTGTAACGCAGATGTGTAACGTGTCATATGCCATGTGCAGGAGCACCTCAAGAGCCTTCTCATGTCTTCGATGCTCAAAGTAGAAACGTCTTGTCCTGGTTGGGACAGCAGGCAGTTCTGGCGGGAACATGCCTTGCAGCATGAGCCTTTGTCGCATGTTGTCATCTTCCCTACCCCATCCCCAGAAGTTCATCCCATACCCATTCACCTTCTCAAACTGTTCACGTGTGAATATGGTTATGCCACCAAAGAAGGCCTAGACACACCAGGCAAGTTTTGTTCTGTTTATTGATGATGCAGCTCTTCAGCCAATGATGATGTACATGGGGACATCGCTGGAAAGGCTTGGATTTCAACACGATAGGCTGGAAGTCTGCTTACTTACTCAAGAACCTATTTAGTCCTGTTGACATATGACTACGCTGCATGCAATACTCTGCACACCTGTGACCATGCTGCAGATCAGCAGCAGAACAGAGCGCAGTCTGGCAATGCAGTGTCATTTGCTTCTGCACAGTGTCACCCGTTCAGCTGTGTTGCATGTCTGTGCCACTCCTTTTGCCTACTGCTCGTGCAAAAGCACAATGCAACCCAGCAGCTGGTATAGCTTACATGTCTGCTGCAGAGCATGAGGATGCTCTTACCTCAAAATTGGCTGTAGGGTGGATTCCATAAGGTGTCAAGTGCAGGGGTGCGACGCCAGCAGGGTAGCTATACTGCACTTTGCCTCGATCAGTGGGAACTGTGTCCACATCTTGAAAGGCAAAATAGTCATAGTCTGAGCCTTTCAACAGCTGAAAGCCAATGTTCAGTAAGGCTCCACGATTGAATAGGTACTGGGCGCTCTGTTCAATGACAAAGACGGTAAAGCTGCGGCTTTGAGCCTGCAACAAGCGCATTAGTGTGCTATAGAATGTAGTCAGGAATGGTCCATGAACGCTTTTCAAGGAAGGATGCAAAGGTGTAGTTGGCAAATGCAGAGCCTTCGCATAACAATCGTACTTGGAGCGCCGGCGTGATGAGACTCATGCAAGGTTCCTGCTGGGCGAGTCACAGTGTGAAGATCACCTTACAATGTCATGTATGCTCACCATTCAGCATGCTGATTGCACACAGAGCTGAATGCAAACCCACCATGAGGTATCTGTCAATCCTTGACACAAGCTTTGCCAGGTGCTGTTCCCTGTCTCTGTAAGGCACCAGCACTGCCAGCTTGTGCTCGGAAGTGAATGAAACATTGTTGGGCAGAGACCGTGTTTGCTTGATGCTCGCTGTGGGAGATGCTGAGCCTGTGGTAGCTGCAACACTCTGCTCAAGCTGCTCAAGCTGATGCTGCAACACAGTATACCGCTGTTTCTGGCTTGCAAACTGGGCCTCTAGTGTCTGTAAGCTGAGTAAAAGCGAGCTTGCATCTGGATTGAGCTCCGCTGAAATGCCGTTGTGGAAGACCTGCAGCGTGCATGCAGGCCACTTCGAAGGTCGACGGCAGGGCACACAACTAAGCAAGAGCTTGTGACGGCTCTTCACCTTCAAGATGGACAGAAAAGACAACAGGAACAAAATTACTGTAGATGCTGCAACGACTCTGATGCCGACTGCCATAAAAAGTTGTGAAGCTGCATTACGAAACGCGCCGCTGCAACTTGATCGCTCGCGTCAGCCTAGCGGGCTAGCAATCTTTATCGGGACAACATCAATCACAGCTTAAAGGAAAAGTCATGCGGCGCTGCTGTGGGTGGTGCTGCTGACGCAACTGCAGAGGCTCAGATTTGAATGTCAGCTACAGTGGGGCCCATAAGTCCTGATCAGGACATTTGCATTGCTGGAGATGGCAAAGTACATTGCAATTCAAGACCATCACAACCCATTGAGTCAGCATGGTATTGCCTCTTACGTGACCAAGTTTG
>JAABUK010010392.1_pt1 | contig 12428 bp, 6 predicted proteins | sample 5559141 | NCBI WGS metagenome assembly JAABUK01 (sample SAMN10711869, study PRJNA513367) | rock metagenome | isolation source: Antarctica rocks | place: Antarctica: Victoria Land, Pudding Butte nord | collected 2016-01-03
TTCCGCCAATTCCAAACCTCAATCCATCTCCTCCGAGTCCTCCAAAAAATCACCCGCAGCAAAGCCCACCGCATCCTCCTCCTCGTCCAATACAAATCCAGCCAGATCCTCCGCCGTATCCTCCGCGTGCCGGACCCAATGCTCCGCCTCTACGTGCTCAAGCTCTTCAAATCCCAGGTCCCGTATTGCGGCCGGAAGTGGCGCCAGAGCAACATGAAGGTCATCACGGCGATCTATCTGCATTGTCGGCCGGAGCTGAGGGACGAGTGGTTGGCGGGCATGCATGATCAGAGTGTGGAGGGGGAGGTGGATGAGGCGCTGCCGTTGGAGTGGGCGCTGAGGGGTTTGACGTTTTGGTGGATCAAGCGGGTTTACACGGATGTGGTCAAGGATGCGGGTGGTGGGGCGGAGGGGATTGAGCAGGGGGAGAAGGATTTCTTTCAGAGGGAGCTGGATCAGATGGGTTGGGGGATGGCGGCATTGGGGGTTGGTGGAGGTGTTGCCGGGGAGAATGGGGATGCGGTTGCGTTTGGGGAGGAGACGCCGGCGCAGACTGGGAACGGGAATGGGAGTCCGGCACATAATGGGGAGCAGTGGGAGCAGGGCGGGCCGTTGCAGATGGAGGGGTGGTGATGCCGCTGTGGAGGCCATGAGGAGGGAGGATAGTAGTGCGGTTCGAGTCCAGAGGATTGCTGTGGAGCCATTCTGTCAGAGGAGCTGTCACTTTTGATGTCCATCTTGCTATGTGGCTCTTCGACCGTAGTAAAGACCCGTCATCCAGACGCAGCTCTTCCAGAGACATCCTGGCCGCCTGCTTGTGCTATGTAACCGGATTGGCTTGTGATTGAAGGCTTTCCGCTCTCGGTTTGCTCTCCATCTTGCTGTGAAGATACTCATCAACGTCAATGTAAGTTTGAATCAAAGCAAGCGCTTTTCATGTCATTCCGATTGTCTTAGCTCGACTACCGCGCTGACCAACAACGAAGTCGGTTTCTCACCTCGCCTCCCCAGCCACAGCCGCGACGAAGGGCGTTTGGCCAGAAGCAGATATTTACAACCAGACTCATCGCTGCTTCTGGATCCAATCTGCTCTTTCGAGCCTCGTTCCCGACAGCCAAACGGACAAGCTGATATTGTGTCAATGGTAGAAACAAGGACTTGGAGCCAGATGAGGCGGCTTCTGATATCGCTGATGAATGTTAACTCTGCAATATCGGTTGGCCTCGGTGCGGTACCTTGTCAGTCAGCGGCGTGACTTTGCTCTGTTCACTATCTCTCTCACTATGAGAACCTGTTGATCATTACCGCTCTGTCACGGTCGGCCATACGGCAATCACGCTTCTCCAGCAGCATACAACAAGCCTCTGAGCGGTGCCTGTCCACAGCAGAGCAGCTTCCAGCAAGCTTTCCCTCAAGACCTCACCTCCCGCGGCGAGAAAAGACCAGCTTGATAGTTTCAAAACGTGCATCCCCTCACGAACCGCTGGACCTCTGCAAGGAAGCCTTCGACTTCTTGCTATAATGTGCAAGAAGCAGCCCTTCTGCTATAGATGCGGGCACGAGTGCAACTACAAGCTGATAGACTGCGGCCACTCGGCGCTCTGCAACGCGGATACAGCGCAACAGTTGAGCGCCAATTACGTTGATGGCCGCTGTGGCACATGTACAAAAATCTCCAAAGAAGCGTTGCCCTCCCGAAAAGGCGCACAGGCAGAGAGCGAGGGCTGCTGTATTGTGCAATGAGCTCGAGACGAATATATTTGGACAATGACTTGCGACATGACTGCTGTCTGGTGACAGATTGCAAAATTCTTGTGGCAAGCAAGGTCTCAAGGACGAAAGGAGTGCACATAATCGGTGGATGTTGATGTGATTCAGATGAGCCTCTGGCGGTGCTGAGACGTCGCTGTTATTGGGAGGCTGTCGCTCATCACACCTTCCATACTTTGACGCTGTGAGGATTCATCGAAATGGCATGAGCAAGAATCTTGCTGATTCCACCTTGCTGCTCTTTTCCATTGCGCCATTCTTTGGGCCCCGCGAGGTAGCTAATAAAACCATTGGGCCCAGAAATGAGAATTTGTCGTAGTTCCTTCGGAGACGAGGACCCAAGCGAAAAGTCCCTGTCGTCGAAACGACTGAGGGCCTTGAAGACGGAGTCTTTATCAATGAAGCTGTTTTCTTCGTTTACAAAGTACTCGACGGTGACCTGTTCTGGATATCTCTCCTTCAGCTGCTCAAGTTCCTTGACGACCAGTCCCTGGTTGTCCGAGACAAGTTTAGAGGAAGGACGGGGAGCAGCAAATATGCTGGTGATCTTCGACTTCAATGCCATAGGTTCTGCGGGAGTATCGTCGCTGCGGCCACCCACGCAATCCTCGCGCTTCCGGTTTGCCCATAGAATGTGTAATTTCTTATCTTTGCCATGCTCTGTTGAGTTGAACAAAGCATGTGCGACCTGAAGCGCTGGCGCAATACCAGTGCCACCAGCAAAGAAGACAATCTGCTTCACATCATGGGAGATTTCGTACTCGAGATTCGGTCCTCGTAGCTCGATTTGCGAACCGATTGGTAGTCTGTGAAGATAGCTCGACACCTCTCCATAATGGTCGTTCCTGATGAGAAACCTCAACCCACCATCGTCTGCCGCGGCCTGCCCGTTTTGTGACGGGAGAGGTGTATAAGGACGAACAATTTGCAACTGAGGTTGTTTGAAGTGGACGTTCCAGATTCCTTTTTGCCATGCTTCCTTATACCTGTCCACGTCTCGAGAATCGTCTTGCGGTCGTAAAACGAAAATGCTAGCTGTTGAAGATACTGGATCTTTCTTGACAAGCTTGTAGGGTATGAAGCCGTCCCTCGATTGCCTATCTGAATAAAGGCCATAAGCCGCGGATCCGCCCGCTCCTGTAAGAGCTCCGAGGACCAAAAAGCGTTGCCATGGCTTCAGACGAAAGCGTCGATGTGCCTGCGGAAGCTTACGTTCAAGTGTGGGTGGACCAGAGGAATAGTCATAAGCATTCCGCAAACGACAACCAGCAGACTGCTTGCAAAGAGACCTCCTAACAGCAAGTTCACTAGTACCCGATCCTTGAAAGAGTGCTCCTCTCGGCGTCATCAAGGCCCACGCGCAAGGCGACTGATGTTGGCGTTGATGTTGACGTTGATGTTGATGCTGATGTTGATGTCGGTCAACTGATAGTTGGGACTGAATTAACGCCTGGAAGCTGCTCCGAAATTCCTATGCGGCCCCTTGACCAAACCAAATGCCAACTTCTAGAAGACACAGACACGTAAAGAATCCTTATTCTTATGGAATCTACCCATACACCAGCGGCTGCATATTTAGCTCCAGTTTGAAATAGCTTTTGGCAGCCTTAGGTCTCATTTGAGCTCTAATTGGGGCAATGTGACTGCTTTGATGATCCATGGCGAAGAATCCTATGAACTTCATCACTACTTAACCAGTTTGCTGGATCGACCAAAATCAATCAATTCATACCGTCATTATATGGCTCATCATCACAATTGCATAGGTCTCAGACGATCAAAGGTTACCATTAAACTAGATCCAAGAAATCGAAGCAACTTGAATCCTCCAGGTATGAGAGATGACGATCTGACTACTGCTCCCATGGCTCTGCTGAGCTAGACTTGCGAATAACGACTTCCAACCTTCCACTTCCCATGTATTGAAAGCGACCTCGAGTTGCGATCTAAGCTAGGTACCGAGAGAATATGCCTGCGTGATACTTTCGAAGGTACTGCCTTGCCGTTCAGGTCTGGGAATATAAAACAACAACAACAACAACAACATGCGACTTCTCTCAAAGAAGCCACTCCTCGGATGAATCTTCTCGAGACTTTTTCAAAGCACCAATAATCGTCTGCCTAACCCTTGATGGCTGAGCATTGCGAGTATCGCATTCCATACGGGCTTGGGGGTTGATTTCCGCCTCAATGGTGCTAGTGATGGTCGTACCGGGTCCTACTACCTCGACTCTCAAGGCTGCCTTTTTACTCTTCCTCATCAGCACGGAGAGGTTGTACGCTTTGTTGCGAAGTTTGGAGATGCTTTGACCAATCACATCTTTGGCAGAGATTCCACGATCCGAACTCGGTTGTTGTTGTGGCTGTAAGAATTCCATGATGTACTCCGCGGTTCTTTCTGGCCAGCGGCTCCTATCGCCCAGCAGCTCTGCGCGTGCGATCGTCCGACTGCGCCATTCGACCAAGTTTGACTGAGAAACTAGAGGGCGTGTCAGCGTTTTGCTCTCCCCTATCCCAAACGCACGTCGGCTGAGGAGTTAGTGGTTTCTCATCCCAAAGATTTTGCCGCGCATATAAAACTGTTATAGAGACTCACGGCCTGGTCTGTTGAGTTCATCCCGAACGTCTTTCTGCTCATCTGCGAGGGAGTTTTTGATCTTGGTCAACTTCATCTGCGCTTGAGTGAAGTAGTGTTTGTGGACGATCCGTGGAATGGTGTCCCGCAGCTCAACAAATTGGCGAAGTACGCTGCTATTAGGAATGCCTATGTCGCCACTGACGTTCTGAAGAATGATACTCTTGTACTTTAAACTTTGTTCTGAAATTCTTCGGATTCGAGCATCGGCATCTGGTAGATCCCTTCCACGCTGCTGATTCTGTGCCTGTAATCCCCTTTTCTCGTATTTTCAGCTGTTTCTCTGAGCAATCAATGGATGCCTTTCAAGTCCCAAGTCCCCTACTCTTTGCTGGCTTCTTTCAATAGAGCTTCCAGACGGTGTCTCAGGGACGGTATAGTTGGGAATCCCCAGGACCGCCCCCGGCTCACTCACATCAGAGAACGCTCGCTTCACCCTGAAACTAAAGGATGCTCACCCCTGCTGATCCCATATTTTCGGATGTGTTGTTACCCATGGCGTTCGTCGCGGAGTGATTTGCTTCGCGTATCGAACGCTCAGTGTCTTCAGACTTCTGTGACATGTGTTCCATCAGCGAGTTATGAAGCGTTTGCAACATTCCTTCCAAGATTGTCTCTTGGAGAGCTGGCGTTGCTTGTGAATTCGTTGCCGTGGCTGAAGGGTCCTAAAAACGATCCGTGCTATTAGATTGTGGTCAATTGTGGTACCTCTTGAGCTGATGTTCCCCTTCAAACTTACAATCTGAACATGATCGCGGAGGTTTCGACTCGATCATCCACGCAAACCTTTCTCAAACGCGTTGCAACTACATTCCTCTAGCATTGGAATGCTGGTGCTCCACAAAAGGAAACCAACAATGGCTTACCAGTCCGCCCGACGTTCAAGACCTTAGCAAGGCTGAGCTGGTTTTTTCAAACGCAACGCTACGATAAACATGGCCGAGTAAGATGCTGAGACTCAGCTGCTTTGACTCTGCCTTATCTCATGCTTTTTGACAAGGGTAGGATACGGCTTCAGCTAACGCAACAAGCCTGCTCATCCTAGCTGCGTTTGAAGGCAATTAGACGTTCGATGGAGGCCAGTCTTGCTTGAGACTTTGGGCTCCATTCACGGAAGGTTTCCGTTTCAGACGCGATCCAGAAAGCCAAAAGATTATCATTGAGCCAGAGGATTGGCTTGGAAACCACTGGGCACCCCGAAGAGGCTGTCCGTCATAGTATGGAGAGCGTGGCAGCCAGCCTGAGCGGATGAAGCGCGTTTGGTTCTGACGGGAAGCTGACCGCCAGTCTTATGGTACATCCACTGCAGCGAGGACATGCTGCGCGACCAGAGAGTCGTCGCCCCCTTCTATCGCACCCTGTTGGTCGAATTGTATCCAGTCGGAACTCATGTTCCAGGATGAGTCGATCCAGTGCGCGCTCGACGTTACGGTGCCGTACGCGCGCAACTGCGCCAGGACCGTCAACAGCGCACTGACGACCGACCTGTCTGAGGTCGATAGAAGCCTGTTCAACAGCATAATAGGCGTCGGCGGGACGCGCTATGTGGAAGTGCACCCTACAGTCGTCGTCACGATGCAGAGCGCTTGGATGAAGTTCTTATTGAAGATTAATGGAAGGAGATTGTGCGCGTTGAAGCGAAGTACGAACAGCCGAGAATCCAGACTCGGTAGTGACTGCGCACAGTTACCATTACTTTTAGGAAGCATGTCTTGTGGAACAGTAAAAGAATAGAGTAAGCATCACAGATTTGGGAACTAACGGGCCACACCACAAAGCGGGACACCCCACAAAACGGGACAGTTGCCGAGTATACCCACCACAACAAAAATGTCGCTGTCGCTGCTATACTCATGCGAATAAGCTGCATTCTTGATGGAATTGCTTCATTAGGCCTATTCTATTGTAATAGTACGTAGAATTCGCTTCTCCCCGTCCTCCTTCCTGACTATTCGCACTGTTTTAGGCTGCCTGCTCCTTATAGCCTTCTTGATCTGTTTAAGATCTCATAAACGCTGTTGTGCCTCTTTTTATAGTTATTTTGAGCATTTTATAATCTCTTGATTTAGTGTCTGTTTGCGTAGCTCTTTCAGCTGTGTTTAAAGCAATTTAGCGTCAGTATACTCTTAAATAGCGCTGTGATCAAGCTTATATATCACACGTCTTATTTGAGACGTGATTTTAGCCTCAATTTAATAAATTAAAGTCTGTAACTCATTATTCTATTTAGAAATATTATATAGATCATTAGAGATAGCTGGCTGTTAATATTTAAATATTATACGCCCGAAATTCATAATTTTAGAGTCTTAAAGTAATTTCTATTTATTTATAAGTAAAATTTCATCTCTATTCTATTCAGCACAGATATTTTGTGCTATAAACGTGATTTAATATATCTTTATATAGAGCTGCGTAAATATCTTGCGGGTAATAATTATATAGTCTATAAATATAAATTTTTTAATAGCTTATTTATATATAGTTGAAAGAGATGAAAATATATCTAAATTAAGTGATTAAAGCTTATAAGAAGTATGAGATGATAGATAGAGAGAATGAATGTTATTTTAAAGATAGAGATATTGAAATTAATCTATTAAATAATTATTATAATTATTAAGAATAAGAATAGAATATTTGCTCTTTTTTAATATTTATAAGATAAATATTCGCTGTAATCAGTTAATAATTAGCTTATTATCAGTTCATCTCTTTAATAAGAAGATCTAAATAATATCAGACAGCTCTTTAATAATAATAAATATATATTACTCAGATATCTTATTATAAAAAATAAGATAGAGCTTAAGAGTATAGTCATATAAGATATACTTAATAATTATAATTTATTGAGAGTTATTTAATTATAAGATTACTGAACGATTTAAAGATAAATTATAAATCATAAATTAATCTATTATTTAATTCATTTAAAAGTTTATTTCATCTATATTATAAATATTCTCTGTTTCAATACTGTTATTAAGAACTGCCAAGACTAACTATAGTAAGATTCCGGTATTAGAGAGTTGTGAATAGGAATCACTGTTCTTATATAGAAGAGTTAAGAGTAGAGTGTAATTGATAATATAAGTTAATTATGAAAGAAGAACAGAATTATAAAATTATAAGATATAGCGTTATTTATATACTTAAAAGAAATCGTTACTTATGACTGCTCACTCGTGAGTCTGAGTGAGCACTAATTAATTGCTTACAATTGCTCACTCGTAAGTCTGAATGAGCACTAATTTATTACTTACAACTGCTCACTCGTGAGCCTGAATAAGCACTGATTTAACGTTAAGTCTTAAATCACGTGACCCGACTAATCTTTCTATTTCGAAAGGTTTCGTAATACTATCTTTCTCTTAATTAGTCTTCATCCTAAAGATTAAAAGCTAGAATCAAGAGCTTCTATAAAAGAAGTTCTTTATTATTCTTTCTTCTCACTATATTCATTTATTAAATGAGTAAATCTTCTTTCTATTACTATTAGACTTTAATAAAGAGAGTGCTAGAGCTGAGTTCTTTTACTAAGATATTCTGCTTTAGTTATATTCTCGCGGGTATTCTATATATCTTCTCTGTGCAATCTTCTAAATGCTTTAAATATATTTATCGCGGTCATTATTATAACGAAAACTTTTCTGATAATAACTTCGATAAACTAGATTAAGAGAAGAAGAAATTATAGTTAACTCTTCGCGCTTCTTATAAAAGATCTCTAAAGAAGACTGCGGAGACTATAAATCTTTAGAGATAAATTAAATCTCTGAAAAAAATGCGAAAGATTATAATATCTTGAGAGATTAAGTCTCTAAATAAGCTTAATTAAAAAGAGAAATATTCAGAGAAAAGAGAATGATTAATTAATACAGAATTAAATGTTATTTCTAATAAGGCGCAGCTGACTATTCTCTTTAGTTTTCCTCACGTTAAGAGTTCCGGCGATAATAATTCTTAAAAGTCGCGAAATTGAAATTCATTTTCAATTTTTATATATTTTCTAATATATTATATTCTAATTATTTTATTAAATAATAAATTTTGTCTTTAATCTCTTAGTCATTCAGCACTCGTTCTATCTTATACTTCTGATTCTGATTATTTAAATAAACTAAAGTCTATTTAGCATTCTTTAATATAAATTTTAAAAGAGAAATATTAAATATAAAGTGAATTCTTATAATATCTGAGAGTTTAAGTTTATAAATTAATTTATTTAAAACTCTTTAAATTAAATAAAAGTCGAGTTTTATATAATTTAATTTTACATTAAATCTTTTAATTTTAATATTTTAACGAAGTAAATATATTAAATCTCTCTCTTTAAGATTTAATTCACTAATTCTCTTAAAGTTATAATAAATCTCGAATCTTTAACTAATAAACTTAAGATCTTTTGTTAATTCTTAATGTAAACTGATTAATAATTATACGCTGATAATTGATTTTTATATAAGTTATTTCACTTCTCTTAATTATTTATACAGAACGAGTTCATATCTATAATTCGCGTAAAATAGTGACACTTTAATCGCTATTAATACATTATTATACGCGAATTGCGTCAACAATAAAAATACTATTTAATTATTTTAACGATAGTTTATATAATATCGTAAATATTATTTCAGTGTCTAATTAATTCTTTTAATTTATTTGTTTATTTACGGGTGATAGATGATTAATAGTCTATACTTAATCTTAAGCTGATTCATTAATAATTTTTAAAATTTAAAAGTAAATAGTTTATCTTAATCGAAGAGAATTTCCGCTAATATATTATAATTTACGAATATTATTCGCAAAAATGTATAGATCAGATCTTCCGCATTAAATACTTTTAAATAGTTAATAAAGTATGCGTATTTTGTTAATCTATTAATAATAATTAAAATGTTATTATAACTGATATTTATCATTAAATCTTTAAATAAGAATAACTTGATAATGAAGTTTAATATTATAAATTTTCAGACTCTCTTTAATATCTTTAATAACTGCATCTCCTCATATAATTTATATCGGAAGTGCTTTATTTTCTAATAGATATTATAATTAACAATTCACTATTAAACTGCTTTATTCATCTCAGAAAAATAATAGAATCTGAAAATATATTTCAGAGTTTTTTTTATTTCTTAATACTTATAAGAAGTCTTCTTATAATATTGTCGGAGAATCATTTCTTTAACTTAATTTATAATATATATTAGTTTCTTATACAGAATCAGCTCACTATTCTATTATTAAAAGACTGAATATTTTTTGAGATTCTTTTAAATTTCACAAAATAAACAATCGTTTAAGTATAATCTAATAATTCGGCGTTTCTAATCTTAATTAGAAATCCGAAATATCGAAACAATCACAGCATGATTATATATTATAAATCTATCTGAGTTCTCACGTAAAACTGATTATAAAGCGGATTTAATATCTTGAATATAATTTACTCGACGGCTTAAAGCATCAACTTTAATATTATTATTTTCTTTTCGATAGAATATCTTAAAGTTATATGCTGATAACAGCTTAAATTATTATATTTAACGTCTATTTAACATCTTAATAATGATAAAGTATAACAGATTTTTATAATCTGTGTAAACTTTTATAAAATATTTAAATTCTTTTAAGTATACTCATTATTCATTAAACGCGATAACTATAATTAAAAGTTTCTTATCGTGAATCTTGTAATTAAGTTTTGCAGAAGTTATTTTTCTAGAATAGAAGACGACAGATCTCAATCATTCTTCATTATTAAATTGACTTATACATATATTAATAATATAGTTTAATATATTTATCTCGAACATAATTTATCTCTCAGAATTAAATATTATAAGAATGAAGATTGTTATAAATTTCTATTTCAGCTTCTGAAACAAAGACTCTACTTCTGTTTTTTAGATAAAGAATACTTTCTTTCTAATTATTTGTATTAATAAAGCGGTTATTTTTGAGTAATCTATAATAAATCTTCAATAGAAATTAACGAATTTAAGAAATGATTATAATTTCTTCACTAATGTAAATTATAATCATTTAAGTATAATTATAATCTTGAATTTATTTATCTGAATTCTTATAACTGTTAAAATAAATCTAAGAAACTTAATACTTTACTTATAAAACTCGCATTTTTCGATCTTTACTAACAGATTTTTCGCCTAAAAAGCGCGAAGCATCTTCCGAATATATTTAATATATTATTCTTTAATTTCAGAGTATATAAGAATGTCATTAAGATAAATAACATAGAACTGATCTAAATATTCTTTAAGAACATCATTTATTAAAGATTAAAAGAAGATCGGAACATTTATTAATCTAAATAACATGATTAAATACTCGTAATAATCATAATAAGTTTGAAATGCTATTTTCCATTTCTCTTCTTTTTTCATTCTCACTAAATTATACGCTCTTCATAAATTAAGCGTTATAAATCACTTAGCTTTATAAATATAATTATATAGCTTAGAGATAAAAGATAATGCGTAATAATTTTTTATAATTATATTATTCAGTTATCGATAATTAACATATAAACGCATTTCTTTATTTAACTTCGAAATAAACAAAATTGAATATTCTGCAGATAAAGTCGAGAATTGAATAAACTCTTTTTTTTAATTCTTATTAAGATATTCTCATAGAATCTTAAGTTCTTTCTTAGAAAGAGAATAGATAAATTTATATATAAATTTCTTATTAAGTTTTAACAGAATTTCATAATTCTAAAATTGATATTTAGATAACGCAAATACGCTTTTATTTTTAATAAATAAATATTTAAATTTATTATATTTAAATAAATACTTAGAAGATTTCTTTATTATCTCTATTAAGTATCTATTATTAGATTTTATTTATACTATCTTAGTAAATAATACTGTTACTGTAATTATTTCGCAGACGCAGTTAGAAAAGTTAATAGTTTATTATTTTTAACTTACTTTCAAGTCATAAGTTTTTAATTATAAAATTCTTAGAATAATATTGTATTTGATTTTTATAATATTTAACATCACCTTTTTAATATATTATTATATAATTAGATTGAGTAAATAAATCTCTATTTTAATTCATTTTTGATTTTACTTTATAAAACTTTCGTCTGCTAATACTAAGCAGTAAAGTTTATTCTTCTCTTAAGTTAGCAGACGTGAGCAAATCATATACACTAAGAAAGTGTAGTTTTCAGTAACTTTAAAATCTATTATAATCTTAACTTTTTATTATTTAATATTCTCTTATAAGATTATATATTATACATAATTAATATTGATTATTATTAATTTTTGAGACTTAAGATTAAATTCTTTGTTAAGTCTTAAACATAAAAAGTCTTCTTGTTTTTTAACTCTTTAAATTAATAATTTCGAAAATAAGTATATTCTTTCTTTATAAAGTAATAATTAAGATTATCACACGAAAAGTGTGTATATAACTTATAAGAAGTATGATACTCTTTATTATAAATCACTTTTACTATCTTTAATTCTTTAAGTTCTCTGATTTATATTATACTTACGCTTTATATTTCTTTAAAATAAGTGAGAATATTAATCTTATACGAGTTAACTACTTCTCAAACATTACTATCTTAATAATAATAAATCTATCTTTAATTTTAATTCAAACAATTTTCTGTGTAATATATTTTTAATTATAATTTCAACTTAATTCTTTAAGATATCTTTTCAGATGCATATATCTTATACTAATATTAAGATTTCAACTCACAATCTATATTTATATATAACGCTGACTTTCAGAACTTAATAATCATTTCTATATAATTCTTATTATATTTAAGATTACTTAATACTCGCTTCTAAGATACTTTAAAGATAACGCTTAACAATTATCTTATCTTCTTTTATTTAAGTTTCTTAAGATATTACTTTAAGTCGTTTTTATTTAATTTATAAATAACGCATTAATCATTATAATAGATAGTTTAAAATAAACAGATATAAAATAATTTTATAAGTTTTTAATC
>JAABUK010010393.1_pt1 | contig 12427 bp, 21 predicted proteins | sample 5559141 | NCBI WGS metagenome assembly JAABUK01 (sample SAMN10711869, study PRJNA513367) | rock metagenome | isolation source: Antarctica rocks | place: Antarctica: Victoria Land, Pudding Butte nord | collected 2016-01-03
ACGGTACGCACAAAGGTCTTTGACGGTACGCACAAAGGTCTTTGACGGTACGCACAAAACCTTGACGGTATGCACAAAGTTCTGACGGTACGCACAAAGGTCTTTGACGGTACGCACAAAAGTTTGACGGTACGCACAAAGGTCGTTGACGGTACGTACAAAACTTTGACGGTACGCACACTTCGTTTCTTTGCAAGCGCGTCCAAGCTTGCGCATCAAGCTGGACTTTGCAGGAGAGCCCTTCTGTCAGCCCTTTGTGGTGCTCAACCTTGATTGGTCTCCTTTGTTGCTACCCTCACTGGGCTTACGAGCCCAAAAATCGCCAATTCAAGGTGTCTGTGTTTGACAGATCTTGCTTGCAATATAGCAAGCGATGGCCGAGCTTTCAGAGGCAGAGGCTGCTGTTTATGACAGGCAACTTCGTGTTTGGGGCATCGAGGTGCAAAAACGGTACGTAGGACCAGCTCGACATTTAGACTTGCATGCAGTGATCAGACACTCAAAAGTTTTGCTGACGGTAAGTGCCAAGCCTTTTCTTTGCAGGTTGAATGCAGCCAAAATCTTGATTGCTGGCTGCACTGGTCTTGCAGTTGAGGTATGGAAACAGTCACAGCTGCACAAGCTGGACCTTGTTCGCAACTAGCAAGTATGTGCCTCTCCAGGTAGCAAAGAATATAGTGTTAGCTGGTGTGGGCTCACTGTCTTTGATGGATAGCACACTCTGCGCCTCAGCAGATCTTGATAACTTTCTTGTACCACACGATGCCAAGCACCAAGCCAGGTAAGACTTCATATTCGTGCGCACTGTGCAAGGGATGTACATTGCTCATAAGTCTGGTCTGCAGTGTATTCTTTGACTCCTTTGCAGTGAAGACCTGTTGAGAGCTAGTCAATGAATACAGTCAAGGTGCAATTTTACAACGCATGTTGCTATGCAGTGTGGCTGAAGTTAGTGCTGCAGCTCTCCAGGAAATGAATCCTCTTGTCAAAGTCACGGTACATGCAGGTTCTGCAGACGTTGAAGACCTCAGCTTTGTTGCATCATACCAGGTAATCAACTGTGCATCTGCAGTTTCACTTTAAGTCATGCAGGCCTAGTTGTTGATTGACTGGTCAGCACGTCCCTGAACCCTGGCCACTAGTCCCTGCCTGTGCATTCAGTCAATTACACGCTGACCTGCTCCAACTCCTGCTACAAACATGACATTCAAGTTGTGTGTGTATGCTGAGTAACTGACTGCACTTTCCAACCACGTTTCCAATCAGCCGACTCTCTAATGGCTGATGATAGGTAGTTCTGCTGGTTGATCAAAGCCTGGAAAGGCAGCAAGCATGGGACCAAGCTTGTACAGCGCATGGAGCTGCATTCTACAGTGCAGCCTCCCGGGGGACCTGCACCTACTTCTTCGCCAACCTGCATAATCACACCTTCACACCTTTGGTGAGAAAGGGTCATCTCTGTGTGACACCATGTAGTGTGCCTGTTTCATGCTGCCACCATAGACTGGTGTTCCACTCTGGCATGGCAATCACACCAGCACACTGTTGCTCGCATGCAGACGTAGCTTTTGAATCGAACTTCTTCTGTGATCTGCATCTTGTGTCACAGGCAGCTGTCTGTCACAGTGGGTGCGTGCCTGAATGACGCTATGCCTGATACTCTGTGCCAGATTGCCCGCTTGCAACAACTGTGTAGCAACAGCTGTGATTCTGTAGAAACTGCCAACAATGGGACATTTGGCGCTCTGTCGAGCAATACTCTGACAAGCTTGTTTCTGTTGCACACCACATACACCTGTGCTTTTAAGCCTGGATGTCTGATGAGTCACAACTGCCTCCATACCCCAGATTTTGATGTACTAAGTGATCAAATGAAAGTAGGCCAACATTGGTGGTCCTTCCCTTGCTGTATCAAGAATCTCTGGGCTGCCACACATCACCCCAGCATCTCCTGTCGCGATGGATGACCATTCAAAGTTTTTCCTTGCTTGGGCTTGCAGGAAAAGGCTGGTGCAGATGTAGCAGACACAGATGTGTCAAAGCCGCAAGAGCTGCAGTTTCCAAGTCTGGAGAGTGCGTTGAAGACTGACTGGTCCAGCTTGCACCCCAGGAGGTCTCACAAGCTGATCTGCCTTCTAGCAGGTGACCCCACTGGGACAATGGCTGCTTTACTACGCCATATTGGGTTGCTGTGAAGCAGACTGTGAAGCAGACAACATGCTGCATCAAGATTCACCAGGCCATATGTTCAAGAGTTCTCACACAGGGTCTATATGTTTGCATGTTACACAAGCTAGACCTTCTGCATTACGGAGCAAGTTTCAGCGCAGGTATGCCTGCTTTGTGGCAAGCCATCTGTGCCTGCTCTACTGCCTCTGCACTGCAAAGTCTAGACGTGTGTGCAAAGTCGAAACAGTATTTGCTGCAGTTCAAGCTTTCTCAGCTGAGTACTGTGATGCAGCATGTGCGCTCCGTGCTGCTGCCTCAGGAGGCTCCCGTTATGATCGCTGGAAAGCATAAACTGTTCTTTTCTTTCTGCAGCGTGTGCGGAGTTTGAGCAGAAGCACAAGAGGCCAGCCCAGTCACAAGATCATTCAGAAATCAAGGAAATCATCCAGATGCACATCGCGCAGGCCAGATTGACAAAGCTGAATGTACCAGATGACCTGATAGAGGAATTTCTCTGTGATGAGCACCTGCCAGCTGTCAACGCAATATGTGGAGGTGTCCTGGCAAATGAGATGCTGAAAGCTGTCTCTCACAAGGGAGAGCCAGCAAACAACTTTTTCTTCTTTGGTGTAAGTGATGGAGCAGGCGTGGTCCAGCGTGTTGGTTGAACTGTGCTTCCGCATTACATGTGTAAACAGAGCACACGCATATGTGAATACAGCGCCAACAGCAAAGTATGTGTTTGTTCAATTTGTGACTCTCAGTCAGAAATCATATAATGTCACACGTAGCAACAGTTGCAATACCTGGCAGGTCTAGGGTCCGTGCCTAGGCATGATGTCAATGTGCGTCTCATTACACGTACACACAATGACAAGGCTAAAATGTGCCAACAATGACAAGTACCAGTATAGCCTGTGACTGCCATTTTTGCATGTCAAGTTGTTGACAGCTATCCCTGACTTGGACATGTGACAGGGCCTGCGTGTGAATGCTTAAGCCAGTTTGATGAGCAGACTGCATGTTGCTGCCACTGATTCATTTGATGTCGGTTTAGGTTTGCGCTGGACATCAGCTTAGAGTCGCCACAAGCGCTAGACAGAATGTATTCGGCAGCCTGTTTGTGCAGTGCTTGCAAACGCCAACGCTTTTTTCAGCATTGACTGAGTTGCAGCAAGCCCCAGACATGCTGTCTGCCCTTGAAATATGTAGAGGCTGACCGGCCTACACATTGAACCCCTCCTTTCGCAAGCATGCTGTGTGAGCTTCAATCAGCTTCCTACACTCCTCAGCCTCGGGGCCTGTAAGTTTGCTCAAAAGCATGTGAGAAGGGCATGTTAGGAGATATAGCTTTTAAAACTGTCAGCTTGTATGCAGCGTTGTTTAGGAAGGGAAGGCCTCACCGTGAAGGACAACACACTCGTCCCGCTTGCTCTGCAGATCAAAAAAGGTCTTGAGCAGCTTTCAACATTGTTATCTGTCGATCCAAAGAGCATGTACTGGGTGTAGCTTACCTTTGATTCCGGGCATGCACAGCATATCTTCAGCTTAGGCCGTACGCCTTCAGGCTTCTCGCTGCTCATGTTTAGTACTGAATTCGAACGTATGCTGCAAGCGATTACCTTTGAGTGTCAAATCGATGTCAGGTCAAGCGATACATATGCTAATCCGTCCTATGCGTCCACGAGAACCCTTTGTGTGTGCGTTACGTAGGTTTGCGTTTGATAGCAGTTTCAGGACCCAGACCTGGACCCAGACGTTGGAGCACCTTGCCGTGGAACTTGAAAACTCCTCGAAGTGACATACAAGCGACCGCCGGCGGTCATACCTGCGTGAGTGTGACCCTATACGCAACTTGGAGCACCACTTGTGACGCCGAGATGGCTGCACCAGGTCCTGCAGACACCGAGAAAGCAATGAAGATGGCGCAGCAGGAAATGGACTACAGAGTCGACCTGTACAACAGGTGGGTGCTGTTGAAGATTCCTCGTGTGATGTCGCTGTGTCAGCAGCACTCTTGCTCCAGAGACCTGACTCAGTGTTTGTGTGTACAGGATGGTTGCGTCATGTTACGACAAATGCATGGACAAAAGGTCAGTACTCGTGCTGAGTGCAGCATTGCTATTGCCTTGAGTTTGCCAGCACAGGCTTGGCAGAGACCTGCTGCAAGTTGAACATTCTAGCCATTTTTGGTCGGTTTGATCAGGTATAAAGAGGGGGAGCTCAATGTTGGGGAGAACAGCTGCGTTGATAGATGCTCGTCAAAGTATTGGCAGGTGAGCAAGCCAATGACTTACTTTGCTGCTGGTGCCAACAGTTGACTTGTCCTGTGCTGACTTGACGACTTATGCATGCTGTATCTTCTGTGCAGGTCACAGGCATTGTAGGTCAGATGCTTGGAGGCCAGCAGGGCGGCATGGGATGATTCATAATCATAAATCCTCATAAATGAATCATAGCTACAGCCAGCAGCTGCAAAGAAGCAGTCGCTATGATGCGCTGCATCAACTATTCCAGCTTGTCAGAACACATGAAGTTAGACAGAAGGCAGCAGTGCCCCCATTTATGTACTGGTGTTTTGCATACTTTACACCAATGTGCCAGCAATGCCTGTGCTAGTAGTAGCTTGGCATGACGGTGTCACTGCTCAACCATGGTATCACAAGGGATCATCGCAATGAGCTGTGTACAGCTCAGTGATGTAGACAGCATGCTTGCTGTGCATTCAAATGGTAAATATACCGAGCGGCCTACATCAGCTGTAAATGCTACGAATATGCAAAGGCCTGTCATCCAATATTCGTTTGCTAGAGTTTTGAAGACTTGCTGCCCAGAGGTAGCCTATTCTCATGTCTGATGAATTCTGACACAACTCTTTGCCTCAGAGCCATGCTGTGTGACCACAACCTCGTTGCACTGCTGTCTGCTTTGCATCATACCGTAGGCATGAGCTCATTCTGCTGTGAGACTGCTGCTGAGACTGAGAGATGGTGCTGCAGCTGCGTCCGGATAGTATAGTATAGTATAGTATAGTATAGTATAGTATAGTACCTATGGTATCTGCAAGTCACTAGCCAACTTACCAGCCAATTGTGCAGAAGTCTGCTCTGAATTGAAACAGCGATGTAGTCATAAACCCAAAAAAGCGCCACATGATTGCTGATGCCGGTGGCGAATCCTAGCACATGTGCTTTCGCCACAAGATGCAGGCAATTGACCTTGGTTCAAACGATTTCCTTCGAGCTCAGAGTTCAAGGAATCACCTGCTAGTTAACCTCAAACTCAAGACTCCTGGAGAGGCAAAAGACGTGCCACAAGCTTGCGACTGCAACGGAGGAGCCAGCATTCGACCGTTTGTGATGGCAGCCATCTCGGATTTAAGCTTGGCTGATGTGCTTCACCAAGCCCCGAAACTTTTCGATGTCCTGCAGCAACATCGCCTTCTGGACCTTTTGCTGGCCACCAACACAGGCATGTGCCACCTTGTTCAGCAGTATGTGACGCATATAACGATTCCTGATCAGTCGCACATTCACACATTTGCTCAAAACCGATGGCCGAGCTTGCAAGGTATGAGCTTGCAGTCTGTTCAAGACCCCAGCGCTATTGCTGGCCTGTCACAAGGGGACTGGCAGATTTTAAGGCTGCAGCCCACCTTTGGCAAGCTTGACCTTGATGCCATAATGAATTTGCAAAGAAACATTTGGCCTTGGCAGATGCTCACTGACCTAGAGGTGTATTTTGGACAAGGCTTGCCGGTAGACCTGCATATGCTGTCAACCTGCCACTGGCCACTGTTGCAGAGCTTGACTCTGCGTTCTGGGAGACTTGATGATGCACAGGCTGCTGTGATATTTCGGGCTGATTGGCCATTTCTCTCGAGCCTAAGGCTTCCTTACAACTGTCTGATGCATTTGGAGGGAGTGGACCACAACAGGTGGCCACAGCTTAAGTCACTCTGCTTGATGGACAACCCAGTTAGTAACACAGGCCTGCACCGACTTGTTAGTGCACAATGGCCACAGCGACAATACAATCCACGTGTGGACACCACTTGTATGGCATCATTTGATCGAGGCAAATTGGCCAATGCTATCTACTTTGGATCTTCATGGGAACAGGATACAGGCAACTATGATGAAGGACATTGTTGAGGCTGGATTTTCTTCTATCAGAACGCTGAACCTCAGCAATAACTCGCTGGACAGTGTAGCTATAGGTCATTTGGTGAAAGGTCCTTGGTTGCAGTTGTGTGATCTTCAGTTGCATAGTGCTTTGTGTGTCTCTATTGCAGACTGTCTGATTTTGCTGAGCACAGGGGCCTGGCCGCAATCAAAGTACCTGGAGTTAGGTGCAAATGGAGTGGATGTCACAGCCTTGTCTGCACTTACCAGAAGCAAGTGGCCATCCTTGTACTTCTTACACCTGCCTCATAATTGCTTGTCAAGTGATGATTTCAGGCTGATGGGCGGTGGTGCTGCTTGTGATGAACCCAGAGACGCATGCAGGAAAGTTTGGCCCAAGCTGCGGTTTTTATCGTATTGATCACATTTGTCTAGTCCACTGATGAAGGCATCCAAGCTCCATGTGTTGCCAGGGCTAGCAGGGTCTGCACAAACTGTTGTGGTGGGGCTGTTGCAGATGAAATGCACATCGTTTTTGAAACTCCGCCACTCCACACAGTTAGGCAGCAGCATGCTCCTTAATTTCTCACAAACACCGACACCATAAGGTCTTGTTTTGCAAAAGAAGATCTGGTGCAAGATTTCAACTTTGTTCTAAGCTGGCTAGGTCCGAACCTATATTGGAATGAATTGGGTCCTCAGAGATGCAAGCTGTGTCTACCAAATTTGACCTTTGCACCCTTTCAATATGTGATCAGACTTGCTGGCTGGCTAAAACATTGTAAGCTCTGGCGCTGCATGCCCACACCTGATCTAGAGAGCATGCTTGCCTTGCAGGCAACATGGCATGCTAAGCAATCACATCAAATGCTATGGCAACTGCTACCAACATGCCCATCTGGAAAACAACTGAGCTGCATACAGAACTCTTGGGCCAAATTTGTTTGGGCAGCTGTTGCTCAAGAGGTAGCGACATGCATACCTCATTCCTGGTGGAGTCTGCCACATCTTGTTGCCTCAGAACCATGCTGTGTGTGCTGGGCCCATGACTTTGTTATACTGCTGTCTGCTTTGCAACATGGGCAGAAGCTCGTTCTGCACATTATGCAATACCTGCTGTATTTTCCTGACATCTTCCCAGTGTTTTGCAAGGGTTAGATCACGTGCTTCTGTGACTGGATGACTCTCCTCAATGGATCTTGCCCATTCTTCAGCATACAGAAGCTTGCTCAGGTGATGCCTAACATCTGGTCGAAGCACCAGTTGCTTAGCTTGTTCAAGGGAGTCACTACCTGCAGTAGGCATGAGCGATGAGCATAGCAGAAAATTGTTCTGCACTCTTCAGGGGATTGCATGATGGCACAATGGCTTGGACATGCAAGAAGATATGTGTTAGTGTGGCATATAGGCGCAGAGGTTGCAGTCAGATGCCAAGCCCAACACACACGCATTCCAGTGACCGCATGGCATAGCTTGACAAAACTGATTTGTCCTTTGCCAAGTGGGTATGAACAGCATGCCTTGGCCTAGACCCTCAAACTAAACCCTATCGCATCCACCACGAAGCTGCAATCTGTCCAACAACAGGCAATAATAAAAGCTTCCTGAGCACTGGAGTGCAGAAATTGCAGCTGTAATGCTATGAAGAGGGGTGCAGCGGACCTGACTGGAGCAACTGACTCAGAGGTGGAGTTGTAGCTGTGCTCATCCTTCTGGTTTGGGACAGCCAGATGGTGAAACAGTAGCGCTCCTTTTGAGATGGCAACACCCTGCATGGACAAGACGCTTTTGCAGACAAGCTCACAAAGACAAGACTTGTCCCGCACGTAACTAGCTCATCATGAGCTGGAAAGCATCATTATTATTATGGTTATTGCTATTATTATTATTATTATGATTGTTATTACTATTATCATGATTATTATTATCATGATTGTTATACAAGCTCAGCATCCACTACGCTTGACGATAACATTTAACCATACGGAGTATGTGGTTGATATTTTCTCTGCAGCTGCATGTCAGCTATGGTGAGAAACGCTGCTAGAAATGCACAGGTGTGACCCATGACTGCACGTAGATTGTGATGAATACATGACTGATGCCATTCAGTGTTGGCCTCATATTCTGCCATGTGATGAGGCAAACTAGCCTCTTTGGCCATTGCATGCAACATTTTGCATCATCAGCAGTACGACAAACAGATTGCTGTTGGTAGGTGGGGAAAGTGCACTTCAATATGGCCACAGCTGCATGTAAATACTGTTTCAATGCAGATGAGAGCACGTATATCTGTACATTGCCAGGAGAGCAGCACAAGCTCATGCGCCTTGCATGACAGCATTGGCCATCAAAGCTTATCTGCTAGGTCGTGTGCTGTTTGATGACAACAAATGACAGCACTGCTGCCAACATGGCGACACATAGATCTGGTCAGACTGTCACTGTCGATGCACAGATACCTGTGAAGCATTCTACACGAGGAGAACAGTACAAGCCGTTCTGCAATGGGAGCTATCTCTACTGGGCTGTCTGGGAAGGGGAAGAGCTGCAGCTGGCCGCCGTGTGAAGGCTGCCAGTCCGTGTTCAGGTAGAAGATAGCTGTCACACGCCGCCCATCCACTTGCTCATCACTATCATAGTGCAGGGGAAAGCAGCCCCCTTTGCCTACCCAATAAATGGAGCAAGACATTGGTACTGACAGCAGGAGAAGCAACTTGACGAGTAAACATGTTAGAAGGTCCTGCTGGTCAAGATGTGGTGTGTTCTCATCATGCTCAAGACCCAGACAATGGTGATTTGATACGCACAGGATCATACATGTGACATTGCAGGATGAAGCAGATGTACAAGCTGCCTGTGTGCTGGGTTCTGTTGCTGCTGCTGCAGCACTTGTAATATAGGCAACACCATATTGTAAGCCAACACCAGCAGCGCAAGTTTAGTCATACCTGCGTTGCATTGTAGCTTGATAGCCTGAGAATCCAGCCTGAGCTGAGGAATGAAAAGGCTGAGCATAGTGCGCATTGTTGCATCTTGATTCAACAGCTGACACAGCGGGGCCAGCTTCTGGACTGCCTGTACAGACAAAACCCATGCAGCTCTGGTGCACGTGGTGATGGTGGCATATCACATGATGGCTGCTGATTGCTGTCCAATCAAACCCAGGTTGTCCAGCTTACTGCCCAATCAGCAACCGGGTTGTCAGAAGTTCCAAGTTGCTGTGCATCCAGTCTGGGCCTGGATGTGCTACATACTCAAAAGTGGCACAAGTTACATAGCACAGTGAAGTGCATGTCTGTCAGCATTCTAGACATGATGGCACTTGCTGTGCGTGGAGATTGACCATGGACCAACATAGGTTTTGTTCTGCCTACCGTATCACGCAGTTCTGCCTCATAGACATGCTGTTTTTCAAGTAGCTCTGTGCCCTCATGCTTGATGAGGTGCGTGGAGTTGAGATGCATCTTGCCCTGCTGCTTTAGCCCTACCAGCTCCTCCTTCAGCTTTTGGCTCCAATCAGACCCAAAGACATTATCTATGACAGCATAGCCGCTTTGCTGCAGGCTTTGGCAGGCTGTTGGTGATATTGAAGTTTGAAAGCGGTCCAGGGGCAGCCTGGAGGCACAATAGTCGGACTGAGCAATAGGAAGGTCTTTTGGCAGGAGGACATCCTCTCACTCAACCTACTCTGTTTTCAGGGGCAGGTTTACTATGTTTCTGTCGAGGGCTGGTCTTTGGAGCACTTGCAACGCTCTGCTGCTTACGCTGGAGCCATTTCGCAACATTTCTGCAAGCTGCGAATGACCGGAGTCGTTGAGTCATAGCATTACCAGCTAAATATGACAAAGCGAAGAGTGGTGAGGCGCATGCTGATGGTCGTTGGCCTCGACGGTGAGCTTTTGCACAACCCGCACAACGCGGGGTCCGTCATTAGTTGTGTCAAAATGGTGACCAATGCTCTGCTCAGCAGCTGCTGTACCGGGCTTGCAACATAACGCCTGCTCAAAGGTGACCTTCACACTTACTCATTGCTGACTAATGCGAGATTGTATTCATGTGGCGTGACGAGCAGAAGCTCTTTGTTTGACAGCAGAATATATACATCAGCTTAGTTCAAGCGCCGCCTGCAACTTTGTAGTGTACCATACATCCATACCAGTGCACCATACAAGGTGTACCATACTCCATACTAGTATACCATACTAACCTGCATGCTAGCGCTGCTAAGACAATTATTTAGTGCAAGACAACATTTGCCAGGAGGATGCCATATCAAACACATTTATAGCATATGTAAAGACCACATGGTCATGCATGCAGACAGTATTGACATCATACAGTCAGTCTCACACCTATGTAGCTACAAGCGTATTTAGAACCAAACAAACCGAATTCATTCATTGGCTCCACCTTATGTGTCAGTCTCTCAAAACTCATGACCACACCTAGAGCTGACATACCAAGCTCTGCATGACTGTGTCAAAAAAATACAAATGACCACTGTCAACTCCTTGCAAGTTCACGACGTTGCCAAATTCAGAATATAGCTGACCGCCAGGCTTTGAACTATCCTCAAGCCATCTCACCACGAATGATGCCTGAGGGATACTCCTCGGTATGCACATTGCAATAGATCATGCCAGCGTTGATTGCGGTCTCCAGGTCAGCAAATGTCTTGCCAGCAAGCGTGGCAGTAAAGTTTGCTGGGGTGTAGGTGCTTGAGATCACAGCTTCGCCGTTGATGGTGATGGGAATGCTTAGACTCAACAGTGGAAGGACAACAGGTCCATCAAGTGTGCTTGTGTTGCCGTAATGGAAGTGAGCCAGGGTCAAGTCAGGAATATCCACCACAGTCACGTTGTAACCCCACGTTGTGGAGTTGATTGGGAACGTCGCGCATGATCCAAATCCAGGGAAGTTTGAGACAGGTGGCACTTGGTTCTCGCCATCCAATTCCGCGGTGAATACCTGCGCCTGAGCTAGCGACAAAACTGTCACAAGCAGTAGGCACATCAAGCCCGAAGCTTTGGCCATGACTGCAGCAGCAAAAGTCATTTAGCGTCGCGGGCGTGTGTACTTTGTGCGCACGCATGCTGTGTATGCGACAACAGGGAGATAACTGCCAAGGGCTTCCTCTGCGACGACGGTTGGCCTGACCGTATGTGGCCATACGTGTTGCAAGCAGCGACTTGCAAAGGCTTCAGCAGTGAGACCGGATGGCAATGCACGTGCCGCGCCATGGTTGTACAATGCCAGAAGCTCATAAAGACAGGGGGAAACGTGCAGACATAGGCTTGTGTTGTCACAGCCTCTCAGCTTCAGCTTAAGGCTTGTTGAGTGCACACGTACAGATCTAGACAAAAGGCTTACCCAACGAGTAGAGGAGAAGTCGAGTCAGCGGTCCTGATGTTTTGCCAGCGTTGCTGTCGACGGTTACGTGCGATCGTGAGACAGTCAACGGATCACAGCAAAAATATATGCTCTCTCTCTCGTAGCTCCGATAGGTAACAAATCATGTCAGGTTCTGCCTAGATAACGTCACGTTCTGCGCAATTGCAATTGCAAGTCCACCATTTCTGGACTCAATTCCATAGCATTATCTGCTGTTTTGAACAGTTTTAGAGTTTTATCCTGATGCCAGCTGGTTGTGCTGCGACCACCAGTGCTTTCTTCTCCTTGCACGTGATCCGCGTTCCTCCCCACTTCGGTTTTATCTCTCCCACTTCGGCCTTAGCCAAGTCTGTGATAGTTTTGTGTGGATGCAAGAATGCCCTGGGGGAAAGTAGCAAAAACAGGAAAGCAAATGATACTTTCTTACATCACTGCATGCAATGTTCACATTACACAATCAGCTAAGCAGACCTGGCCTGGGACATGAATGGTAGGGCACCACCCACCACCCCACATCTGGTACCAGGTATGCTTGACTTGACCGGTCCTGACAAATCGCATCCCGCTCAAACTCTGCTACCAGGTATGCTTGACTTGATCGATGCTAACGCCGGAAAAAACAAAGTCTTGCTGCTACTCTGACGGCATGTTACATGATAGTGTCAGTCCAGATGTATTTGCGTGTGTTTCAGCACACACGTGATGTACATGTCTTAGACATGATGTCTAGACAGATTGCG
>JAABUK010010394.1_pt1 | contig 12427 bp, 11 predicted proteins | sample 5559141 | NCBI WGS metagenome assembly JAABUK01 (sample SAMN10711869, study PRJNA513367) | rock metagenome | isolation source: Antarctica rocks | place: Antarctica: Victoria Land, Pudding Butte nord | collected 2016-01-03
ATTGACAACATGAAAGCAATCATCATAAGCTTCGTCAAAAAGCAAATTTGCAAAGAGACGAAATTACAATGATTAAATGTCTGAAAAAGCAGCATCAAGAAGAAAAATCAGTATTGAAAGCACATATCGAACGTGAATCTAAGTCAGAAATCATCAAAAGAGCTTAGAAAAATTGATAAATTAACGTTTTTAATCTTTATTCAGTTGAAAATGAAACACGACTATTTCAAGAGCTATTTGCATCGATTATCAGAGAATAATTCAAACAAATGCTATGAAATATGCAATGCAAGTCAAACATCAAAGCATTTACTACTAAATTGCAAGCATTATAAATCAAAGCAGATAAAGTTTAAGAAAAAGACTCAGCTCAAAAACACAGACATCATATTGACGTTGTTCAACATCAAAATCAAAAGAATTGCAACACTAAAGTATTTGAAAAATACTCGATTTTTTTTTTTTCTTCATTAAGTGCATGCAGTCTATGACTATGACATTGTCTAGACGCTGTATGTATGCTAAGTTACATGTAATTTGACCAAAGTCGCTGCTTTATATCTTTTCGTTGATCAATCACATCGATAGTTTGCATATACAAGCGCTCTCGCTTAAACTCTCGTCATCGTACTTTCATTTTTCTTTGTTTCATTGCAGTCTTCGCGTTCTACTCTTTCGTTTCTAATAGTCATTTTCTCGTTGCAATTCAAGTATTTTTCAAATACTTTAGTGTTATGATTCTTTCAATCTTGATGATGAACAGTGTCAATATAATGTCTGTATTTTTGAGCTGAGCTTTTTTCTTAAGCTTTATCTGCTTTGCTCTATAATGTTTGCAGTTCAGCAGTAAATGCTTCAACGTTTGTCTTGCATTGCATATTTCATAGCATTTGTTCGAGTTATTCTCTGATAATTGATGCAAATAACTCTTGAAATAGTCATGTTTCATTTTCAACTGAATAAAGATTGAAAACGTTAGTCTATCGATTTTTCTCAACTCTTTTAGTGATTTATGACTTAAATTCACATTCAATATGTGCTTTTGATACTGATTTCTCTTCTTGATGCTGCTTTTTCAGACATTTAATCATTTTAATTTCGTCTCTTTGCAAATTTGCTTTTTGATGAAGCTTATGATGATTGCTTTCATGTTGTCGATAACTGATAATTCTTGAGCAACGCTTTTGATCAATTGATCTGCTTTTTCGTTTTCAATAATGCTCTTGCGACTCAATATTCACTGTATGCAAATTTGACACTGATTCTGACGTAAATTGATCAAGTTTTGTCGTATGTCATTGAATAACTTCGCATTGACGTTGCTCTTTGTGTTTAGTCTTTGCAAAGTCATTTGACTGTTCATGTACACTCAAATTTCGTTGTTTTTGAGTGTTTTTTCGCTGCATATTACGATTGCATCGCTAATAGCTTGCAGTTTCACTTTCGTTATGATTATTTTGTCAGAAACGCTTGTTGCTTTGCTGACTCTGACGAGTTCATGCGTGAATATCACTGTTGTTTCAGTTTCTGTTTTGACTTCTGCTATCTTTTTTTGAACTTGCGATGCATTAATATACATCACTATGTTTTTCGTCTTTTTGATAATTCTTTCTAATTTTCTGTAGTGTGTATTGATCATTTCGCGAATTTCGCTTTTTGCAAATTCGGTTTGAATTTTTGCTAAATGCTCAATTTCTTGACCTCATGATTTCTTGAAGTGAGAAATTTCGATTTCTTTTATTGAATTCAGTGTTTTTTGCACTTTGTTCAATATTTGATATATCTGCGTAAGTCTGTCTTTGCACTTCTTGACTTTTCAAGATAAATTCGTCTTCGTCTCGTTTCAGTTCAGATATTTTGATGCATTCAAATCTAGATTCAATTCAATAGAGTATTGAGATGAGTACAAAATAAATGTTCTTTTTCTGATAAAGTGTTTTTTCAATAACTTAACTATTCAAATTGCATAGTTCTTGCACTTTTGATTTAATCATATTTCTATTGATGAGATTTCAACTTTTATTTGCATAGCATTTATCGATGATGTTTGAAACACACTCAGAATTTTTCATAATGCAGCGTTTTGCAGTTTGCGAAATTTGACTAAGTAGCTTTTTTGATTATTTCATCATATTTCGACGTCATAATCGCTAATAGACGTGACATATGTCAGATATAACTGCTTTTCTGATTTGACATTTAATTCTCACTCGCTATTCATTAATCTAAACAACAAGTGTAGCGTTCTTATGACTGTTGCAATTTTCGTTTGCATATGTACTTTGAAGTTGAGCTTTCGATTCAGTTAAACTTCTAGTCATTGTACGCATGTCTTTGATTTTATGATCATGTTATTGAGTAGAATAATCATTTGATTGAGTGTCATCTTGTGACTTTCAAAGTGTATCAATTCAGATTTCAAGTCATCAAATTGCACTGCGTTATTCTTAGCTCATGTGAAAGCGATTTTTGCTGCGTTTTTCAGCATTTTCACATTCTTGTCAATATTTCTTCTCTCAATGTAAAGCATCACGTCGTCAATATAGCTGAGTGACTGTAAATTTCCGAATTTTGCGCAAATCTTTGAAAACAAGTATTAAATATAAATTAGAAATAAAATGAGCGAGATAGATGAGTCTTGTGATATTTCTGTGCTTATTTTCTTTGATTTCTGATGTTCATCGTCAAATGCTAAGTCAATAACTCGATTTTGTAAGAAACATTTTACTCAATTGATTAAATTAATTAATATTTTCAATTTAATCAATATTTTAACCAGCTGTTTCAATGCAACATGATCAAAGACTTCTTTGACATCTAGAAATAAACAGATAAGCGTGTTTTCTCGACTTTTCATCATTTACGCATCATGTACTAGATTTAGTACTGCGTTTATAGCTGATCTTTGTTTTCTGTCTTTCATTTGATCAAAATTCAGCAGCTTATCATTAATTTCAGCTGTGTAAGACAGTTGCACTGCTATTATTTTTTCTGCTACTTTGTTTAAACAGTTTAGCAGCGTAATAATTCTGTATATCTTTTTTTTTTTTAATTCTTACTCGATTCAACACTCATTATGAGTCTATGCAAGATTCTATATACTGTAGCGAGCGCTGCGCTAGCGCAGCGCTCTTTTCGCATCAAAAATCGCTTCTTTCTGCGCTTTATACTATAACTGCTCTCAATGCAAGAACTTTATGAGTCTGTTTCTTTTCTATTCTTCTTCTCTTTCATCTGATTTTTTGATGATGTCACAGCTTGAAATTGATTCAGTATGCTCATTGAGAGTATCATTTGAATGATCATCGTCGCTGCGCTCATGATTTCTAAGAGCTTTCTCAAGTTCGTGATGTTCTCTTCTCATTGCATTGCTTTTCATTCTACTTTTCATCTGAAACATGTTAATAAAACGTGCTTAATCAACATTTGATCTCTGTTGCACTTGCACATCGTTGTAACAACATTAAATACTTGTCTCTCATGTAGAAATTGATTGAAGTCAATTTTTCTCATGCGTAGCTGCGTCAATAATGCGCTGTGAGACTTTGCATGACTCTTGTGCAGTCACAGATGTCGATGTGTCATCTTTGATGTCAAATATTGAAAATGAGCTGCGTTGAATTTCTCTTTTCAGACTATTCTTCATGTTTGTCTGATCTGTTTCTGTATGAGCGTCAGTCTTGTTATCATCTCAGTGCGTTGATGCTCGATCAGCGATAGAGATAACTCATGTACATCATTAATCATCTTGTTTGCTGCTTCATTTTCAAATATCTCTGCATGTTCTGTCACTCAATGTAACTTCAGCATGATTTCTTAAAATTGAATGTTCTTATGTGCAGTCTGAACTCTTCGCAGACGTGTCTAATCTTTTGTTGATGTCATGACTTTCACTGTTTTCAGAAAGATCTGACTGTCACTGTATATCTTGTATATCTTTTCATAACACTCTTGATTCGCTGTCGCTACATCTGCAAGATGTTTCGTCTTCGCGACTAATTTTCATGATGAATGATGACTAAAGTCGATCTCTTCAGCCTTTTATTTAGCTCTCAGTTCATTTTCATCATAATCACTGTAACATCATCTTTGCTATCACTATCATTCAAGTAGATTCTTTGCTTTAACATGAATGTGTCAAGATTGTGTTATCTTATTGACATTCTTTTGTTTGCAACTATAACTATCTTCAATGATTCTGATCAGAGAATCACTGTGTAGAAATAACTTCAATTCATCTTTGTCTGTTTGAATGTTTCTTTCATTTACTTTCACTTTAACTGTAAAGATGTTTTGCACAGCTTTGATTTTCAATCTCTTTTGAGTATCAAGTTATTGCGAATTTGATGCACTGTCATCTTGATAACTTCATCTGATTTTCAAGAGTTCATGTTTATTATTGATCTTTGTATTAGCTTTTGTAAGTGAATATTTATTGATGTCATGTTTATTTTTACCTGTAGAGTTTCAGTTAATATCACATGATAAACGTTGATGATCTGTCACAATGCTCTTTCTTGCACTGATCTCAGCTTAATGTTTAAACTCTTTCAATGATCTTTCACTCTTTGTGATGTATATCATATAATGACTTCGTGACTAAGCAGAGAACATGTCATCGCGAAGTATATTTGTTTACTTGTCATCATTGATGAATTTCAAGTAAACTCAATGATTGTCTGCATGATCTTTTGTTTAATCACTAGTTTTGCTTCAACATGATGCATGTAAGTTGCTCATTTCAGCTTGAAGTTCAGTTGAACTCTCAAGACTCTGATATCTGATTTTAAGTCAATCTGATGTCTTGTCAGCTTTACATCAACATTTATATTGAATCACTTAGAAATTCTTGTAAAGTAAATTAACTTATGCTTTGTCTTTGAAAACTTGATGTTGTGCATTTTTGATCACTGTTTGCATCTATTATAAATCTTGCTCAGAACTCTGCAGTTGCACTTCATGAACTTCTTGTATATTAAGATATTAACGTTGTTTACAAAATCTGTAAAGCTTGTTCTCAGTCTGATGTCATCACATGCTTCTAGCAAGTTCACGTTGTAAAATAGATATAATATTAATGATAGCAAAGAATCTTGTGATATGTCAACGTTTACGCTGCGTTTCATCATTGTGTAGTCATTGATTGTGATCATGATGCGTAGATTTCTCAGAAAGTTCTTCACAAATTCAAGAAGCAGTCTGAGAACTCTTCTCTTTTTCATGTTATGCAAGAGTCTGCTATGCATTACATTGTTAAACATGCTCTTCTCATTTAAACTCAGCAGTGAAACTACTTTTCTTCTTGTGTCACTTCATACAATGTGTATCTTTTCTATAATCAGTTGCAAAGTTGTATCTATTAATCTGTGTTTGCAAGCTCTCATTTGAATGTTTGATATTGAGTCACACGTCTCTACAACATTTCACAAACGTTCAAATATGATGAACTTCAGTACTTTGCTCAGTGTGTTGAGTAACACAATTGATTTATATATCTTTGCATTGAAGTAATCTTTCTTGTCTGACTTTTGCATCACTATTGTGACTGCGCTCTTGAACTGAGTTGACTATATTCTCTTCTGTAGACATCTTTTAAAGAGAAAGCATATTTATTCTAACGTGTCATCAACGAGCTTGCGCATTATTCTATTTATGTATTTCATGTGTCTTGACATCTTGTCAGATGTTGCTTTGTAGATGATTCTTTTAATCTCATGATGCATCAACGAAGCATCATCTTTAATCAAGAGCGAGTACTTGAAGTGTATTGTGTTCAGCATGAGAATCTTTGAAGATGGCGAAAAGTGAGTCTGAAACATCATCTTCGCTTTATTTTGCGCTGTTGTGATGATGTCAGAGCATTTTGACTTGATCAGAGAAAGAATTGTCGCTTGAGTCAGTGTGTCTGTAACTGCATTTCTTGCTCATTTCGCAGTTTTAAACAGTCTTCTCAAGAATTGTTTGACATTCTGCATGATCTTTTAATATTCATTGCATTTCTGTTTTCTGATGATCTTGCTCTTCTTGTCACATGCTTGAATGTACTTTGTTCAATCATCGATGATTCAACAGCTTCTTCTCATTCGTTGCATACTCTTGACAATCTTCATACACTTCTTTGTTCATTCTGCTTTGATCATTTCATGTGATTTCGCTCAAAGAGTGAAAATCTTGATGATCTTCTTCAGTGCATTCAGTAGTTGCTTAGTATACTCATTTATGCATTGACGTCTCATCTCATGATTCAACAGTGATTTCAACATTTGTTCTTTCAGAATATTGATGAACTTCTTTTCATTCATTGTCTTTCAATTGCAACGCGATTTTTGCGCTGACTCTTTGCAAACTCTGAAATCTATAATTGTCTGTATTGACAAATGATCTGAAAAGTTTTTCATTTCTTCGTTGATTTCACATTGTATTAATCAATTCATAATGTCATTTGTCGTGAAGATCAAATTTATTGTTGTTTGAAATTTCTGATAATTTCTCGTAATCATGTCTTGAGACAGCATCAACGATGCATCAACATTTGTGATCATTTCAATTAAATCATTTGACAATAAATGCTATTTTAAGTAGAATGATCTTTCTCATGTGAAATGATGCAGATTGAAGTCTTCTACAAGAACGCATTCTTTTGACATATGTAATGTTTTTTCGATGTTTGAAAGACTTTCTTTTTCATGAATGACTTTGTGATTTCTGAATGACAAATTGTATGCTTCGTGAATGTGTATAACTTTCTGAGTTATCTGTGTGTCATCTGTTAATGTTTATAACATAATCATGTTTACATCTTTGAAGTGTCATGTTAAGTATCAGATGTTGTTGTCAATTCTCTTGTTTATGTAGAAACAGATTTTACTTTCATTATTCTTCAGCATGAAGTCAACAATTACTAAGCAGTACACTTTAAAATTTTCATCAAATCATCAGAGTTCTTGAAGAATCAAAATGTCATAATTCTTTATCTTTTTCTCATGTAGTAAAACTATCATCATCTTTTCTCTGAACTTGTGAACGTTGTACTGTAGTATTCAAAGCTTCTTTTGCTGAAACATTAAAGTTTATATTTAAAACTGTTTGATGTTTTCTTGAGCATCTGCAATGTGCTTACTTCTCTTGTAAAATCTTCAAAAAAAGATGATACTAAAATTGATGTAATTGATGTTGACTTTAACTCATTTGTTTTTGACTTTTTAACTAAATGATTCAATATAGTGTTTTTGAATGTGATGATCATGCTGAGCAGATGACTTTCATTTGTTGAGCATTTCTGTTTTCTCTTCAGATCATTGTTTATCAACAATCTCAGACTAATAAATATCTTTGTGATTGTTTTCAACATCATCACTTTGAGTTCTTTCTGCTCTTGTATGATGTGATATAAAGATCTGTGTTTCGTGACTCTTTTTATTCTCTCTTTTTCAACCTGTTGTTTATGACATTGAGAATCAAAGACTTTGTATGTATCTTGACATGTTTCATATTTTCACATGTCTTGAGTCTGTTTATAAGAACAGTGCTTCAAGCGATAATTTAGCGCGCAGTAAACGCATTTTTGCTTGTTTCTGCATTCATATGTTTTATGATCATAGTCTTGACACTTTAAACACTGATGTATTCTACAACTTGAATCATAAAACTGCGTGATTTTTATGTTGATCTTGTGACATATTCTCTCGTCAATTAGCTTGTTCATCATCTCAACGCTGATTATACATATCATCAGCAAGATGTATTTCTTCTGTTCACTATTCTTTGTGAATTACTTGACTTTCTCAATCATCATTTTTGAATGTATATCTTTGTTGATCTTGATGAGCACTTTCACTTTCTTCTTCTCTATGTCTTTAGACATTTCTTTGACTTTAATTTCATGTATCACTATCTTGAAACTGACTTCATGCAGACTTACATTCGATGAAATCTCTTTGATTCAAAAATCGTTTTTCTTTAATATTCTCTTGCTGTCTTTCATCTTGACTTGAAATATCAGTAGATTTAATAATCTCTTCATAGTCTTTATGTTCTTGCACATTGATAGCATCTTGTCAATGTCAATCTTTCTTGCTCATCTCACTATGTTCTTTATTGTTATCATCATGATTTTCTTGATCTTCTCTTTCTCTTTAACAAAGATCTTAATCTCGAATTTCTTGCAATGATTTTGCACTGATGATGCAACATTGACGCTAAGAACAAGATAACTCTCAAATGATGTCATTGACTTTTCATTTACTTTCTTCGCTCAGTTGTTAACACATTTCTTCTTCTTCGCGAACTTCTTTTTGAGTCTGCTCATTATCTTTTTCAATCTCTTCAGCTGATTCTTCATGTGTCAATTGACAGTTGATGCAGCAACGCGTTGACGCATCAGCTTTTCTATCATCTCTGTCAATCTTCTCATCTTTTCTCAGAGCATCAGCTCATTGTTTCTACGTTCGTTGAGCTCATAGAGTACTCGCAGCTTATTCAATTTCTCATGTATATTCTTCGTCTTGATTGAATTCTTCTGCGAGATAGCAATAATCACTTCTCACTCACTCGTTGACGTTGTGTCAACGATGCTTCTCATTTGTCTCTGATGATCAAGATGAAGTGCAAGCATCATGTCAATGATGTGCTTTGTCTTTAAATAGTTTAAGTAATTTGTTATCATTTGATCTGTGCTGACTTCATTGAAAATCTTTCTATTTATAATCATTGAAGATTCTGTATATCTTTGAAATTGAATAATTCAACTTGTTTGATTTTTTTAGAATAATTCTCGTGTCTTCACGTCATATCTTCAAATGATAGTTGTTTTCAATCAAATCTAAGTACATTAAATTAAAGATTTTCAATATAGTTTTGTACGCTCACTGTATGATTGCAAATAATATATCATTTAATTCAAGTGCTTTTCTGAGTGCTGAGAAGTTAATAGCGTGCTTGATTTTCTCTTTAATAACTCTTAATCACTGTATACTTTCGTTCAATAGTAATTCTTCATTGATTTGAATTTTCAAAGATGATGAGTACATTACTTTCAGAAATGTCTCGCACTTTTCATTAAATTCAATCTTCAATTCTTTTTGCAAGTTTTGTATCAAGAATAGCTTTTCAATTAAACGTGATTTAGTGAACTTGTATGTCTGAAACACTTTTTTTTCTTTGACGTTGTTCAAAAAATTAATTCAGAATTGATTTTTGATCAGCTTTATTACATCATGATACAAATTTCACATTTGCACTATCTCTGTTCATGCATCATCATTTCTGCATCTTTTTTAGGTTCGCTTTTTTGACAACAGCGTTTTTTGCATTTCGATGAGTTCATTGTTTCATCAGAGTTTTGATTTTGCGCATATTCGTTGTTTAAATACAAATAATTTCACTGTATTCTTGATGCATTCAGTCAAATAAATGACTTTTGCTTCTAAACTAGTGATTCTTTGCATCTTGACAATCATTTTGTCTTTCATCTTTTGTGACAAGCGAAACGCGCACATTTCAGGTCACAAATGCATGAGCTGAGCGACGCACTTAAATCAATATGATGCTTCGCAAAATGAGTCAAAATCGAAAGTCAGCTATTTAAAAAACTTTCTCAGTTCTCATCACTGAAGTGAAGTGAGACAAACAATCAAAAGAGTAAAAGCAGACAAAGCATTAAACGTCTTAAACATTTTAAACAAAGTGCTGTAAACAGATCTTGCAGAACTGATTTTGATACTGATGAGCTTATTCAATGCATGTGTAATACACAGATATCATTTGAAGCAGTTCAAAAAGACTCAAACAATAGTACTACATAAATCAAAGAAGAGCGATTATATTAATTCAAAGACATATTGATTCATTGCTTTGCTTAATATCATGAAAAAAGCTCTGAAGTTGATCATGATTAAAAGACTGAGCAATATAGCTGAGACTCATCACATGCTATCTGATGCTCAAATGAGAGTGAGATGCAAATGATTCATGATCTTGACATTAAATCTACTAGTAGATCAAGTTCACATGATATGAGACTGCAAAATCAAATACGTAGCGTTCATGCTAAGTTTAGACATCATCAAAGCATTTAATCAAGTTTTGCACATCAGACTTTTGCATACTCTGAAAATGAAAAGAACTTCAGACTACATAGTTGAATGAGCATGCAGCTTTCTTGAGAATTGAGAAACATTGCTGAGATTCGATGAATAAATGAGTGATATGCGCAAGATAAACGCAGACATATTGCAAAGATTTCTCATTTCATCAATTCTCTTTCTATTCTTCAACGCAAGTCTGATTGAGAAGTGCAAAGCATTGAGAATTAAGATTGAAGTGCTTGACTTTGTAAATGACATTAACATTCTAACATATGATAGATTCATTGAAGAAATCTGCAGAACATTGAGCAGAGTGCATGACATCTGTGTGAAATGAGCTTGCACTCATGATGCAACATTCGCATCAGAAAAGTATGAACTTACGCACTTCATCAGAAAATCAAAGAGATTTGACATGATGACTAGCATACAAATAGAAAGCTCAGTTATTAAGTCAAAATCAGACGTGCAAGTTCTGAAAGTACAACTAGACATGAAATTGTGATGAAATGCACATCTTCATCAAATTGAAGCGAATCACGTCACATGAATGCTAGCACTTAATCAACTTGAAGTCTTCACATGAGAGATAATCTTCACAAAAGCAAGACAAATATACTCAGCAATAGTAAGATCAGAAATTGCATTTGAAGCATCAGTTTGACATCAGCGAGAAAAAGAGAGAAAACTGTCAGACAAAAAACACAGACTTGAAACATTATAGAATCAGACTCTGCGTCATGTTGCAAAGATGTTCAAAAGAGTAAGCATCAAGACTTTGAAAGCAGAAATGTTCATAAGTTTGTTGCATGTTCATTTGAACATGTTGCAAGACAAAATCATGTTACGCAGTCAAGTTAATAATCATATGCAGAAAATTAAACAAGCATGCAAACTGATACGCGTTCATCTGATGAGTGTTAATCACATCATTTCTCACTCTTTCATCATCAAGAAAGTGATGCTTCTGAATAACTTAATTCAAGAAAATGTGAAAATACAGTCAAGATGCAAGCAATTAGTTCTTGCTGCAACGATTTTAACTAGCGACAGCATTGCAATAGCGCAGTATCACAGAAGTCAGTGAAAGCAACAATGAGAAAAATATAGAAAATACATTGCAGATGTTCACGTCACTTTGACACAAAGATTGCATCTGTTCAACAAGATGATAAAGATGTGAAATGATCTTCAGAAGATTGAAAACACTCTCATCATTTACATCAAAATTGAATGCATAGATCTGAATGCTTATCTGCACTTCAAAAACATTTCAGGCGCAGATAGTGCACAATGCGACTGCGACTGAAATCATCAGACGATGAAACATGTACTCATGCATTGCTTGAACTGATTGCATCTGCGATCAAGAATGCTACAAAACATCAACTTCTCAAACAAACTATTGAATTTTTATTTTATTTTTTTATTTCTTCATTAAGTGCATGCAGTCTATGACTATGACACTGTCTAGACGCTGTATGTATGCTAAGTTACATGTAATCTGGTCAAAGTCGCTGCTTTATATCTTCTCGTTGATCAATCACATCGATAGTTTGTGCATACAAGCGCTCTTTCTCAACTCTCGTCATCGTACTTTCGTTTTTCTTTGTTCTTTCGCACTCTTCGCGTTCTACTCTTTCGTTTCTAATAGTCATTTTCTCATCGTAATTCGAGTATTTTTCAAATACTCTAGTGTTGCGATTCTTTCAATTTTGATGATGAACAGTGTCAATATAGTGTCTGTGTTTTTGAGCTGAGCTTTTTTCTTAAGCTTTATCTACTCTGCTTTATAATGTCTGCAGTTCAGCAGTAAATGCTTCGACGTTTGCCTTGCATTGCATATTTCATAGCATTTGTTCAAATTATTCTCTGATAATCTATGCAAATAGCTCTTGAAATAGTCATGTTTCATTTTCAGCTGAATAAAGGTTGAAAACGTTAGTCTATCGATTTTTCTCATCTCTTTTAGTGATTTATGACTTAAATTCACATTCGATATGTGCTTTTGATACTGATTTTCCTTCTTGATGCTGCTTTTTCAGACATTTAATCATTGTAATTTCGTCTCTTTGCAAATTTGCTTTTTGACGAAGCTTATGATGATTGCTTTCGTGTTGTCAATAACTGATAATTCTTAAGCAGCGCTTTTGACCAATTGATCTGCTTTTTCGTTCTCAATAATGCTTTTGCGACTCGATATTCACTGTATGCAAATTTGACACTGATTCTGACGTAAATTGATCAAGTTTTGTCGTATGTCATCGAATAACTTCGCATTGACGTTGCTCTTTGCGTTTAGTCTTTGCAAAGTCATTTGACTGTTCATGTACACTCAAATT
>JAABUK010010395.1_pt1 | contig 12427 bp, 5 predicted proteins | sample 5559141 | NCBI WGS metagenome assembly JAABUK01 (sample SAMN10711869, study PRJNA513367) | rock metagenome | isolation source: Antarctica rocks | place: Antarctica: Victoria Land, Pudding Butte nord | collected 2016-01-03
AAATATATTCAATAGTCTATAAAAATAAATACTCAAGTTGTAAAAACTAATCTAGCTTATCGAAAAGCTGTAGAAGTATTAGATGCGCATTATGACTGTTAATTCTAATATAGCCCTCTAACTCTGAAGTTTAATTAGAAGACGTAATTCTAACGCGTTAAGCTCGCGTGTTAAGTCTCAGATATTTCGCCGTACTGTATATATAACGAAATAATTGGATTTCTATAATTAAGTCTATAATCATCTCTCGTATATAACTATTCTTTATAGCTGTAGTAACTCGTAATATTATCTCTCGACTTATTAAGTTAATTATTCTTAATCAATAATTAGTAGTGTTATTCTTCTATTCTTAATCACTAATCTTCTTATTATTAATTAAGCTTATTAATATCTTTTTCTCAAATTATAATTTAGAAACATCGTTCTTCTTCTTATCTTTAGCTTACTTCTTAGAGCTGTTCTCTAATTATTCAGATCTTAGCTTATCAGCGTTTCTTAAATAATAGTTATTGAGAATCTTCTGTCTTAAGATATCTTCTCACTCTCTTAATATTAATAATATTCTTCACTTTTCATTTCGCGTTTATCTTTATTTTTGTAATAATAGAAGAAGATCTGAAATATTTCTGTTCAGATAAGAAATCCTCTAAATCTCTAAATAATAATGTGATATAAAAGATTAAATAAATCTTTATAAACACAGATAATTTAAGTTTATACGCGCCTCTCAGCTTCTTCAAGATTTTATATGAATCTATTTATTTCGCGTTCAGCTTCTTATAAGATCTGATTATATAAATGTTTCTCATTAATAATTATATCTTCTCTTCTTTCTTAAATAGCATTAATTAATGATACTTATCGATCTGCTCCTTCTATCTCTTTTAAGTCTCAGCTAAATGATTTCTTATTCAGCTTTATATTTCAGCTATTAATTCTATTAAACTTTAAATCTTTTATAGCTCAATCCATTATCTAATTATTCTTAACTTCTCTATCGCGTTAAAACTCATTTGTAACTTATAATCTTTATTGATTATAAACGGAGATAATTAAGTCGATTTAAATATAACTATATTAACCGCGAATTTCGCACTTAATAATAATTCTACTTAATTCTTTTAATTAAAGTCTACATAACTATATAAATAGCGCTCTATCTTCGTATTCACGACTTTTATCTATTCATCTATTTATAAATAAAACGCTGTAAATAGCTTCGCCGTAATACTTAGAATCTCATATAAATATAATCATAGCATGCTCGCAAATTAAGAATCTCTGTTCAATATAATTATGCTAGATAAACTGTGAATTTTTCACATATTTTTATACAGCATTTTAACTATATTCTCCGCGATTATATTCTCATTAATAGTCATATAAACAATATAATATCTCTTCTTCATCAATCGATCTATCATGTTAAGAATCGCATTGAAGCCATTTGATTTTAACAATTCCATTACAAAATTCATGAAGATATTCTTTCAAGACGCCTTAGAAATTGAAAGAGATTATAACTCTTCTTCTAAATATTATCTTTTCATCTTAAATCTCTAATAAATATAATAGTTTCTTAAATATTATTTAACTACTTCTATTAGCTTAGAGAATTAATACAATTTTCGAATTAATTGTAGTATCTTCAATTCTTCTAGATAATTTGTCTCTCGACTCTTATAAATCTGTTAGATTGCTTGCGTTCGCAGCTCTTCTAACTCTATTAAAATAGTTAGTCTATCTCGAAAATAGAGTAGATCTTCTCTTTTCTTATATAAACTTATCTAATATCTATTATAAATGCTCTCGATCTTATTTTGTAAGATCTTACAAATCTCTTTCAGATCCCGATTATTTCTATTCATTTGCTTGATATTTTCATTCAGCGTATAAATCTCTTATATAACACACGTCATCTTATAATCCCTCTAAATCTTCTCAGATAATATCTTTAATATTAATAATATTTAATGCAAATTCGAATCATTCTTTACTTTAAAAATATTCTTTTCTCATCTTATTAAAATATCAATCTTTTTATTAATCGCTTTTAATCAATAAATCATCTTAAAGTTGAATTATATTAAAAACTCTATTTATCGCGTCTATTATCTTATCAACTTCTTTATTAATATGAAGTACTTCAAAGCTTTATAATTTATAAGCATCTTAACAGTATCTTCTTTAATACTTTATAGCTCCGACCTTTATTCTTCAAAATATTAAATTATCGTCAACAATTCCTTATTATATATGATATAATTCCTTTCTATTAAGCTTATACTACTTAAGTAATAAATAATAAGATGTAATTTCCTATTCAATTCTTTTTACAAGAGAATTCCTTTTATAATATAATTACTTACATTATATTTCATATAAGTCTTCTTACTTAAATCAAAATATTGAAGAACTGAATCAGACATTATTAACTTCTTTAACCTCTCAAATGTCTCGATATAAAATTCATTTCATATTAATGAGATATTCTTCTTTAATAGATTATTTAATAATCTTGCTATTTAATCAAAACCCTTATAAAATCGACGATAATAATTAATAAATCCAAGAAATCATTATACTGTTTATATATCTTTTAATTTAGGCGTCTCTTACTTCTAAATCATTTTAATTCAAGTTAGATTTAATCGCATTTCATGCACATCTATTAATAGATTTAAGAACTTAATCTCTATAATATAAAAGTCACATTTCTTAATATTTACTTAAAGTTCTACTTTCTTCAGAATCTTCAATATCTTCTTAATATATTATTTATATTCTTCTCGCGTGTTATTAAATATCAGAATATTGTTTTAATACAGTATTATAAACTGTTTTAACACACTCAGAAACATATTATTTATATATCTCTAATTAATTGAGAACGTTAAGCTTAATTTAAAGAGCATCACTAAATAGCGATAGTTTTCATATATTATGCTGAATATTATTAAATCACTGTCTCTAATTATAATCATTCTAATATAATAAAATGCTTAATAAATATTCATCTTCATTAGAAACTTCGCTTTAATAAGCTATTTTAATATCTCATTAATTCTAAATATCAGATATTTATTCTTCTTTATAAGAGCGTTCAGATCTCAATAATTTATATAAAATCGAAGTTCTTTATTTGATTTTCAAATCAATAAAATCGAAGATATAAATAATGTATCACTTAACTTAATAAATCTCTTCTTAAGATTCTCCTCTATATATCTCTTAATTATATTAAGCTTCGCAGAATTCATATATTAATAGAACTGTTTTTTAAGCAGTTCGATATTCTTCTGCAGTTCTATTTAATAATTATATCGATCTTAATATGAAAGAAGAGTGTTCGAAGTCTTTTTCAAAAAGATATAAATATATTCACGAAACTTAAACGGAATTATCTTCTATAAATTCTTCTTAATCTTCTCATTATTCTTTCTCTACTTCTCAATATTCTTAGAAGTGATCATAATAATCTTTGCTTCAGATTTCTTAATCAGCTCTTTAAAAACTATTAAACTTATTATCTTAATATCCTCTAAATTAGAAGAGATTAAGCTCTTTAAACTTATATTATCTCTTCATTTTTAAGATCTTCAAGACTTCATTCTTTTCTTTATAAAAGACTTAACTAAGAACGAGATTAATCTTAAATCGATCTTTATCTTTTCATGCTTTAAAATCTTAATAAAAGATTATTTCATCTTCTATTCTAATCTATTTAAATCTAAATATATATACTCAGAGTTATTCTTATATATTTAATTATAATCAGATCTGTTCTTCTTTATTTAAGAATAATCAAAGTTATTTATATCTAACTTATTCCCATTTTTTAACATTTTATCATATCACATATATAATAAAATAGTTGGATTTCTACTATTATGTTAATAATATTCCGACTCGAAATTCACAATATTAATAATAGAATTGAATACATAATTATACAATCTTATTCACTTCTTTCTTAGAATAATAAAGTATATCGCCTGAGTTACGTAAAAGATCTGTAATGTTTATTAATATTTCATGATTATTATAAATATATAAATCGCTTGCGTTATAATAGAATACTTTCTTTCTATAAAATCTACTAATAAAATCTTCTTAATTAGATTTATCAGCTTAATTTATAATCTCTTATATAGATTCTTAATTAGTTAATAGTTTATTACTATTATAAGTCAACAGTCAATATTTATTAATATAGACACGTTTAGAAAATCTATCTTTTCTTTACTTATTACAATATTTATTAGAAATGAAGATTCTATCTAATCTTTAATTACTGCAGAGATGATCGCAGATAATATTCTTAATTAACACTTTTATCTAAACTTCTTTACAACTATTTCTGCGCTCGCAGATTTATTCATAACATCTTTACAATAAACTACTCTTTTTCTGATTTCTAAGAAATATCAGAATCTTCTTTCTTAATAGTTATCAATTCTAAACAGTTCTTAATTATATATTCTAACTATTAACATTTATAATATTAAAACTTCTTATAATCTATCTTAACTATATAGAATTAAAACGATCTAATTAATTTAATTATTTTAATTAGTTTATCAGCTAACTTTCTCTTTCTAGATTCTAAATCTATTTAAACTATTTCGCGATCTTTTATAAATATTCTTATCTTTCAAATATTTACTTCGCAGAATTGTAGATTCTCAATCATCTTCTTTAATAAAGAGTATCTATTTAAGATAATTATTTACTTCAATTTATCACAGATTTTAGATCTTATATCTTAAATCTAATCCTTCTCTAAAATATTTATCTAAGCAGTGTATCTTATAAATTTCTTAAGAAAAGTAAGCAGATTCTTATTTCATTAACAAAGCTATTAATACTTATCTCTTATCATCTACTTTCGAAATAAATCGACAAATCAATTTATTAATATCTATAGAAAAGAGATAATAATTACTATCTTAAAATCTTTTAAATATGATTTTAGAAGATCTTCAATCTCATCTTTAGTTCTAAATCTTATATAGATCACTTAATCTATTTCTGTAAGAAATCTATTCTCATTTACTCTCAGCTTTATTCTAATAAATAATAATTATATCGCGAACTATTATGAAATTCTAATCTTAAATATCTTTGAATTAAAAAGCTTCTCACTTATTCTCTAATCTTAATTAGTTTCTTCTGTCATAATTATTAGAGCTTCTAACACTTATTATGAATTCTTCACTCTATTCTCTTAAGATTAAGATATAATAAATATAACTAATCTTATCAATAATCTCTTTATCAATATCTTTTCATCTCTCAGTCTCTCTCTAAATAATTAATTCTCTTAAATCAGCTGTTATCTTTCAACTATTTATATATCTCTTTCTTTTTATTAATAATTTTATAACTTCTGAATTATTTAATGATTTTATATTATCTTATCAATCTCTTTATTATAAGTCTTAATCGTCTCATCATATAAATCACAAAATTTCTCAAATATACGCAGTATATTACTTACATTATTTTATATTCTTATAACGAACTTTATTACTTCTTAATTCTTAATAAGTTATCTTAAAGTCGTCATCTCTTAAATCATTTCTATCTTAACGCTCTTTATTTATAAAGAAGATTATCGTCGATTTATATTTAAGTCATTTTATAACGCAGAATCTTTCTCTAATCTTTCTTGATTAGATCGAGTCATATCGATATTAATTAGCTTAGAAATCGAATTTTAGATTCTACTTTTTAATCATATTATTCTAAATATTCTCAAAATTCTTCTATTCGCGAATACTAATTGTTAACTAATAAATTTCGAATCTATTAGCTCAATTCTCAGATTATCTTACTTTTTCAAAGATATCTCTGATTTCTCTCTCTTTGAAAATAGATAATCGAACTCAATATATTAAGTCCGTTCACGAAATCTATCTTATTATTGAAGAGTCTGAAAGTAATTTGAAGAATATTTAATAAAAGTAAGTCAATTTACTTGAAATTTAAATTAATTAAAGAGTGATTGTTTTATATTCATCTAAATAATAAAGAAAGTGAACTTAAATATATTATAATAACTTAAGCTAGATATATTTAATAGTTTATAGAAATGAATATTCAAGTTATAGAAACTAATCTAACTTATCGAGAAGCTGTAGAAGTATTAAATACGCATTATAACCGCTAATTCTAATATAATCTTCTAATTCTGAGATCTAATTAAGAGATATAGTTTTAACACGTTAAGCTCGCGTGTTAAGTCTCAGACATTTTGTCGTATCGCACGTATAATAAAATAGTTGGATTTCCATAATTAAGTCTGTAATCATCTTTCGCGTACAACTATTCTTCATAACTATAACAACTCGTGACACATCTAACTCATTTCCATTTTTCGACATTTTGTCGTACCGCATGTATGATAAAATAGTTGGATTTTTATTGTCATGCTAATAATATTTTAATTCAAAACTCACATTATTTATAACTAAATTAAATATATAATTATGTAATCTTATTCACTTCTTTCTTAAAATAATAGAATATATCGTCTAAATCATATAAAAGATCTGAGATATCTATTAATATTTCATAATCATTATAAATATATAAATCGTCTACATTATAATAAGATACTTTCTTCCGATAAAATCTATTAATAAAATCTTCTTAACTAAATTCATCAGCTCAATTTGCAGTCTCTTATATAGATTCTCAGTTAATTAATAATTCATCACTACTGTAAGTTAATAGTCAGTATTCATTAATATAGATATTATCAACAAATCTATTTTTTCTTTGTTCATTACTATATTTATTAGAAACAAAGATTCTATTTAATCTTCAACTATTATAAAAATAATCGCAGATGATATTCTTAATTAACGCTTCTATCTAAGCTTCTTTATAATTATTTCTACGCTCGCAGATCTATTTATAATGTCTTTATAATAGACTGCTCTTTTTCTGATTTCTTCAAAATATTAAAATCTTCTTTCTCAATCGCTGTTAAGCTTAAACAGTTTCTAGCTATATATTCTAATTATTAATATTTATAATATTTAAACTCTTTATAATCAGCTTTCGATATATAAATAAATACTGTCTTCGCAAACTAAATTTCATTTTTTAACTTTTCGATCGATCTTCTCTTTCAAGATTCTAAATCTATTTAGATAAATTGAGAATCTTTCACGTATTATCCTACTTTTTATAAATTCAATTTTAGAAATTATAAATTCTTCACAATCTTCTTAATAATTGTATATCTCTTTAAGATTATAATTAACTTCAAATCATTAAATATCTTTAATTTAATATCTTTAATTTAATTCTTCTTTAAGATATCTATCTCTATAATATATTAAAAGAATTCTTCAAGAAAACTAAGCAAATTCTTATTTAATTAATATAAATAGTAATAGCTATCTCGCGCAATATCTCTTTAAAAGAAATCTTTAAACTGATTTAATAATATTTATAATAAATTCTCAATTATAACTATCTATAATATCTCTAAATAAGACTTTAATAAATTACTAATCTCTCTCTTAATTCTTAATCTTATATAAATCATATAATCTATTTTCATAAAATATCAATCTCTATTTATAAGCAACTTCAGCTTTAATATTAATAATCAAGCCGCGAACTACTGAGAAGTTCTTATCTTAAAAGCATTTAAATCTAATAGCTTCTTACTCTTATTATATTAATCACTCGCCTATATATTAAAGATTACTTCTAGCATTTCTTAAACACTCTTCGCACTATTCTGATAAGTAAGAGAAACTGCGGATATTACTAATCTTGTAAGTAGATTCTTCATTAATATCTTCTTATCTCTCAGTATCTTTATTAAAATTTAATTCTTCTAAATCAGCTATTTTCGCTTAATTATTTAAATATCTCTTTTTACTTCTTATTCTTATAAATATTTCTGAATTTCCTTCTTTAAATTCTTATTAATCTGACAAATTCTATTCACTTTCTTAGCTTCTTTATTATAAGTCATAATTACTTCGTTATAAGAGTCGCAGAGCTTCTCAAATGCTAGTATTATATCGCCCGCATTACTCTATATTCTTTTAATAAACTTAATTATCTTTCTTTCTTTTACTAATTATCTCAGAGCTGTAATATAAAGAACTTCTCTATCTTTCTCAGAATTCTTATTTAATAAAGAAGACTGTTGTTAATCTATAAGATCGAAATAGAATATAGAATCTTCGTCTAATCTTTCTTAATTAAATTGAGCTATATTGATTTTTAATTAGCTCAGAAATCAAATTCTAAATTCTATTTTTAATCACATTATTCTAAATACTCTCAAGATTCTTTTATTCGCGAAGTCTGATTATTAGCTAATAAATTTCAAATTTACTTACTCATTTCTTAAATAATCTTGCTTTTTTAAAGATATCTCTAATTTCTCTCTTTTTGAAAATAAATAATCGAACTCGATATATTAAGCTTATTCACAAAATCTATCTCATTATTAAAGAGTCTAAGAGTGATTCGAAGAAGATTTAATAGAGATAAGTTAATCTGCTCGAAATTTAAATTAATTAAAGAATAACTATTTTATATTCGTTTAAATAGTAAAGAGAGTGAACTTAAATATATTATAATAGCTTAAGCTAAATATATTTAATAATTTATAAAAACAAATACTTAAGTTATAAAAATTAATTTAGCTTATAAAGAAGCTGCAGAAGTATTAAATGCGCATTATAGTCGTTAATTCTAATACAGCTTCCGCGCTTTAAGATTTAATTAGAAGGCGTAACTTTAACGTATTAAGTTTGTATATAAGTCTTAGACATTTCGTTATATCGCATATATAATAAAATAGTTAGATTTTCATTATTCAGTTTATAATCATCTCTCGCGTACAACTATTCTTTATAACTATAGTAACTTATATTATAAATCTTCTATTTAAGTTAATACTAATATATATTAATATAACGCAGCTTAATATTAAGCTTAAATATCTCTTTTTTAATAATTTGAATAGTCTATTAATTATCATAATTAATAATAATCTATTGCTCGATATTAAATTGAACAGCTTAAAAAAATGTTCTTATTAAAATAATTCTCAAGAGATTAAGAATAATAATAGAAATTTGATCTTAGTATTTAACGTGATAACTATTTTCTATCTAACAGCTCTCTAATTAATGACTCTCTAATATAGCTTAAAGAGATATTTATTAGAGCTGCGATAAGTGATTAAATTATTTATAAAGACGATATTATTTAAATATTTAAATAGCTTATTAATATTATATTCTAAGTATTTAATAATTAGACTTTAAAAGATATAAAGATAGAAAATAATATGATTTAAAATAATTAAATAAGCTGTAGATGAATTAATAAGAAACTGTGATAATTTAAAAATAGAAAACATTATATCAGATTAAGAAATAATAATAATGAAATTCAGAGATCTTACACGCTATTAAAAGACTAAAATTTGCTGTGAAATAATCTGCGCGTTATTATTTTAAAGAAAAATATTAATAAAGAAAATAAAACTTTTTAAAGATTTTAAGATATTAATAAGATTAAATTTAAAAATAATTTTAATTATATATAAGTCTTAATATAATTAGATTTTTTAAGTGTTTTAATTTTATCATAAGTTGTTATAACTATAAAGAATAATTATACGCGAGAGATAATTGTAGACTGAGTAATAGAAATCTAACTATTTTATTATATACGCGATATAACAAAATGTTTAAGACTTAACACGCGAGTTTAACGCGTTAGAGTTATATCTTTCGAAGAGATCTTAGAGCTTAAAAGCTATATTAAAATTAGTGATTATAATACGCATTTAATACTTCTACAGCTTCTTTATAAGTTAAATTAGTTTCTACAACTTAAGTATTTGTTTTTATAGACTATTAAATATATCTAACTTAAGTTATTATAATATACTTAAGTTTATTTTCTTTATTATTTAAATAAGTATAAAACAATTACTCTTAATCGATTTAAATTTTGAGTAGATCAATTTATTTTTATTAAATCTTCTTCAAATCATTTTCAAACTCTTTAATAATAAGATAAATTTTATAAATGAGCTCAATATATTAAGTTCGATTATTTATTTTTAAAGAGAGAGAAATTAAAGATATCTTTAAAAAAGCAAGATAATTTAAGAATTAAGTTAATAGATTTAGAATCTATTAGTTAATAATTAGTATTCGCGAATAAAAGAATCTTAAGAATACTTAGAATAATATAATTAAAAGCTGTAACAGTTTAAGCTAAATATATTTAATAGTTTATAAAAATAAAAATTTAAGTTGCAGAAACTAATTTAGCTTGCAGAAAAGCTGTAGAAGTATTAGATATATATTGCGGCCGCTAATCTTAATATAGCCTTCTAGTTCTGAAGTCTAATTAGAAGATATAACTCTAACGCGTTAAGTTCGTGTATTAAGTCTTAGACATTTCGCCGTATTATATATATAATGAAATAGTTGGATTTTTACAATTAAGTCTATAATCATCTCTCGCGTATAACTATTCTTCATAACTATAGTAACTTATAACATTATTCCCTAACTTATTAAGTCAATTATTCTTAATTAATAGTTAGTAACATTATTCTTTTATTCTTAATCGCTAATCTTCTTATTATTAATTAAGCTTATTAATATTTCTTTCTTAAGTGATAACTTAGAAATATTGTTTTCCTTCTCATCTTTAACTCACTTCTTAAAGCTGTTTTCTAATCATTTAGATCTTAACTTATTAATATTTCTTAAGTAAAAATTATTAAGAATCTTCTTTAAATTCTTAAGATTCTTGATTAAGTAATAAATTAAATTCTCTAAATAATTCACTTATTATATTCTCATCTTAAGACATCTTCTCACTCTCTTAATATTAATAATATTCTTCACTTCTTATTTCGCGTTTATCTTTATTTCTATAATAATAGAGAGAGATCTAAGATATTTCTGTTTAAATAAGAAATTCTTTAAATCTCTAAACAATAATATAATATAAAAGATCGGGTGAATCTTTATAAACGCAGACAATTTAAATTTATACTCGCCTTTTAACTTCTTCAATACTTTATATAAATTGATCTATTTCGCGTTTAGCTTTTTATAAGATTTAATCATTTGAATATTCTTTATTAACAGTCAAATCTTTTCTTCTTCTTTGAATATTATTAATTAATAATACTTATCAGTCTATTTATTCTATCTCTTCTAAGCTTAAGTTAAATATTCTTTTATTTAGTTTCACATTCTCATTATTAACTCTATCAGACTTTAAGCTTTCTATAGCTTAATTTATTATCTAATTATCTTTGACTTCTTCATTATATTAAAACTTATTCAGAGCTCATATTCTTTATTAATTATAAATAAAGATAACTAAGTTGATTCGGACATTACTGCATTAACCGCGAATTCTACACTTAATAACAACTTCGCCTAATTCTTCTAATTAAAGTTCACGTAATTACGCAAGTAACGCTTTATCTTTATATTCACGATCTTTATCTATTCATTTATTTATAAATGAAATGCTGTGAACAGCTTCGCGATAATATTCAGAATCTCATATAAATATAATTATATTATACTCATAAATTAAGGATCTCTATTCGATATAATTATATTAAATAGATCGTGAATTCTTCACACATTCTTATATAATATTTTAGCTGTATTCTCCGTAATTATACTCTCTTTAATAATTATATAAACAATATAATATCTTTCTTTCATCAATCAATCTATTATATTAAGAATCGCATTAAATCCTTTTAATTTCAATAATTTCATTATAAAATTTATGAAGATATTCTTTTAAAACATCTTAGAAATTAAGAGAGATTATAACTCTTCTTTTAAGCGCTATCTTTTTATCTTTAATCTCTAATAAACGTAATAGTTTCTCAGATATCACTTAATTACTTCTATTAGCTTAGAAAATTAATATGATTTTCGAATTAATCGCAGTATCTTTAATTCTTCTATATATTCAATCTCTCGACTCTTATAAATCTATCGAATTATTTGCGTTCGCAGATCTTTTAACTTTATGAGAATCACTAGTCTATCTTGAAAATAAATCAGATCTTCTCGCTTCTTATATAAACTTGTCTAATATTTATTATAGACACTCTCAATCTTATTTTATAAGATCTTACAAATCTTCTTTAAATTATAATCATTTCTGTTCATCTACTTAATATTCTTATTTAGCGTGCGAATCTCTTGCGTAATACATATTATCTCATAATTCTTCTGAACTTTCTCAGATAGCATCTCTAATATTAACAGCGTTTAATATAAATTAGAATTATTCTTTACTCTAAAAATATTCTTCTCTCTTCTTATTAAGATATCAGTCTTTTCATTAATTATCTTTAAAGTTAAATTGCGTTAAGAACTCT
>JAABUK010010396.1_pt1 | contig 12426 bp, 1 predicted proteins | sample 5559141 | NCBI WGS metagenome assembly JAABUK01 (sample SAMN10711869, study PRJNA513367) | rock metagenome | isolation source: Antarctica rocks | place: Antarctica: Victoria Land, Pudding Butte nord | collected 2016-01-03
AATTATTTAAGTATTTAATAAGTAGTCTTTCTAAATCTCTTGTAGAACTCTGAGCTGATTATTATAATTATTAGTATAACTTATATTATAAGATCTATCTTTAAGTACTTCTTAAGAATTTAATATTAGTGAGACTAATACTAGATCTTTATTTATTTCTCATATCTTTTCTTAAACTTATAATTTAAAGTATTATAAAAATAAGTATATTCTCTTTAATAAAGCTTACTTAATAGAATGAGATTAGTAGTAAGCTACTACATTTTGGTGAAAAGAGTATTCTAAGTTATAGATTCAATTTAATATTACTAAATTAAAGACTTCTATTTAAGAGTATCTACAGTTATATATATTACTTAGTAATAAATTATTAGTAATTTAATATAAGAAATATAAAGCAATTTTAGTACATTCTTATATTAAGAATACTAAAACTTTTACTTTTACTTAATATCTTCAGACTGAAGAATGTAAAAAATAAGCTAAGAGATTGAGCAAGCAAAATATTAATATATTTCTTTAAAGAAAAGAGATATTTTCTTTATAATTATAATAATTATTAGAATAAAGCTTATTATTTTTAGAAATTAAAAAAGATAATATTAGCTAATATTCAAGAATTTAATTAAGTATTATTTAATCAATAAATTATTAGAATAATTACAGCTTTATAATTATTATTTCATTTAATAGAGTTCATTAAACTTAAGAAATAAATTTATATAATCTCTTATATAATTATTTCATCTAAAATACTTATTTCTTATTAACTTTAAAACTCTTTAGAATAATAGACTGAGAAAGCTTATAAATCAATTCTCAGTCAAATTTTATTAGATATAATAATATTAATAGTACTTGATTACTAATAAAGTTCAAATAAGCTTATCTTTATAACTATTACTAAGTAAGATTATATAATTAGAATAATGATTAGTATTACAGCTAATATTATAATAGATATTTTATTGATATTAACTAGAAATATATTAAAGTTCTTCTTAATTTTAAATATCTTTAGAATAAGTATAGTGAAGCTAATTTAGCTCAAATATTACTTGATATTCTTAAGCAATATAATATTGCTAAAGAGTGAGTTCTAATAGTAATAAGTGATAATGCAGTTAATAATGATAAGCTTGTAGAGCATCTTATTAATACTTTGAATATTTTGAGAGAAGAATTTAATACTTTATCATAAGTATCTTATCTTTTATATATTATTCAACTAATTTTGAAGAATATTGTAATATATATTAAAATCAAATCACAAAATAACAAAATTATTATAGAATGAAATAATGATTTTACTTAATATAAGAGATATTCTAATGCTTATAAGTAGAATAATATATTATAAATTTTGAAAAAGATATTTATTATCTAAATTGTACTAATTTTTGTTCTAATCTTATTTATAGATTTGAGATCTTGCTATCTATATTAATATAAGTGCATAATAATATAAGAGATTTGCAGATATTTAGAATGATTATTAATAATCTCTTAATTTAATATAAGATATTGTTATAAGATGAAATTCAATATATTAAATGTTTATATGAGCTTAAAATCTTAGAGATTTAATCAAGATCTTTACTTTAAGTAAACAAAGAATGAAAGATCTTACTTCTGAGAAATGAAAATATGTTAATTATCTGATTAAATTATTATATTCTTTTTATCTATTTACTAATATTATAAGAAGTATAGATAATGAATTAATAATTTAGAAAGTATTTCAGATCTATAAGAAACTGTTTAATTATCTTAATAAATAAATGTCTAAGTTATAATGAAAGTGACTATTTTAAAAGATTATATTATAAATAGTATTGAATAATGAAAAGTTGAAGCTTTAATAATATTATAGTGATACTAAAGAGAATCTTAAGAATATTTATGAGATAGCTATTATCTTAGCTTCTAAATATAAACTTAATATATTTAATAATAATAACTGATAATATAATAATGCAGATAACTGAATAAGTATAATTCTTAGAATAAGTATTAATACAATTATTAACAACTTTCTTTAGCATAAGATTTATTATCAGATCTTAAGAGATATCTTTCAGAAATATTCACATATATTAAACTCTCATCAGTCTATATTAATAGATCTTTTCTTTTTACAATCATTCTTCAGCTCTTTTATAATAGTTTCTACAGTCTTCTCTACTTTATTATCTTATTAACAAAGCTTAATTTCTTTCTAAAAATAAAAAGCGCTAGATTTAGAGATTTTATTAAAAAAGAAATATAGAGTAGCTTCTTTTTTAGAAGAAAGAGAAATATTATAATATCTAATAGATTTATATAATAAGTATTAGTATAATAATTAGTATAATAATAGACTAATAATCTTTATAATCTTTAATCTTGATTTATAAGATATTCTTAAATATTAGAAATAAGCTGAATAAATATAATCTATTCTAGTATTAATTATATGAGACTACTTGATAATTTCAGCTGCTAGTATTAAAATTGAACAACTTTTCAATCAGACTTATAATATCTACTTATATTAATAATATAATCTTTAATCTAGTACTATTTAAGTATTAATAATGCTAATATATAGTAATCATTTTAATATATGTGAGAAATTTCAATATATTTAAGTAATATCTGAGCTAGAAGAAGAGAAAAAGAAGAAGAAAATAGAAGATAATAAGATAGATTCTAATTTAATAGACTTTATTAGTAAGAATAATAAGAAAGAAGATAAGTAGAAGTTTGATAAGAGTTAATAATTATTATTATAATCTGCTAATTCTTTATATATAAGATTAAGAGGAATTACTAATGCTAGAAATTCTAGATTAGTATATATGATAAGTAGAAGAAAGTAGTTGATATTTATTGTAATCTAGAAAATATAGAATTAGAATAATAATTAGAATAAATAGATTCTAAAAAGATTAATTATAAATAAAATAATGTTAAAATATATTTGAGCTCTTAATATTTATTTGAGCTCTTAATAATCTATTTTCTCTTAATAAGCTCTTAACAGATCTGATCTGATCTAATCTAATCCCAGCTTATTTGAGATCAGACTGATCGATCTTTGATCCCTTTATATTTAGAATCGGATCGAATCAAGAATCAGATCAAATCAAATTATTCGGGTTGAGATCGAATTATTACGCAGTCTAGTACTACTAATCTAGTTACTTAATATCTTTTTAATATAGCGGTAATATATTTCTTCACTTTATATTATATCAGTTATTACACTTAACTAAATTATCTTAATCTATATTTATTCCGAGTTTGATTCTTATAAAGAATTAGTGAGAACTTATTCATCAAGATCACATTTTAATATAGTTAAGATGGAGCATATCTATTACTAATAAGAATATTAGTTATTCAAGTGAGAAATAGTGTTATAAATATAAATATAAAGAAGAATATTATGAGACACTATTAATATAATATATATAAGAGTGAAAGATAAGTACTACTAATCTAGTTACTTAATATCTTTTTAGTGTAGTGATAACATGTTTCTTTACTTTATATTGTGTCAGTTATTATAATATTATATAGAAGTCAGCAGACTTAAATAGAATTATAAAGAATTCTAAATAGAATATTGAGAATAAGAAGAATAATAAGATATTGCTTATTTTAGTAAAGATTTTAAAGTATGAAGAGATGAAGATTAATTTAAGATTAATCTTATTTCTAACTATATCTTTTATAAGAATAAAGAAGATCTGAAGATTATAAAAATAAAGAAGTAGTATAAGTTTAGATATAAGCTTAATCTTTTCTAAATTAAAGAATATTAAGATAATAAGTTTAGTAGCTTTTAAGAAGCTAGCTAAGAAATCTAAAACAAAGATTATAATAATCACTCTTAGAAATATTAAGAAGTAGAAGAAGAATAATAAAAAGATTAAAGAGAATTTATAAGAGATAATTCCGTCTGAGTTTTGTAAATATACTTATATCTTTTTAAAGAAGATATTAAACACTCTTTCTTTATATTAAGATAGATATAATTATTAAATAGAGTTATAGAAAGATATTAAATCATTAAGAAGATAATTCTATTAATATATAAATTCAGTAGAACTTAACATGATTAAGAGATATATTAAGAAGATTCTTAAGAAGAGATTTATTAAATTAAGTAATATATTATTTATATTTCCGATTCTATTAATTTGAAAATTAAATGAAGAACTTCAATTCTATATAAATTATTAGAATCTAAACACTCTTATAAAGAAGAATAATTATTTAACACTTAGAATTAATAAAGTATTAAAATAGCTTATTAAAATGAAGTTTCTAATAAAGATAAATGTTTATTAAGTGTTTTATTATATTAGAATGATTATAATTAGAAATAGTAATTTAATAATATTTAATATAATATATAAAAACTATTATTATTTAGTAATGCTCTTTAAATTAAGTTTAATATCTTTGATTAATTAGAGATATATAAATAATATGTTTCTGAGTGTATTAAAACAATTTGTAATGCTATATTAAAATGATATTTTAATATTTAATAACACGCGAGAGAAATATGAATAATATATTAAGAAGATATTAGAGATTCTAAAGAAAGTAGAACTTTAAGTGAATATTAAGAAATATGACTTTTATATTATAGAGATCAAATTCTTAGATCTGCTAATAAATATAAATAAAATATAATTAGATTTAACTTAAATTAAGATAATTTAGAAGTAAGAGATATCTAAATTAGAAGATATATAAGTAATATAATAATTTCTTAAATTTATTAACTACTATTAATGTTTTTATAAGAGTTTTAATGAAATAGTAAGATTATTAAATAATCTATTAAGAAAGAAAATCTCTTTAATATAAGATGAATTCTATATAGAGATATTTAAGAGATTAAAGAAACTAATAATATCTAATTTAGTTCTTCAGTATTTTAATTTAAGAAAGAAGATTTACGTGAAATATAATATGAGTAATTATATTATTAAAGAAATTCTATTATAAAAAGAATTGAATAAAGAGTTATATTTAATTGCTTATTATTTAAGTATTATAAACTTAGTAGAGAGAAATTATATTATATATAATAAGAAATTGTTAGTGATAATTTAATACTTTAAAGAATAAAGATTAGAGCTATAGAATATTAAAGAGAATATTATTAAGATATTAATAAATTATAAGATTTTGAAGTATTTTATATTAATAAAAAAGTTAATAAGAAGATAAATAAGATAAGTAGAGTTCTTAATATAATTCAACTTTAAAGTTATTTATTAATTAGAAATGATTAATAAAAAGACTGATATTTTAATATAAAGAGAAAGAAATATTTCTAGAGTAAAGAATGATTTAAATTTATATTAGATATTACTGATATTAAAAATATTATTAAAGAAGATTTAGAAGAACTATAAGATAATATATATCACACAAGAGATTCGCACGCTAAATAAGAAGATTAAGTAAATAAATTAGAATAATTAAAATTTAAAAGAGATTTATAAGATCTTATAGAATAAGATTAAGAGTGTCTGCAATAAATATTAGATATATCTATATAAAAAAAGAGAAGATTTACTTTATTTTTAAGATAGACTAGCAATTCTTATAAAGTTAGTATTACAATATGAAATCAGTAATCAGCAAACTTAACATTAACTATCGGGACTCAATAATAAGTCAAGAAACAGAATCTTATTTACACACAGTATCTTATAGAATTACAGAAGACTTATTCTTAATAACTATAATCAACAAAAGTAATTATAGATCAAATGTCAAGAGAAGTGCTCAAAAATATTTGATAAAAATACTTAAAAGCAAATACTTGAGAGTGCTTAATAGAAGCACTTAAAAATATAAAATACAGATCACAACTAATAATTATATAAACAAATGTTTATCTCTTAGATTTATAATCTTTTCTTCTATAGTTAACTTATATTATTAATTGCACTCTATCTTTAATTCTTCTATATAAGAATAGTGATTTCTATTTATAATTCTCTAATATCTAAATCTTATTATAGCTAGACTTAACAGTTTCTAATACTTTGACTATTTATTATCAGATATCAATCACTTTATCATAATAAATCTCACTAATATAAACATATCACATTCTAAATATAAATAATTTTAGAAAGATATTGTTAATATAGATTATATCTCTCTTAAGATCAATACTTCTAATATATTTTATGAAGATAGAAAAAGACTTAGAGCTTTCTTAACTTAAGTTGATATATATATTTGATTTAATATTCAGAAGCTGAAAATTACTAAAGTCAAGATAATATTCGCAGTTACTTATCTTAAAAATAAAGTCTTTAATTAATTTAAATCTCATCTAATAAATTACTTGAAAAAGTTTGTGAAGAATAAAAAGATTGAGATTAAAAGAATCTTCTTTAGTTATACTTATTTTAAGAAGTATATCTAATAAGTATATAAGAGAGTGAATAAAGAATAAATAGCTAAATAAGAAGTTTAGAAACTCTAACAAATAGATTTAGCAATAGAGTACATCTTCAAGTTTCAATAAATTATATTAAGAATTAAATAAAATAATATAATACTTATAATAAAATATTATCTAGAACTGAAGAACTTAGTTAAAAACAAACTAATCTAAATTAAAAGATTAGATAAACTAGAAAGTCTAATTAATATAATTATTAAGATAGATAATTATCTATATAAGAGATAGATAAAAAGAGAATAAGAATACTCTTAGATATTTATTTCCGGCAAATATTGAAAGATAGAATATTAGTCTAAACAAGTTTGATATTTCTGAGAAATGAACTTGAATATTATAAATCAAAGAAAGTTTGAAAAAAGATCTTAGTAAGATAAACTCTTTTTAGTTTAGTAAGAAGAGAGAATAAGAAAGAACTTATATCTTTATTGTGAAAAATTTGAATATTAAGTTAATAGTTATCTAAATAAGCAATAGTTACATGCAATCTCTAAAGAATTAATAATAGAGAAATCAGATAACACATGAGATATCAGTTACGCGAACATTGAAATATTAATATTAGAAATAGTCATTAAATTGTCTAAATAGATTCGCAATTAGAAAATTCAAGAATTATCTCACATCTATTTATTCTAAACTATCTATTATAATAATCAGTGCGTTATTTATAGATTAGACAAGAACAATTCAGAATAATATTTCAAGAAATTCAGATAGAAGAAAGTGAAATAATTATTAAGTATTATCTTTAAAATATCTTAGAAGCGAGTATTAAGCAATCTCAAATATAATAAGAATTATGTGAAAATAATCATTAAGTTTTGAGAATTAGTATTATATATAGATATAAATTGTAAGTTGAAATCTCAATATTAACACAAAATATATATATTTGAGAAGATATCTCAAAGAGTTAAGTTAAAATTATGATTAAGAATATATCGCATAAAGAGCTGTTTAAATCAAAATTAGAGACAGATTTATTATTATTAAAATAATAATTTTCAAGAAGCGAATAATTTGTATGAAATTAATATTTCTACTTATCTTAAAGAAATTTAAAGTATAAGTATAATACAAATTCAAGAACTTAAGAAGTTAGAGATAATAAGAGTGATTTGTGACAAAGAATATCACATCTCTTATAAGTTATACGCACACTTTCTATGTAATAAACTAGAATATTACTTTATAAGAGAAGAATATACTTATTTCAGAAACTACTAATTTAAAAAGTTAAAAAATAAGAAGACTTTTTATGTTAGAGATCTGATAAAGAATCTCTTCTCTAGACTGCGTAATGATTTGATTCAGTTTGATTCCAGATTATATGAGATCGAACCACTCGATCTTTGATCTCTAGATTTGAAAGATTAGACTAAATTGAATCAGACTTGATCTGATTCAGTTCTCTAATTAAGCTGCTAAGAATATCAAGAAATTTTTTTGCTAATCTAATTAGAAAGAAGCAAATATTATAGTGCAGAGATTTTAGATTTATAAGAAGAATAAATATAATTGTACTAATCATTATAATAATCAAAGATTTTTGTAAGCTAAAACATTCTGTAATATCTTTATTAGCTATATAATCTACAACTAATCAACTTAGTAGTAGTTATTCTAAGTACTATCTTCTCTCTTTCAGTCTTTTAATTAATTATATATTCTTATTTTAAATAATAATTCTTTTAGCATAAATTGCGCAAAGATTTGTATCTTAAATTATTAGTTGTGCTAATTATTATTATAATCTAGAAATAGAATAATTATATCTTCAAAAAGAGATATTAGATGTGTTTTTATAGACTTCTATATTATATTAATTACAGAAGCTTATTATCTTCAGACTTAAGATCTAGTCTTATTAAAAATGATTTTTCTTATCAATCTTTAAAATAATGCTTTGAGAATAAGTAGCTTATTACTTTTTTAATAGCATCTAATCTCTCTCAATACTTTTACTAAATATTTATTAATATATTTTTGTATTATACTAATCATTATTATAACTTACTTTCTAATTTTGCATAATAAGTTCTTAAAGAGTTTACAATCTTTTTATTATCTATTTTTAGAATCTTTCTAACAACTCTTTTAATATGAGATTTGAAATCTCTTCTATTATTTGACTTTCTAATAGTATTCTTCTTAGAATCTGAAGCTTTAACATCTATCTTTCTAAGTTATTTTGCAGTAGCAGTAATAAGTCTTTTTCTCATTATTATCTCATCTTTCTTAGAATGCGATTTCTTCTTATAATTATTTTCAGTATTAGTTATTATTTTAGAACTAAGAAGCTGTATTCATTTAATATTTCAAATTAAAAATATTTATTAACTTACTTGAACTTTATTATCTGCATCTATCATCTCTAATTTTAAGAAGTGATTAATTATAATTCTGTAGTATTAAAATAGCTATTATCAAAATAAGTTAGTATTATAATAATGATTAGTATAAAAGATAAGTAGAATATAAGTAAAGTGAAATTTTTATTATTTTCTTACTTTTAATTTAGAAGATAAATATAAAAGTATGAAGATTGATAAATTCTAAATAGTAGATCAAGATATTAATTATACTAATTATTGTTATAAGTAAAAGAGACTTATTAAAATCAGTGCAACAGCTGAATAAAGTTATATTGTAAAATAAAAAATAAGTGAAATATAAATAGAAAAAATAGAATAAAAGATTTAGTAAGATATATTAAATATTTGTTAAAATCTTAATATAAAAAATAGTGAATTTAAAAAAAAAGTGAATTAAAAAGTCTTGACGCAGATTGACTAATATATATCTTACTACTTTTTCATTATTCTCTTATAATATAAATATTCATCAACTTTTTAATCTTGATTATTACTAATTAGTATAATAATTAGTATATCTTATACTTTTATTAAGATATGTGCATAATATCTCTATACTAAGAGATGAAAAAGTTAGAGTTCTAATATTGAAATAATATAAAATAATAGAAAATCAAGATAATATTAAAAATTCTATTAATCTTAAGAAGAATAATGCTGAGATAATAAATATTTTTAATTCTCATTCTATAAAATCTATAAAGATAATAGAAATATTAGTAATATAAGAGAATACTCACACTAAATAGAAAACACTTTATATTAATCTTTGTTATAATCACTAGCTTATATCAGCTATAAAATAAGAGTTAAGTTATTCTTTATTACTTACTCTTTATTTTCTTTCAATCTTTTAATAAAATTCTAATAGATATATTAATATTCTGAGAATGATACTAATTCTTTTATACTAATTATTATTATAGCTCTGAAATACAGTCTTCAGATATGAAAAGTGAGACTGATATTAAGCTGAAAATATTATTCATATCTTAAGATATTAAAGTAGATCTGTAGTAAGTATCTATAATCTATAAGATCTTATAATAGCTGATATATTAAAAAGTTGCAGCATATAATTAAAAGACTAATTAATCTTTTAATAGTAATTATGATAAGAAATGAAAGTTTACTAAAAACTATTTAATAAACTCAAATATCAAAAAGATGTGTTAGAGATATAAAGCTATAAGTTCTAATAAAAGATTGATATATACAATTAATACTGCTGATAGCAAAGCAAGATTAAGATTGAAGAAGAAATTGTAATAATAAAATAAATAAGAGCACATAAATAAAAAAGAATAGAATACTTATCTTGCAGTAGAGCTTCAAAACTTATAGATAAAATAATAAGATATCTAATCTACTTATACTAATATTTGTACTAATCTTAAATAGAATTGACGCAGAATAGAGTGAAAAAATAATTAAAAATAAGATGAAAATATTATTAAATCACATTTAAGAAGAAGAGAAGAAATATATTATTAAGTATAAGAATTCAGATTTTAATGATATTAATAATAATGTCTATTAAGCTGATATTAATAAATATAATGCAAAGAAACTTGCAAAAAACAATTTTAAAGAAGAAGACTGCAATTAGAATATTAATCTTCTTATTATTATTCAAAATTGTATTATCAAAGATAATTAAGTCTTTGATAATAATATAAAGCGCATTCTTATTACTAAAGAAGTTAAGATTATTGTAAATATAGCTTAAGCTTAAAAAAGATATGTGAATCTAAAATTATTGTACTAATTATTGTACTAAAATTATTAGTCTTCTTATTAAAAATACAATTAACAATTTTAGCTTTAAGCTATTTAAGTGTGAATTCTATAATCAAATTAATTAGCTTTCGAAAATTGAGATAATACTAGTATCTTTGAATTCAATCTTTTACTTTAAGAAAAGAATGAAGACTAATAATGCAAAATACTAATTTCTAATTAGTATCAATAATTATTAGATTGAGTAGTTAAAAGACAAGTTTATTAAATTATAATAATAATTATAATAATATAGATATTAATAGTTTTCTAGCAAACTGTTACAAATCTCATCTATTTTTTAATAAGAAAATTCGAGATCTCTTATATTATATGTGAGTTATGTAGAATAAGAAATAAATTAATCTTTCTAAGTCTGCTAAATAGTAATCTGATGATAGATTCTATTATATTAAACATGAATTTGAAGTTTGTCTAAGTTAGAAAGTCAATTATTAAAAGATTCTGAAAATATTAGCTATTAAAAAGACTTTATAAAAGTGAATGAAGACTTATGTTTATAAGAAGAATTTAAATAATCTTATTTAAAATTATCTATTTTAGATAAGTCTCTAAATAGAAATCAGATTTTTTAGTAAGTTAAAGCTTACTAAAATGATTTAGTATTAATTAGTGCAATAATTAGTACAATTAATATAATTGAAATTACTTGATACTAATAATCATTTTCTTTTATTATTATAATAATAAAATTATGAGATTTTTAGATATATTTTAATTTACTATTATAATTATGATAAAACTAATATTAATACTAAATTTACTGTATCTTAAATATTATTATCTATAATTATTTAAGTATTTAATAAGTAGTCTTTCTAAATCTCTTATAAAGTTCTGAGCTAATTATCATAATTATTAATATAACTTATATCACAAGATCTATCTTTAAGTACTTCTTGAGAATTTAATATTAGTGAGACTAATACTAGATCTTTATTTATTTCTCATATCTTTTCTTAAACTTATAATTTAAAGTATTATAAGAATAAGTATATTTTCTTTAATAAAGCTTACTTAATAGAATGAGATTAGTAATAAGCTACTATATTCTAATAGAAAGAGCATTCTAAGTTATAGATTCAATTTAATATTACTAAATTAAAGACTTCTGTCTAAGAGCATTTATAGTTATATATATTACTTAGCAATGAATTATTAGTAATTTAATATAAGAGATGTGAAGCAATTTTAATACATTCTTATATTAAGAATACTGAAATTTCTACTCTTACTCAATATCTTCAGACTGAAGAATGTAAAAAACAAGCTAAGAGATTAGACAAGCAAAATATTAACATATTTCTTTAAAGAAAAGAGATATTTTCTTTATAATTATAACAATTATTAGAACAAAGCTTACTATTTTCAGAAATTAGAAAAGATAATATTAGCTAATATTCAAGAATTTAATTAAGTATTATTTAATCAACAAATTATTAGAATGATTGCAACTTTATAATTATTATTTTATTTAGTAGAATATATTAAACTCAAGAAATAAATTCACATAATCTCTTACGCAACTATTTTATCTAAAATACTTATTTCTTATTAATTTCAAAACTCTTTAGAATAATAGACTGAGAAAGCTTATAAATCAATTCTCAGTTAAATTCTATTAAATATAATAATATTAATAGCACTTGATTACTAATAAAGTTTAAATAAGCTTGTCTTTATAATTATTACTAAATAAGATTATATAATTAGAATAATAATTAGTACTACAGCTAATATTATAATAAATATTTCATTAAT
>JAABUK010010398.1_pt1 | contig 12426 bp, 9 predicted proteins | sample 5559141 | NCBI WGS metagenome assembly JAABUK01 (sample SAMN10711869, study PRJNA513367) | rock metagenome | isolation source: Antarctica rocks | place: Antarctica: Victoria Land, Pudding Butte nord | collected 2016-01-03
CGCCACATCGCCGCGATTGAGCCCGAGCAGCAGGGCGATCAGGGCGATCGAGATCAGGATCGCGCCGAGCGGATCGAAGCGCGCGGCGGCCCCCTCGCGGCGGGTGGAGATCCGCTCCTCTTGGAGGACCAGCATGGCGAGCCCGATCCCGACCAGCCCGACCGGGAGGTTCACGAAGAAGATCGACTGCCAGCCGAACACCCCCACCAACACCCCGCCGATCGTCGGGCCAAGCGTGGTGCCGGTGGCGACGACGGTACCGTTGATCCCCAACGCGCGCCCGCGTTCCTTGCCGGGGAAGACGGCGTTGGTGATCGCCAGGCCGTTCGCTTGCAACATCGCCGCGCCGACCGCCTGGGCGACGCGCGCGGCGATCAGGAAGGTGGGGGTCGGCGCGAGGCCACAGGCGAGCGAGCCGAGGGTGAAGACGCCGAAGCCGATCGTGTAGACCTTCTTGCGTCCCCAGATGTCGGCAAGCCTTCCGAAGGTCAGCAGGAGCGAGGTGATCGCCAGCAGATACGCCAGCACGACCCACTGGATCGTCGCCAGATCGCTGTGGAAATAGGTGAGGATCGCGGGGAGGGAGATGTTGACGATGCTCGAGTCGAGGGTCGCCATGAAGGTGCCGAGCGCGACCGTGACCAGCGCCCACCACTTGTGATTCGGCCCCTGTATGGCCCGCTGCAGCCCCGCTACCATGCCGCCCGTTCTCGCTTCCGCATCCCGCCCGCCGCCACTGTCGGCGGTCATCATAGCATGCCCGATCGCCGCCCCGAGGAGGGTTCGCGGCGTCCCGGTCGCGATGGTTGCGCCATTGTCGCTATGCTACGCTATACGCTATTGTCGGAATTGCTGGATGGAAACTGAGGCTGACGGCGACGCGGAGGGCTCGCGTGGGTACGAACGGGAAACGGAAGAGCAGCGCGCGGGCGAACGCGCGGCGACAGGAAGGCCAGCGCGCCGCCGCGCCGGTCCGTGAGGGACGCGGCGCGGCGACGCTGCCGGGCGGCACCGCGCCAGCGGCGCCAGGCGCGGCACGCGGCAGCGCCAGGATCGCCGACGACGCCATACCGAGCAGGGACGAGACGAAGCCCTGGACCAGCGCGCGGCTCGATCTGCTGCTGATCGCCCTCTTCATCGTCGGCGGCTTCGTGCTATACATGGCCCGGATCGAGGATCCGCCGAAGTACAGCTACGACGAGGTCTACCACGCCTACACCGCCGCCCAGTACGCCATCGGCAACGCCGACGCCTGGCTGTGGAGCACGCAAGCACCGATCGCGGGGGTCGCCTACGAGTGGACCCACCCGCCCCTCGGCAAGCTGATCATGACGCTCGGTATCCTGGCGTGGGGGGACGCCCCGCTCGGCTGGCGCTTCATGAGCGCCATCTTCGGCGCGCTCGGCATCGGGGCGGTCTACCTGCTCGGCCTGCGCCTGACCGGGCAACGCCTCGTCGCGCTCATCGCGGCGACGCTGACCCTCGTCGATGGGCTCTACTTCGTCGAGTCGCGCACGGGCGTGATCGACATCTTCGGCACCGTCTTCATGGTCTGCGCCTTCACCGCCTGCTACGCCTTCCTGACCGCCCCACCGGAGCGGGCGCGGACGCCCCTGCTCCTGCTCGGCCTGTTCATGGGCCTCGCCATCGCTACCAAGTGGAACGCGGTCTATCCGGCGGTGCTGCTCGGCGCGCTGACCGTCTGGCGCACCTATGTGCTGATGCCCGCGCTCATCCGCCGCGTCGTCATCGCGTTCGGCGCGCTCGTCACGGCGGTGGGGTTCATCGTCTTCCCGCTGCTGCGGACCGGCAGCGGCCTGATCATCGTCCTGATCGTCGCGGTGCTGCTGTGCTGGCAACTCGCGGTGCAGCTCCTCATGCCCGCACAACAGACCGCGCCGGAGGGATCACGGGGCGCGCTCATGCAGCACCTGATCTGGGTGCCGGTCGGGATGGTGGTGCTGCCGCTCGCCCTCTACCTTGCCAGTTACATCCCCTTCTTCGCGATGGGCCACACGATCGATCAGCTGCGCGAGTTGCAATGGCAGATGTACTACTACCACTCGCACCTCGTCGCCACGCACCCCTACTCCTCGAAGTGGTACGAGTGGCCGTTCGTCTGGCGTCCCGTCTACTACGCGCAGACGCTCGGCGCGGACGGCATCTCGGCCAATACCTACGCGAACGGCAATCCGCTCCTCTACTGGCTCTACATCCCCGCGACCCTCTACGTCACTATCCGCTGGTGGCTCGGGCGCAACCCGGCCCTGCCGGTGCTGCTGATCGGCTTCTTCGGGCAGTGGCTCACCTGGGCGCTGATCCCGCGCCTCGCCTACATCTACCACTTCCTGCCCGCGTCGATCTTCGGCACCCTCGCGGTCGCGGTCGCGGTCAACGATCTGTGGCAGTGGGGGCGGCGGATCGTGCCGCTGCGCGCGGTGGCGGTCGGCTATGTGGCGGTCGTCGTCGCCGCGTTCATCTTCTTCTACCCGATCTACGCCTCGGTCGATCTGACCGCGCCGGAACTCCAGGCACGCATCTGGATCCCCAGCTGGCGCTGAGCGCAGGAGACGACGTGCCAGCCCCGACAACAAGGGTCGCGGGCGATCCGGCCCACGAAAAGCATCGCTGTCACCAATCGGGTATTACTAGGAGAGGGAGCGCATGGCGCAAATGGTCCAGTGCAAGAAACTCGGTCGCGAACTCCCCGGCCTGGAAGAGCCGCCCTTCGCCGGGGAATTGGGTCAGCGCATCTACGAATCGATCTCCGCCGAGGCGTTCGCGGGCTGGCAGGAGCACGCGCGGGCGATCATCGGGGCCTACCGCCTCAACCTCGCCGAACGCGGCGCGCGCGACTTCCTGCGCCAGACGATGGAGGATTATTTCTTCGGCGAAGGGTTCACCATGCCCGACTGGGCGGCGGCGGGTGGACCAGCCTCGCCGAGGAAGTAAGTCCGTGGTCCGTAGAGAGGAACGCGCAGGGCGCGGGCAAAATATCGCGCCCCGCTGCGTGTGTCGGGGTTAGTCGGCGGTGTGGCCGTCGAGGGAGATGGCGAGTTCGGCGGCGATACCCCGGATGTGCGTCGCCGCCGCCACGTATGCCGCAGCGCTCGGCAGATGTTCGAGCATCAGCGGCAGATCGGGCGCGAGGCGATCGAGTTCGCGCAGGAACGTGCGGTAGTCGAGGCCACCGAGGCCGGGACGGACCTCCTCGAACTGCACCGCGCCACGCTCGTCGAGGAAAGCGATGTCCTTCGCGTGGCTGCTGCGGATCAACGGCCCCAGCCTGGCGCACGCCTCGCGGATCAGCGCCGCGTTGCCGTAGAAACGGCGCGGGCTGGCGATGAAGTTCACCGGATCGAGGTGGACGCCGAATGCCGGGCGACCGATCGCCTCGACCAGGGCGACGTAGGTGTCCGGGGTATCCGGGAAGATCCACGGCATCACTTCCAGCGCGTAGGTCGTCCGCGTCGGCTTCACCGCGTCGATGATCGCGCGGACCGTATCCACGATCAGCGCGAAGGTGTCAGCGGCGAAATTTGCCGCGTCCGGCCCGGCCCAGCGCGCACCGCGCGAACCGGCGACGTTGACACAGCACCGCGCGCCGAACTCCTCCGCCAGCGCCAGCCGCTCCTGGCAGCGCGCGATCGACGCCGCCGCCTCGGCGGGAGCGGTGCTGAGCGGATTGTTCCCCCACGCCCCGACCTCCGCGATGACGATCCCGGCATCCACCGCAGCCTGCGCGTAGGCGCTCGGTGCGATCGCGTCCCCCGCACGGATCGGCGCGTAGGCGGCGCGATAGCCGTGCTCACCGACGATCGCCGCCCACCCCGCCGCATCCTGCCATTCGCCGTAGATCGGCCCGCCCAGTCGCATGCCCTATCCTTACCGCACACGCGCTACTCTGTTATCCGGCCCCTACCGGAACGCCCTTGCCAGACCATTCTATCCACAACCGCACGGCTTGGCCTGACCAATCGCACGATGGATACCACTCAGGCCAAACAACAGCGCGGAGCCTCGGGAGGGAAACAATCGCCGCCGAACGGTCGTTATCGTGGAGAGGAAGGTTGGATACGTAGGGGGGCTATGATGCGACGGATACGCGCCGGTATGGTGGTTCTCTGGTTGCTGATCCTGATTGTGGCGTCGCCGACATCGCCGGTGACAGCGGCACCCGTCCTCACGATAGCCCCATCTTCCGGCCCGCCCGATACGATCTTCGCGGTCCGCGGCGCGGGGCTGACGCCGCAAGAACGGTATTTCGCCACCGCGAGCGAGCAGAACGGGGCGCTACACAGCAGCGTCGAGTTCCAGGCCGATGAGGCTGGGCGCTTCGCGGTCGCCTACAATTCCGCCGACACCCCGCCCGGACGCTACACCGTCGCGATCGTCCAGAGCGGCGGCCCGGGACGGACCGTCGCCAGCGCGCCGCTCGTCGTCACCTCCAGCCGTCGCCAGTGCTTCCCCCAGACGGACAATTGCCTCGACGGCATCTTCCTCGAATACTGGCAGGCGCACGGCGGCCTCGCGATCAACGGTTACCCGATCACCGAGCCGATTCAGATCACGCTCGAAGATGGCGAGTCCTACGTCGTCCAGTACTGCGAGCGCGTCCGACTGGAATATCACCCGGAGCATGTCTGGCCGTATGACGTGCAGCTGGGGCAGTTCGGGCGGCGCATCCATCCCGCCGATCCGCCTGCGGCGCGCCTGTCGGGGGCGACCTACTACGCCGAGACCGGCCACAATCTCCGGGCAGGCTTCCGCGAATACTGGAACAAGAACGGCGGCCTGGCGCAGTTCGGCTTCCCGATCACCGAGGAGATCACGGAGCAACTGGAGGACGGGAGGGTTTATACGGTGCAGTATTTCGAGCGGGCACGTTTCGAGTACCACCCCGAGAACAAGGCCCCATACGACATCCTCCTCGGCCAGTTCGGGCGACGCATCCACGACGAGTACAACGGCCCGGTACGGATTCCCGGGATCCACATCGACGCCCCGTTATCGGGGGAATGACGGGCGGGAGTTTCCGGGTCACCGCTCCTGGCGGGCCAATACACTAGCCGCGCCCGCCACGCCTTCCGCCCAGCACCCGCCCGCCCCCGGGCGGGTGCCGCCGTCCCCGGTGCGGTATCATAACCGTGCGCGTCATAGTGCGCTGTCGGTCGGGGAAGGGCGGCGCGGGACATGGGGAAGTTCGACATCCTGCTGATCTCGACCTACGAATTGGGGCACCAGCCACTGGCCCTGGCCTCGCCGTTAGCCTACCTGGCGGAGGCGGGGTACGCGCCGGTCGCGGTCGATACGTCGGTGGAGACGCTGACCGACGCGCAGATCGCGCGCGCCGATCTCGTCGCGATCTCGGTGCCGATGCACACGGCGCTGCGCCTCGGTGTGGCGATCGCCGAGCGGGTCCGACAGGTCAATCCGTCCGCGCATATCTGCTGCTATGGCCTCTATGCGCTCCTCAACGCGGAATACCTCCGCTCGCGCTACGCCGATACGACGATCGGCGGCGAGTACGAGGGGGCGCTGCTGGCGCTGGCGCAACAGCTCGAAGCAGGTGCCCAGCCCACGCGGCACGATGCGCCGTTGCTCACGCGGCTGACCCTGCCGATCCCAGACCGCTCGAGCCTGCCGCCATTGCGCCAGTACGCCGCCTTCCGGCGCGGCGCGGAGATGGTCGAGGCGGGGTATGTCGAGGCGACGCGCGGCTGCCGCCATACCTGTCTGCATTGCCCGATCCCCCCGGTCTACGGCGGGCGCTTCTTCGCGATCCCGCGCGAGACGGTGCTGGCCGATATCCGCGCGCAGGTGGCGGCGGGCGCGCGCCACATCACCTTCGGCGACCCCGATTTCCTCAACGGGCCGACGCACGCGCTGCGATTGGCGCGCGCCCTGCACGCCGAGTGGCCCGAGCTCACGTTCGACGCGACGATCAAGGTCGAGCACGTCTTGGAGCACGCCGAACTCTTCCCCGAGTTCGCCGCCTGTGGCTGCGCCTTCATCGTCTCGGCGGTGGAATCGCTGAGCGACGTAGTTCTGCGCCATCTCGATAAGGGGCACACGCGCGCCGATGTCGTCGCCGCGCTGGCGATCCTCGACGCGGCGGGCATCCCGATGCGCCCCTCCCTGCTGCCGTTCACCCCCTGGACGACGCTGGACGACTACATCGATCTGCTGATCTTCTTCGAGGAGCGCGGCTTGCTCGACCACGTCGATCCGGTCCACTTCTCGATCCGCCTGCTCGTGCCGCCCGGCTCGTCGTTCATCGGATTGCCGGACAGCACCGAATGGCTCGGCCCGCTCGACGCCGCCGCGTTCACCCATACCTGGCAATACGCCGATCCACGCCTCGACGAGCTGCAACGCGCGGTCAGCCGGGCGGTTGAGGCCGGTGCGCGCGACGGCGAAGACCCCTACGATACGTTCGCCGCGATCAAGGGTCTGGCGCTGGCGGCGCGCGGCGAACCGGTGCTCGCACCACGCTCGGGTGGCGTGGCGCTCGCGCGCCGCCCGGTGCCGGGGTTGACCGAATCGTGGTTTTGTTGAGCAGAACCGACTGCGGAGCAGTTTGCGCCGCCTCAAACGCTCGATAATAGCCGCATCGCCGACACCAACGCATAGTCCATGCGACGCGACGGCACATTATGGCATCGCTCGTGCAGATGCAGATTGTGTACCGTGCGCGACGCGGCGGTGAGAGGGAATGGGCGATGACGGCGATCGAAGAACAACCGGCGAGCGGAGCGGAGTCACTTGCTGCGACGACAGCTCCGCCACCGCGCGATGGCGCGATTGTGGCACGCGGTCTCAGCAAGCGATTCAACGGCAATATGGTGCTGCGCGATCTCTCCCTGGAAGTGCAGGCAGGGGAGATTTTCGGGCTGATCGGCCCTAGTGGCTCTGGTAAGTCGACCGCCATCCACATCTTCTGTGGCCATCTGCGCCCGAGCGGTGGCGAAACACAGGTACTCGACAACAATCCGGCTCATTTCACTTCGGCAGTCCGTCGCCGTATCGGCTACATGCCGCAGGGCTTCGTCCTCTACCCCGACCTGAGTGTCGAGCAGAATGTGGCGTTCGTCGCCGGGCTCTACGGCCTGCCGGAATGGCGCAATCGTGCCCGCATCCGCGCGACTTTAGAACTGGTGCAACTCTGGGAGGCGCGCAAGCGACCGGCACGCGAGGTATCGGGGGGGATGCAACGGCGGATCGCCCTCGCCGCCGCCCTCGTCCACGACCCCGAGATCCTTTTCCTCGATGAACCGACCGCGAATCTCGACCCGATCCTGCGCGCCCATCTCTGGGAACATTTCCGGGCGCTGCGCGAGCGCGGGCGGGCGATCCTGGTGACGACCCAGTATGTGGACGAGGCGGAATATTGCGACCGTGTGGGGTTGATGTATGACGGGACGTTGATCGCCACCGGGCAGCCGCTGACCCTGCGACGGCAGGCGTTCGGCGGCGACGTGGTCGAGATCAGCATCGAGCGCCCTGCCACCGGATACCTCGATGCCCTCGGTCGGGTGCAGGGTGTGCGTAACACCGAAGAGCGCGGCGAGGCGCCGTTGCGCGTCACGGTGGAGGACGCGCAGCACGCCATCCCGGCGTTGCTCGATGCCCTGGAAACAAGCGGGGCCACCGTCCGCTCCGTCGCACAGTACCAGCCGACGTTCGATGAAGTCTTCATCCGCTTGATCCAGCAGCACGGTGACCCGCTACCGCCGACCGGGAGATTGGTGACGAGCGGATGATGAGCATACGAAGTAGGCGGGTAGACGAGCAAAGGCTCGTTGTCACTTCTCCACTTCGTCTACTCGCCTACTTCACGGAGTATCATGTACGCACTGACCCAGATCATCGCGGTGGCATTGAAAGAGTTGCGGGAGCTTTTTCGGCGTCCGCTGCTGATCTTGACGCTCGTCCTGGGGCCGTTGGTGATCATGATTATCTTCGGCGTCGGGACGAATAACACCGTCGCGCCGCCCCGCGCGATCGTGGTGGTGCCGCCCGGCACTGGATTGCCGCGCCTCGTGCAGGATTATCAGCGCGAGTTCACGCAGTTCCTCCAGGTCCAGGAGTACACGACCGACGAAGAATACGCGCGCCAGCAACTGGCGAAAGGATTGATCAGCGCGGTCGTAATTTTGCCGCCGACTCCCTACGAGACGATCGCGAACGGCAAGCAGGCGCAGATCAAAGTCCTCTACAACGAGATCGATCCGGCCCGTCGCCAACTGGTGCCGGACTTCGTGCGCGTCATGGTTGGCGACATCAACCATGAACTCTTCCTCCAGAATGCTGGACAGCAACAGGATGCCTTAAGTAACGCCTCTAACAACATCGCGATCGCCCTCAGGGCCTTGGATCTGGCGAATCAGGCGGCCTCGCATGGCGATCGCGCCGAGGCAAGTCGCCAGATCCAGATTGCTCAGACCGCCGCCGCGACCCTTGATGATGCACTCGGCCTGCTCGGCAGTGAGGCGACCCCGTTCCAGGCCCAGGTGGACATAGTGCGGCGACGACTCCAGGATGCCAATCGTCAGTTGCAGACCGCCGGGAATGTCCTCGCCACGCCCGACACCCGCCCGATCGGCGAGCAATTAGGATTGGTACAGACGCAGCGCAATCTGCAAGCGCTCAGCGACACGCTCGATCAGCTCACCACTGTCCCGCCGGAGGTGGCGATCGCCCCGTTGGCGGCGGACACGCAGGATGTGACCCGGCTCCGCTCGGACATCATCGCCTTCTACGCCCCGGCCATGCTGGCATTGATCATCCAGCACGCGGCGGTCAGCCTGGGGGCGCTGGCGATCGTGCGCGAGCGGCTGAGCGGCACCTTCGAGCTCTACGCGATCGCCCCGACCTCGAACTGGCAACTGCTGATCGGCAAGTACCTGGCCTACTTCGCGTTTGTCCTCGTGACCAGCGCCGTGCTGCTGGCGGTGCTGATCAGCCCGATCCTGCGCGTTCCGCTCTTCGGTGATCCGTGGCGGCTGGCGCTGACCCTGGTGCTGCTGACCCTCGCCTCGATCGGCCTCGGCCTCGGCCTGTCGATCGTCGCCGTCTCGGAACGCCAGGCGGTGCAACTCTCGATGCTGGCGCTGCTGGCGATCGTCTTCTTCGGCGGCTTCGCCTTGCCGCTCGACTCGCTGAAACAACCGGCCACCAGCGTCTCCTATGCCCTCCCCGCGACCTATGGCGGCGCGCTGATGCAGGACATCATGTTACGCGGCCTCCCCGGCAGCAACACCTTCCTGCTGGCGCTCGGCGGCATGGGCATCGGCTTTTTCGTCATTTGCCTGCTCCTGCTGCACTGGCGGACACGCCCCGCCTGAGCAATTGGCAGCCGATGACGATTGGCATCGCGCGCTGCTCCGCTCAGGCCAGCATGTCTCCCGCGCCGCTCGTGACGAGGCCGACACGCTGGGCGAGCATGGCGACGGCGATCCGATTGCCGAGGCGGGTCTTCCGCAAGATAGTGGTCACATGGCGCTCGACCGTCTTCGCGCTCAGGGAGAGCAGCGCCGCGATCTGCTGATTGGTGCGACCCGCGCCGATGAGCCGGACGATCTCGTACTGCCGGCCGGTCAACTCAGCGAGCGCCGGATCGGGACGCACAACGGGCGGCCAACCGGCGTCAGGAGAATCGGTGGTGGCGTTGGTATGCGGTTGGGCGTATCGCGTTTGGGCGCGGGATGGCGGTGCGGCATGTGCCCGTTGCAGCTCGTGCGCGAGCGCCGCGATCCGTGCGAGCGCAGGCACCGCACCGAGCGGTGCGAGCAGGCCGCGCGCATCATCCAGCAGGCTTAGAGGCCGCTTCCTAACCCCGTAAGCCAAAAGAAAAGTGGCGTGATTGCTACAAACTTGCGGCATGTCGTGGGGTTATGAAATGACCTCTTAGCGCCACGCCGCCCGAGCCGTTCGCGACTGCCAGCCAGCCAGCGCGATCGGGCACAATCCGCGCTCATATGGGGAGCCACAGGCGACGCCAGACGCAGCGCCGCTTGCAACTGCGCCAGCGCGCGCTCGTACTCGCCCGCCACCGTGTCGAGTTCGCCGAGGAAGCGCTGGGCGGCCAGGAGCGGGAAGGACTGGCGCGGCGCACTGGCGCGCGCGCGCGCAATCGTGCCGACCACCCCGTCACCCAGGGCGCGGTGGAGCGCCGCCCGCCCGAGCTGCCCTTCGGCGCGCCCGACGACCGTCCCGGCCCACGCTTGCCATCGATCGTGCGCGACGAGCCAGTCGCGCGCTGTCATATTGCCCCGCAGCGATCGCCAGCGACGCGGCCAGCCGTTGGAGCGACATGGCGAACAGATATTGCATATCGCCCGGTGCCGTCTGCGGGCCAGCCAGGAGCCAGTCGACGATCAGCGACCAGGCCAAGGCGGTGTCGCCCTGCGCGTGGACCACCGGACAGAGCCATTGTGCCGCCCACGCCCGCAGCAGCGAGGTGCCGCGCGTGCGTAGAACCAGCTCCCGCGTGTCACTTTCGGACCGCTGCTCCGCGAAGATATAGGCGGGCAGGCGCAGCATCCCCGCCTCGCCCTCGCCATACATCCCACGCCCGACAACCCATTCCCGCGCCGCCACCGCGCTCAGTCGTTGGCGTTCAGCGTCCCGGTCGGCGCAGAACGGGAAGACGAATACTGCATCTCCCGCAGCGCGATCTGGACTGGCGGTATGGCGCGGCAAACGTATACCACAGCGCTGCGACGGTCATTACAGCGCCACGCAGAAAGCCTGACCCTGTGCCGTAGATCCAAGTCCCCAGAGGAGCGGTGTTCCCCTCCGGGGACTGGAGTGTCGGCGGCGCATCGGTAGCGGCCCGCGCAGCGACTCGCCAGGCTCATTGATGGCGCGGCCTCCTCTCCTAGAATTGGGCGCGCGCCGGGGGTGTGGGCCGTCCGCGCTCACGATGCCGCCGCATCCGCGTCACGCTTCCAGGGATCGCACTACCGATGAAGGCCAAGCATTCTGCGCGGTGCGCTAGAACGGAAAAGGGCATCCCCGGCCACCGCGGCCGGGGATGCCTCTGGATACAGCGGTGCGCGAATGCCGGACGGCTCAGCGGACACGCTTCGTGGTGCGCTTGTTATCGACGTAATCGACCAGCACGTACTCGCCGAGCGCTTCGGGCTCGGCGAAGAACGCCCGCCCGCCATTGAGTTCCGTCACCTGGTTGATGAAGTCTTCGAGCTGGTAGCCGCGCTCCAGCATGAAGGTGTTGATCACGATGTTGTCGCGTGTGCAGCGCACGACCTCTTTCAACGTCTCCTGGATCGTCTCGTAGGTGGGCGGGTAGTTGAATTCCGGCTGCGACGCGCCCACCGGCCAGTGTGCGGTCGGCTCGCCATCGGTGATCATGATGATCTGCTTGTTCACGCTCCGCTCGCGTGCCAGCAGTTGCCGCGCCAGCAGGAAACCATGCTGCATGTTCGTGCCGTATTCGTACTCGTCCCAGACGAGTTGCGGCAAGGCCCCCGGTTTCAACTCGCGCGCCATGAACGAGAAGCCGACGACGTGCAGCGTGTCGCGCGGGAACTGCCCGCGAATCAGACTATCGAGCGCCAGCGCGACCTTCTTCGCGGCGAAGAAGCAGTTTCGCAGCAGCATCGAGCGGCTCATGTCCACCATCAGCACGGTCGAAGTCTGCGTCTGCAACTCGGTGCGATAGACCTCGAAGTCGTCCGGCGTCAGGTGGAGCGGGCTACCCACCCCCTCGCGCCGCACTGAGTTCATCAGCGTCGTCCGCAGGTCGAGCAGGAAGGGATCGCCGAACTCGTACTCCTTCGTCTCGTCGGTGCGATCGCCGCCGGTGCCGCGCCGTTCGACGACATGGTTGCCGAGGCGATCCTTCTTCAGGTGCGAGAAGATGTCGGTCAGCGCATTCTGGCCGATCTTCCGCATCCCGCGCGGCGTGACCTCGAGCTTGCGTCCCTTGCGCTCGACGTAGCCCGCCTCCTCCAGCAGCTTCGTCAGATTCTGGAGGCGCCGCACATCTTCCGCCGACTCGTTGCCCATCAACTGCTCGACCATGTCGGCGTCGATCTTATCGGCCCCGCCGTGCTGCGCCTGCCGCAACTGGCGCTCCAGATCATCGAGCCCTTGCAGGTTCTGCATCACCCGCATCGCCTCTTGCAGCGAGATCGGGTCGTCGCCCTGGAAGGGATACGACTCCGCCTCGCTCGGCATCAGACGGTTGAGGTTCTGGGAGAGCTTCGCCAGATCCCAGCGCAGACGGTCGTCCTGCAACAGCTGATCCATCGTCGATTGCAGTTGCTGGCGCTGGTCCGGCGACATGCTATCCAACAACGATTGCATCGCCGACTGCTGGCGTTGCATCTGCTGCATCAACTGTTCCAGACTCTCCACGCCGGGGAAGAACTGCCCGTGCTTGTCCATGAAATCTTGGAA
>JAABUK010010399.1_pt1 | contig 12425 bp, 19 predicted proteins | sample 5559141 | NCBI WGS metagenome assembly JAABUK01 (sample SAMN10711869, study PRJNA513367) | rock metagenome | isolation source: Antarctica rocks | place: Antarctica: Victoria Land, Pudding Butte nord | collected 2016-01-03
GTGCAAACAGATGCACAGGTGCAGGAGGATGGCAAACCACTGCTGCCTGGGACTTGCGAGTGCTGGCTCTTCATGGAGATGTGCAACAAGGGCACCCTACAGGTGCTCTTCATTGCCTGGTGACATATTTGTGCATCGAAACCTACAGCACCCTATGATACAGGTGTTCTTCATCATGTGGTGAATCATCTGCGGATGACAGCTTGGAACACCCTACGATGCTTGCTGTTGCTGACAATGTATGTGCGTGTGACAGCATGCCATGGGCGGAACACCCACAAGGCTTCCTGCTACTGACAGTATTCAAACATATATGCAGCATGCCCTACGCGAAGCACCGATAGTCCTTCTTGCTACTGACAATTTACATGCCTTTGCGCAACATGCCATTGGCCAAGCACCTCACATAGCTTCCTGCTACTGACATCTGATGTGCATTCTTGCAGCATGCCATGGACTATGGGTGGCTGATAGACAGGGAGGGCAAGCCCAAGCTGGTGGCCCTGTTGAGCAGTGCCCATGAGGCCAGCTTGGGGCTGGCCCAGCTGCACAGAGGAGGGGTCATCCATGGGGGCCTCTCACCTGCCACCTGCTTCCTGAAGGCTGCTCGCAACCAACGAGGGTTTGTTGTCAAGGTATGCAGATGTTCTTTGACAGTTCAGTGCCTGAAGTTTCAATGTCTTGGTGCTTGAGGTTTCAAGCTGTGTATCATTGTGAGATCAGCTGGAGCAGGTGTGTCGAGATCTCACCTTGAGCTATCTCATGCTTGTCATGACTGCCGACACATCAAGCAGCCTCCTCACAGCATTCACTGGTGTACTGTATCTTCTTCTTGGCAACATATCTTTAGCAGCACACGTTTGTCCATGCAGAGGTGCATCAGTGCCAACAACGAGCAGAGCTCACTGGCCTCATGTTTCATCTGAGATTCTTGTTACAGGACGGCTCATATACAGCTGTAATACTACGCCAGCCGTGAGCTTCTACCTCTGTAAGCATTGCAAGACGTGTGTAACATGTGCAGGTGGGTGATCTGGGGCGCAGCAGCACTGGTCAGGGCACACACATTGATGTCAGTTGCTCAACTCTATCAATGTACTGTAAGCATCATAAGGCCTGTGCTACATGTGCAGGTGGGTGATCTGGGGCGCAGCAGCACCGGGCAGGGGACCCGCATTGATGTCAGGAGGGGGTTGCGCTTCCAGAGCCCTGAAGCCATCTGCTCAGGCCTGACCAGCAAGGTCAGTCACGTCTCACGTGGTCAACAACTCTGTGATTACTGACAAGCAAACGAGAGCTTCTTTGCACAACAGCATTTTTGAGCAGCGCATGCGTGTTCACAGTTTTGCTCACACATGCTGTTGTGCAAAGAAGCTCTCGTTTGTGTGTCAGTGTGTTCACAGAGGTTCGCTTGTCTGTTTGGTGCAATCTTGCACAGCGAATTACAAATGGATAAAGCACTTCTGAAAATGGCCAGTCTGCATACAAGCACAGGGGGGTCACTATCCAAGCTGTATGATATGTGCTGCCACAATCTCACATGTGGCTGTTAAGCCCCACTGCCAACAGCATTGCTGCCCATGTCATGTCATGACTTGCAAGCCTCCCTAGTGCCCCCATGACAAGTGCAAAGCCTGGTGCAGGAGGGCGATGCATATGCCTTTGGAGTGATGCTGTACGAGCTGTACTGCAGCAAGCCTGCCTGGGCTAACTTGTCCACGGGAGAAATCATTTCAGCCAAGCTAGGCAGCCATGCTGGTGCAAGCCTGCAGTTGGTGCCAGGCGCCCCACCTGCACTGCAGGTACTTGTCTGTCTGTCTGTCCCTGGCTGTGTCTGTGCCTGTCTGTTTTGTGCGCTCATGATGCTGTATGTGTTGCATGTCTGAATCAGCTATGTGTCCTGTGTGGCTCTGGCTATGCATGATAATAGCAATATCAGTATTGACTGAAAAAGTGGCTTAGCTAGCAGGCATCAGGTGCGTGTAACGAAAGTCTGCATCCTCCAGACAGGCTTGTTCAGAGAGCATTATGCCTGTAGCAGAACAATTGCAGCTTGCAGAAAACATGCAGAAATCACGGTGTGCATGCAGTAGCAGTGCGCCTGGTGTGTGCCCATCAATACACATGATGCGTGATGGCTCTACACACCATGGCATCGAAGTACATACAGAAGCACATGAAGCCCACATGCAGCATCAGTCACAAACTTAGGGCGATTTTGTGTCACAGCTGTTGAGACGAAGTAGATGTTGAGTAAAGTGACATGTGGCCATGCCCTGTTGTAGTCACATGACAATGATGTTGGCTTGCAGGACCTCATTGACCGCTGCCTGTCTTCAAACCCAGTCATGAGACCCACTCTGGATGACATCCAAGAAGCCCTTCTCCTCATCAGAGACCGCATCACATCCCCTACCTCCTCCCCTGTACAGATCCCAACCCCGCCCCAGCAAACCTCACCCCAACAGGCATCGCCCCTCTCAACCCCCATTGCACCCCAGCCAAGCAGTAAAGTCAGGCAGGCTATCAGCAGCTCTCGCATCAATGCAACTCAGTATCAGCACCCGGTCAGGCGGCAGCATGCTCTCGCTCATAATGGCACTCTTGCTCTCAATGGCACTCAGCAGCCAGTCACTCGCCAGTCACTCGCACTCGCAAGACAGATGAGTAACCCTCAGAGGACAGGCAGTCAGGCTGACCGGATTCCTGCTGACTGGGGCAAGATTACTAAGCTGGAGTCCAAAAGGAGCGCCAGGCTTGGAAATGAGGCAGCTGCTACAGAAGCTGCTGTTGCACCCACCCCTGCACCCTCCCCTGTACCTACCCCTGCACCCTCCACCACTGCAGATAGCGCTGTTGCCCCAGAAGAGATGTCACATGAGGCCAACGGCAATGCTACTCAGACTCAGAGCAGCGAGTCTGCTAAAGCGCCGTGCTACAAGCAAGTCTGGAGGACAGTGGGTTTGTGTGCCATGGCCAGAACTACATCCTTTATGCCTGAACAAGGTGGTGTGAATGCTAATTCTGAGCTTCAACCAGAGGTGGCTGCATCTGAGAGGCCTGCTGTGTCAGAGGGTGTGAATGCTGGCAACAAACAGGGAATTCCAAAGATGTCCCTGCGTGTGAAGAAGCTATTCAGCACCCAGGGCAAGCAAATTAAGCAGTGCTTGGCGTGTAAGTAGGCCTGTGCAATGCGGTTTTTTCTGGTTACTGCCCTTTGCACACTTTCAGGTTGTTTCATCCGCAGTATGCCAAACGAAGGAAGAACTTTTGCTCGCTACAGTCTCACAGGTTGTTGTCTGCTGCAGTTGTCTGATGTGTAGTGACTTCACTGCAGAGCAGGCAGTCTGTTTGAGACAAGCAGGATATTTTACCAAGTGCTGTCATGAGTTGTGTATGCTGTTAAGTACGGTTGTCTGGGATAAGTGGTCACTGCTGATCTGACAGGTTTCGTGCAAAGTGGTGAGGACTTGTAGTATGATGAGTGCAGTGAAGCTAAGGTGGCGACACTGCACAGTAGCATTATTCGGGAACACCACGAAATTGTGTCGTTTCTAAATGGGTTTAAAGGTTCAATGGTAGAATTTATTTAACATATCGTTCGCATGCAACTGTTGCGACCCTGAGGAGTTGTAAGCTTTGTGCCTGTTTTGCGGTCTTGCTAAAAACCACCCGTGTCCGATGTGCCCAATGGGAATATACAGGCATTTGATCCTACTGCTCAACAGAAAGTAAAGCCAAGCAGGGATTGCAAAAGCATGTGTGCGCCAGCAACAACATCTGTAGATGCATATGCGCGAACTGCATTTAACGTGTGCAGGACCTTTGTCATGCAGCATTTGTTTGCAAGAAGCATGGAGCTCACAGCAATCCATATCAACCCTGTAGCACAATCAAGCACAATGATGTATGAGCAGAAGCTATACCTAGGGAATCACGCTTGAGCGTTCAGTGCAGAATGTATAGTGCCATGCTTTTGTTTACAAGAAGCTGGAGCTGCTGCCGGCTGTGCTGCTGCCTGTTGAGCTGCTGTCTGAGCTGTTGCTGATGATTGCCAGCTAGTAGTTCTGCTGACCATCAAGCATCAGGTAACAGAGGTTGAAAAGAGCAGACTGTTCTTAAACCTGATAATCAAGAGAAAACAAGGATCGCAAATGATTATCAGAGCATCTTTCTGGCAACGGCAAAGACCAGCTCCAAGCACACAGAGGTACCTGAGTGTTCAAGATCTGCATCTGATACAGAGCAAAAGTGACCTGCAAGCCAAGATTTGCAGAGCAAAGGACGCCCAGGAAGAGCTCTAGGCAAAGACAGCATGTCTTTGTGCTGCATTGCTCATCATAAAATGCCACATATTCAATGACAAGCAGCAACAATGTATGCACCGAGATAGGTACTTACAGCAAATGCTTGCTTGCTACAATACAGTTCGAGGCTGTTGCCTGCCAATTCGCAAATGTGTTATGTGAATTGTTATACACTGAAAAATGCATGTTGATAGCCAATCAAGAGTTATGTGTTCTGTAAATTTGAGTCATGTGTTCTGTGAATTGTTATACACTGAAAAATGCATGTTGATAGCCAATCAAGAGTCACAGACGATCTCCCAGCTTAAAGATGCTCAATCAGCCAAAGCCAAATCGATGGTTGGCTCAGGAGACTTGCGCTAAGCCGAAAACCTCGCAAGCTCATTTCCCACACAAACAGAGACATGTATGCAGTGAGGATGATCCTCAGATCCCTGCGGTCAATGTTTGGTACTTGGAGCACTGAGTAATGGCTCCGGTGATCATCATGATCAGGGACAAACTGCACAATTGCTAAGTTATTATCGACACTGAGCCTTGCATGTGCTCCACTGTTTTTGAAGAACAAGAATTGAACCATTGCCTCACAGATGTGCTGTACTTTGGCAGCCCCAATTTTGGCTTTTGCACTCTCAAAGAGCACCACACTTCCTTCCTCAAACGTCAATTTTGCGATGTCTCTTTGCAGCAAGTCAGCCTTGGTGTCCCTGTTTGATTGGACACCGCATGACAACTGCTGCTCCAAGTCCTGCAGCTGCAGCAGTTTAACAGATGTCAAGGCTGAGCCTCATTGTCAATTTTACATGTGTCTTGACCAACATTAAGGTCTCAATTGTCCCATCACAACTTACTGATCAGAACACATACTGTGTAAAGTACTTTGCCGGTAGAAGGCTCGCATTGAAACACTTTCTAATGCAGGATGTTGTGAAATGTAGCTCTGTAGCCAGGCCAGATTGCACGGATCTTGCAAATCGACACAGGAGAAAAATCAATCATGTCTGCAGCAAGCAGCCTGCCTTGCACTACCTGATAAAAGCGAGCCTCTGCTTCTAGAGCACGTCGCTGCATCCCAAAACCTGGCAGCTGAAGCGGCTCACCCCTTATAAGCCATGATGATGGCAAAATGGTCACCGTTGCGGTCTATAAAGAAGCGTCCTTGTTTGTCTTGCTGCGCTGGCTGCATATCTCCTGAGAACATTGCAGCCAACATACTACTGCTATGTTTGCACAAGGTGGATCTAGTCGTGAAAAAGATGCGCCCTCCAACATTCAGTTCCACGACCTCCATAGTTCCTGCAACACGGCACTGGGTTTCTGCAGGAATATTGTATTCAAGCATCCTGACTAGCAGCTATAGTGCACCTCGCCAAGCCAATTCGAAGCCTGCGGCTCTGACGTGCAGCTTTCTACCTTGATGTCCTACTTGGCAGGCGACAAGCACCAAGGACGAAGCTGCACTCCACCCTCCAGATCTACAACGCCCGTGTGTAAGGAGCTTGGGACCTTCGTACGAAGTCCTGTAGCTATGAGGCGAATCAGCGTTTGCACCAATGCACGCTTTTGCGTGTGATGTGACGCTTAGCTGATGTGAAGCTTAGCCGGGTTCAAGTGCTCTCGGGCGACAAACTCAATGCGTGTTCTGTAACGCACATTCGTAACGCATGCCTATGAAAGTTGCAAGTGTGATGTCAGACAACATCATCTTCTTCTTCTTCTTCTTCTTCACGCAGCATAATGCTCAGTTGCGTTTCGTGTCTCTTCCTGTTTTGGACCACCAGACAACAGCTGAGAATTTGCTCAATAAAGAGGGTACTAGAACGGCTCCTGGAGCTCCATGGACCATGTGAGTGATCATGTGCTGACTCGCATGCCAGCTGTTGCAGTCGATGCAGCCCCAAGAGGAGGGGAGAGGGGCTTGAAAGCCATCAACCAAGTAGTTTCTGCACTTAAAACTTGTTCTTGTAGTTCTATTTGACTTCACTTGATTAATGACTAAAGAATCACAAAAGAAGTCTATGATGCAAGAATCTGCATTGCTGCCACTAGCAATTTAAGACTACCGTATGTGGACTCATCCCTTACATAATCCGACTGAAACACCTTGTCAGATCTTGTCTGGTTCGAACACAATTGAGTTCACTAGCAAGATAGTTTGTAACCCAAGCACTACATTCAACAGTCATCAGTCTAGTGAAAGCTCAACAAAGTGTTCATGAAACAATGACCGGGTGCCATTGTCATGCTGGTCATCCTGATTAGAAGCTGCTCAGACCAATTGGTGCAAGCAGCTTTGCAAACGAAGCTAGACAACAGGGGTCATGCTTGAGTCCTCAGTGCAGAGTGCATCTGCTCAAGCTTGCTGCCTGGCCTCTGCGCGAGCAGCGGCATGCCACTGGTAGTCATTGACAAATCTGCCTGAAGTCTTGACTCACTCATGCTGTTTTGCTCCTGCACGTCTGCTCCTGTGCTGTCAAGTGCCTCTATTGGATCATCATCTGATGCCACATCTAGTCCCTGAAATGAGCGATGTGCCTTGATGTGCTCAGAGCTCAAGTGAGAGACTAGCAGACTGGACTCAGCTCTAGACTCCACTACTGGGTCTGCTTTGGACTGGTCACTAGTGTAGGCATGCTGCTGCTTTGATGCCAGTGATGTCATTGCCACTGTGTCCACTGCAGAGGTAGATGCCAACATAGAGCTACCAGATGCCTCTGTATGCATTGTGGTCACTGCTGCTGTGCTCAGGCACTCAACCTTCAAGGCGCTCTGTGTCTCTGCTACAGTGTTGGCAGACTCACTGTCTGAGTTGGCCTCGCACTGATCCTCTGCCACAGCTGTGGTCGAGGTTGCTTCTTCAGCTGCTGCTACAGTGACTGCTGTGGTTGAAGCTGTTGCCCCCCCTGATCTTGATTGCATCACTGCTGACCCTCCAGTCGATGCTGCGGCTGTAGCAGTACTAATCTCTGCCATTGCCACTGCTGCCACTACTGGGCTCAGTCTCTCTGCCACTGCAGCATCTGTTGTGGGTCCTGCTGCCACAGCCTCATTGACAGTGGTAGCGGTGGTCACCAGAATGGGGTCTGCTTGCTGCTCCAGGAAGGCAGCATTGATGCCAGGGTCAGGCGAGCTGACTGGATGCTGCTCAGACAAGGGGACTGCAACCATCTGTGCCGGTGTGGCATTTGCTGTGACGATTGCATCTGATAACCCTGGGCCTGATGTCAGGATGGGGTCATGCAGGGTGTCCTCCTTGAGTGGTAGCAGACTGGGTGCCACAGCTGTGGTGGCGGTGGCAGCCATGGCTGCGGTGGAAAGTGCAGGCATGGATGTTGCATCTTCTACGTCTACCGGCTCTGCCCTGCAACACGTGAGTGGCTGCATTAGTGACAGCAAGCTCTGGCTTTTTTGTTGTCCGCACCCCACTGGCAGCTCTCATTGCACACATAATCAATTATGAGTCATCATGACAAATATATCAGTCCTCTATCATCATGACAGGTAGATGAGTCAACAATGCAAGAAGGTACTAGTATGGATCAAGCTTGACAGGTCAAGATGCAAACTTGACCACCTATCTCTTGCTGGCATCTACAAGTGCAGATTCCACAGCAAGGAAACTTGGCAATAGAAGTACTCACATGATACGGCGTTTACGGCGATGCAGGAGCACAACCACTGCTCCCATGCAGCAGCAGCAGCACAGCCAGGTGGCAAGGGTGGCCAATGCCACCAACAGCCACAGCCACCACTTCTGGGACAGCTGACTCTTGGTTCCCGCCAAATCCGTGACATTGAAGCTAGGAGTTGGCGCCAAAGCCGCAGACGGCGCCAAGGCTGGACCTGAGGGGCTGCTGGTGCTGCTGCTGCTGCCACCATTAGCGGGAATGCCTTCAATGGAGGCAGACGCATTGCCTCCATTTTGGCTTTGCAGGGCTGCTGATCCAGAAGAGCGGGAATTTGGCGCCAAAGCGGCGCCTGGCGCCAAGGCAGGCCCAGTCAGACCACCTGCAGCTGTATTGGCGCCATCTGCTGGCGTGCTCTCAGCAAGACCACCTTCAATGGAAGCAAAGCTATTGCCAGAGTTGCTGCTGCCAGAAAGGGTGGTCACCCCAGGAGGAGCAGCTGCCCCAGAAGCTGCTGAGCCAGCTGCAGAGGCCTGACCCTGAGTGCCTTGGCTGGAAGCACCTCTGGCAGCTGCAGCAGCTGCAGTAGAAGCAGGTGACAGGGCTGACTGATAGCTGGCTTGGCTGGGGCCAAAAGAGGGCTGCAGCCCTGGAGCCCTTGTCTGAGTGTCTGGGGTGGCAAGCGTGGCTGACCCCTGTGGTGATGACCCTGCATCATAGAGACAATGTTAATTTTTCTTGATGGATGAGACAACATTGCATTGTTGGTGGCCATCTGTGTAAAAAGAGTAATGTGGTCCTCTGATGTGACATGCATCAAGCATGTCGTGTACACTTCAGTTTCATGAGGATCAGCACAGCCTTTGGGGGAAAGCGACCACATGGGTTACAAACTCCGCCACAGACAGGAGGTGTGTGTGCTGGGCATTGAAGCTACATGCACATTGCAGTCAATGGAGTGGGGCGTTGAAGCTACATGAACATTGCAGTCAATGGAGTGGGGCGTTGCTTGCTGAGAGTCAAGCAGAATGCAAAACACAGATCAGACATGTTCATGAACGATGCTTACCAGCGTCTAAGGCTTCAGCTGCCTCTGGAGGCGGAGCCCCAGCCTGGCTAGCCATGCCTTCTACAGCTGCTGCTGCACAGCATACCAAAGAAATCATCAGAGTCCATGGTTTTGCTGGCAGCAAATTACGATCAGCAGCTCAACAGACAGTAATCATGGTGCACAATGCACCAGTTCTGTGTTGCAGCCTATGGTAAAGGCTGTCAAGACTCACACACTGCAGTAGGGCATCTTCAACCTGCTTGTTTGTCAACTTTGCCTTCATCGTGAGGTTTTAGATCCTACTAGCAAATCTTCCAGCAGCACGCATACATGTACGATGATGCTCAATGATGTATCAGGGCGGCACAAGCAGGGTACACAGACCCGGGCACAACCTGGCAGAATGTCAAGGTTTCTGACCTGATCCCAGTGGTGTGCTTGCCCCTGCTCTGTCCCCACGCCTGGTCCCTGACAGCACAGGGGCTGCACCTGGCCCTAGGGCAGCACCAGGGGCAAGGGCTGAACCATTACTGCCTGTGTTGTCACTGACAAGACCGCTTGCATCAGCGACACTGCCTGTGCTGCCTCCACCACTGCTGCTGCTTGCACCAGAGCCACTGCCAAAACCACTGCCACTGCTGACTCCTGCAGCACTAGAGCTGCCACCACTGCTGCCGAGATTACCAAGTCCATTCAGGGCTGTTGCAGTAATGCCTGTAGCAAAGAGCATTTGTTGTTCCTACATCTGCATATGCTGTGGGGATGCAGCGTGATGAATGTTGAGTTGCAATTGGGGGCCTCATGCTGTTGTTGCTTCAGCTTGGAGTGGCTGTCAGGAACGATTGTCTTTCACATCAACATACCAAAAGCCACCTGGGCTATAGCATCTGCCAGTGAGTCATGCTGAGCTGATGTAACAATTCTCCAAATGCTCAAAAGTAGCATGTTTGCTTTTCGGGACTCACCAAATGGTCATTGCGCACAGTGAATGACATGCTCACTCATTGCAAGTACTGCCTCACCAAAAATCAGCACAACCCACATTCTTGCAGATACCTGCAGGCCCAAAAGCAGCTGTTGACAGTGGTGCTGTGCCTCCAGGATGCTGCCCTGAGGGGCTGTACGCCAGGGCTGCACCCCACGGCCCCACAGAGCCCGCTGCATCTGAAGCTGGTCCAGCTGCATGGGGACCAGTAGCTGCTCTGGCACTGCTCCCAGCATCATTGACAGAGGCATTTGCACCAATATTGCCACCCAAGCTTGGACCAGGAGCAGCACTGCCAAAGGCAGGGTTGTTGACGCTGCTGGAATTGCCTGTCAAGCTACCACTGCTGCTAGTCAGGGTACCACTGCTGCTGCCAGTCAGGTTGCCACTGCTGCCAGTCAGGTTGCCACTGCTGCCAGTCGGGCTAACACTGCTGCCAATCACGCCGCTGGAGTTGCCCCCAAGCCCAGCAGAGGCAGCATTGCCTGCTGGTGTCAGCCCTGTTGTGTTGGCACCAAGCGCCCCACTGCTCACACCACCACTGTCTGACAGACCTGCTTCACTGCTGTTGCCATTAGCAACAATGCCCGATCCCAGGTCTGCAGTGCTTGTGCCTGTAGCGTTTGCGCTGGCTCCTGCCTGAGCAGGTGAGCTGTCAGGCGACTGACTGCTGGAGCTGTTTGCACCGAGCACTGCTGCTGCAGCAGCTGCTATGCCAGAGGACAGAGAACTGTTGACAGCAGGGGAGAGTGGCGGCGGGGGTGGAATGCTGTCTACTGCATTGGGAGACATGGGCGATGCTGATGCTGAGCTGCTGACTGGGCTTGCACTGCGCCCTACACTTGTTGGCGATGGCATAGGAGTGGTTGCTGCAGCTGGGCTTGCAGTACCATTGGAAGCAGCAGATCCTAGTGTTGCCGGTGCTGCTTGGCCTGCTGCCGTGCTGTTGACATTCACAGGCTCTGGTAAGGTCTCATCAGAGGCCCCTGCAGTTGCATTTGCAGCTGTGACGCCACTGACAAGAGGTGAGCCATAGCCAGCTGAGCTGTTTGATGATGTGTTCAGAAGGGCTGCACTGGAGTTCACACTGCCGCTCACAGCTGCGCTGCCTGATGGCGACATCAATGACCCAGTGCTGCTGCTGTTGCCCACTGCAGGAGAGGCTGCATCAACTTGACCACCATATGTGCTGCTGCTATTTCCAGCAGGGCTTGGTATGCCAGCAATGCCTGTGCCATTGACTGTGCTGTTTTGGGATGCAAGGGCTGGGCCTGGGGCTGTGCTGATCAGCCCTGGGCCACTGCTGCTGTTGATGCCTGCAAGTGAAAATGAGCCTGCTAAATTGGCTGAAGATGTGTTAGCGGATGCCAGTGGTCCTGATGCTGAGGAGGTTGAGGGGGATGAGGACTGGGCGCTGGGGGTAGAGGAAGCAGGTACCCCTGGTGCAGCAATTGGAACTCCAGACATGCCTGCAGACAATGTTGAGTTGGTCAAACACGTGTCTTGCAAAGGAAACAGCGACAAGTGTCTGCTTAAGGTAGTATGCAAGGTGTCGCCTTGGTAGCATCTGGTGTGCATCTGGGTGCATGCATGCAAAATTAAAGCAAAATCCAGCTGCGACATGGTAGTAATCAAGGCTGTGGCAATGTTTGCCCATATTTGCTTCGTCAGGGTTGATGTAGCTCAGGTCAAACAAGTTCAGTTGCGGCGCGCAACACAACCGGTGACAGCGTAGGTGACTGCCACACCTTTGTTGCTATTGTGATAGGGACTCAGCTCTGCCTGACCGATACCAGGAGGTGCAGCTCCGTTGTCTTCTGGTGAAGCACTCTCAATAGAAGCACTGGCTCCTCCAGCTGTGCCGGCAGCAGGAGTGAAGGGTGCGCTGCCTGGAGCACCGTATGAATGAGCAAGAGCAGGTGATGATGCCCTATTGGTTTGGCTGCTGCCAGGGCCAAAGCCTGCAGATTCTGATGTCGGTGCTGGCTCTGGTGTGCTCTCGTTTGCGCTCTCAATGGATGCGGAGCCTCCAGATGCTTGCAGCATAGGCTGCAGGAAGGGACTGGGTGCAGGAGCAAAGGCTGGTCCCCAAGCAGAGGGTGTCGTGTACTGCTTAAGTGAACTGCCAGTGGTGAAGAGGTGCTCATAAGGATTGTGTGTCGCTCGCTGAAGAGCGGAGAAACCGATTCCGCTGATCAGCATAGCGATGATAGCAACGATGCCTGCTATGATTCTGACTAGTTGGGAGTCAGGCTCAAGAACAATTCTTGAATCTGAACAACAGCAGCAGAGCCACGCAAATGCAACCTTCCGCTTTCTACGTCTGGGTGAGTCAGCCCCCTCCATTATAGCGTGGAGGTCACTACCAACAGCAGTTTTTGTGATGGCTCAACCTGCTACACGTGGGGGGGCTTGTGGCAACAGATCAGCGTCACGAACGATCTTTCACAGATCAC
>JAABUK010010400.1_pt1 | contig 12425 bp, 13 predicted proteins | sample 5559141 | NCBI WGS metagenome assembly JAABUK01 (sample SAMN10711869, study PRJNA513367) | rock metagenome | isolation source: Antarctica rocks | place: Antarctica: Victoria Land, Pudding Butte nord | collected 2016-01-03
CCTTTCGACGTATATATACTATTAGTACAATTAATCGATTAATAATCGATTATAATCAATTATTTGGAAATTAAATAATTATAATCGATTATGCTTAGTCATCTAGGAGTGAAATCGTAATCGATTACGATTATTTTTTTGGTCACCCTGATGGTAGGTACTTTAGAACTGAAGAGCTAGGGCCACTAGTACAACTAAGTGAAATCTTCTATGCCGACCAGCTCTACCCGCATTGAGTACCGAAGATTAGCCATCACATCAACCTCACTTCTTCCAAGTGTGCCAGGACAACGCGACAGTAATCTCATCGAGCGCGTCAATTGTCCGCAAAGTGTTTGAGCTTCAACAGATATGTCTCCTTCAGCGTTGAGAAGCATCTCGTCCCTGCCCGTGTCCATTAGCCCGGATGGCGGACGCCTACTTAGAATCAAAGAGCAACGGAGGCGTGACCATAAAGCCAGTCATCAAGGAGCTAGTCCGAACACAGTTCTGCTTCCCTGATATTGTGCTCCTGGTAGATAAGATAATTATCACTAAAATACTTTCAGCGAAAAGCCCTCATAATCTGGAAGCATACCGCCTTTACTTGACTGACCGAGAGAAGAGCATACAAGGTAGCCAGCCTCGTAAATTATCTATGAACTACTAACTAATGGAGCTTAATCCTTGATAGCTGTACTCAAGCGTCGTCTTCACAAGGACATCGACAGACATGATCTACGCGAGGGTTCACAAATTGTTCTGAAGGAATACCGTTTGGGTACTGGCCCGCGGCTCAACGGAATTGGGAACGTTCAGTATGTCTTCATTCAAACTCATCTAGAGGCCCACGCTGACTTGTTCCTACAAAGATACATTGCCATTGTGGATTGCTATGTCATAGGCAACGAACGACGCTTCGAATTCCCGAGTGCCGATAGCGAGGGTTCAACTACCACTGATCAGCGATCACGAGCGACCTCAATCCCTGTTGATGAACGACACCACGAGTTGTCGAGCGGACTCGAGCAATATGATACTGTTCGCTCCAATTTCGTCATTCCTGCGGCTAGCGCCGACGTGGACTATGCCCAGTCGGACCCTGATACAGTTGATGCGTACGAGCACAAATCTGTTGGCGCTCTGCTTAGTTTTCCGACACCAGTAGCCTCGATATCTGACGATACGGAAAATATCCTTCAACCCCAACTGATTGAGAGGAAAAGAAAGCGAGACGTGGTCGTCTCTCAGACAAATTTCGGAGGTGACACTGGATCGCGCTCACTGTCTAAGATACTACAGAAACGGGCCGAAAGATGTTCAAAATCAAACGAAGGTAATACCACCGCGGTCTCGCGTCAGACAGAATCCCCTTGGGCCCGCAAGGCGAAGGCAGCCGGGACTCCCCTCCAGCCAATCGAGCGTCCTCTTCGGCTTTCAACGCTAGCTTCCGTGACTGGAGTCAATCGTTCTCGCAACAAAGTGGTGGATATCCTTGCTTTGGTCCATTCAGTCGATGACTCGACCGTGAAGCCCGTACATTTACCACTCAAACGCGACATCCGAATAACAGACGGCAGTACTGATAGACCAATCACAGTCAGCATCTTCGTTGATCCTGTCGATTGCATACCATCAGTTGGTGAAATTGTACTCTTTCGCAATCTGGTTACCCATGATTGGAAGCAAGGTGCCCTTAATGCATATCCAAAATACTGCGATGGCAAGGATTGGTACATACCAGATCCTGAACGTGTCGAAGGCCGAGGCCTTGAATTGAAGGACCTCAAAGCCAAGATCCTTGCTACTGAGCAGGAACGCTGCAGGTCAGTCAATGTAGGAGACAAGGAGACATGCGAAGATGAGGAGAGCCAGAAGCGTCGAAAATACAGCTGAGACGGTAACGAAAATGATATCGATGGCTTGAGCACACTAAGGAGACGCATGAGTCGGGCCTCTTAAGAATGCGGACATCGGCCGCTAGAACTACATCACCATAGTAGGCTACCCGGGTGACTCTACGCTAATCACGACATTCGCTGACTATTCTTCAAGTCTTAGAAATTTGAGGACCAAATAGATTATTCTTGCACCCAGATCTAATTAGATTCTTTCTCTTTCTTTCTCAAAACCATACATATTTTTCTCTCTCTTCACATTGGTGTTCATTAAATTATCTTTAAGTTCTAGCAGGCAAAAGCATATGTTGTCATCTTATTCCTGGGACTCGTCTCAAAACGCGACTCCACTGTCTACCCAAGATGGCTCAACCGCCCTTCCTGATGCTCTCCTTCATCCCCATGTTGCGCCGAACACCTGTCCGCTTACCTATTATATATGGGATCAATTGCTGCTGCCAGGACTGCTAACATCATACTGTTCGAGGTGGTTTAGCCAAGTTCCATTTTGTTCATAGACATGGGCCACGTTGATATGGACCTTCTGGTGGGTTAGAAGTGGATATCAAACTCATCATACCTGAGCTAAATGATGTTAGATTTATTGGTACAGGTGCCGATGTTATACATTCTCTATCGTGTCCTGCTTTAGGTATCAAATGTGATGCTCATCCTGAGATTAAACCAAGTTTCTGGTATAATTAATAGAGAAGGAACTTTTCACGGTCTGAGGCCATAGTGAAAGTGAACCTTTGGCTCAAAACCTTCAAAATGCGGGAAACCCCTAAAGCAATTTCAACCAAGCCAAAGTAGTAATATTTTGGTGGCACAGGTAATTTGATACGCACGGTGTATCCAAAGGACTTCGAAATTCGCATCTGAGCCCGGTGTATGTAATTTGTGTCGCTGGAGTATTCCACTGCTTTAAATGAGCGGGAATGGTGAAGCACTAGCTGATGATGTAGGTGTCGACTCTTGACCCGAATTCTCCGTCTCCAAGGCCCACAAAGACAACGTTGATGAGACTTCTCTGAGGCTGCCCTGTTACTCGGAGCGCCAGACTCGAGCACACAACGCTCTATACACTCTTCTGGTGCCTCACGCGGCTTCCTCTACTCCCTTCCCCTCTTGCACAGGAAGTCTGTTCTCTCAACTACTGCACAGCAAATCCTCGTCCGAAGAAGAGTCCATTCAACATATCAGCTTATTGACCTTCCCACGCGGAATCGAATATGAAACCTTACCATTCGGACCCCCAACCCTAACCTCTCTCAATAGACGCCACCGTATCTAATGCATCATACCATCCGCGTACCCATAGACGTATAGCCGGCTTACAGCTCAGCCAGCCGAACTTCCCACCGAACATCTTATCACAACATTCCCAATAACCCTGCTTAGCCCGAAGAGTCTAGTAATATGGATGGCGTTTTGTTTCTTCAAGCCGTGGCTTCTCGATCCGTTCAAGAGTGTCCCGCAGCATGTGCTTCTCCCATTCGTATCGTTTTAGATCGTCTATGCGTTTTGGTGATACCTCCCAAGAAGTTGCAGTTGTGGATGTTGTGGGAGACGACGTGGAGCTTAGGTTTGCAGGCGGAGTTCTTGTCTTGCAGTTCCTTTCGGACGCGGTTTCCTTCGTTTGGCTGTCTTTGAGGGCAGGATAGATACCTAGGTGGTGGTGGGGATGGCTTGGGTCTTCCCTGGCTTCTTGTCGGATATCCGCTTGGGGGAACTAGGGCTGGGGTTGAGCCTCGAGGTTCCCAGAGCTGGTTGGGGTTGTAGAGCCGGAAGAATGCCTTGGGCTTGCGGGTGTGCAGCCAGTGTGGCATCTGGCAGTGTTTTGCCTCCTCAGTCTGCCATTTCCTTAGCTGCTCCTCTTGTCTGCCCCCCTCAGCGTACAGTGTAGCCTTCTCTTGAGTTTCTCGTTCAGCCTCTGCTTCGTCATGTCCTCTTTTCCATGCTATCTGCATGAGCTCCTTATACTGGGGACTGCTAACCCTCTGCTTGTACCAGAGCCTCTGCTTCTTGGTTGTAACCTCATGGAGATCGTTGCGCTCTATCCAGTCGTGGAATGCCTCAAGATCTACATCGAAGGACTTGCGGTTCACTTCTTTGTCCGGGGCCTTCTCCCGCCGGTATTTCTGCTAGAAGGTACGCTCGTCGTGATCTGCCTGCATTTGGGCGACATACTGCTCGAAAGTCTGCTCCTTCGTTAGTGGGACGACAAGATCTCCGTGAGATGGAGGCGTGTAGACTGGGTCGTGATTGAAAAGTCCACGTTTCGTGTCAAAGTGTGCTCAAATCGAGTTTGATGTTTGGTTATGTACTGGCAGTAACGCCCGTGTGGATCACTGGCATCATGTGGATAGGACTTGCTGCGTCTCACCGCTCGGGTGACCTCGAGAAAAGGCTGTTATTATTGAGTGGAGGGAAGGTGCGATTCATCGTGAAGACACAGATCTCGGCTCAGTGTGGTATGCTTGACGTGCTAAGGGTATGCTTGATTTATTGAAAGAGTGCTTGACGTCCTGAGTATGTGCTTGATACTACTGCTGTGCTAAGTGCTTTGTCAAGATCTACTCGGTAAGGAAGTCAAGTACTCTGCTAATGAATATAAAGAAAAGGATCAGTTCGGAATTGAATATGCCCACTCTAAACTCTGTATCCACAGCCTATACCCTTATGGCTCATACTCCACCGAGACCAGGCTGTTCTTGGGTAGCTCAAGTTCGACTATCGCCTCACCTCCGTGCTGCTAGCTGGACCCACACACAAAAGCCACGATAAACGGAGTACAGTGGGTCAAGACAGTCTTGACAGGCTACGTGGCGACAAGACTTCTTGGACCCACTTCAAAGTCATGGTAGATATTGCCAATGGCGTTCAAAGTAAAGAGAGAGCCGCGGCTCAAGCAATGTAAGGTGGGTCCTAGGGGCATCGCAGGGAAAGAGCCACCTCTAGCTATATTGGTGGGATGAGAAGGTTCGTGCTTACCTCACCCTTCTAATCCCAAAGCAGAGGAAGGTATCCACTCTTCCAACAAGCGGTGAGTAACCTTAGATTGCTGAGCTGAAATACCCATGCCTTCGAAATGGAAGGAGTGGCAGTGAGCCATTTGGGGTGAGCGGAAGGTTCATAATAACTTCGCCCGTGTTATCATAAAGACATGAAAGGCATTCACCCTGCCAGCAAGACCCGCATCGAGTGCTCTGATGTTTTCATCAGGGCTGTGCTACCGCCCTCTGGCATCTGAATTGATTGGACAAGCCGATGAGTTGTTAAAACTCTGCTAAGAGTACCTTTCAGTGAATATAGGAAAAATGTGCAACAACGGGGCTCTATCAAAAAGGGTGAAGTAGCTCTCTAAGTCTTCCCTTTCATATGAAATAGCAAGGCTTTGTCTGTCAACCCTCAAACCGCATTGGAGTTCCGCCCATCAGAGAATACTTCTCTGTTCTCCTTGATCTCCCTATATGCCATCTCTTTCGCCTCAGTATGCTGTCTTTGCGCTTATAGCTCCACCGTGCTCCGAGCAGGCTTCGGTTCCAGCTCACACCCTCCAGCGCGCTTCGAATGTTGATCTTTTAGATTATCGCAAGAGATGAGGATTTTAGAGCTCGCAGTCAGGTTCTCGACGATACTCATCGACTTTCAAAGGGCTCCGTTATGCTAAGCTCCTATTTTCTTCTGTTGTTCCTTATGAAGGAAGGAAAGCCGATGGTTATATATGAAATAAATCATAATGCGTATCAATGACACGCTTCCAATATTTTTGATAAAGATCTTTGATATCTCGAGTCTCGTCTTGCTCTAAGCCTAATCATGATACGATAACGTCCCTCGGTCGATGGTTCTCCGCCCTCAATTAGCTGTCAGATTGGAATATTGAATGATTGCGAGGCCGTCACTCTTCGCTGCAAAGACCTCTGGCTTCTGTTGCTGATTTCGATGAAATGTTACCTGGCAGTAATTGACCAGCCAATCGAGATCACCTATGGGCGCCCGAAGGCATCAGGTTCTCAACTTGTACCGCCGTTGCAACATTGCCTTCACGCTTTTGATCTCTCAGCCAATGCGCAACCAGTTGAGAAATGCAAGTTCATGCTAAGGTTCAAATACCCAATCCATTCCACACTATTGTGGATGTGGGCTTCTTTTGTAGATGAACGCGACAGGCTCAACAATAGCAGATGTAGTCAGTACAAGCTTCAGCTGCAGATCCGCCTTGCCCAGATCTACCAGTATTCGTTCCAACGGAAATTTCTTGCCAATATCAAAACCCGTCATTCTTCCGTAAATCACCATTTTGCTGCGTGGAACAGGACAGCGAATGGACATAGCCGAAATCGCATGGGTATGGCATCAAGAATAATGGGGAATATGTCGATGTAACATGACTCAGGCCTGATCAGATCTGTAATCTCTGCCACTAGCTCAGTAAGTGGAGAATTTGGTGTGGATCCACCTCTAGGAACCATGGTACTTCGCAATTTGGCACACTAAGCCAATTTCAGGCCTAGCCTAATTCGATTCGAAGCTGGCAGTATCCCTTCATCGGAGGATGCACGAAGCTGCTGTTCTAACCTGTGGGGCCCACCCAGACCAATTGGTGCAGTATCATTGTATCCACTCGTAAATGTAGGCTGCGAACAGGCTTCAGTGGCTCCATTATTTTGGCTTCTGCATTAGAGCAGATGCTGAGATAGCTCCGGCCTAGGAGTGTAATAGGCCAAAGGTGCTTCCGTGTTCGACATAGCAGAAAGTAAGGACCCACCAGCGAGGTACCATGAACCGGAGGGGCGTACAATAGTGGAAACCTGAAGGCTTCCATTGAAAGGCACTCCTCTGCGGAGACCTTTTATTCAGATATGTTCTTCTAGCCTTCTTGGCAGTAGTATTTAAGACAGGTCGATTTTGATCCAGCTCTTGCTTTTCCATCAAGACTCTGAGATACTCACTTACAATTATTATCTGTCTCATCATCCAATCCCCAACTCACTGAACCAAAATATTTCTTGATCTCCTGCTGACCAACAAATACTGCAGCATCAGATCATCTACATAAGCTTCACTGACCCACAGCAGTCTTACATTCATAATTCACTGTTCTTCCGGCTTCAAAATGTCGCAGATGCAATCTACCATTGCCATGCCTGAATTCGATCACAACGTTTTCGTCGCTGCAGAGAGAAGATACAACAAGCTCCTCAAAGAGCAACGATCCAGGCGACAAGCTGTCGGAGATTTCCAAGAGACCGAAAGATTGGAGAATCTCCAACGGGAAAAAGATCGCTTCAAGCGGGAGATGCCATTGCCTATGTTTGATCGCTACATACAGAACGTTTACCAGCGAGAACGCGAGATCAAGGAGGGAAGGGAAAGAGAGATGAATCGTGGCACTCCAGCCTGGAACGGCCCTTCGCTCACCCCTTCGATGGGTCTTTTCCAAAATGGTTGGCAGGGACTTCCCAACCCGCGGGTTGCAACTGGACCGGTATCTACTGCCAACGCGAACGGGCATGGCCTTGGAGTGGGTCAACGCCCATTCTTGCAGATTGCCTCGGCATTCAACGCCAACATGAATGGGCATTGTGTTGATGATGGAAGCCAGCTATCGGCGGGCGCAGTTTCCCCAGCTTCGAGCGCCAACGAGGGCGGTCAGATTGCCGGAGGAAGTCCACCATCGGACAGGCAATGGAACCCAGAAGCAAAAGCTTTTCAACCTGGAGTGGTTGCAGCTCCAGAGACATGCTCGCAGCCGTCGTCAGAACAGCCTCCATTGACGCCGGCAACGCCTGAAAACGTCCCCATTGAGTCCCGAGAAAGGCGAGACTCCGGCTACGGTTCCTATCCAACATCTCCTACAAAATCAGAGTCCGGGAATAAGCAGGAAGCTCCTGAGGAGACAGGGATCAAAATCCCAGAGAAGAGCCTTGGCAAAGAGCAGGGGCAGCCGGCTGCAGCCAAGGTAGCGCCAAGCGAAGGCAGGCAAAACTTGACCACCTTGCCTGGATGGAGATTGAAAATAACCGATGGATCCTTCCTGGGGTCATGGGTGCCACGCATACTCCGCGAAGGGTATGATGAACACTGCGAGAGAATACTGGACGACCTGGAGCAGTGGGACGCAAATCGGACCAAAATAAGAGCACCTAGGTATTTCTCGACAAAATTCGGCTTTGATTACTAGTCATTGCCTCATTCGGTGGTACGTGGACACCTGTTTCCATGCAGATCAGCTCCATCAGTCCACCAAAGATACCCTTGGCGAACGTGTCCTGGCACCATTCAAGGTCATGGCTAATACAAGAGGCTTTCCTGTAGCTCTGGTATGGAATCAATTGATTTTCTGCAGTGATGTCTAGTTTGGTATTGGGAGTCCTTCCTGAAGAGTAAGCTGTGAGAACATCAATTGTGTGGGTCGAGCGTGGGACAAATGTTGTATGACAGGGCGAGCTCTAGGTTCATTTCTCTGATGTCGATCCCCTCTCGAAGGGAATTTGGGCATGATCGAGCTTAGTCTATGTAGTAAATGGATTTTTTCCCCAACCTTCTGTCCGCCGCATTGAAACAAATTGTAGGGAGATCGCGTTTCTCTAAGAAAGCTTCTGATTGTAGTATTCTTTCTGCGCTCTCGTGTCCTCATTTCAGATGAAGCAGTGGTTTCAGAAACCCCAATGTCAACTCTCACCCGCACGCAAAGATACTTGAGTGAAGTTCGCATACGGGGCCCGGCGACTAAGCTCTTCTAATCGGAGTATTCTTCGCGTTGCTATGTCACCGCTTCGAGATAGGCCATTGATGTTTGATCCAATCTCTAGCCAGAAGTGTGCATAGCCAATAGGAGATGCCGAGCTTCACAAGACCTAGCTGCTAGACGTCCACTTAGCGTAGACGACATCTGAATGCGAAATTCCATTCCATGACAGCTTGCAGCTTCCCCAGCCTCGAGGGTAGATCCCAGTATTCTCCCCACCACTTGAAGAACACTTACAGAGGCTAACATTCGCCTTAGCAGACCACCAAGTGATATATTCTTAGCTGCGATCGATGCGCTGGACTAGGCTGTTGATCATCCATCTTCCGTCGAAGGCTACCCATCCACCCACTTGTGAAGATTATCTGCAGCATCCTTAATAGTAGACGTAGCACTGGAGGTATTCTTCTCCTTAATTTTCCCCACCACCTGTACCTCTATAAACAACGGCACATGGTCACTTGGCCCCCTCTCCACCTCGCTGTCGAGCACATCCGCCTCTTTCACAGCCCCCTTCAATCCCTTCGTAGCTAGTATCATATCGACCCTATCCCCACCCGCACCCCACGGCTTATTCCTCGGTCTGTAGCTGTACACGCGTTTCTCGCCATGCAAGAGACGGAACGTATCAAGCATGCCCAGCCCTTGGATGAACTTCTCTTCAAAATCAACTCGATTCGCAACATGGTCCGCTCCCATTCGTAATTGTGGAAAGGAGTCCATAGTGGTACGAGAGATGTTGATATCACCTGCTATGGTCACATGCCATCCTTTACATTCGTAAGCTCTGACCTCGTCAGCGAGGAGGGAGTGGAAGACTTTCTTCCAGTCATGGCGAGTTCCAATGACCTTTCCTGTATTGGGGTCACGGTAGTTGTTTGAGGTGCCATTTACGGCGTAGATGTTGAAGAGAACGAGTCCCGAGCTTAGTAGCTCAACTATCTGCACACGTCCTTCACGATCCCACTCAACGGTCTTGATTTCAACATCAGGCGCCACATCCTGCCGTATGAGTGTGCCGACGCCGTAGACTTTTCCACCAAAGCCTGTAGCATTGTATCTGTCTCTGGGGAGACAGAAATGAGCATCGTAGCAGCGGTTCTTGATCAAAGGCTCTTCCACGACGTCATGTGAAGTGTTGATAGCGCGACGAAAGAGATCCGGCGTTTTGGTATCGCAGGGCGAGATCTTGACTTCTTGGAGGAAGACGACGTGGGGCCATCCCCAGCGAAGGAGGCTGGCACGTAGGGAAGGCTGATAAAGTGGGATCTTTGGTTTCGAGCTTGACGTTAGGTATTTGGTGATCGGTGGAGTCGTAGGTGGCAGGAATGGCTGTATACCGTTGACGTTCCAGGAGTAGATGCGAAGGGTCTCGATAGGATCGGACCTCGTGTCCGATTGAGGGACGACTGGGGGTGGAGGAGGCGGTAGAGATTCCGAACGATGGTCGAGGCGGCTGCGTTTGAGAGGTGGGGGACTGACTCCTTGAGCAGGAGATGGAGAACGTTGCTTGAGCCTCCGCATTAAATGGACTTGAAAATAAGTCCAAAGCCACCACCATCATCCTTCATAAGCTAAGACATGTAAAATTCATTAGGACCACCGAGCTATCAATTATCAAACGGTGAAATCATTATATTCGTCTTGGCATCGAAGCGAGGATATCCAATCGGTCTATCTATTCGATCATGCAAGCGTAGCAAAACAGCGCAAAGGGTATCATCTACAGACAACTTTCATGAATGCCCTGTGGTCCCAGATCATTGTATTCCGTCCTCGACATAAAGCCCTTGCTCAATCCCTGATCAACAACGAATAACACCTTTGCAGCAACCTGTGCACCTAGAAAGCCTGCCTCTTCCATGCCAACCTCTTTCCATTCTGGAAAATAGTCCGGCATCTTCAGCAGCTTTATGCTGGTCGGCGTCTGGGCATGGCTGGAATGCTGGTGCCCCTGTTGCTGTTGGTGGAATTGTTGGTGTAGTAATTGTTGTTGTTGTCCAGGAGGAGCAAGATTGGCATTATTAGTGGCGGCTAGCATCAGCGGATTGACTGCTGATGCGTGATGAGGTGCATGGGATTGCGGTTGTGGTGTGTTGGCCCCAGTGGCCATGGGTGTGGTGAAATTCGAGGGGAGCTCAGAGGTGAAAATGGTGGCACTCGAAGGCGAGATGAGGTATCTCGCATTCAGAGTGGCGATCAAAGCTTCTTTGAAGCCTGTCACATCGTTAGCTATGGTATGTACCAGGCCTTCGCCGAACTCGCCTTTGACTTTACTGCCATTACCTAAGATGATTAGCGAGTCCCAAAGGTCACTCCTTTTGCTACCTTCGGGGAAGGAAAGAATGCATCGATGAACCGCGTCGGCAATTCGATCAATGATGCCTCCACTTGCAGCCTGAAATCTCTCAAGCCCAACGTCTGCATGCTTTCGTACAAACGCAGTCCCTTCCCGGTTCCGCCGTCTTTCCTCCTTCCGTTCTTCTCTGCGGTTTGCAGCTGCATTTTCAGCCGGAAGAGGATCCTTATCAACAGGATCCGGCGTCTTTTGCCTCTTGGACTCGCCGGCATCTTGGCCACCCTCCCCGTCCATGACCCTCTTACCGTTGACATTCAACTCTTCCAGGGGTTTCCGCTCGTGATAATGGAATGTAGCCTTAGCGCGTTTCGAATTGGGCAATCTTGCTTCTTTGACAGCTGCGGCAGCATCTGCAGCTGTTTTTCTAGCGGCCGCTTTGTCCGCCTTCTCCTTTTCTTTTCGCGCCAGAAATTCACTGGTCTTCCCACTGGCAACGATCGTTGCTACATCCAGAACACCTTCATCGTCTTCCCCGTCCTTGAACTCTCGATCGTCGTCGGCATCACCTACTTCCGTGTTAACGCCCGGTCCTCGAGGCGCTCCTCCTTGAGCAGCAATGCTTCCTCTCTGGCCGTCTCCCGAACCAACGGCCCCAGTAGAGACTGCTGACGCTGGGTTTTCGACCTCGGCCTCGGCTGGGAAGTTAGAACTAAGCGGCAGTATCTCGCATATACTATTCTTCTTCAGCTGCTCGCACATTTCTCTTGTGAAGCCTTTAGGGCTAAGCAAACTGAGCAAGCGCTGCGTCATTGCTTCGCCACCACATTCTAGCACCGCAGCCCCCCTTCCCAGCTCGTTGACCACAAACTCATTGACAGTAGTTATGTCGCATTTCGAGTAGCCAACATCTACCACAGTGGCCGTTGGAGTAGCGTAAGCATAACAGACAGCTAATGCCGAGTCCATAAGACAGAATGCCGGAGTCTTGAACTTTTCGAAGAAGAATTGTGTGAGACTCTCGTGATCTTGCGCAGTCCAGGCAGGCTGGGCGATGACTAGTATTGGAGTGTGGAATGGCGGGCTCAGGGTATTGTAGACGTGTGTAAGCAGGGCGAAAAAGCATGACCATTCCACTATACGTCCATCTCGAATGGGATACACGGCACCCTCCTCACTTGTAGGGTCCTCCTCAAACAGAATCTCTTCTTCAGGATCTTCAATTGTACCATTGGCATCTTCCATTCTTACATCTCCACCAGCATGACCGCTGTCTCCATTTGGCTCATGTGGCTTCGTCGTCATCCTCTCTCGGACTTTGATGGGCTCCCATTCTCCCTTATTTTCGGCAGGAAACATGCGGGTGGGAATCCTGAGGCGGGCTGGCGCGAAGGACTCCGGCAGCCCAAGCTGTGCAAGAGTGGTCTGCGACCCAGGGGTGATGATCTATTTCCCATCACGTACTTGGTCAGCGTTGCATTTTATCGTAACGCTG
>JAABUK010010402.1_pt1 | contig 12424 bp, 12 predicted proteins | sample 5559141 | NCBI WGS metagenome assembly JAABUK01 (sample SAMN10711869, study PRJNA513367) | rock metagenome | isolation source: Antarctica rocks | place: Antarctica: Victoria Land, Pudding Butte nord | collected 2016-01-03
ACTACTACCTTGTGACCACAAGTATAGGAGTCCACTTGATGGTTACCGCCAGCACTGCTGCTATGCAGTTGGGCTTTATTCTGCTAGCAGGCCTTGTCGTGACACCAGCTGCCGCCACCACGGGGACAACCGCCAATGACATTCAGTCCACTCCCTTTCCAACTTCCCTTGACGTGACCGATCTTCCTGCCGCACTACGGAGCGCGTCGACGCAGTCGGGGCTAGGTAGTGATTGCAAACACGACACTGGCACTGTAGTTATCTGTTCCCTTGATCATCAGGCAACAGCAAGGTTGCAGGCAACAGCAAGGTTGCAGGCAACACTACTGCAGTTGCCTCCCTTCTTTTTTACGTCAGCTTATTCGGCCCAGGGGGACATTTCTGCAGCAGCTCACAACCTTTCAGCGTCAATTGCTTCAGCTGCCTTGCCTTCAGCGGAGCAAAAACAGGCTATCACACAGACGATTCAGTATGCCCTGCAGTATGGGTACCAGCAACACTTCCCTTCAATCCCTGCACTCACGGTCCTGGTGACTGCTGCTCTCTTAGCCAATCAGGCTGATACCCTTCCAGTCAGCTTTGCACAGCTGTACCCTCTCTGCATATTCAGAATGCACTCACTCTGCTGGGCAATATCTGAAAAGTTGTTAATGACAGCATAGAGACACCTCCTAATGTGCAATAGCAAAAAGACTTGGTGAAAGACTGGCAGGAAATAAAATATCGAGAAAAAGAACCCACTTGATCCTGGGCGTACCCCTCCCCATGCATGCACTTACTGCCCATGTGGTGGTTGGTTCTCTACTCAATGAGCTCAGCTCACCAAGCCGCAGCCTGGCAGTTGAACTTTGAGCTTTTGCTTACCTTCAGCATGCAGATTGCTTCCGACATCTTGATGTGAATTTGCCCAAATCCTTTTGTCAACATCCCCTGTCAGATGTCTGTGAAGTCAAAAAAGATGCTAGTAAGACTATCAAGACTACAGATTGCAACAGTCTTCACTCTAATGTGATTCTTCTGCATGCGGAAAACATATTCTAGGTAGCTTCCATGCCATGCCTATCCCAACTGAATGGTGCAACCAAAATTTTGACACGCTTTCATGGTAACAGTCAAGCATCATGTGTGGCTAGCTGGGCTTGCTGTTATCATCTGTGAAGCTGCTGTGGTCAGTTTCAGCACTGTTGTCAGCACCAGTTTTGTGCCATCATCATATGTACTTCCGTATCACTGCACTTTCTGTATTACTTATTTTCACCGTTGTGCAGTTCATGCTGTGCAGGCCGATGGTGTTACTCTGCAGGTCTTCTGTGAGCTGGCACGCTCGGCTTCAAACATCTCATCTGCAACTGGACAGGCTGTTCTCTCTGCGCTTCCTGAATCCTTTGGTCATCAGCCATGCGATTTCTTCCAAGGTACAGATTGCAGCTTGCTCCTGTCAGATCTCATTGCAATGACTGCAGGCTTGCAATGAATGTGGTCATTGCTTACCTTTATGTGCACGCTGCGCCGAGACTGCAGCATGATGCATCATTGTGAGCTTCTGACTCAGCAGCAGCTGGAGGATGATTCTGCTAGGGCATTGCTAGGGCATTGCAAGATGCACTCAGAGCCTTGCACAACATTACACTGATTGCATCATGTTGCCAGTGATGCTGTTGATCTGTCTGGAAACAGCAGCTCGATTTGCAATGCACTGACTTCATTTGTCAGGATGTTGGTGTCTTCATCGTTCGTATGACGCTGTTGCAAACGGCATGCCATACACATGTAAGATGAACAGGTGGTTGGGCATTGGCCAACATTGACATGTGCCTGCAAGCCAATGGTGACCTCTTGTATGACCACATGGTGTATGACAACGGGGGGTCATTATGCGGAATCTCTGATCCAGGTGCATCAGTGCACGACTGCAGCCAAGCAGTAGCTCAATTGCAAGGGAACAACACCCAGTGTGTAGTCCCTCAAGACGGTGATTTTCCAGCCTCCAGCCCTTACAATTATGGCCAAGTGACCCTGGCTGTTTTTGGAAACTGCTCAATTTCATTGGGAGGGCCCTATTTCACTGCCCTGCCCTGCTCCACAGCTGCTATGTATGCACAAGACATAGCAACTGCTTGCAGCACTGCTGACCAGACCACAAGTGGTGACTACCCCTACCCAGGATGGGCTCCAACACAAGATCATTTCAGTCCAAAATCTGTTCTTGTGCAGTCCATAGAGATGTGAATCCGCAGTGTTCTTTGACTTGTACTGCATCAGTATGACAGCGTGCAGTGTCGGTTTGGGGCTGAAGCTTTCTTTCAGTTGATTCTTTGCATCTAATTTGGTGAAGCCCCAAGCCCCACATGTGTCCTTAACCAGCTGCTGGTTGAAACAGGAAAAGCATTAGCAAACAAATTAGCGTTTCCTTTCACAGAAACTTTAGAATATAAGCACCAATTTGTGCAAAGGCTTTGCCATTGCTTCAGGTCTGCCCATCCAAATGGAGTAGATTTACTGCATTGTGCTCGGCATTGCATCACCTTCAGTCAGTGCATCTACACGTATGAGCAGCCTTGAGCGCCTTAACCCATTACCCAAGTTTCGGTACTGCATGCTATCTAAGCCTGTTGCTGTCCCTATCACTGTGCTGTCAGCTTTGCACTGACTCTTCGTTTCTTATTTTTCTATTAGGAAGCCATACACGCACCCATGTTAATTTGCAAATTGTGCTGGCGCACGCTAGAAGCATCAAACCCCTACAAAGGATTTGCTTTATGCAGAGTCAGCAAACTCCTGCAGGCACTTAGACTGTAGCCCAGCGGGTCTGATACTCCAGCTACAGACTGCTTTTAATATAAACTCTGCAATGCATACAAGCCACACTCAAGGACTACAGTCACCCGCCTGTGCCTCAAACTTTATAGGCTCAACCCTGCATTGCTGCTGATCAGCCTCAGCCATAAAGCAGCAGCCATGCAACTCAATGTGCTGGCTGTGATGAAAACCAATGCGGCACACAGCAACATAGCCTAAGGCAATGGTAGCTAAGAGTTAGGGGCAACGGCGTCTGACCAGTGAGGTGTCTGAGTAGAAGGGAATGCGCATGCTGAGCAACAGAGCCATGTACAGCTATGCATACGTGTGAGTGATTACTGATGGCATAAGCTGCAGGCATTTGATCCATTACGTAAGTGATAGTGCAGGCCCATTTGCATGCAACCACTGACAGCTATAAGGTACCAGTAGATAAAATCCATATACCCTGAACATATGCTCACATGTGTTCTGCCATCATAAGCACTGCCATTGCAGTCTTCGCATACATTTCAGTCATAGTCAATTGTGATACAAACTCAAATACACCACCTCAGTATGCTTCTACACTCTCCACAACTAGGTTTATATTCAGATATAAAGCTTGCTGAACACTATAAGAGCTCAATTGTGTTACGCTAAAACACAACATGTTTAGTCACCTTCCTATGTTTTGATCATGTATGTCAATGCACAGCCTCATTCTGTCATCCACGCCATCAAACAGCGCTTCCAGGCAGTCAGCTGGATTGGACTGCCAAATCTTTCCAAAAAATCTTGCAATTGTTTTAGGCTTATAAGGCTTCTGCAGCTTGTCATCCGTACACGCCCATACTGTCTCTGTAGGAGATCAGTCAGGAGACCCACTTCAGAAATGAACCGCCTGGCACACTAGCAGCAATGAAGACCATGTTCTTGCCAGCAGTATGAGCTGTTGCATTTTCTGGCTGCAGCTGCCAACTATCTGACCAGAATGCTGAAACAGCCTGTTGCCTTCTGATCTTTGATGACATCATTGTACTCATTCTGCCCTACTACTCTGTATAGTTCGATTGAGCGCCATATCCTGCTGAGTTTGGGCAGTTGTTTCATTAGCACTGAAGCATTCTGGAAGCTTAGCTGCCATGGAAATATGCTGCACTGCTGCAATATTTGCTGTGTGAGGTCTGCCTGGTCTGGGCTGGTCCTTGACATGACCAGACTGCTCATGTCTTGCAACCCATCTGTTGACAAAGTGATGACTGCAGTGCATTTTCTTGCTTGTTGCGTGGCATCAAGCATCAAGCACTACGCCAGTGTTGTTGAGACAACATACCAGAGATGACCACCACAAATGCTGTCACCATGACCTGTCACAACTCCACGTGACACTTGACCAAAATATATACCAGTGCAAATTTCGTGGAGCATGACATGCAAATCGCTTGATACAAGTTGTCCAACGCAGACCCCTTATGACGCTCTACCTTATGATCTTGCAAGTTAACATCAGCCTGGTATGCCAATAACAGTGCCACCAACTTTCTTTTGAGCTGAAACTCCAGCTGACAGATAGCCTCTTGCACTGGTGACTTGCCCTGCAGTGCCACGCACGCGCAAGGCAGTGTTTTGCCTGAGTTCTGCTTCTTGCCGTTGTACCAGCTGGCGGGTGCAGGACAAGTCAACTGCAGGGAGCCAGCTCAAGCACCAGTATCATTCAAGCCTACATGTGCACTCTTGCTGCGACAAGAATGGCACGCTGTCAAGTGGGATGCTCAATACTGTGTCAGACAACATTGAGAGATCCTGACATCGTGCTCACCTGTGCTATCCAGTCCAGGTGAGGCAAGTGCGGATACTGTACTCAGCACTGGTGGAGACAAGCTGAGATGCGGCAGGTGGTGCCTTAGTACACAGTGAATATGAACGTCAGCTGCTCCTCAAACATACATGCTGCTTAAGAATTCGTGCTGTTGACACAGCTGTGATACTGCCTGCTGGCCTTGTCCCAGTTTTCTTGCAACATATTCCCTGTGCTCAACTGTGACACCCTTCAACAAACGTTCTCTTTGCCACCATAAGCTTTTGTGGCGATCAAACCTGCATTGGAGTGCTGAGATACTCGCAAAGTCCGTGAGAGTTTGAAAGCTTGCCACAGGCGGCAGCTGTGAAAGCCATTGGCCGTCAAGGTCCTGCCGGAGGGCAGCCATCAAGGTCCTGCCGGAGGGCAGTACATTCAAGAACTATCTGATTTTTGCAGACTGGATCCCGGTCATGCAGCGACGCGCTATCTGATGACTCGCTTTGACAATTTTTCGTGTGGCTCCGGAACCATCAATAGACTCGCTACCAACAGTGAACTTCTCAAACGGAATCGCGGCTGTTCATGGAGCATGGCTGGTGCTGATACGTGGATGCGGCTAGAGCATTCTTCCCCCGAGCTGTATGCTCAAACGGAAACATTCGAGAAGCAACAGCAAAGAGACTTTCTGACTCAGTTGCTTGCAAGGCCGTCTGCCCTCTATCGACAAGCTGCCATCTCTGGGCTATCTCCAGCCGCGTTCAGATTGGAGTGTTGGAAGGTGGGGTTTCCCACTATCAGCAGGAGACGCAGCTGCCCTTTCTGGCAGTTGAACGCGGTTGATCTCACTGACCTGTGCTGACTGCAGCGTCTAGCTGAGATACAGGGGGTGACCCGGCGAGCTCTTACGGTGACAAAGCTTGAGAGTGCGCTTGATGTCAAAGATAGCATCGAGACGTAGCCGTGACAAAAGAAGTTCGTACCAATAGTTTGCCAGCTATAGCTGATGTCCGCGAGCTGTTTGGCGTGGGCAAAGAGTACCTCAGCATACTTCCACAAAGCAGCCAAAAGCTTCTCTACTGTACAGTCTTTGGCCATCAGCTCAGCAAAGCACACAGCTGGGCATGCTGGAAGTCCAAAACAGAGCAAGGGCGTGCTGTTGCAAGCACGCCACTTCAGCTGCAACTACTCTTCCCAGGCAGCAGTCAATGCACAGCCAACAGCAAAAGGCAGAGTCAGCATACCTTTTGCATTAACAGCTTTGAGTGCTGGAGCAGCTGCTGTATACTTTGTCTCTAGAGCAGGTATGCAGTCTGTACACCTGTTTGACAGTCCAACGTTGTCATACCAGTACATGGTCTGCACACGATTTTTGCAAAACAGCATCTGCATGACCATCTATGAAGTGGCTCATATTGCGGCTCATGCTGCAGATGATGATGTGGCTGTGTTTGCCACCCTGCACTCCATACCCCGCACCCTTCAGGCTGCCTGGTGGGGGGCCCAAGCCAGCCTGGCCTACAAACAGGTCATGGCCCAGTACCCAGACACCACAAGCCAGGAACACAAGGACTTCATTGCACAGACCCACCAGCAGCTGGCAACAAAGCTGCTGCATGTCTGCCAGAACAATGGTGGTGTATACATCAAGGCGGCACAGACCTTCTCCACCATTCAGGCCGTACCCAAAGAGTACAGAAAGTAAGGGTCTAAGAGCATTTGTGCAACATACAGTCAGCACAAACTTGAGCAAGGACAAGGCATGCGCAGAGCCTTACCTAAGCCATACATAAGCCATGCATCATCATTGTGCAAGCTGCCACAAACACACAGGCTGGTGCAAACGTCTGCCCGAAGCTGCATGCACTTCCAGGCTCCTGCATCACCAAAAGCAACAACGAGTACTTGATCAGCTGCTCATCAATGATTTTCCTAAAGCATGCTGAGCAGGAGGAATGGACTCATTGAGTGGTCTGCTATAGAGAGCTCTGAAGGCGTCATAGAGCCAAGCTAAGCTTTAGAAAGTTGCTGAATGACTGTAGTTTTATTCTTAATTGGCTTCTTGTACATGGCATGACCTGATGGTTGCCAACATAGACCTAAATGAATGAGGGAAAAATTGGAACCAACGATTTATGCATGCCATTTCATTGCCGAAGGACTGCTCATGTTTGGGTGCAGGACTCTGGAGGTGCTGCAGGATCAGGTGGAGCCGGGCCCTGTGGAGGATGTTGCTGAGGTGCTGCAGCGCGAGCTTGGTGCACCTGCCTCTCAGCTCTTTGCTGAGTTTGAGCCAGAGGCCAGGGCAGCAGCCTCACTGGCACAGGTACTGCCCCCCATGCATGCCTACATCAGTACAGCTTGTGCACCATGCTGCCCCAGGCATTCCTGCATTGCTACCAGCTTATGTGTGCACCGTGCTCCCCCATGCATCCCTGCATGAGTACCAGCCTATGTGTGCACCATGCTGCCCCATGCATCCCTGCATGAGTACCAGCCTATGTGGGCACCATGCTGCCCCATGCATGCCTACATTGGCACCAGCTTACGTGTGCACCATACTACCACATGCAGCCCTACGCTGGTACCAGCCTATGTGTGCACCATACTACCACATGCAGCTCAACGCTGGGACTAGCCTATTTGCATATCATATTGTCACATGCGGCCTTGCACCGCCTGCTCAATAGACAAGCACAGGACACACAATGAATGAGTTATCAGCCTCCACTACGTCAAGCAGTTGATCAGTTACTGGAAAATTGAAGATGGATTTTGGAATATTGAGCTTGTATTTCAAAAATCAACCTTGAGCATGTCTGCTTGTGCGTTGTTCACTTGTTGCAACATCTCTGCATATCAGTTGCATGTATCAACTGATGTACAGAGACTGCAATGCCAGCCAGCATGCAGGACTCGGTCTGTCTGCAAAGACTTCACAGATCAGGGTCAGACACCCCACTCATGGTTTTACGTAGCTTAAGCAGATTTCACACCTCCATCCCCTCCCCAAGCCCCCCTCCCCAAGCGCCCCCTCCCCAAGCCCCCCCTCCCCAAGCCCTCCTCCCCCACGCCCTCACAAGGCTGCTGTACATAGACTCATGTAGGATTACTGGTAGGGATAGACCTTATTCGTGGCTGTATCTGTTGTTAGATCTGTTCTGTGGTGCAGGTATACATACAGGGGACTGTATGTACCTAACCCAGGGGGAAGACATGTGTCGAATGAATGAATGAATTACTGATGAACTGAATGGATGAATGAATGAATGAGTGAATGAGTGAGTGATTGAATGAATGCATGCATGCATGCGGAAACCAATGAAGGAACAAGCGAACGTACAAACATACAAATGGATGAATGCAGGTACACAAGGCCCGTTTGCATGATGGCCGGCAAGTAGCAGTCAAGGTGCAGTACTTGGGCCTGGAAGCTGCTGTGGCAGCTGACATGGCTACGTTGTCAGCGTTGTCAACAGTGGCTGCCTGGCTGTTCCCCAGATCCTTTGAGCTGGGATGGGTCCTGGATGATCTGAGGCGGAATCTGGCCCTAGAGCTAGATTTCCGGCTTGAGGCTGAAAACGCCGCAAAGCTGATGCACTTCTTCCGAGGTCGCAGAAATATCACAGCTCCTGCTGTGATTCCTGAGGTAAAGGTGTATTACTCTTCTGTGCTGCGGCCTGTGTACTGTGTGCAACTTCCTTGCAGACAGGAAAACTTGCATTTGTCCGACAGGTGGCTTGATCGATTCTGTGATTTCAAATTAAGCGTGTGATGAGTCTGCACACAGCTAGCAACAACTTTGCAGACAGGGAGAACTTGCATTTAGGTCACATGTGCTTCAGTGACTCTGGGCTGTCAATAGTAAGTGGGTGATAAGCCTGCGGACAATCACTCAATACATGTTGAAAAGACTGGATGCTTGTCAAAAGAATTGCCTCGATGGACGAATGAATGCATGAACAACAGCATGCCAGGCTCCACAAGAACGCCAAGATCTTGCGTTTGAGCAAGTTCCAACCAACACACTAGACCCACTCTCATGTGATGAGGTCAAAGTCAACACTAAATGTCCTCTTCCCCACCTGGGCAGCCCAATGTAATTCTTGGCTTCTCATCAAATTGACACCATATGATGGTGTCTTTTTTCTCTCCTTGTTTTCCCTTCTTTGTTCCCCCCTGTTTTCTTTTTCTTTTCTTTTCAGGTGGATAAATAGCCTGCAGGTTTTCCTTTCTTGTTTTCCTCTTCCCCGGTCCCTTAGGTCTTCAGCAAGAGCGCCCATCTCAAGTGTTCATGCTCGCGTGCAGTTGTCCACAAAGCGTGTGATCACGATGGAGTGGGTGGAGGGCTGCCGGGCCAATGACCAAGAAAGCATGCAGCAGGCCTCCATCAGGCCCAAGGATGTAGCTGTTCTTCTGTTGGATGTCTTTGCTGAGATGACGTATGTCCATGGCTTTGTTCATGCTGATCCTCATCCCGGCAACATTCTGGTTCGCCCAGCTCCTCATCAAGGTAGGCGTCATGCACAAATAAATGTATGAGCAAATGAGTAATGTGTTGTCGTATGCCTGTAGCTGGTTGACCTGGAACATGAATGAATGTGACCAACCTCGTCGCAAATCTAGCAGGAAAGCATGTCATCTGTGACCTTTGCCTTCAAGCATGCAGTTACTCTCTGTGCAAGCATTGAATGACCATACAGTATGTATGTATGTATGTATGTGTATGAGTCACAGGTCAGGTCCATGCCATATGTGGTGGAATGTTGCCTTGTGGTAGCATCTGGTGTGGCGCTGGCAAGCAAGTAGTGTGTGCACTGGCAGGATTCTGGTGGCGGCACTTCACAAAGTGGAAACAGCCTCAGCTAGTTCTCCTGGATCATGGCCTCTACTTGACCATTCCAGACAAGCTTCGCCAGCAGTACTGCCAGCTTTGGTGTTCCTTTGTGGTGCAAGACCACCAGACAGCCGTCGCTTTGGGGACAGCAATTGCTGGGAAAAGGGGGGGTGAATTGCTGCCAGCCATCTTGAGACCTGGGGGACTGAAACAGGTTTCTCCAGAGGAGAGAAAAAGGCTTCGAAGCAATGCGGGTGTGGACAATCTTGGGGATTTGGGGAAGCTTCTAGAAGCCCTGCCTCGGTCTTTAGTTGAGATTTTGAAGGTGTCGGCTACTGTCAGGAGCACCGCGTCCATGTTGGGTGCTCCTCTGAGTGACAGATTGCGCGTGAATGCTGTGCATGCTTTGCATGGCATGGCATACAGCAAGGATGCTGAAGGCACGGTTGAGTATATCGAAGATTTGCAGTCTAGGACGACGCGCATGCGCATCAGCGCAACAATCTGCGCACTCAGGACGTGGTCCTGGCTATCTGCAACTGTGAAGGACATTTACATTTGGTTGCACCCTCAGCCCGTTGTCCCCTGAATCCTTTGTCTTGCCTTTCAGACTTTCTGCCCATGTACCTATTGCTTCTCCCTGCGTTGTATTTCTGCCAATATCAATAAAACTGTGCACTGATGTTATGAGCCATTTCTTTCATTACAGCTTATGCAAAAAAGAGATGTGATCTCAACCTCTGTTTTCCTGTACCTTTAAACTTTTGTCACAATGTCTATGCCAGCTGGCAGGCTTATCCTGTAGCAGTCTTACTTCTCCTTTTCATCCTTTGATTCTGTATCAGCTGTGTTCAGCACTTGCAGCTCCTGTAAGGACTACACTGTGAGCTTTCTCACTTGATCGTTCTTATACGCTTGAAATTCAGCCTAGGACCTGTCTGTGACACAGATGGTGCCTGCTTGTCTGGCATTTGTTGCCCATTATCATTTGCTTGCAGTACTAGCTTAGAGCTCTGCAAATCAGCTTGTGTTTGCAATGGCGCTGCCTTGCGGGCAGTCTTTGTTGGCTGTGAACTGCCACTCAGCTTGGCCACATAAGTCTGAGACTTCTGTCTGCCCTGATGCATATCCTGTTGAGCAGACTCAGCAGCTGGCCTGGTGTGAAAGCTGAAACTTGGCGCAGGGGGCAGGCGCACGCATGCTTTTGCTATACCCTGCAGCATAGCATGGTTCCACGTGCTGTTGTTTGTACTAGTTAGGACACTGCTAATGTAATGATCACATAGAAGCTCACTCGAGTCTGCACACTGCATGACCAGGAGTATGACTGGGGGCATTACAGCTGCAAATGCATCTTTGTGATGACTGCTATGACATTCAATTGCACACCTGTTCTGCTTGGCCAGGAGCTTGCAGTCTATGCTCTTTTGGCCTCAGACCAGCAGCTGAACCCACTGCTTGCTTGCCTGGTGCTGCAAAACCATGGTGTGCTGCTTGGTGATGCTGATGTCCTGCTGCCGTGGCATGCCCAGGAGCAGCAGAAGCAAGCTGCCTGTCTGCATTTGAAGCCCTGGGCTGTGCTGGGTAAGCTGTAGACTTGCCAGCTGTAGCAGCAGTTGCAGCTGGTTGACCTGATCCAGGAAGCTGTGGCTGTGCTGGATGAGGCTCTCTGGGTTTGACAGGGGCAGCAGGCGCAGCTGCCCTCCCTGACACTGGTGATGCAGAGCGTGATGACACATGAGCTGTGTGGCTGTGTGGAGGGGTGCTTCTGGGTGGCAGGCTCTGGGACACTAATCCCTGCAAGCAGCATGTAGAGCTGAGTCAGTACAGGTGCTGCTTGGTGACAGGCTCTGGGGCACTATTGTGTGTGAGCAGCATGTGGAGCTGACTCAATACAGGTGCAGAAAGTGTTTCTTGATGCAGATATGTGTTGCAGTACACAGGCAATGGCATGCTAGCAGTCACAGAGCGTCATGTGAGCAGGAGGTCTTCAGTGGTGTGCTGCATTCACATACCGTCATGTGAGAGAGCGCAAAGCATGGCAGTGGCGTGAATCAGCTCATGAAGTCTGTGCGTCCATATCCTGACCCTCTTGTATCAGAGGCATTGCCCTACTCACATCTACATGCATGAACCATGCAATGTACATGCAAATGTGATCTTGACAGAGCAGGGCCTTACTGCAAGTCTGTCCATGGCACCACTGTGGTGGTCCAAAGGTGAGTACTCAGAGACTGGCAAGCCCTGGAGGGTGCGTTGCAGGCCTGCCCTGACATGTGAGGGCACTTCTGGTGCCTGACGGGCCAGCAGATGGCTCACAGGCAGCAGCTCCTCGCTAGCAGCAATCCTGCATAACATATGCCATCTGGACTTTTTGCACTGTATCTGCTGACTCAGCTGCGATGCTGTTGAAGGCGTGCTGCATGCCGTGTTCAGCTGGCAGCATATCAACAGAGCAGCAAGCTGGATAGCTGCTCCTCTCTTTGCATCAGTCTGATCTTGTAATCTGCACACAATGCATGTTGCGCACTACAAAAAATCCCATCCCGGGACCTACTCAGGACTGTGCGTAACTGACCCTTGGGAAACACATGATTGAATGAATGATTGGATGCAATAGTGAGTGAGTGAGTGAGTGAGCAAGCGAGCAAGTGAGTGAGAGAGTAAGCGAGTGAAGTAGGCAGCCACGACTCTCTTGCACATCAGTCTGCCTGCATGAGTTGAGAGGCAGATGTTGTGAGCAGGATGCCTGTGTGCATACACAAAAGGCAGGTCAAACGGTAAACATACCTGCGTACGAGCATGGAGCAGCCATTGCAGGCAGGCCTAGCCACATAGTGCAGGGGCCAGCTTGTGGCCCTCATGCTATCCAAGTCCAAGCATCCTTTGAACAGCAACACCTCCTGCTGCTCATCCAGCACCTACATGAGGTAAGACAATCTCACAGTTGCTAGGGGCCAGCTTGTTGCCTTCATGGTATTCAAGTCCACGGATCCTTTGAACAGCAA
>JAABUK010010403.1_pt1 | contig 12424 bp, 14 predicted proteins | sample 5559141 | NCBI WGS metagenome assembly JAABUK01 (sample SAMN10711869, study PRJNA513367) | rock metagenome | isolation source: Antarctica rocks | place: Antarctica: Victoria Land, Pudding Butte nord | collected 2016-01-03
TGAGTCTCATGTTCTTTGCACATTGATATAAAGCATTGCAGCTATCCATTAAGTCTGACGTATAACAGCAGCAGCAGTTGTGTGGCAGTGAACGGAGATCTACTTTACCATATGCTGTGCGTGCAGATACGCTTATGCAAGCTTGGATACAGAGCACAACTGCTCGCCAGCGACGGGAGGTGGTGTCAGCTGTGGCCCAGACATTGCAGACCATCTCACAGGCTGAAGCACAAGCTCTGCCTGACAAAGATCCTGATGTTGCAGCAATTTTGTAGGGATACCACACAGAAAGTATGTGTGTGTGGCCTTGAAAATGTTGTGCAAAAACATGTCAAACATCTGGCAGATTCCTTCAATGCTGACAAAAGTTTCGTTGAAAAACCTGCATGTGACGCTTCTGCAGCTACCGTCTTGCACTAATATAACGAAAATCGACTTTCCTGTTGAGCTTCCTGTCACTGCAAAACGAAACGGAACAAGTTCCTTGATGGTCTGCCTGATTTGTGCGCTGCCAAAGTTGCGGTAAAGATGTGCTAAAGACAAGATTGTTTTCGGTTGACCTGATCGACATTCAATTTGCGCATTGCAAGCTTTCAAGTTTGTTTCTAGCTCTGTTCCGAAGAGTCTCTCTGCAATTCTGCAGCATTAGTGACAACAATAGCTTGGGGTCCAATCCTGAAATCAGCTAGGAAGAGAACTTTCAGCAACGCCTATGTGTGCCTCAGACTGTATCAGCATCTGTAGGGCTTTAGCAACCTTCAGCAACCATACCAGCTGTCATGCAGCATGACCCTTGTGGCAACAGGGCTCTGTACCCTTGCCAGCAGTATATTGCCTTGCCAAGGCAAGGCTTGGAGATGCAAGCTTGTGACAGCTTACACTAACGCAAAACTGCAACATCACTGCTGCATGCCCGCATGCTTGCTGTGTCTTCAGCAAGCAAGGGTCTCCAATCTGCGATGAACAACGTTGGCAAGGTACATATACAGAACAGTCCATACACCAGCAATCTCAAAGGCAAGCATTGAAAGTGTTTTGGAGGCTAGGACTTATCAAAAGGTTCTCAATGATTCAATGAACCATTCGAGAGCGAGTCTTGTATGAGTTCTCCGTACTATTCGCAGAGGAAGGAAAGTGCGCAACGCTGCTGCGAGACCAGGAGACAAAGTGTCTCAAACTATTTCGTCTGCCTGAATATGTTGCCCGATCCATCTGTCGTTGAAGCAATCTTGTAGTGTACCAACATCTGCCTGACGTCGTGATGGTGCTGGGGCAGGGCGGCCCGATTCGCGCGGCGCTATTGGTTTCGGAGCATACACAAGTCAAGTTTCCTCTGTTTCTTTCACCATTCTTTGTGACTGACTACAAGTGTAGTCACAGCTGACCTGGCCATATAAATTGGCAGTATATGACCCCGGCAAATGTACACAACTAAAACCAAAGCCATATAAAATCCTTTGCATCCTTAGGGTAATTAAAGGGGAACCCAGGGACGCCCAGGGGAGGGAGGGAGGGCCAAAATGTACAGGCACAACCCTGTCAGTAGCAGGCTGTTACCACGTAAGCTACAACTCCACACTACTGCAGCGCAAAGACAACACGCTTGCGACTGCTGTTCCGACTATGCTGTCCATACAAATTTTCAGTATTTAAATGCTGACCCGTAAATACTAGTAACCATGGTCACATGTCTTGATAGAAATGTCATATGTTTTGTTGTGTAAAGCCCCAGATGGTTCATGTAGCTGCAATGCGCAAATGGAGTGTCGAGTGCCGAAACCAAAAACAATCCCGTCTTTAGCACATCCTCACTGCAACTTCGGCAGCGCACAAGACAGGCAGACAATCAAGGAACTTGTTCCGTTTTGTTTCTCAATGACCAGAAGCCACGCACAGATACAATCTGTGGTTTGTTCCTACACAATCGCTGCAACATCAGGATCTTTGTCAGGAAGATCTTGTGCTTCAGCCTGTGAGATGGTCTGCAATGTCTGGGCCACACTTGACACCACCTCCCGTCGCTGGCGAGCAGTTGTGCTCTGTACCCAAGCTTGCATAAGCGTATCTGCATGCACGTGGTAAAGTAGATCTCTGTTCACTGCCATGCAACCACTGCTGCTGTCATACATCAAAATTAACGGATGGCTGCAATGCTATTGACGTGCAAAGACCATGAGCCTCATTTTGGTAGCTTCTGACATACCTGGGCTGCCTGACTGCATCTGCAGATTTTCGTTGACCCTTTGGAATGCCAGCAGCAAAGCTGCACCGCGTACACCATCAAACTTTCGTCTCCAGATTCCAGCTTTAGCACCACCTGCATCAGTCCCAGGGCGAACGCCCAATGCCGCATCCCAGCGTCTCAAACACTGCTGCGCAATCTGCATGGCAGCTTTCTTCATGTCGGTCGAAGCGACCTCTGAGGCTTGACTTTCTGGAATCAGCGCACCAGTCAAAGGTGTCATGCATGTCTCTCTCTGCAAGCCTGCATAACAAGTGACAACACCAGCTCAGGGTTTCATACTGACAGCTGGGAGGAAACCTTTCAGCAACGCATGCATGTGCCTCCAAAACCATGTCAGCATCTGTAGGATCTCAACAACCTTCAGCTCCTTGAATAAGCTGTAGCCTGTCAACAACAGGGCTTTTTACCCTTGCCAGCAGCATGGTGGCTTGCACACGCAAGCAAGTGACACTTCGCACAGCCGCAACATCACTGCTGCATACCTGCATGCTTGTGGTGTCTTCAGCAAGCAATGATCTCTAACTTGCTTGCATCGTCTGTTGCCAATGTAAGTGCACAATGCAGCTGAAAGTCCTTATAGTTCGCTACAGACTTGCATTCCCAAGGCGTACCTGATGATTGACTGGTACTACGTGAGTTAGTGAGAGCTGTCATCTGCACCATGGCAGGCGAGCTGTGTTGATTTGCGCTGACGCTGTCCTTGTCGTATGAGATGTGCTTGAGCTGAAGCTGCTTCCCGACTTGCAAGACAAGCCTACGCTTGGACCTCCTGTAAGAGTAGGTGATAGCAAGCCATGCTGCCACCGCTGCTGCAGGCCCTGCTACACCCAGCAGTATTCCAAGCACCGTGCCTGCATCGCCGGAAGCTTCACAGTCATGTGGCTGTTGACTGCTCAAGCTTTCCAATGCCCCCCATGCAGATTACTTGGTGTCATCAGGACAAAGAATGCTGCATGCACGCCAACGCGGTGACAAGCAATGTGGCAAGCATAGCCTCTGAAATTGAGTGAAACTTGCGAATAGACAAATGCACATGCTTGTGGTCTGTTGAGACAGCATGACAGGTTGGCGTACCAGCATCAGCTGCAGCATTGGACCCTTTAGAGCCTGCAGGGGGTTGCCTGGGGTCTTGCAGCGAGGCTCCAGCTTGAGGAATAGCTGCAAAGCACAATGTGCAATACGCTGCTTTCAAAGCCTGACACTGCACTGTGAACATGTTACGCTGCGATGATGTCATTTGTGGCAGGTCGGTCAAGACAGGCATGCTGAGTCTTGATCCCCGCAGAATCCTGCTTGAATTTGCCACTCAAAACTCTGCAGAGTGACAACAAGAAAAGACCCATGTGGGAGTTGTCATACCTGCATTCAGTAGCCAGAGCGATGAGCCTGGCCGGTTGCATGTCTGTGGTTGCTTTGACAGCTCAATCAACTGATCCTTGTCCTGTCCAAGGAAGGACGCAATGCCAGTGAACTCATCGTACACAAAGCCCTGACAGACACTAGGCAAGAGCCATAAGTTGTTGCAGATGTCAGCAAGGACTGCAGGAAGTGATGCGCCATTCTCTCCATCCTGCACAGCAAACAACACGTCGGGCAAACCCTTACGTTGTTGACCTTAAGGTTATACATTACGCTTACAGTTAAGAAAGAAGGAATAAATAACTAAGTAACATCTGTCAGAAGTAAACACAAAGTAGCGCAAGGGCACAGGGCAGTACTGATGGCAGTCAATTCGCTAACTGCAACCTCTGTACATGCAGTGTCTAGGCTCATGTGTGGATGCAGCTTGAGTGTTGCTGATGCTGTGGCTTGTAGACCTGATGCCTTTCCAGCTGCAAGCAACACTCTCCTTGTGCTCTGGCAACAGCTGGTGATGCATTGCATGACAGCAGCGGTGAAACTGACACTGTCAATAATGTTGCGTCTTATCATACCTGATAGTGAGCAGCACTGGTGTCATAGCAACAGCTGCCTGTACCGCTGATATTGTTAGAGCCAGCGCATTGAAACGCCAAGGTGATGTTTGAGGATTGGACGCTGCTGCAGGTACCGTTGGAAGGCAGGAAGGGGAGTGCATTTGGCAAGGCCAGGTTCTGGAAGAGTATGTAGTCCTCTGCAAGTGTTGTTCCAGTGACATTGTGGGCCATAGCTGGGTTGTGACCAGTGACTGTGAAGTTGCCGTCCTGCGTCATGGTCAAGCTTGTTATATGACACTGGGATGTAGGCATTTGCTTAGCAAGGCCAGTGTGGTGAACCAGGCAATAATGTAAGACAGCAATGTAGACAACACACTGACTGCTAGACGCATCAGCAGGTGCATCGGCAGACAAACAAACAAAATGTGTCTGCCAGCACTGACCAACTCAGGGCTGTACATACCTGACCAACTCAGGGCTGTACATACCTGACCCTGGAGAAGACAAGGGGGGATGAGTGAGTGAGGGAGGGAGTGAGCGAGCGAGCGAGCGAATGAACAAACACATGCCTGAAGGAGCGAGCACAGAATGTTGCAGACCACAATTGTTGTAGTAACTGCACTGCACTGCACTATCATGTACAGCAAGCTGTTGCGCTTCAGAGCGAGCAAGCAAAAGTGCACAATTCGACAGCCTTGGGATCTTGTATGCCCTTTACCTCATTGGTTGGCTGTGGTTGCACATACCAGTGTGGGTATGTTGGTCCTCCAGGGACACAATTTGGGAAGTCTGGAATGGGCAGTGCATTGTTGGGCACACCTGCACACAACAAGTAGTACCATGTCTACAGTGCTGTTACAAACATGACAGTGCTGTGATGTCATTGCAAGCCAGACCAAGCAATGCAGACTGCATTCCAGCTTCAAATACTGCACCTGGTTGCAAGATGCTGCTGGGAAGCAGTTGAATCTGGTCCACACACAAGCTCTGCCCAGAAGCTGCCTCCGATACAAAGCTCAAGCTGGCAGCTGTGCCCAAGGAAGCAGTGCAGTCTTGAGCGTTTTGGTACAGAGCAGTGGCCTGCCAAAGGTTGTTGCGCTGCAAGCCAGTTGGTAGCAAGGGCAGGCTACACAGGCTGACTCCTGACTCATCCAACAGCTGGGTTTGCAGAAGAGGGAAGGAGGAATTGGGATCTAGAGTGCCTGCATGACACACTTCAGCATGGATCAAGCTTAGATATGCAGACATCATCCAAGTCAGACCCTAGATGCAGATGTAGTAAACCTAAATGTAGACGCGCATACCCTACCTAGGTGGCTAAAAACGTTTTGGCAGAAGCATTACATGGTAAGGTATTGGTGATGTAGCAATAATATCATGACGCATGTCATCGTCCAATCAGGGTTCCTGTTGGTGTGCTCCACTTCAAGGTTGACTCACATGTCTGCTAATGGCATGTGACATGTCTAGTACCATATGCTATAGCCCAGTACCCATGCATGGTGGTAGCAGACACTGCGTCATGCTAGCTCACCTAGGGGTGCTTGAGAGATCCACAGTTCAAAGCCAGCTGTGACATTGGCTAGGAATGGCTGGAACCCATTGGCTGGACAATCTGGGCATGTAAAGCGAATGTCATCCTGCGCAAGTGAGCATCTTGACACAATATGTAAACGCATGCCGCAACAAGAAGTGACACCAAGCTGCACAGGCAAGGGGTGAAGCACATTGCTTATGGTTGCTTCACTCCACAAAAGAAAGCAGTGCTTCAGTGCGTTTGTGCTGAACAAGTGTGCTGCTGCACGGCATGGCATCTTGCAGCATTGCTTTCATGCATGCCTTGCAAGACGTGACAAACGTCGTCCATCACATCATTGCCTCTGCATCAGGCGCCAAGTGTTTGACAACTAGCACTTGGTTGTTTGCATCTGCAGGTGTGTGGTCTTGCATCTTACCTGAGAAGCAGGTAAGTTAGCACATACGGCAGGTTCACCGCCAACCCCTACGCCTGTGGTTTGCTCAAATGTGATGGCACTGGAGGAGTTGACATTCCAGCCCAATTGCAGCCCACCAGAGTAGATGTGGGTCTGGTTGAGGAGGCCTGGTGTTGGCGCATAATGTAGCAAAACTGCATAGCATGAACACATGTCATGCTGTGAAGACAGGTAGAGTGACGAGCAGACAAGCATGCTCTTGCAGACTGCAAAGAAGTGATATCCCTAGAACATGCCGCGACAGAGGAACAACCAGCTGGGAGTTAGAACAAATTGTGCTGCTTCGAAGACAAGCAAATCACGCAATGTGAGCCTGCCAGCTTGAAAGACTGTTTCTACTCTTGAGCAGACTCATAAAGCAGCAGCATCTTGCTACAGACAGTTCTTGCACTTGGCCAGATGGGCAGCTTGAAGGTGGTAGCACCTTCAGAGACTGCCGTGCTTGACAGCAGCTGCACATCATCAATGCAGAAGGAGATGTTGCCCCACAGCGACTGCAGCCCAATTCCAGTTGCATTTTGCAAGGCTGATTGGCATTCCTGGTTGTTGTCCTGAAACAGGGTCATGCTCTGTACGAGCTTGTTGTTGGTGCTGTATGCAGAGCCCAAGGGCAAGCTGCATGGGAATCCTGAGGAGTCCTGGATGATCCATTGCAGTCCCATGGGGATTGTGGAATTGGCTATGGAGGTCTGTGGTGTCGATCCTGCAGTGCAATCACCATGTGATGACTGCTGGAGCTTCAAGCATATCATTTGTGTGGAGTGCTTCGAGCAAGCACATTTAACAATGACTAATCATGAATTGTCCAGTATGGACATGCGGGCCAAAAAATCTGCATGAGGCCGCCATACAGCACACCATACGATTTCATTGCTCAGACATGCTCAAAGCTATGCAACTCAATGTTCAGAGTGTTCTGAATGTGGCCACCTTTCACTCACTCAAGACATGCAGTGACAGCATGTACAAAAAATGAGTTGTATGAATCAACGTCACAATGCCACCTCGTATTGAGCAGCAGCTCACCTATCATGTCAACATTTGAAAATTGCGATATTGCATAACCAATGCCAGAAGCATTGTTCAGGGCATATGGCAGGCTGTCATCTGTGTCGCAGTCGAAGCAGCTGAGAAACATATAGCCCTGTAAGCGTTTGCAGGCGTAAAACATTGCAATATGTGGTTTCAGGTCATGCATGTGGGCACAGATGTGCACACATTGCTTTGATTGACTGGCAATTCAATTGTGAAACAGACACATCCTACTGCGTTGAATGCTGAGGGCTGTTTGAAGATGGTTTTTGCAATTATTGCTGAAGGCAAAGCTATACACCGTCTGTCTCATCCAGATGTCAGCCTTGGTTAGACAAGCCCATCCTTCTCAAGGGTGAGGTAGGTATGAGACTCAGGCTCGTTATCAAGAAAGCCAGCAATGGGCTGATGACGGTGATAAGGCAAGAGTGTGCATGGATCCCTCACCCCAGAACCAGGAAATGTGGTGCACAGACCAGTGTTTTGGTTCACACCAGTCCCTGGAACTTCAGAGATGTTTCTAGCCCCAAGGGCCCGCCAACTCCACCCTTGAGCCCAGCCGTTACTGAACACTGTGGTGTTGCCAGAGTCAGAGGACAACAAACTTCTGCTGGCAACAGTGTCCCTGCAGCATTATACGGCAAGCGTAAACACTGTTGCACGAGTCAATGCAGAGGGCACAACAGGCAATTCTGAGGCAATATTGAGGCAATCTTTTGCATCCTGTAACCAAATCTGGGCAGTAAGAGATACCTGCAGTATATGTGCAATCCGCAACAGACAATCACACTCCCTCACCTTTCCAACACAAGTGGAGTTGAATGTGCAGCATGTTGGCTGCCACGACTGACCCTGGCCGCATCACGTCGGAAGCCCGGTTCCTTAAGGGCAGTCACCAAACCGCACAGGATGCACAGTGCTAAGACGCAAACAACTCTGCTCTGATCAAGGAGGGTGAGCTTGCATGACCGACAGTCTGTCATCTGTTGTCTTCTTTTGAACATGTATCGAGGGAGTCTTATCCAATCAATCGATGCGACAGGCCCGCAAACGACCGCGCACTCTGTGGCAGCCGTTGAGACTCTAGGCTGCTTATACGGAGGCAAAGTCTACTGATAAAATTGCAGTACGTGTTGTCAGGCAAGCAGATGCTGTGAATAGGCATTACTTAAGAGTTAACGGCTGCTGCGCCGGCTTCCGGTAGTTGCTGCAACACTTTTCTTGGATCGATCCCTCGTATGAGCCCCATTTCATGAGGAGACTTGATTTGTATATGCTCCGAAACCAATAGCGCAGCGCGAATCGGGGCCTGCCTCAGCGCGAACTGGGCCCAGCACGACGTCAGGCAGGTATTGGTACACCTGTTGGTACACTACAAGGATGCCTTGATAACAGATGGATCATGCAGTAGGCTCCGACAACATATTCAGGCAGACAAACTAGTTTAAGACACTTGTGTCCTGGTCTCGGAGCAGCGTTGCGTTGGATCATTGAGAACCTTTTGATAAGTTCTGGCCTCCAAAACACATTCAATGCTTGCCTTGGAGATTGCTGGTGTACGGACTGTTCTGTATATGTACCTTGCCAACACCGCCAGCCCCAACTTGGGCTCCTGCTGATTTGCTATTGAACATCCCCTCCTGAGCGGTTGCAAAACATCACAGCTTATGCAGCTTTGGTGGACTCCACATTGCATCTCATGGTGCCATGATGACACCTGCCCCAGAGATTGTGAGCTGGTGTCTGCTGCTCTGAAAGATCAGCTTGCACACTTTCACTCGCTGCTGCTTCTCTGCCTGACCCTGACAGTATCAAGAGAGAAAGCGCAAGCACTGCTGTAGCAATGATGCCTTCACAGACGGCGCAGCTGCATATACACCAACACTGACCATGCTATTAGATCAGAGACATGGTCGTGCATGCGTGTAGAGTACATGTGCACACCTGCATGCCTGAGCAACGACAGCTCGTGTTCAATGTCAGTACAATACTAAGTTGAGGTAGCAACTGCAGGCACGATCTGGCTTGTGCATCCCTAATACCATGCACTTTTCTCATTGGAATGTCCATGGAGTGGACAGTGGTTATGGCATTGTTAGCGATCCAGTCTGGCATATGCCGAGAAGATCTATAGTTGATACTGTCTTGGTTAGGAGACTCGCTGCTATTCTGACCGTGACTGCCTCCCCTCCCTGCATACACAACATATATGCAGATCCATACTTCAGCAGCCTGACATCCACAATACTGTATATGTGCAGCCTTTTGCCTCCTACAAGCTAGTGCCAGACTAGGCAAGGGCAAGGCAGGGCAGGGCGGGGCAGGGCAGGGCAGGGCGGGGCAGGGCGGGGCAGCGCAGAATCACTGCATCAGTGACACAAAACGTGGGGATTGCGATTCGCCAGAGACGGCCATTTAATATGCCTGCAGAATGCTGACATTATCCGACTTGAATAACAAAATACCCAGGACAACAGACAGCTTACAGGTAGTCACAAAAGCAGTATGCAGACAATTGTGGTACAAGCCAGATCTGCCTGCACCATAAGCATGCCCAAAGGATACGTTGACAGACCTCATGAGAAAGCTTCAGTATCGTACATCTATTGCCCAATGCAGCTGACAGATCAAGCAGGTTGAGCTGAGAGTCAACACAGTGATGTTCACTGTAAACAGCAGTGGAGAGTTTGATGTCAGTTGTGGCCAAAACGCAAGGTCAGCAATTTCAGGGACCTCAAGCGCCAGGTCAATCTCTGCTATGTCAAGTTCCAAGTCAGATGGAAAGCGCTGTGAGAAACTGACCTAAGCTCTGCTGCCAACAGAGTCAAGCAAAGTGGTATTACATGCGATTACCAATCAGGAACAGCAGGCTGATACATGTATGACAAGTGCAGCCTGTCTAATATATTGCAGCTCGGCCTCATGAAGGAAGGGCAACTTGCATATGCCTCAGTTTCAAGTCTTGTGGCAGCATCACTGGCCCGGGCAAGACATCATTTGCAAAGTAACAGTGACTGTCCCTCAGCGCCAAGTAAGTCATGCACCACATCCCAAAGTAAGGTGCATGTACCACATCCCAAAGTAAGCAGCTTGTATGCTGGTTGGAGTTGTGGACATGAATGTTCATTTGTCAGTTCCAATTGCTGCAGGGCTACTGCCTGGCCGTTTGGTAGCTAGAGAACTGTCGAAGTCATCCGGCTTAAGATGAGTTAGCTGAGAGCAGAAGCTCACTCAGCAATTCACTACCTGCTGCTCATTTTCAAGTCTTGTGGCAGCATCATTGTCCCAGGCAAGACATCGTTTGCAAAACAACAGTCCCTCAGCGCCAAGTAAGTCAGGTGCATGTACCACATCCCAAAGTAAGCATGCTGCGCAGCTTGTATGCTGGTTGTGGTTGTGGACATGCATGTTATGCGCGTGTCATATGAGTGTTCATTTGTCAGTGCTAAATGCTGCAGGGCTACTGCCTGGCCATTTGGTAGAGGTGTGAACTGTCCAAGTCATCTGGCTTTAGATGAGTCAGCTGAGTGCAGAAGCTCAATTCACTACCTGCTGCCATCAAAGCCATCGGGCTGCACTTCTTGCCTGATGTTGTGACAGCTGACGGAAGATATATGCAACCAAGAGTCGTGTGCTCACATCCGCTCCTGGACCATAGAACCTGCTGAGTTGAACTCGTCAAGCCCAAAGGCTGCCACAATCAATAGAAGCTTACAGCTTGAGCAGTCTTTCCAGGGTCTGCAAAGTTGCTGGCACACTAGCACTACGTTGTGTCTGATGGTCACATTGGAGCAGGAATTGTCATGATCAAATAGCACAACGTGCATATTGCCATAATCTGATACTGCCCACGCCATCAAATCCCTCAAATCGATAGCACCAATGGAGATCTGAAGCTCAGTTTCCAAGAAATACATTTCGACATGAGATATTTATCTAGATCTGGTATTCACATATTTGCAGCTAAGCTTGACAGAGAATTCAGTTATGCTCAGCAGACTAGCCTGACCAAGCATCAGGTGTGCACAGTCTTGCATGTTACTAGCTCCTTGTATGAGGACTTGTTTGGCAATGTCAGGGGACCGGGATGATCAAATTGAGCTTGATATGGACTTGCTGAGTCGTAAGACCCTGTGGGCTCTGCATGAGCTGGACATGAAAATGACGGGAGGGAAGGCTGGCCTGCCGCGCAAGGGGGAAGGGAGTGGCACCCCTGGGGTTGCTACAGGTGGCCCCCAGGAGTCCATGGCAAATCAACATGAGGTATGTGTGCACCAACTAGCAATGAGAGTGTCCATTGTATGTGCGGCTGCATGCGTGAGTTGATGAGTCTCCAGAGAAACAGCACTTTCTGGAGTCTTCTGACTGTGAAGAAGAAATCTTTGTCTTGCTTGCACAGTGCTGGCTGTTTCAAAGTTATGACTCATTGCTAATGCATTGTTGCACCACTGGCAATGCAATCTATACGCCTGCAGACAGCTGACCTGCTAAGCCTCAGGCCAATGCCAGTAAATTTGCTAATTGGATGAGCAGGGGCTCAAAGTATTGTCCCCCCATCCTTTGAGTCCTGCTCATTTGCTCGATATATATATCCCAAGCAGTTCTGTTTTGCCATTTGTTGCATTGTTGTATTGCAGCTTGGAGGACAGGATAGTGAACAAAGCACTCTGCAATATCATAGCAATGCAGCACACTGCATTTCTGGCAGCTTGAAAGACAGCGACGTGCAGGTGCCAAGAGGCACTGCTAACGTTGATGGGCTGGAGGCAGAGCGCAGTGAAAGGCCAGTGCTGACTCGCAGAGCGCGGGGGAGGCAACAAGGAGAGGCGCTGCCAAATAGACATGCCCACAGTGTTGTAAGTCTCTGGTTGAAGTCAAACCCCCAGCAAAACTGCTGATCTGCCCTCTAAAAGTGTGCCTTAACGCTGGGGCGTTGCCCTGGCAACACCCACAATTGCATCTCTGTATGCTGATGCATATAGGCACCTCACTATTCCCAAAACATGTTGCTGCATGTTAGCAAGCGTGTTAGAATGTAGCTGTAGCCCCTGGAGTTGTTTGCTTCACTTTTGTGCATTGTTCGCTAGTGAGGTTACCCTTGTCCATGCTGTGTTGTTGCATGCAAGCTGCATTGCATTAATGCAAGCTGTGTTGTATGTAGGCCAGCTGTCAATGAAGCGCAGCAGCTCTTGGTGCAGACTTGAGCTCGGATTTATCACATCTGCATATGACATGTG
>JAABUK010010404.1_pt1 | contig 12423 bp, 13 predicted proteins | sample 5559141 | NCBI WGS metagenome assembly JAABUK01 (sample SAMN10711869, study PRJNA513367) | rock metagenome | isolation source: Antarctica rocks | place: Antarctica: Victoria Land, Pudding Butte nord | collected 2016-01-03
CCTGGTCTTCCCAGACTGGGCCACCCTCATGCAAACCCTGATCGACTCGAAACCCCCACCCGACATCGAAGCCCAGGTCGCCAGGTGATGATCTCACCGTCCGTAGCCGACTTAGAACTGCTGTGGCGCAAGCTGCATCTGGCGGTCGATGCCGCCAGCGGCGTGATTGTGGCACAGACGCTGACCGATCAGGACACGGATGATCCATCACAGGTCGGGCCGCTGCTCGATCAAATCGACGACCCGGTTGGCCGGGTGACGGCCGATGGCGCGTATGATGGCGCGCCCACCTATCAGACGATCACGGCGTATGGTGATGGAATCAAGGTGGTGATCCCGCCGCGTTCAACGGCTGTCCCTGGCGGCGATCCGGGTGTGCCGACACAGCATGACCGTCATCTGACGATGATCGCGGAACAGGGCCGCCTGGGCTGGCAGGTCGCCACCGACTGCGGCCAGCGTTCGCTAGTGGAAACGACAATGGGTCGCTACAAGGCGCTGATCGGACCCCGGCTGCGAGCCTGCGGCTTCGCGGCCCAGCAGACCGAGGCTGCCATCGGCGTGGCGGTGCTTAACCGGATGCTGGCGGCCGGAGGCCCAGATTCCGTCCGTCGCCAGCCGCTCATCGCATAGCAACTTGGGATTTAGGGCCAACTCGCCCTGAATCTGTCGAATGCACCAACGCCCGTCCGCCGTCATCCGCCTTGGTAGCCGAACAAGCGCGGCAGCCAGAGCACGGTGTCGGGCACAAGGATCATAATGAGCAGGGCGACCATCAGCACCGCAATGAACAGCCACACCTCCCGGATGATGTCTCGGAGCGGGATGCCGGTCAGGCCGCTCATCACGAACAGCAGCACGCCGTAGGGCGGCGTCAGAAGGCCGAGCATGATGTTGACGACGATGACGACGCCGAAGTGGACAAGGTCGATGTGCAGTGCGCGGCAGGCAGGCAGGAACAGCGGCACCAGCACGAGCAGCAGCGTGGTTGCGTCGAACAAGCAGCCCAGCAGCAGGAACAGCACATTGACCAAGAGCAGGAAGACGAGTGGCGAAACCTGGATGGCCTGAAGCGCGTGGGTGACCACCTGCGGAATGTTTTCGCTGGCGACGATGTAGTTCAGCACGAACGCCCCGGCGATGAGCAGGGCAACCACGGCCGTGGACCGGGCCGAGTCCACGAACAAGGCAACGACGTCCTGGAATGACAAGGCGCGATACACGATCCCTGCCAGGAACAGCGCGTAAAGAGCGGCGATGGAAGCGGCCTCGGTCGGCGTTGCGGCCCCGCCATAGATGCCGAACAGCAGGATCACGGGCAGCATGAGCGGAGGAAACGCGCGCAACGTCGCGCGGGGGATCTCCCGTAGCGGCACCGCGCCGTCGCGCGGGAAGCCCCGGCGGCGCGCCGTCCAGCCGATGGTGAGCATGAGCGCCACGCCCATCAGCAACCCAGGAACGATGCCGGCAAGAAACAGGTATCCAACCGATGCGCCGGAAACGAGCGCATACAGCACCATCGGGATGGAGGGCGGGATGATCGGGCCGATGGTGGCGGCTGCGGCGGACACCGCGGCGGCGAAGCCCGGCGGATAGCGGCCAGTCTTGACCATCATCTCGGTCAGCAGCTTGCCAACGGCAGAGGCATCGGCAATGGCGGAGCCTGACATGCCGGCGAAGATGATGTTGGCCACGACGCTGACGTAGGCGAGGCCGCCCCGGAAGCGGCCGACGATCGCTTGGCAGAACAACAGCAGCCGCTCGCTGACCCCGCCGGCATTCATCAGGTTCGCAGCCAAGATGAACAGCGGAACGGCGAGCAGGACGAAGCTGTCCACGAAGTTGTTGAGGATTTGCTCAGCGAACAGGCCGACATCGCGTCCGGTCAGCAACAGGTAGGCGATGGAGGAGACGAACATCGCGTAGGCGATGGGCATCCCCAAGGCGGCCAGTCCGAAGAAGCCGGCCAGCATCAAGACGAATGCAAGGCTCATCCGTTGGACGACGGCGGCTCGTCCAACGCCCGCTCCCATCGCGCCGACACCAGTTCCCACGCCCGCAGGCCCGACCGTATGACGACGGCGATGCAGAACACGACGAAGATCGAGTAAAGCCAATCATAGCGCAGGCCCAGGACGGGGGTCTTCTCGAACCGCATGAAGTGCAGCCAATCAACGGTGCCGGGCAGCGCCACCAGGAACGCGATGGCGACCAGTAGGGCCGAGATCGTCGCCAGCACCCGCCGTGCCGGCCGCGGCGAGACCGAGACGATCAGGTCGAACGTGATCTGGTCCCGCTCCCGCAGCAAGAAGGCCGCGCACCAGAACACCACCCACAGATAGCAGATAAGGGTCGCTTCCTGTGTCCAGGCCGTGGGATCGTTCAGGACGTAGCGGGTGAAGATCTGCAGGATGAAGGCCGCGAACATCGCCGCGAACACGGCGGCCGCAACCAACTCGGCGGCCCGTTGCAGGCGGCCGGCAAGGCTTTGCCTCACCGCGTCACTTCACCGCATTGATGCGCTCGACCATGCCTTTCGGCCATGCCTTCGACCATTCGGACTCCAGGTATGCCTTCTGCACGTGGGAACGGAACGCCGCGACGTCGGGTTCATACACCTTGAGGCCCTGCTGCTTGAAGAAGCTGACGAGTTCCGCCTCCTCCTCGATGCGGTTCTTGTCGTTGTAGGCGGCAGCGGCCTTCGCGGCCTCTATCATGGCCGCCTGCTGCTGCGCCGTAAGCTTCTTCCAGGTGGAGCCTGCGATGGAAAGGAAGATGCCGTCCACCAAGTGGCTGGTCAGGACGATCTGCTGCGTCACCTCGTAGAACTTCGCGGCCTTGTCGGTCGGCAGCGGATTGTCCTGCCCGTCGATCGCGCCGGACTGCAGGGCCGTGTAGATTTCGGTGAATGCCACCGGCAAGGGATTGGCGCCCAGCGCCTTGCCGAGGAACAGCCAGGTGTCGGACCCCGGCATCCGCAGCTTCACGCCGGACAGGTCGGCAGGCGTCTTGATCTCCTTGTTGCCGCGAAGGTCGAGCTGGCGGGTGCCAAGATAGCCCGCCGTTAGCACCTTGATGTTCATCTTGTCTTCGACGAGCTTGTACATCTCGGCGCCGATCGGACCGCCGAAGACCTGTGCCTGGTGCTCGGGGCTGCGGATCATGTAGCCAGCCGTGAAGATCGACCATTCCGGGATTTGTTTGGTGATGTCCTGGGCCGAGATCATCGCCATCTCAAGGTTGCCGCGCTGCATGGCGGCGGGTTCGGTGCCCTGCTTGAACAGCGTGCCATTCAGGTGGCTCTCTACCTGGAACTGGCCGGGCGCCAGGCTCTCGAGCTTGTCGCGGAACACCGGCAGCATCTTGGCGTGCCAATCGCTGTCCACCGCGGGTGTGGAAATGCGGAGCTTGACCGGGTCGGCGGCGAAGGCCGGCCTCGTGGCACCGGCGAGGGCAGCGCAGGCAAGCGAACCCGCGGCAAAGCTGCGGCGACGGAGCTGGGGCATGGAGATTCCTTTCCGGACGGTCCTCTGGGACGCGCTGAGCGTAGCCGCGCGTGCATTCGTTGCCGTCCCGCTTAAGATGTTGGAACTGACATGTCAATTTCTTCCAAACTGCCGAAGGGGTTGTTCCGACCAGCCTGACACGCTAACATGTTACTATGTCCAAGCCTGGGCAGCGTAGCTGAGGTGGACCTTGAGCGGTGAAAAATTCGGGTTGTCTGCGGCCCTCGCACTGCCAGTCCTGGCAGACGAATCGGTTGATCTCCATCGCCTTGTCGCCCACGCCCGCCGCTGTCTTGACGGTGGGTGCAGCAGCGTCACCATCTTCGGAACCACCGGCGAGGGCGCCTCGCTTGATGCAGGTGCGCGGGAACGCATGCTGGGCGCGCTCGCCGGTGCAGGCGTCCCGGCGCGCCGGTGCGTCATCGGCGGCGTTGCGGCAAGCACCGTGCAGGATGCCGCCGCCCAGTTCCGCATGTTGATGGAGGCAGGCTGCCGGGCGGTGCTGCTGACCCCGCCCTTCTACTTCAAGGGCGTCACCGATGACGGCCTGTTCGCCTGGTTCGCCCGCGTGTTCAGAACGCTTGGGGACCAAGCGCGCGACGTGCTGCTGTACAACATTCCGTCCGTGACGGCCGTGCCACTCTCTGTCGAGTTGGTGGGCCGGTTGCGTGCCGCCTTTCCCATGGTGATCCTGGGCGTCAAGGATTCGGGCGGCGACTTTGCCTACACCGAGCGCCTGCTGGCCGCACATCGCGACCTGGTCATCCTCATCGGCGACGAGCGCGGCCTTGCCGCCGGCGTTCGCCTTGGCGGCCAGGGCGCCATCTCCGGCCTTGCCAACATTTGCCCCGGCGAGCTCGCGGCCATGATCCGGGACGGACGCGACGATCCGCGCATTCCCTCGCTCGTCGAGGAAGTCCTGCGCCATCCCGTCGTCCCCGCCGTGAAGGCGCTGATCGCGCACCAGACGAACGACCTGGCCTGGCTGCATGTCCGGTCTCCGCTCGTTGCCCTGGATGCTGCGACGGCCGGCCGGATCGGTGCGGCCAGCGACGCGATCTTTGCGGCGAAGGCGGCCTGATCGGATGGGTGCGGCGCCTGCACGTGACGCGATGCTCCGGCGCGGGCCAAACCTGCGGGCGCAAGCATATGACAGCTTCACGCGCCACCTGCTGGCCCGGGACATCAGGGCCGGGCAGTTCATCTCCCAGCGCGAGTTGGTGGCCCTGACCGGCCTGCCGCTCGGCGCCATCCGTGAGTTGGTGCCGCGACTTGAGGCCGAGGGCCTGATCCGCACCGCGCCGCAGCGCGGGATGCAGGTCGCCCACGTGGACCTTCATTTAATCCGCGACGCGTTTCAGTTCCGGCTGTTCCTTGAACGCCAGGCGGTTGAGTCCTTCGCGGCAAACGCCAGCGACGAAACGGTGGGCCGTCTCCGCCAGGACCACGCCGCCATCCTAGCCGAAAGCGAGGCCGCGAGGGCGGGCAGCGGCATTTGCGCCGACCTGATCGACCGTGCCCAGGCGATAGACTGGCAACTGCACGCGACCATTATTGACGCGCTGGGCAACGCCATCATCGCTGATGCCTACCGGGTCAACGCGATCAAAATCCGGCTGATCAAGCAAGAGCAGACCCGCCTCAACGACGCGATCGTCATACCGACCATGCTTGAGCACATCGCCGTCATAGATGCGATAGCGACGCGCGACCCGGTGCGGGCCTCGGATGTGCTCGCCACCCATATCCTGAACGCCCGCGACCGGGCGGCAAGCCTGCGCTGACCATAAGCCGGAGACACGTTCCATGCCCAACTTCACCATCCAGGGCCGCACCGTTCCTGACCAACTGGTTGGCGAACTGGTCGAGGCCGACCTGAACGGGAATCTCGGCGCGCAGTTGGAGCAGGAAGGCTACCTCCTGCTCCGCGGCGTTCACTCGGCCGAGGACGTGCAGGCAGCCCGCGAAGAGGTGCTAACCCGGCTGGCTGAGGTGGACGAGGTGGCCGAACCGGTTGCGGACGGCATCGCCACCGGCCGGTCGCGCCGGGCCGATCTCCATCCGGACCTCGGCGCGTTCTGGAAATCGGTCAGCGACGGGCCGGCGCTCCGCCAGGTCATCAACGGCCCCCGCATCGAGGCGGCGATGTCGCAGCTGTTCGGCGAGCCGGCCGCGCCGTTCGGCTTTGCCTGGTTGCGGACCATGGCCCTGGGCCGGGCCAGCCCGTTGCACGTGGACCACCCCTACATGAACCGCGGCACTGCGCGCCTGGCGACTGCCTGGACGCCGATCGGCCCCGTCGGCCTGGAGGAAGGGCCGTTGTACATGGTCGAAGGCTCGCACCGCTGGCCGGAGCTGCGCGAACGGTTCGAGGGGCACGACGTGGACCGCGATCCTTCGCGGCCCGGGCACCTGCACGAGCATCCGGTGGACCTGGCCGAAGCCCACGGCACCCGCCTTCTCACCACCGCGTTCCGCCCCGGCGACTGCATGGTGTTCGGCATGTTCACGGCCCATGCGGCGTTCGACAACGGCTCCCGCGGCGGGCGCGTCAGGGTGTCCTGCGACACGCGGTTCCAGCCCGCGTCGGAGCCGATGGACGAACGCTTCGCCGGGCCGAACCCGCCGGCGCATGGAGGCAAGGGCTATGGATGCCTGTCGGCCGCACAGCCGATGACCGCACCGCCCGCGACGCGCTGAAGCGGCCGGCCTCGGGGACAGCGCCAACAACACGAGCATTGGGGAATTGGATGTTAAACCCTGGCTGGCGGGCTCTCGTTGTTGGCGCGGCGGTGATGGCCGGGATCATGCCCGGTTCCGCTTCGGCGACGAGTGCCACGGAAAAGCAACTCACCTTCAACCCTGGCGGGCATGTCCTCACCAACCTGCGCACCTTCTCCCCCGACAGCAAGTGGGTCGTCTTCGACGAGCGCTCGGATCGCGAGGGTGCCGAGTTTGACAGCCGCTTCATCAAGCGCGTGAATGTTGATACGGGTGCGGTTGAGGTCTTGTACGAGGCCCAGAACGGCGCCCATGTCGGCGTGGTGACCTATAATCCGCAGGTTGATCAGGTGGTCTTCATTCACGGGCCGGAGTTTCCGACCAAGGATTGGAGCTACGCCGGGGACCGTCGGGAAGGTTCGATCGTGGAGGCCACGCATCCCGGCAAGGCCGTCAACCTGGATGCGCGGGACATAACAGCGCCGTTCACGCCCGGCGCATTGCGCGGCGGCAGCCATGTCCATGTCTATGCGGCAGATGGACGATGGCTGAGCTTCACGTACCAGGACCACGTGATGAACGTGCTCGGAACGACGGAGGGGCACGACCTGGACCAACGGAACGTCGGCGTCAGCGCTCCTGTGCGCGCCGTGACCGTTGACCGGGACAGCCCTCGCAACCGTGACGGCAGTACCTTCACCGTCCTTGTCACAAAAACGGTCAATCACCCGCGGCCGGGATCGGATGAGGTGAACCGGGCCTATGAGGAGGGATGGGTCGGCGACGAGGGCTATCTCAAGCCGTCCGGCACGCGTCAGCGCCGTGCGATCGCCTTCCTGGGAGATACAGTCGATCTCGCGGGCAAGAAGCTGACAGAGGTGTTCGTCGCCGACATTCCCGAGGACATCACCAAGGCCGCACCGGGCCATCCGCTCGAAGGTACGGCGACGGCGCTGCCGCAGCCGCCGCTGGGCACGGTGCAGCGGCGGCTCACCTTTACCGGCACCAACAAGAACCCGGGCGTGCAAGGACCGCGCTTTTGGGTTCGGTCCTCTCCCGACGGGTCGGACTTGGCGTTCCTAATGAAGGATGATGCGGGAATCGTTCAGATCTTTGCCGTATCGCCGAACGGCGGCGCTATCCGGCAGATCACCCGCAACGCGTTTCCGGTCGCCTCTACGCTGAGTTGGAGCCCGGATGGCAAGTGGCTGGCCTATGCCGCGGACAACAGCGTTCTACTGACCGACGCCAAGACCGGTGAAACCGTCCGCCTGACGCCTAAAGATGCGAGCCGCCCGATCCTGGCGCTCTGCGTGGACTTCTCGCCGGATGGCAAGCGCCTCTCCTATGAGCGCGTCGTCAAAACCGAGGGGACCGATTGGAACCAAATTTTCGTCGCCGAACTGGCAGATTGATCCGGCTACGCCGCCCAAGGCCGCCTCGTCCAGTATTTAGTCAGAGTGTGAAGTCGCCACAGTGGCGTAGGTCTGCCTCATGCGCCGGCCAGTTCGTGACGCGGTAGCAGGCGCGCGGCATGCGATATCGGCGGGCGGCATTGCAAATGAACGGCATGGAAGGAAAGTAGCCCCGCTGCCGACAGCACGTTGCAGCCAGGCCTATCGCACTTGGAATAGTTCGAGGAGTTTGGCGAGACATGCGTCGTCCCATCCGGCGCGTTTGAGTTTGCCGCGCAGCGATCCCTTGCTGGGTTTGGCTTGGATGACGTTCAGGGCCATGTGTCGCAGGACGGCCAGGTTGGGGGGTCCGGTAGTAGCGGAACCGAAACTGCATTTCGACTTGGGCGTCCGGACTGAGATGGCCCCAGGATTTCGGACAGGGTGATAAGCTGGTCCTGCTTGAGCGAGAGACGGGACGAGATGGGCAAAGTGACATGCAAGCGCTACGGGGCTGAGTTCAAGGCCAAGGTGGCTTTGGGTGCGATCCGGGGCGAGCAGACGCTGGCGGAGCTGTCGGCCAAGCACGGCATCCACCAGACGATGATCGCGGCCTGGAAGCGGCAGGCGATTGAGGGATTGGTCTCGACGTTCTCCGGCAAGGCGGAGGCGGTGCAGGCGACCGGGGAGGCGGCTGACCCGGCTGTACGCCAAGATCGGCCAGTTGGTGGTGGAGCGGGATTTTTTGGCGAAGGTCCCCGGTCGATGAGCGCGGAGCGGAGGCGCGGGATGGTCGAGGCGTCGCATCCACGGCTCTCGGTCGTGCGGCAATGCGCGCTGCTCGGGATCAGTCGCTCGGGTCACTACTACCGGCCAACAGGTGAGAGCGCGGCGACCCTGGCGCTGATGCGGCTGATCGACGAGGCGTTCCTGGAGTGCCCGTATTACGGTTCGCGGCAGATGATGCGCCACCTGCATCGGCTGGGGCACCGGGTCGGCCGCGCCCGGGTAGTCCGGCTGATGCGCCGGATGGGCTTGGCTGCGATCTACCAGAAGCCGAACACCAGCGCGCCGCATCCGGAGCACCGGGTGTATCCCTACCTGCTGCGGGACCTTGCCATCGTGCGGCCCAACCAAGTCTGGTGTTCCGACATCACCTACATTCCTATAAGGTGGGGCTTTTTGTATCTCGTGGCGGTCATGGACTGGCACAGCCGCCGGGTGCTGTCATGGCGGCTGTCGAACACTATGGACGTGGCATTCTGCACCGACGCGCTGGAGGAGGCGCTGGCCCGGCATGGCACGCCCGAGATCTTCAATACCGACCAGGGCAGCCAGTTCACCAGCCTGGCGTTCACCCAGGCGCTGACCGATGCCGATATCCAGATCAGCATGGACGGCCGCGGGCGCTGGATGGACGACGTGTTCATCGAACGGCTGTGGCGGTCGCTGAAATACGAATGCGTCTACCTGCATGCGTTCGAGACCGGCCCGGCCCTGCATGGTGGCCTGGCGCGGTGGATCAGCCACTACAACACGCACCGGCCTCATTCAGCGCTGGCTGGGCGGACGCCGGATGAGGCATACCGTGGAGTATTACCGACGCTGCTGCCCGGGCATGCCCGGACAACAGCGTCGGAGCTGAAGGCGGCGGCATAACCAGAACCAGGGACCAGCTTATTTTCGCCGCCAACCTGTCCAAACAGGTGGGGCCACCTCAGTCCAGGCTAGCAAGGGATGCAGCCATCCAGCCCGGTTCGGCGGCAGAGGTGGCCGGCGCTGCCGGGTCAATGTCTTGCCCAGCCGAAAGGGGAGCGCGGTCATGACGCGGCCTGGGACGTTCAGCTACATCTGCCGCTACCGTCCCAACATGAAAAGCCAAATCGTCGTGGAGCCTTAGCGGCGCTATGGCGTTTTGGACACGCTCGCCAAGGTTGCACGCAGGCCGAGCAGCGCCGGCTCCAAAGCCCGTGCGTCCGCATCGGCAGCGTGGACCGCGTAGATCGGCAGGTCGAATGTCGCGGCCCCGGCTATGAGCCGCACGGCCCCCGAGGCCAACTGCGGATGGACCAGCTCGGCTGGGAAGTAGCCGGTTCCGCCGACATGGAGGAGGTAGGAGAAGCCGAGTGTTCCGAGGCCGATGAACAGCGCCGGACTTGGGAGGTCGGGGAATGCCAGGCGATGGGAGCGCCGGAATTCCTCTCCCCAGTCCACATAAATCTGTTCAAGGGGGCCAGGCATGCCATCCGGGGTGTCCGCTTCCACCAGGACAAGTCGTTCGCTCGTCAGCAGCTCGACTTTGAGGCTCGGGCGGCTCTGCGGTGAATACATGACGGCGATGTCGAGCACGCCCTCCAGCAGGTCCTGGGTCATGCCCTCCGGGAGACCGATCACGCAGCGTAGAGCAACCTCCGGCGCGTGTTGCCGCATCCAGGGAACCCAAGGGTGCAGCCGGCGGTTCCACAAGCCAGCCTCGCCGCCGATTCGCAGGGCGACGCTGTGCCCGGGCGGCAATGCGGCGTCCCGGCGGGCCTGCTCCCAGACCCGGACCAGGGCCGTCGCGGGCCGCTGGAATTGGGCGCCGGCAGTGGTCAGCGCTGCCCCGCCCTTGTTGCGCACGAAAAGCCGGACTCCGAGCTGCTCCTCCAGCAGCTTGATACGCGTGCTCACCGTGGATTGGGTCACATGCAACCGCTGCGCGGCAGCGACGAAGCTGCCGGCACCGATGACCTCGAGGAATGTCCGGGCAAGCTCGATGTCCATGGCAAGGCGATCCATCGCTTATGCCGATAGGAACCAGCGATTCTTCTCGGTTGTCAAATGCAGCGGAGCCTCCCAGGATCATTGTAGTGGTGAGAGCCGCTGGAGAGTTCGGCTCTTGCCGCCCTCGGGCTTCCGGCAAGCCTGGGAACAGCCAAGGTCAGCCGTGTGCCGTGGGGCTGAGGAATGGCGGGGAGGAACTGGACATGTATGCAACAGACCTCATGACGCGGAGCGTCGTGACCGTTGGTCCCGAGGAGCCGCTGGCCGAGGCGATCCGGCTCATGCTGGAGCACCGGGTCAGTGACTTGCCGGTGGTGGGCAACGCCGGCCGGCTGATCGGCTTGCTGACGGAGCGCGACCTGCTGCACCGGGTCGAGACCGGCACCGATGCGAGCCGGATGAACTGGCTGGAGGCGATCATAGCGCCTGGCCACGTCGCTGAACGGTATATCCACACGCACGGGCACCGGGTCGAGGACGTGATGACACGCGACGTGCCAACCGTCACCGAGACCACTCCGCTCGACACGGTCATACGTCTCATGGAGTCCCACAACGTCAGGCGGGTGCCTGTCGTGGACGGCGAGCGGTTGGTCGGCATAGTCAGCCGGTCGGATCTGATCCGGGCACTCGGGGTGCTCCTGGACCGAGGCGCTGCTCCGGACAGGAGAGACGACGAGATCCGCGATGACGTCCTGGCCGAGATGGCCCGGCACCGCTGGGTGAAAAGTCGAGGCGTCGATGTCACAGTGACGCAGGGCGTGGTCGAGTTTCGGGGCGAGATCTTCGACGGACGCATGCGTGCCGCCCTGCGGGTGGTTGCCGAGGCGGTGCCAGGCGTGAGGGAGGTCCGGGACGACCTTGTTCTCGTGGATGCGAACTCGGTCCTCATCGAGGGTGTCTAGCGCCGCCATGTGTCCGGCGCGTCATTCTGGCGTCGCTCTCGTAGCCCCAAGTCTCTAGTCACATCCGATCATGGACGACAAGCGCATCGGGACGGGGACGGATGACCGGCTGCGGACGGAGGACGATCTCGTCGAATGCAGTTCCCCTCCGTGCATGCTGCAAGAACTCGACCCGGCGTTCGTGCAGCACCCTGGACGGGAGCAGGGGTTACTTTGGCCACCAGCAGTCGATGCCGCGACAGTGCAGGACTGGGAGGAAGTCCGCCTCTGGCGCAAGGCGAAGCGCGCGGTGCTGATCGAGCGGCGGCTCGCCATGTCGGCTGAAGAGCGAGCCGCCCGCAGCGAGGCAATCACGGCGGCACTGGCTCGGGCCTTGCCATCCTGCCACGGCGCGCTGATCGGCTTCTATTGGCCGTTCAAGGGCGAGTACGATCCGCAGCCCCTGGCTCGGTTTCTGTATGGTGACGGGGTGCGGCTGGCCCTGCCGGTGGTCGTCGAGAAAGCCAAGCCGCTGATCTTTCGCGAATGGTGGCCCGGTATGCCGATGATGCACGGGGTCTGGAACATTCCCGTCCCTGCCGGGGGCAAGCCGGTCTCGCCCAATGTTCTGCTCGCGCCGGTGGTCGGCTTCGACGGTCGGGGATACCGCCTCGGCTACGGCGGAGGGTATTATGACCGCACGTTGGCCGCGCTGCCAGCTAAGCCGCAATTGGTCGGCATCGGCTTCGAGCTGTCACGGATCGTCACGATCCATCCGCAGCCCCACGATATCCCAATGGACCTGATTGTGACCGAACGTCAAACCACATAGACTAGGCGGCAGCTCGGAGCCGGCCTGCTCAGCCGGACATTCTCCCCATGTATGCGCGGCCAAGGCCGACGTTCCTTGCCCCTTTCCGCTACGGCCGCTGTTCGAGCAACTCTGCCCAGGCAACATATTTAGCCCAGCAACCACGGTTCGATAGGGTCTGCCCCAGCGAGGCTGTACATAAGCGCTGAACATTAACCCTCCTAAGCAGCTTTTTTTAGGTTGTCACACGGGTGGGCCTTCATGCGTTCCTTGTTGAGCCGCTTGACGGCGGCGTGGATGGCGCAGGTGAGGTTGTCGGTGTCTTTGAACGTTTGGTGGGCGAG
>JAABUK010010405.1_pt1 | contig 12423 bp, 7 predicted proteins | sample 5559141 | NCBI WGS metagenome assembly JAABUK01 (sample SAMN10711869, study PRJNA513367) | rock metagenome | isolation source: Antarctica rocks | place: Antarctica: Victoria Land, Pudding Butte nord | collected 2016-01-03
CCGCCGCGCCGCGCCGATTTCATGGCGGCGCAAGACCGGGGGCTCGAAGCCATCAAAAACTCGCTCACGGCCCACGGCATCGACCTGCCCTTCCCGACCCAGCAAATCCTGCTGCACGACCAAACCGAGGCCACCGACGGCGACCGCAAAACCCAGCGCGAAGGCTGGCCCGCCGGCGAAGGCGACGTGCCCAAATCGCGCCAGGAGCTGCGCGAGGCTGAGGCTAAGCAGGCCATTGAGGCCGAAGCGGATAAAGAAAAAGCCAGGCTTTCCGCCGCTAAGCCGGAAAAAAGCGCCGTGCCCGCCCCGGCCGGCTAGCCCACGCCACTGGCCGGGGCGGCTTTTCAGAATTACTTTCGCCGCATGGCTAATCTACTCACTATCAAGGCGACGCTGGCCTACACCAGCCCTGCCGTGTGGCGGCGCTTGGAGCTACCCGATACGCACACGTTTTGGGAATTGCATTTTGCCCTGCAGCTTGCTTTTGGCTGGGAAAACGCGCACCTCTTTGAGTTCAGCACCGGGCGGGGCGGCCCCGGCCAGCTGCTGACCGGCACGCCGCCCGTGCAGCCCAGTGAGGAAGATTTTATGGCCGAGTGGTGGCGCGACCCGCGCCAGGTGCCGCTGAGCGAGTTTTTGCGGGCCCTAAAGGACAAAGTTAGCTACGTGTATGACATGGGCGACCACTGGGAGCACCAGCTGGTGGTGGAGAAAATCCAGTCCCTGCCCGCCGGTGCGTTCCTACCCCCCGTGCGCTGCCTGGCCGGCCGCCGCGCCGGCCCGCCCGAGGACATCGGCGGCATTCCGGGCTACGAGATGCTGCTCGATGCCCTGGCCGAAAAAGCCGCCGGCACCCGCAAGCGCATGCCCAGCCACTTCGTCGGCCTTGGCAAGTACGACCCCGACAACGCGGAGCTGGATATTGTGAATGATAATCTGCTCGACCTGCCCGCTATCTTGGCCGAGGTAACCACCTCTATCGAGGAGTATCGGCGGCAGCTGGCCGCCCAGCCCCGGCCTACCCGCCAGCGCCCTACCTCCGACGAGTTGCTCAAGCTAATGGGCAACATGCTGAGCTCGCCGCCCGCCGCGCCTAAAAAGAAGCCTGAAAAGCCGAGGTAGGGAGTAAGTGAAAAGACTGGGGTAGCACAGCAGGCATTGCTCAGTCAAGAGGCGCATAACTTACTAAAGTCACTTTACATAACATTGCTTCCCGGACCGGTCTGGGAATCAGTGCGGATTTTGGTCCTGCCAGCCGCTGCGTCCGGCGTGGTACTTTGGTGAGGTGAGGCTCCGCGTCCACCTTGGGTCACACCTTACCGGGCGGCTATTTTCTCCGCATAGCCACTTTTGGCCAAAAAAGCCGGGTAGTCGCTGATATTCAAGATGTCGTACACGGCCTGCTTCTTATCGGCCATGCGCTCGTAGTACGCCTGGCAGATGCGGTAGCCCACGAAGTAGCCCAAGTCGGCGGGCTTATCGACGGTTTCCTGGTTGCTGTTAGCAATCCAGTTGCTCCAGTTGGTACTGCCCATTTCCTTCGTGAAGTCTGCCCATAGCTGCGCCTCGTGGACAAGGCCATAGGCTTGCAGCCGGGCGTTGGGGTTGCGGCCGGTGGCTAGCTCAGCCAAGAAGTCGGCCATGCCCTCGTTGATGGCCCCGCGTAGCAGGCTACGGTTGAGGCCGTCTTTTTGCAGGAAGTGGATGTGCTCGTGGGCCACCAGGCTGGGCAGGCCCGCAAAGCTGCCGATGTTGTTGCGCTCCCACAACGTCAACTCGCGCTCATCTACGCCTGGTGCGAGGCACTCCATATCGGTACCTATGAGCATGCCCCGCCTGGAAGCCGTACCGCCCGAAGTCCAGCGCCCGATGACGAAATAGACGTTCGGAAAGCGAGCCGCCGGGTACAGGTCCTTTAGCTTCACGAAGCCGGCCAGAATCTGGGGCTTCATACTGTCGACGCGGAGTGTGAGCGACCGGATGCTGCGGTAGTAGCGCGCCTTGCGACGCTGGTTGGCCACAAATTTCGGTACCGACTTGATTTTCAAATCGAAGTAGTCGCGTAGGCCGGGGCTGGCCTGGTCGAAGTACTCGCGCTGAAAAATCTGGACGGCGTGGGCCGTGTCACGGGCAGCTAGGTCGTAGGCCCGCCAGAAGCGCGGAATGTCTTCGGTCACGAGTTGAGCCTTACGGGGGTCAGGCTGGGCGGTGGCTATCCTTAGCCTCCAAATTATTTCGGGCAGGGCCACCGAGGTAAGGGCGACCAGGATAGCCCCGGCCAGCAGCAACAGCGTGACTTTTCGCATGGAATGAAGTGGTGAAGCTGTTTTAAGTATTGACTGACAATGGTTTTGATGAAGTGTAAGCCCTTTTACATCCTACAAACGGTCCTTTCCAACATGTAAAACCCAGCTTCGGCAGCTACTTACCGCGCCCCAAGGCGCTTTATGTCCTAGCCCCCGTAGAGGCATAGTCAACTATTACGCGCTTTTGGAACCAGTAGCTCAGCTACGAGCCACTGACGCAGGCGCTGCTACTGCCGCCCCCTCCGCCACAAACTCGGGGTAGAGCCCGCCGAGCACGCGCTCGGGCGTCAGGGGTGCCACGAGGGGTAGGGAAATACCCGGCCGGAAGGCCCGCACCGCGTCGCGCAGGGCGAAGTACGCGCCAATGCCGTACATCAGCGGCGGTTCGCCCACGGCCTTGGCGCGCAGGATGGCGTTGGGGTGGCCGGGCGTGTCGAGAAAATGCACGTCGAGCACCTTTGGCACCGAATATAGGTCAGGTATCTTATAGCTGTTCAGCGAGTTGCTGAGCAGGCGGCCTTCGTCGTTGTAGCTCACTTCTTCGAGCGTCATCCAGCCGATGCCCTGCACCACGCCGCCCTCCACCTGCCCGCGGTCGATGGCGGGGCTGAAGCTCTGGCCGAAATCGTGGGCAATCTGCACGCTGTCGATGGTGTAGGTGCCGCGCAGGCAATCGACGGTGGCCGTGGTGAGGGCCGTGCCATACACGTGGTAGGCAAATGGGTGGCCCTGCTCTACGCTGGCGTCGAAATGCACGCCGGGGGTAGCGTAGTGGGCGTTTTCGGTGAGGGCCACGCGCCGCACGAAGGCGCTGCTCACCAGCTTCTCCCAGGTGGTTTCGGCCGGAATGCCGGCGGCCAGCACCTGCTCATTTTCGATAGTAATGCCTTCGTAGTCAACCTGAAATTCAGTGCTGGCGTGGCGCAGCAGGCGCTCACGCAGGGCCTGGCAGGCCAGCTCGGTGGCCTTGCCGTTGAGGTCGGCGGTGGCGCTGGCGGCGCTGGGCGAGGTGTTGGCGACGCGGGTGGTGTTGGTGGTTTCGATTTTGATGCGCGAAATCGAGATGCCCAGCGTGCGGGCCGCCACCTGCGCTATTTTGGTGTTCACGCCCTGCCCCATCTCCACCGCGCCGGTGCTGATACCCACCGAGCCATCGGTGTAGATGTGCACCAGCGCCCGCGTCTGGTTCATAAACGTCTTGGTAAACGAGATGCCGAAGCAGATGGGCATCATCGCCAGTCCTTTCTTAAAGAGTTGGTTATCTTGATTGAACCTCGCCACGGCGACCCGCTGCCCGGCTAAGTCAAACAGCGCGGCGGCGGTGTCCCAGGCCTGCTCGGCGTGGCATAGCTCGGCCGGCTGGCGGTAGGGAAACAGGTCGCCCTCGCGCAAGAGATTTCGCCGCTGAATCTCACTGGGCAGCACGCCCAGCGCCTCGGCCGCCCTGATAATGGCCGATTCAATAACGAACATGCCCTGCGGCCCCCCAAAGCCCCGAAAGGCCGTATTGGGCGGCAGGTTGGTGCGGCACGAGTTGGCCGTGGCCGTCACGTTGGGGATGCGGTAGGCGTTGGTAGTATGGAAGAGCGTGCGCTCCAGCACGGCCGGCGAGAGGTCGGCCGAGGCACCCGCATTTTGGTAGTACGTCACCTCGTAGGCCAGGATTTTCAGCTCCTTGCTCAGGCCGATTTTGAAATCGGATGAGTATGGGTGGCGCTTGCCGGTCATGCGCATGTCGGCCATGCGGTCGAGCACGAGCTTCACGGGCTTTTTCGTGAGGAAAGCACCTAACGCGGCCAGGCAGCCCCAGGGCGTGGCCTGGTCTTCCTTGCCGCCAAAGCCGCCGCCCAGGCGCGTTACATCCACTTCTACCTGGTGCATCCCGATGCCCAGCACCACGGCGCAGTGGCGCTGCACGGCCGTCGGCCCCTGGGTCGAGGAGATGATTCTGACCCCGCCCAGCTCGGTCGGGAAGGCGTAGGCGCCCTGCGTTTCGATGTATAAATGCTCCTGCCCGCCGCTCTCCGCTACCCCCTCAAACACGTGCGCGCAGCCCGTAAACGCCCCCACCGAATCGCCGATACGGAAGGTGCGCGGCGGCACTATCAACTCGCCCCGCGCGGCGGCCTGGCGCGGGTCGGTGAGGACGGACAGCGGCTCAATATCGGCCCGGATGAGCTTGAGCGCGGCGTGCGCCTGGGCCTCGGTACGGGCCAGCACCAGCGCCACCGGCTGCCCCCGAAAGCGCACGTGGCCCTCGGCCAGCAGCGGCTCATCGGGCACGATACCGCCGATTTGGTTGCGGCCGGGCACGTCCTGCGCCGTGAGGATGCGCACCACGCCGGGCGCTTTTTTGGCGGCGCTCAGGTCGAGGCTACGCAGCACGCCGTGAGCCAGCGGCGATTCGTACACGGCCGCGTAGAGCGTGCCCTGCTGCACGGGCACATCGTCGAGGTACTGCGATTCACCGCGCACGTGGCGCTGGGGGTCGAGGTGGTTCATGGTGCTAGCTGTGGGTTGGCCTGTCGAGCAGTTCGCTTCTTAAATCAATCAATAAATCTGTGGCAATTACCCACCAATCCTGCCCGCGATAGTCTTCTAGCAACTCTTGCATTGACCCCAAGAAAACAAAATTATCATCCCTGACAAAAACAGAGTCTCTGCTAGTAACCTCTTCTAAATCTGCAATATCTAGCGGGCCAGCACGTGCCGATTCCAACGAGCAGTTATGGCAGAACACCAGCGGATTATCGCTTTTGCATTGTAGCGTCGCACAGTAGCTCAGCGCCTGTTTAATCTGGTCAAGTGTTAGTTCATGACCGTCAAGCGCGTGCTGCAATGAATCATGTACAATGCTAACCACATCCCCCACCGCCAGCCGTCGCCCGTCGATTCTAGGCGAGCCGGAAATAGTGTGCTCGGTGCAGACGATGTTTGGAAAACTGGGGGTCATTTACGAATATAATTTTAGTGCTTTTGCAGAACAAATAGGGTGCGTAGCTTGCCTCCGCCCGTCATTGAACGATTGACGTCACAACGACGGGCGGGGGCAAGCCCCGCCCCCTACTTACACCAAATCCCCCAACGCCAGCGCTGGTGCAAAGCGCAGGAAATGCGCAAACAGCAACTGCCGCAACAGTAGTCGCTTGTACTGCGCGGTACCACGCACGTCCGAAATCGGGCTGATTTCCTCCTGCATTACCTCAGTGGCCCCGGCCACCGTGGCGGCGTTCAGTTCACGACCCAACAGGTACTCGCCCGTGCGGGCGAGCAGCAGTGGCACCGGCCCTACCCCACCGGCCGAGAGCCGGGCGGCCGTAATAACGCCGTTTTCGACCCGCAGCCAGGCGGCGGTATTCACGCTGGCAATGTCGAGGTGGGTGCGCTTGGATACCTTTTCGAAGTTGAAAAAATCGCCGGCCTGCGGGGCCGGGAAGCTGATTTCGGTCACCTGCTCATCAGCAGTTTTGGCTAGCTTCTTATAACCCAGATACAACTCCGCCAATGGCACGACGCGGGTAGTGTCGCTGGCATCGGCCAACGTAACATCGGCTCCCAGCGCCAGGAATAGGATAGTTAAATCACCAATTGGTGAGGCATTTACAAAGTTGCCCGCAACTGTACCCATGTTGCGGATGGGCGTACTCGACACCAGCTTGATATACTCGGGTAGGCGCGGTAGCAGGCCGCGCATCAACTCCGATTCGAGTAGTTGGCTGGCCGTGGTGGCGGCCCCCAGCACTACACGCCCTACCCCCTCTCCTTCGTGCCGAATACCACGGCGGCCATTTTGATCGAACAGCAGGCGTACGGGCTGGGCGCGCAGCTCATCGAGGCGCTGCACCAGTAAGTCGGTACCGCCACTGAGCAGCGGGTGGCTGGCGTGGGGAAAGTGGCTGCTATCGTGGCCGTTCTGGCTTTGAAAGTGGCCGTTGAGCGAGGTCGTAACGGCACTGCCGTTGCTGAGGTGGCCGTTGCTACTGGCGGCAACTAGCGTTCCGGCGGCGGCCGTTTCGGCGCGCAGGGCGGCCAGCCGGGCCGGCATTTCTTCAAAATAAGCAGGCACGAACTGCTTTTCGCTCAGCCACTTTACGCTATCGGTAGTGGGCCGCCCGGCCAGCTCGGCGGTGAGAGCGGCGGCGGCGCGCTCCAGCGACTTGTAGCCGGTGCAGCGGCAGATGTTGCCGTCGATGGCGGCGCGGGTGTTCGTTTCGGTAGCCGGCTGCTCGCCCAGGCTGTGGCCCGTCAGCGACATTACGAAGCCCACCGTGCAAAAGCCGCACTGCGCGCCGTGGTGGTCCACGATGGCGCGTTGCACCGGCGTGAGCTGCCCGCCGGCCTGGTTGATGCCCTCCACCGTGACCACGTGCTTGCCGTGCGCGTTGCCGAGCGGCGTGAGGCAGCTCGTCATGCTCTGGTAGGCAATGCGTTGGCCACCTTCGGCCAGCTCGCCCACCAGCACGGTGCAGGCCCCGCAGTCGCCCTCGCGGCAGCCGATTTTGGTGCCCATCAGGTGCTCGTGGTAGCGCACGAAATCGAGCAGCGCGCTGGCGGCCGGCTCGGTGGTGTGGATGGGTTGGTCGTTGAGAAAGAAGGAAATCATGGCCCACGCCGCTATTCTGAGAGAATAAACGGATGGGTAAGATAGGGGAATAAGAACGGTTTTGGACGAAAATGTTTGCTTCCATTAACACAGCCTACCGTACCTCATTAGTTGATTTACCACAAACTTTGAGAGTACCACAGACGTTTTGTCCCTAACATCTTATCTTTAACGCCAATGAGCTTGCCTTTGCCCCCTACTCAATCGCCGCCCTTGCAGGAGTCTTACCGGGCCGAAGATATTTTAGCGCAGTATGGCAGCTTAGAGGCTTTTATGGCGGTAGTAGCCCCTAAAAAGCCGCTTCCTGTTCCAGACCTCCACTTTACGGAGGAGGAAAACCGCCTGATGGACCAACTTTTAGCGGCGGAGCGTGGCGACGGTTCTTTTTGATACCAATTTGCTTATCGGGCACATCCGGCGGCGGGATTCTCTACCCGAAGAAGTAATTATTTCGGTGATTGTGGCTGGTGAGGTAGCCGCGTTCGCGCTAAAGGCCGACTGGGGCTATCAGAAGGTTGATTTTATGCAACAGCTGCTCCGGTACCATCCGTTGCTGGAGATTTCGCGTATTTTCACTCTGCCCTACGCCCGGCTCGATGCTTACAGCCAGGGTAAATTAAAAGCGCATCCGCTGCCGCCCGGCCTCACGGCCCGCAACATGGGTAAAAATGACCTCTGGATTGCCGCCTCGGCCCTGTATTTTGATGTGGAGCTGCACACCTCGGATAACGACTTCGACCACCTCGGCCCTATCGGCTTGCGGGTGGTGAAGCACTAAAACAGCACCGCCACCTGCATCCTGCCGGTGTGCACGATGTTGCTGCCGCTGGCCTTGCGGCCGTCGTAGGCCACGTTGATGTTCAGGCCATTGGTGAGGCGCTGCTCCAGGTTGAGGTTCCAGGTGTAGTTGGTGCCGGGGCGCAGAGCCTGCAATATTTCGAGGGCCACTACCGAGGACTGGTCGCCCGCGAAGCTGACGCGCGTGACGTGGGTAGCGGCCGTGACGGTGCGCTTGCTCACCTGGCTCACGCGGGCTTCGAGGCCCAGGTCGTCGAAGGTGGCATTGGTGTCGCTCACGCGGGCGGCCCAGGTATTGGCTTTGCTGGTGTGCAGCAGCGAGCCGGTGAGGCGCAGCGCCGGGCTGGGCTGGTAGCTGATTTCGGGCTGCACGGTGTAGATGAGCAGGCTGAAATTGCGGTAGCTGGAGCTGGCAGGGTCGCTGGAATACGTAGCCTGGGCCTCCCGAATGTCGCGGGCCACGGTGAGGCGGCCCGTGAACGACTGCGCCAGCGTGCGGCGCAGCAACAGGCTTTGGGTCTTGAGGTTGCGCAGGTCGAAGCCCTGGGTGAGCAGGGTTTTCTGCTGAGTTTGCTGCAAGGTTAGCTCAGCGCCAAAAATAGGATTGGCGCGATTGAAATACAGCGTATTACGCAGCAGTTGATTAAACGCCAGGAGCTTGTCATCTTCCTTGCCGTAGCTGAACGGGCTGAGGCGATTGAGGAGGGTAGGGCTGGTAGTGCGCCGGTCTACCGTGACGCTGCTCACGCTGCTGAGGCGCGCCACCGCGGCCCGCCAGCTGCCGGCCTCGCGCCAGCCGCGGGGCGCGTTCACGGTGAAGCGGTAGCTGAGGCGGTTCTGGTAGGCCGTGAGGTAGTCGTTGGTGGGCAGGTAGACTTTGATGTAGGTGCGGTACTGGGCGTCGGTGGTTTGGGCCTCCAAGAACTCGTCCTTGTCCTGCACGCCGTTCTTGTTGAGGTCGCCGGCGTAGTAGTGCGTGCCCTGGCCGGCGGGCACGGCCACGAAGGAAAAGTCGCGCCGCAGCTCGCGGCCGGTTTGCACGCTGTAGGTCAGCTCGGAGCGCACCTGGTTTTGGAGCAGGCTGAGCGAGTGGTCGATTTTGCCCAGAATATTGCGCTGGCGGGCGCTGTCGGGCTGGCTCACCAGGTTCACGTCGCGGTAGGTGGCCACGATGCGCAGGTCCTGATTCCTGCTGAGGCGGGTGCTGAGGTTGCCCTGCACGGTCTGCGCCTGGTTGTGCACCCGCAGGTTATTCTGCTCAGCGGTGGGCGTACGGTCCTGCCGGAAGCCGTAGCTGAGGCCGTAGCGGGTGCGGCCGGTGTCGGGGCTTTGCAGGGCAAAGGTGTGCTCGTCGAAGTAGTTGGCCGAGCGAATGGTATCGCCCAGGGGCGAGACAACCCGGTTTTTATCAAACCGATAGGTGTAGCTCGGAATAACCCTACCCCCCCCGTAGCGCACGCTGGCCTCGCCGCGCGCCCAGGTAGAGTGGTAGCGCCCGGCCTGCGAGCTGAGCACGAACAGCGAGCCGCGCGCCTCCAGCCGGCCCACCTGCTGGGCCACGTCGAGCCACTGCTGCACGCCGCTCACCTCGCCGGGCCGGTAGCGCCGGCTCACGCGGTAGTTGATGGCGTGGGTGGCGTCGCGGCTCAGGCCCAGGGCAAAGTTGAAGATGTTGTCTTCGCGGGTGGCGGCCGTGGTGGCGTTGGCGGTGCTGGCGGCGCTCCAGTTGCGGTCAAACTCGATGTCGCGGTAGCGGTCGATGGGCGAAAAGCCGGGCTGCGTGTACTCGTAGTCGAGGGCCGAGCGCAGGCGGTAGTTCCGCAGCGCCGCCGGCGCCCAGGTGGGGAGGGCGCGGTCTTGCACGGTGTAGCCCAGGCGCATGGCCCCGCCGCTCTGGCCGCGGGTGCCGGCGCTGTCGAAGCGGTTGCGCTGGAGCTGCGAGGTGGCCAGGTCCACGAATACCGCCGTGGTGGGGTCGAGCTGAAACGTGGCCCCGGCCGTGGCCATCTGCTTGAGCAGGGGGGTAGGGAGCAGCCGCACCGGCCGGTAGTCGCCCTGGTTTTTACCCGCGTACTTGTACACGCGGCCGTTGGCGTTCACGTCGCCCGTGCTCAGCACGTAGTCGCCCCGCCCCGCTCCCACCTGCGTGAAGCGCACCGTGTACACCCCGCTCAGCGAGTCCTGCGCATACTTGTACACGTACTCGCGCAGGCCGGTGGTCGTGTTGAGCTGGGCCACGCGGTGGTACTGCACCACCGAGCGGTTGAAAACCGTCGAATCGGCCCCCGGCGCCGCTACCACCGACACGTTGCCGGCCCCGCGCAGCAGCCGGCGGTCCTGGTACGAGAGCGTGAGGTTGGTTGTGGCGTCGGGGTTGTCGGACTCCTGGTAGAAGTTGCCGCGCAGGTTCAGCCGGCCGATTTGCTGGTAATGGCTCAGCGTGTAGAGCGAGCGCGAGTAGTTGAGGTCCGAATACTCAAAATCGACTTTCAGGCGCGAATTGCGCGTGATGAGGTGGCGGGGCGAAAACGTGATTTCGGCCAGGTTATAGTCGATAACGTAGTCAAAATCAAAGCCCCGCGTCTGCAGGCGGCCATCCAAGTACACGCGCTCCGAGCCGGCCAGCACGATGATAAACTGCTCGCCATTGGGCCCCGTGAGGCGGTACGGGCCCTGCACGTTGTCAATCGGCGTGAGGTCGATACTGGCAAATTTGCCCTTCGCTACCCCCCCCGCCACCAGCGTAGAGGAGCGAATCTGGCCCAGCTTATTCAGAATGGTCACGCTGCCGGTGCCAGTGGGGCCCACGGGCGGCGCACCGGGTAGGGGCTGGCCGGGCGGCACGGCGGCGGTGGGCAGCGGCAGCGGCGCGGTGGCCGGGCCGGCGGGCGCGGCGCTGTTGTTGGTCACGCCGTTGGTGTAGGTCGTGAACGACGAGGGCGGCGCGTTGCTCACGCTGTTGGTGGTGGTGCCGGCTTGCAGCGGCTGCGGGCCGGGCGCGCCCAGGTTGGCCTCAATGGCCGCGCCCTGGATGTTTTTGTAGTAGCGCAGGAAGTAGTCGGGCTTGTTGCGCAGCACCACGTCGCCGGCCGTCAGGTTCCACCGCGGACCAGTGAGGGTAATGTAGATTTTGTCGAACTGCTGGAGCGTCTGGGTATTGCCCTCGGGCTGAAACGGCACGTTCTGGTCCGAGATGGCCGCCGTGAGCCGAATATTCTCCGTCAATTGCCCTTCGAGCTGCAGGTTGAGCGCCGAGTTCACGAACACGTTCTGGGTATTACCGAAGGAAATGCCGCGGCTCAGATTCCCCGTCTTGCTAATGCCCGGCGTGCTGAGAATCTGCTCTTTCTGCGAAAAGTCCTCTACCCGCAGCATGGGCCGGTCCCGGAAATCGAGCGTGTCCATCAGCCCGCGCGGGCGGCGGTAGCGGGCCCGCAGCAGCGGCAGCGGCAGCACCCGGTAGCACAGCAGCACCGAGTCGGGCCGCGGCGCGCCCAGGCTGTCGCGCGGGGCGGGCCGCACCAGCTGGTAGCGGTCCAGCCGCGCGTCGTAGGCCACCGACTGCCCCTGGGCCGCCACCGAAGCCGGCACGATGGTGAGCGTATCGCTGAGCGCGAAGCTCGTGGTGTCGTGGCCCAGGGCCAGGCGCAGGTAGCGGCAGCGCCGGGTGCTGGGCGGCCCCGGCTCGGGCGCGGGGGGTAGGGCGGCCTTGGCGGCGGGCGGGGGGGTAGGGGCCTGCTGCGCCCGCGCCGCCCGCCCGCTGCCCCACGCTACCGCCAGCAGGGCCACGAGGGCAACGCAAAAACGGTAGCAGTGGGTCATCGGGTAAAGTTCGGCAGTAGCGTCGGCACAACGCCGGGGCCGGCAACTTTGGTGCCTGGGCGGATACTAGCTTGATGTGAGTCCCCGTATCGCTACCTTCAAGGCGGGCAACAAGGCTTTCTATCTTTGCTACCACATCAGCCCATAGGCCCCTGCCAATGCTAACGTCTTTTACGGCCCAAAATTTTCGCCAATTCACCAAGCTGGAAATTCCACAGTTGAACAGGGTGAATTTATTTGTTGGGCGCAACAATGCGGGAAAGAGCGCTCTCTTGGAAGCGATTGAGGTATACGTTAGCAATGCTTCTTTCCAAACATTAATAAATATTGTATCTGCCCGAGAGGAGACTTGGGGGGGCAGTGCTCGCCCTGGAGATGCTTCTCCACCAAGCAATGAGGTTTTTCGTCATTTATTTAAAGGCCACCAACTTCCTTCGATAGATGAAAAGGGCATTATTGTCGGTCCACTTAACAGGCCAAATGACCAGTTACAAGTCGCTATTGCTGCTTACCGGACTTTTGAAAAAGAAGGGGGATTTCAACGTTTGAAGGTTGACCCAACGCAGTATTTATTTCCACAGGACGAAGCGATTGAATTAGACTTAGAGCTGGACTTAGTGGCAATAGAGGCTGGTAAAACGAGACGTATCATTGGCCTCAATAGAAGTAGGCCATACAATAGCATAGCCAGAAATGATACTGAAAGCCGACTACCTGTTCAAGTGGTACCCACGAAAAGTATATCTGCTGCTAAAGTGGCGGCTTTATGGGATGTGATTGGGCTTACCGATTTATCCAATAGAGTTACTATCGCTTGAAAATCAGGCATATGCAACCTAAGCTTAATTGAGTAAGCATTTGGGCTGAAATAATACAGCCACTATAAGACGCTAA